>VYLD01000439.1_pt1 | contig 18329 bp, 19 predicted proteins | sample 5114401 | NCBI WGS metagenome assembly VYLD01 (sample SAMN12291783, study PRJNA351875) | freshwater metagenome | isolation source: freshwater lake | place: USA: Michigan, Gull Lake | collected 2013-08-08 | reverse complement strand
ACTTTTTCCCTGAAAATTAGGTAATTGACCACCTGAAAATGGGTAAAACCCCACACCCCACACCCCACACCCCAACCCCCAACCCCCACCGAAAAACTTTTTCAGCAGACCCTAATTAGGTGATACGCTATCATAAAATGATGTTATGTCGGCGTTTAACAAATAAGACTCTCTCTGCTCTTTTTTAAATTCTTTAATAAGATTTTCCCCCCATTGGATGAATTTTTTATATTCAGGATTATAAGGTTTAAACAAATGGATAAATCCACTGAGTGATCGTTGAGTTCTGTTAGCATAGCTTGTTTTAATAAAAGAATTTTCAACTGTCAAGGAAAGGACATTAATCAAATGATATCTAATTGCATATTCTTTGAAAGGCAAATATACACATCTTCTAATAAAGAAATCTTCTTTGGGATAAGCATAAGCAAATGACTCATCTGGTATATAAGGTTGTTTTAAAGAGTAGATATTTTTAATATATTCAACTAAAAGGTTGATTTTATTTTCATTTTTACAATTGATACTTAGTTCAAAAAAATTACAAAAGTGATCGTCATTAAGCCTACTATACATTGCATAGTAAATTGACATTCTAATTAATTTTGCATCCGTTAAATAGTCTTCTATGTTAAAATTAAGCATAAATATCCTCTTGGCTCTAAATCTATGTTAGAGCTATATTGCTATTTATTTTTCCCTTAGAGCCAAATTTTTTAAGATTCTTTCGATGTTTGCAGTTTCTCATCTCAGCAAAAGAGAGAAAACAGCGATCGCAAACTGCGCCTTTAAATTCTTCAAACTCCCACAAAGCAGAAATCTTAAACTTTTTCTCACGATTTGGACATTTAGACAACAACTTTAAGTCATGCTTCTCACACCTCCCAACCGACTTAAACTGCCATTCAATCCTATGACAAAGCAACTCATCATTTCTGTTCAAATTGTCTCATAAAAGCTCGATCGATCCGATCTTTCCATAACCATAATAACGGTGATTGCCATGCGAAACCGCCCCAAGATGCGATCGCTTTTTGGTCTCCTGTACCGATTAAACTCAGATAATTTTTCTGGGGAAAATAGGGTTTTAAGGGCCGATTTTGCAGAATTCTTTGTAAATTATCGTATAAAGGTTTTCCTTGTCGGACGGCAAAAACTCCCGCTTTCGGACGGGGATAATCTGGAATCGTGGCAATATCTCCCACGGCAAAAATATGGGGATGAGACAGAGATTGCAGATAATTATTCACTAAAATAAACCCTTTTTCATCTGTCAGTAATCCCGACTCTTTAATCCAACTAGGGGCCGAGGCAGTCGTTACCCAAAGTGTATAATCTACGGGCAAAATTAACCCCGATGAACAGATAATCTGATCTGCTTGCACTGCCGTCACATCCGTTGATAAATATAATCTAATTCCCCTTTGTTTAAAAATCTTCTCTAAACGTTGACCGACCCAATTATTATGGGCTGGTAGTAGTTTTTTTCCTCGATGAATTAGAGATAAATTCAAATTACTGCTAGAGTTGAGAATTTTGGACAAACGGGACTGCATATTTAAAGCTAATTCGACCCCGCCCGCGCCACCACCAACAATGACGATATTGAGAGTATTATTAGGGTTACTAACCGCTTTTTTGAGGATTTCTTGCCATCCTTCCCGAAAAATCGGCACTGGTTTGGCGGGAATAGCGTACTCTTTAGCACCGATAACATTATCTACTGCCGGGATACTGCCGATATCGATCGAGAGATAATCAAAGGGAATCGGTGAATAATTATTACAAATTACTTGACATTTTTCCGTATCTATGAAATTAGCCTTGTCTAAACAGAATTGCGCTTGAGAATACCTAGCTAGAGAAGGTAAATCGATATGAGTCTCAGCAAAATCATAAAAACCGGCGATGTGACCGGGTAACATTCCCGAATAGGGGGTATGGGTGACATCGCTAATTAAAGTTAATTGAACGTTTTTTAGGGGTGATTGTCCCCAAAGACGAAGGGCGATCGCATGACTATGACCCCCACCGATAAAAACTAAGCGCTTGACTAAATCCATAAAAAAACGGGATTGCTGCCAGAAAAGTTAAATTCTAATGAATATATCTTCTTACCCAGAAATTCTGTTGCAAAATCGAGGGTAGATAGACAAAAACTCAAGGCATCGAGGCCATAAACTTTTAACCAATGACAGTAAATTGGGATTTTGCTTTTTTCGGACTCGATATTCTTAAGCAAATTCTATCTAATATCTTCGCTTCCCAATAGAGAGAAGTCTATGCAAGAAGTTTATATCGTGGCCGCAGTCCGGACTCCAATTGGTCGTTTTGGTGGGGGATTGATGGGATTATCCCCAGCCGATTTAGGGGCAACAGTGATGAAATCCGCCATAGAAATCGCTAATTTGCCCCCAGAAGCCCTAGATTTGTACATTTTCGGCAATGTTTTGGGAGCGGGTCATGGTCAGTTAATTCCCCGGCAAGCGGCGATTAAAGCGGGAATTCCCGTAAGCGTGGACGGATATCGGGTGGATATGGTTTGTTCTTCGGGAATGATTGCCGTTAGTAACGCTGCCACCTCAATTCGCGCAGGTGAAGCGGATCTCGTCCTCGCTGGTGGCATCGAATCCATGTCCCAAACCGGCTTTTTTCTCTCCCATCGGGCCCGGTGGGGTTATAAATTCCTCATGGGTGCGCCAGAACAATTAACGGATTTATTACTCCACGATGGCTTAACCGATGCTACCACGGCTGAGGGCATGGGTTCCCAAGTGGATCGCCTCTGTCTCGATCGCGGGGTTTCTCGGCAAGCATTAGACGAAATTGCCGCCTTATCCCACCAAAGAGCGGCCACAGCCACAGAAAAAGGCTGGTTTAAGGGTGAAATCGTGCCGATCGAGCTTAAATCTAAGAAAGGTTCCACAATTCTTGATCAAGATGAGGGTATTCGTCCCGATAGTACCCCAGAAGGGTTAGGAAAACTGCGGCCGGCTTTTAATCCGTCGGGAGTTTTAACCGCGGGGAATAGTAGTCAGATTTCCGATGGGGCCGCCGCTATCCTTTTAGCCAGTAAAAAAGCGGTGGATCAGTACGGTTTAAAACCAATTGCCAAAATACTTGGCGGCGCTGTGGGTGCTGGAAAAACCGAGCGCTTCCCAGAATTCCCCGTCCTAGCGGTGAAAAAATTACTGGCATCCCTAGATAAAACGATCGAAGATTTCGATTTAGTGGAAAATAACGAAGCTTTTGCCTTAAATAATCTGCTTTTTGAGATGGATCTGGGGTTAGCTAGGGAAAAACAAAACGTTCACGGTGGCGCGATCGCCTTGGGTCATCCTATCGGCGCTTCCGGCGCGCGAATTCTGGTGACGTTAATTAATGCGTTGAAAGTACAGGATAAAACCCTCGGTATGGGGGCCATCTGTCATGGGACCGGTGGCGGAACAGCGATCGCAATTGAAAGAGTTTAGGAGGAAAAAGCTATGGTATCTCTGGGACTAGAGGAGAAAGTTATCGTCGTTACGGGCGGAAATCGAGGCATTGGGGCGGCTATTGTCTCTCTTTTGATAGATTTGGGGGCCAAGGTGGCTTACACGGATTTAGCCACCGATAATCCCCAGGGGTTAGGCATCGTTGCCGACGTGACTAAGTTGGAATCGATGGAAGCGGCAGCTCAACAAATTGAAGCGGAATTGGGGCCAGTGTATGGCATCGTCGCTAACGCGGGGATTACCAGAGATAACTTTTTCCCTAAATTAACGCCGCTAGATTGGGATTTAGTGATTAATGTCAACCTAAAAGGGGTTAATCACACGATTAAGCCGTTTATTGAGGGAATGTATGAACGACAAGCGGGATCGATCGTTTGTATTAGTTCTATTTCCGGTGATCGCGGTAATGCCGGCCAAACTAACTACGCGGCCACAAAAGCGGCAGTTATCGGTTTAGTCAAATCCTTAGCGCGAGAAGCTGCCCGTTATAATATTCGCGCCAATGCGATTGCGCCGGGGTTTATTAACACGGAAATGACTTTAGCGATTCCCGAGAAAGTTCGCGATAAAATCACCGCCGAAATTCCCTGTCGTCGCTTCGGTGAACCCGCAGATATCGCCTGGGCAACTGCCTATTTACTCTCTCCTATTGCCAGCAGTTATGTCTCTGGAGAAGTCCTCAGAGTTAATGGGGCCCATCACACTTAATCAGTTATCAGTTATCAGTTATCAGTTATCAGTTATCAGTTATCAGTTATCAGTTATCAGTGGGTAAGTTATCAGTTATCTAATTCAAAGATGGAAAATGTGTTTGTTATTGTCCCTGCTAAGTTGCTTGATTCAGTGGGTGAGTTTCGTTTTCTGACGATAGGACAGTCAAAATTACAAAAGCTGTTAGTCAAATCCCATACAGAAAGAGAAAATGAAATTCGCTTAATTAGCGCCCGTTTAGCTAGTAAACAGGAGAGAAAAAATTATGAATCAGGAGTCTGAAGAAACGGTTAATGACGAGATGCGGACTGAATATGACTTTTCCAGTGGTATTCGTGGCAAATATTATGAAGCTTATCGACAGGCTAGTAATGTGCTCATTCTCGATCCCGATGTGGCGGAAATTTTTCAAGATTCAGCCTCAGTCAATGAAGCGTTAAGATTACTAGCAAAAATTGCCAAGTCTGGAAAAATATGACTTATCAGTTATCAGTTATCAGGTGTAGGATGGGTTATTAAACTACCGAAATCAGCGTTAAAGGAAAAGGGCAAAAATAATGGATAAACCGACACAAGCTTGGAGTGAGATGGCCGCCGATTACGTCAATCTTTGGACAGAAACCGGGACAAAAATGTGGTCAAGTTGGTTTGATATGATGGGGGCAATACCCCCTGCCATGGGCAATATTAAACCAGAATTGCAAGAGGCAACCCAGCGCTATTTTGATAATCGGGATTTATTGATCAAATTCCTAAAATTATCGGTGGAAGCTTGGGAAAGTATCTTCCCGAAAATGCAAACAGGAGAAGACTGGCAAACAATTTTAAATAATTATACCCAACAGATGCGCGGTCAACTGAATAGTTTTACTGCCACCACTTCCAAAAGTAGTCAAGATGTCAGTCAACTATGGACAATTTACCTACAACAATTGCAAAGTCTCAATCATTTATGGTTCGATCCTTTCGTCCTGTCAAATGACACAATAACCAAAGCTTGGTTAGGTAATACTTCTTCTTTGATCGAACTGAATAATATCTACTGGCAGAAGTTTTATGATGAAACTTTTGGCCAATGGTTACAGATGCCTTTATTGGGATTGCCGCGAGAATTTAACCGCAAATTACTCGATAGTTTTGAAACTTGGCGGGTTCTTTATCAAGCTAGTATTAACTATCAAATTGTGCTGGCTGATATTCAAGTTAAATCCTTTGAAGCTTTAACTAAAAAATTAGTTTTCCTAGCACAAAAAGGTCAACCTGTCAAGAATTGGCGAGAATTTCAAGATGTGTGGAGTGTAGTCGCCGATGATATTTTTGAAAAGGCTTTTTGTCAACCAGAAAACCTAAAAGTACGGGGAAAATTTATTAATTCCCTCAATGATTATCGCCTCAAACAGCAGGATTTAATGGAAATTTACCTGCGATCAATGAATCTGCCTACCCGCAGCGAAGTCGATGAAATTCATCGGACTATCTATGAATTACGCAAAGAGGTAAAAAGTCTCAAAAAAACTTTAGGAGAAAAAAAGCAGTAGAAAGTAACAATTAGTTAATTGTGCTTGACAATCAGGTAAGCTATCAGTTATCAGTTATCGGATTGCAGTTTTAAGTATATAGTGTTAGGTGAAAACTTCGGAACTTTCTTTTCACTGATTACTGTTTACTGTTCACTGCTCACTGAAAAATCCCCACTTCTCTAGGAGAATTAAATTATGTGGCCATTTTTGACGCAAGTGAAACTGGAAGACTTTACCCAAGATTATCTAGAATTAACTCAGAAAAATCTCAAAGGTTTAGACAATCTCAAACGAGTTAAAGAAGAAGATATTCAGTGTGGAGTCTCGGAAAAAGAAGCAGTTTATCGGGAAGATAAAATCATTCTCTATCACTTTAAACCCGTGGTCGAAAAACCCTTCGAGATTCCCTTGCTGATGGTTTATGCTTTGGTCAATCGTCCCTACATGGTAGATTTACAGGAGGGGCGTTCTTTAGTGGCAAATCTGCTGAAATTAGGCTTAGATATCTACTTAATTGATTGGGGATATCCCACGAGAAGCGATCGCTGGTTAACCCTTGATGATTATATCAATGATTATGTCGATAATTGCGTCGATTTTATTCGTCAAAGTCACCATCTCGACAAGATTAATCTGTTAGGAATCTGTCAGGGAGGAACCTTTAGTTTATGCTATAGTTCCCTCTATCCCGATAAGATAAAAAATCTGGTGACAATGGTGACACCGGTGGACTTTTATCAAACCGAGACCCTCTTAAATATGCGCGGGGGATGTTCCTTAGGCTCCGAAGCATTAGACATCGATTTAATGGTAGATGCTATGGGCAATATTCCGGGAGATTTTCTCAACTTAGAGTTTCTAGAATTGAAACCTTTGCAGTTAGGTTATCAGAAATACCTTGATTTTCCTGACATCATGGAAGACGAATCAAAATTAGTTAATTTTCTGCGTATGGAAAAATGGATTTTTGATAGTCCCGACCAAGCGGGAGAATCCTATCGACAGTTTCTCAAGGATTTCTATCAGCAAAATAAACTGATTAAAGGGGAAGTGATGTTAGGAGATAAACGGGTAGATTTACACAATCTGACCATGCCAATTCTCAATCTTTATGCGGATAAAGATCACCTTGTACCTCCCGCTTCTTCCCTCGCTTTAGGGAATTATATCGGTACTTCTGACTATACCGCTTGTGCTTTTCCGGTCGGACATATCGGAATGTATGTCAGTGGCAAAGTGCAACGGGATTTACCCCCCGCTATTAGCGATTGGTTAAAAGCAAGAGGTTAGAAATACTAAAAAATATCCCCTTTTCCTCAGACAAAAAAGGGGATTAAAATCATCAGAATGTTACCCTTAAGATTTGAGCGAACGCTTACCCATTGCCATTCCCAGACCAGTTAAAACGAGAAGACCAAGAACGCTACTAGGTTCGGGAACTAGAGTCGCAGAAAAACCAATTTCTAACTCACTATCCTCTGGTCCGAAATTCTCAAACCCGGGGATAAAGGGGGCTGCCGAAAAAACTTCTAAATAGGCAGGAGTAGGTAGAAAACTAGCAAAAAAGGGATTAACGTAGCTGCCGTCGGCAATTTGATAACCAAAACCATCTTTAGTTAACTGGGGAAAACCGAGACGGATTAAATTATCTACGACAAAAGGTTCATTACCCGGAATGGAAGTTGCCGTCGGTTGTAATCCGATAATTGCTTGGCCATTGCGTGTCTCGGTAATTGCCGTCATCAGGTAAAAACCATCGCTATCGGGTGTATTTTCCGTGGTAAAAGTTCCATTAGCGTTGATACCTGGGGCAGAATAACTCCAGTTCCATAATAGAGCAGCACTGGCCGATCGCGCATTACCGAAAATTAATCCAGACGTAGCTGAGAGAATGGCAATAGATAATAAAGGGAGGTTTTTCATTGTCTTATGATGTAATCTGGCACTTTGCCACAATTTCTGGCAATTCTATTCTATTACTATTTATCGAAAATATTATGATTATGCTCTAAAAATATCACTTTTACCCTAAAAAAGTGCCAAGAAAGTCGAGATTGAGAGTCAAAATTCTCAAAATAGTTATTCATCCTTGTGTAGTACAATGTGCTGCATAGACTAGGACAGTGCATAGCGGGAAAAATAAACTTTTGTTACAAAAGTTGTTAAGCACTGTTGCAAGATCGGGCAGAATCGGAGCATCTCGTTCCTTTCGGCTAAACCCCTGTGGTACACTGCAAAGCGTACTCGCTCGTAAGTATGTAGGAGAAAACCTGAGTGTTAAGAGTCGCTGTTGTGGGTTCAGGGCCGGCCGGTTCTTCGGCGGCAGAAACATTAGCTAAAGCAGGCATTGAAACCTATTTATTTGAACGCAAATTAGATAATGCTAAACCCTGTGGTGGAGCGATTCCTCTCTGTATGGTGAGCGAATTTGACCTACCTCCTGAAATTATCGATCGCCGGGTGAGAAAAATGAAAATGATCTCCCCCTCTAACGTCGAAGTCGATATCAATCTCGATAATCAAGACGAATATATCGGAATGTGTCGTCGGGAAGTCCTCGACGGTTTTATGAGAGAACGCGCCCATAAATTAGGAGCGCATTTAATCAACGGAACCGTTTACGGTCTCGACATTCCCACCAATAGCACCGATCCCTATACCCTACACTACGCCGATCACTCCCACGGCAATTCCCAAGGGGAAATGAAATCTCTGAAGGTGGATGTGGTTATCGGTGCGGACGGTGCTAATTCCCGCATTGCTAAAGCTATTGATGCTGGGGATTACAACTATGCGATCGCTTTCCAAGAACGCATCCGTCTCCCCCAAGATAAAATGGCCTACTACGAAGACCTGGCCGAAATGTATGTAGGAAAAGACGTATCCCCCGACTTCTACGCTTGGGTATTCCCCAAATACGATCACGTCGCTGTCGGTACTGGCACAATGAAGGTCAATAAAGCCATGATTAAAGACCTACAAGCCGGTATTCGCGCTCGCGCAGCCCGTCGTCTCGAAGGTGGCGAAATCATCCGCGTGGAAGCTCACCCCATCCCCGAACATCCCCGTCCTCGTCGTGTAGTCGGTCGCGTGGCCCTCGTTGGCGATGCCGCCGGAACAGTTACTAAGTCTTCGGGAGAAGGCATCTATTTCGCCGCTAAATCGGCGCGGATGTGTGCCGAAACCATTGTCGAAGTCACTAACGGCGGCCAACGTATTCCCACAGAGGACGAGTTAAAACTCTACCTGAAGCGTTGGGATAAGAAATACGGTATGACCTATCTGGTGTTAGATATCCTGCAACGGGTTTTCTACCGTACCGATGCCACCCGGGAAGCTTTTGTGGAAATGTGTTCCGATAAGGACGTACAGAAGATGACTTTTGACAGTTATCTCTATAAAACCGTTGTTCCCGCTAATCCTCTCGTGCAGATGAAGATTACTGCTAAAACCATCGGTTCTCTCCTGCGCGGTAACGCTTTAGCTCCTTAAAATCAATTGATAACCAGAAAACCCAATCTCCCTATCGCGGTGGTTGGGTTTTCTTTTGGGTTGTTTCATCTCCTATCTTCTCTAATTCAAACAAAAATATCGCTTCACCAGCAATCTCTAAGTACCACCTCACCTCAAATCTAGAGAAATAACGCTCTTTTAATACCATAATTCCGAGATCAGGTCATAGTAACCAGCTTGTTCAGGTGGGTAAATACCCGCTTCGATTTTCTTGATAATAGTCGGCCAAGCTTGCCTAAACGCAGGAGAGCGCTCGTTGGGGTGCAGAGTCCAACCCTTGGCATTGGTGAGAGTGGCGCGATAGTAGTTTGTTTGTTCTAGGGAGCGAGAAACCATAATTTCCCAAGAGTCGAGTTTTCCTTTGCCGGTCAAAATATTGCCCCAAGCTTTTAAACCATCGGGTAAATGATCGAGAAAGGTATTTTTATAGGAGCGCCAGAGGGGGGTGATCGGTAAAAGGCGATCGTAGCGACGACAATTAAGTAGATAGGCACGACTACCAAAAAATTTAAATTGATAGAATCCGTCGGGATTTTTCCTGCAAGGATGCTGAGAATAAATCGTACCATCGGGCCGGGGTGGACCGGACAAAGGACGCACAAACATCATTTCTGGATGGGTTTCCATTAACTCGATCCCTTCGCGGACCCAACTGTAATCCGGTTCTTGGTAGAGCATCATGTCACTGTCATAATGAACCATATAATCGCTGCGACATTGCTCGATTTTGAAGATCGAGCCGAAAATCGGATAACCTTTGTAGTTATGGGTGGAACGGAGGGGACTGCCGAAATGCTTTTGATAGATACGCTGACGATAGCCCGGATCGTAGTTAAAATCCACTAGGCGATCGATTATGCCATCTTTAACTAATTTTTCACCACAGGCTCTTAATTCCTCCATTGTACCCAGTCCGGGGCGATTAACCTTTTCCCCGCTTAAAGGGGCCGTGTCAATAGCGAGTACCTTTTCCTCGAAGGGAAACTGACTCATTTTGACTAGATGGGGAATAGTGTTCATCATAAACCAGACATCGGTTCGCGCCGTAAAAAACCAGAGCGAACAACTTGGCAATCCCATTTTGTATAAACCTCACTTTTGTTTGGGTCTTAAATGGGATACATTATAGGGGAATCTTAGCGACAAGTTGACACAATTCCTTATTAACCTATGACTATAGCCCTCGATCGCTTACCCCAATCTTGGCAGGGTTTAACCCATCGTTTAACTTATAAGTATTTTCAGGTACGCATTGATACACCCAAAGACCCCTATAAAATTCTCTTTCGTCCCCAACCCTATCAGGTTTTATTTATTCTTAGCCATATGCGATCGGGTTCGTCTTTATTGACCCATATCCTCAATTCTAATCCTGAAATTATCGGTTTTGGCGAAACTCATCTGGTTTATGAGAGTGAACAGGATTTTAAAACTTTAATGTTTCAACTCTACTGGCGTTTGAAAGATTTAAACATGAATCATAAATATATTTTAGATAAAGTTCTTCACGATCAGAAGTTTTTAGATCATAGTTTTTTGCAATCTGATCCAGTTAAGACCATATTTTTACTACGAGAACCGAAGCGCACTTTAGCTAGTATTCTAGATATTAAACCCCATCAAAACGAGCAGCACGCTCTAGGCTATTATACTGGTCGTTTAGCCACCTTAGAAAGTTATGCTCAATTAATTAACAGCAAAGAAAAGAGTTTATTTATCACCCACGATCAGGTATTAAACCAAAGTCAATTGGTCTTTAATAGTTTACAGAGTCATCTCGATACTAAAACGGGATTTTCTGAAGAATATCGAGTTTTAAAAACCACTGGCAGCCGCGGTATAGGAGATTCTTCCGAGAATATCAAAGCGGGTAAAATTATTAAACAAGCCAGAAAATTAGATATAGAAATTTCCGACGCTGTTTTAACCCAAGCCCAAAAAGCCTACGATCGATGCTACGAAACCCTCAGCCATTATTGTCATTGTATCTAAGCTGAATTGGGGATTAGTAATAGCCTTGATTCTCTCCTCCGAGTCCCAAGAAAATCCCCCTAACTCAACTCTAAGTTGATCATTTAAAAGGTCTGATTAGCCTTCAATATTAGCAATTGTAAAGCCCATCTGACACTCGTAGAGATTGGGCTGTTGGCTTCCTCCTTTGCCCAAGGAGTGACCACAGCCTAGTTTACCCTCTCGCCACCGGGGTTGCCCCTGCTGGTTGGCTAAAAGACAGCCCTGACAGACAGAACCCGTATCGAGAATGTGTTCGTCGGTTAAAATCACTAACATGACGTTCACCCCCATTGATCTCTGATTTGTCTCTATTGTAAGAGGTTTTTTCTGAGATGTAGTGGCGCGCTATACATTCCGCTACTTTTTGGCTTTTTTTCGCCTGGAATCTTCTTATCGAAAATTTGGGTTAAAACCCCGTCGTTTTACGACGGCTTTAAGCTACAATGGAAAAAGCGATAACCAAGCTAAAAACTGAACCTTGGACTTAAGCAATTAAGCGTTTTTCGCTATCTGCGTCAACCCCATTCAGCGACCACCCTAAAAAAGTGGCGTGGTGAGGAATCGCCGTCCGTTTTACGGCGGCGAGGATGTCAAGGAGAAGATTAGACCTTGAAAATGTATAGTCATTTCAGATAAGTCTGATACGATCTAGACCGGTGAAACCCCTAGTAACTCTGGCATTGATCTTCTCAATCTTAATGATTATTTTCCTAAACCGAGTTTTCTGGTTACTTTTTGCCAAAAGGTAGGGGTCGGTGGTTGATAGGGTTTGGGACTACCTGTAAATATAGGACGTTGACTAGGTTGGTGGAGATAACGATAGTGTAAGAAAATATCTCGATAGGGAAAATCGAGATTTTCACCGCTACAAAGTCGAGTGAACAGAGAGGAAGGTAAACCAATGTAGTGAAGGTATGTCAAGCGGTTGCCTCGATCATAAAGAATATTATTATCTAAAGCCTGAAAATGGGGAGAGGTGACACAGCAGCCGGTGCGTTCTTCTTTAGGCAATTGAAGAGCTAGATTATATATAGAAAAATTTGAGCGCATCATCATATAGTTTAACAGAGGTTGATCTACTGCCATAGGATAAACTATTTCCGCTTCCCCTGCTCGCAATCGTTCTAATAGCCAATTACGGCGTTCCCCGTCAAATAAACCTTTTTTTGAGCCATAAAAACCCGAACAGAAAATTTCTTGGTTAAGACGTTCTTGGGGAAAGATTTCTAATAATTTTGGGGAAGTAACTTCATAAACGTGGGTGATATCTTTGTGCTGAAAATCGTAAACCACACAATCATAATTATCTAACTGTGCAAAAACCCGATCTAAGGGACTCATCAATAGGGTATCACCATCCATGTAGATAAAGCGATCGAACGGCCCATCAAAGGCACATTGACATCCTCGCCGCCGTAAAACGGACGGCGATTCCTCACCACGCCACTTTTTTAGGGTGGTCGCTGAATGGGGTTGACGCAGAGAAACCCCCTACTATCTGTTGTCAAGGTTCAGTTTTTAGCTTGGTTATCGCTTTTTCCATTGTAGCTTAAAGCCGTCGTAAAACGACGGGGTTTTAACCCAAATTTTCGATAACGACGATGAGTCCCAAAACGATGATAACCTCTACTACCAGCCTTTAACCAGCGTTCTTTAGCCGTAGGATGGGGTTCCCAAGCAGATTTAGCGAAATTATCCCAGCGTTCGATAATTTCCTGATTATCAAATAACTGTACCTTAGGACGTTGAGCAATTTCCGCCTTGATACGTTCGGTGTTGTCATCGTAGGGATAGACACAAACAGGAAGATCTTTTCCCCCATTTACCTCGATGCTGTTGAGTAGGGCGACTAATTGATCGTAAACGCGATCGTTGGCTAAGGTACAGATACCGTCCATAAGTAATGCCAAGGAAAAAATCAAAACATATTATCTTTGCCGTTAGTTTAGCTTATTTTTGTCGATAAATTTCGGTAATTTGAGATTATGGCCATGACTTTAACTGCTGAAATGCCTAAGATTGATAGAGGTAAGTCCCTCAAGATAGTCTCAATTTTCTCACAACAGAAAGACTACTCGATCGGCTATACCCAAAACCGATCGATTTAGCGTTTGCGTTTGAGTAATTTAGAAATGCGTCGATTGTACCGCAACCAACGCCAGATTTTAATGACTAATTCCTCCACCCATAAAATAATCGCATCTAATCCCTCTAAAATCCGTTCTAAGGGGTGTTTAACGTAGCCGACGGGGGTTGATTCGGTTTCTAACCATTCTTCGTTAATTGGTTGAATTATCTCCCTAGCGTAGCGGGGATCTAATTGGGTTGTGGGGGGGGATTCTCCCGGAGTAATTTCGGCAGCGGCCGGGGGGATTTTTGGTAAAGATTTATTTTGTTTTTCTTGACTAAAAGCTTTTTTTGTGCTACGGGACTGGGGAAGGGGATAAGCGGGGTTAAGGCGCGGTTTTTCGGAGTCTTGGGGAGAAATAGCCAAGATATCGGCGGATTCTAGCCAAGGTTGCTCGCTGACGGCGGAAAATGTCAGGGATTGGCGAGAGGAAAAGAAGTGATCGATCGCCGCTTGGATGAGTTTGCCGATCGTGAAGGGATCCGCTTGGGTTTGTTTTTCTAGCCAATCCTGGAGACGTTGCTTGAAGCTGATCAGCAGAGAATTAGGAAAACTTAAGGGATATTTTGCCGATAAAGCGGGTGAATCAGCACTATATTCTAAATTATTCTTCTCTTTTGCCCAGAAATGCTCGATCGCCGCATAAATTAACCAATAAAGGCCCCAGAGATAGGAGGAATTTTTCTCGATAGTCGGGGACTCGTTAACGATCTCGGAAGGGGGGTTAGGGGTGTGGCTAAAACTGCTGGGGATTGCGGGGGAGATAGCGAGAAATTTAGCCTCGAAAATTGCTAATTTTTCGTCAATGACTTCTAAAATCGCTTGAGAATTTAAATTAGGCAGTGGTAAGGAGGGTGGTGTCGGGGTTTTGACGAGATGGGTTTCCTGGAATAGATTTATGGCGATCGCTATTTGCCCCTGTTGTTCCCAGCGTAGTAGGTTCCAAAACCAACGGATCGGGGGTAAGACAGGATTTTTGTCGGTAAAATTCGGTAATAAAGGCGGATATTGCCGATTTAATCGCTTAATTCTCCGTTTTGCCAGGGCGTAGTTAGCCAGTGCCGTCCTAATTTGTTTTTCTATTTGTCTTTGGGTTTGATTATCGGTGATTTTAACAGTCTGGTGATCGTTAGTGACGAAAACTAAAGCTTGATCCTCTAGATCGGCTGCTATGCCAATAAATGGCGTTTCTTGGTCAGATAAGCTTTGTAGAAATTCTTTGATCGCATCCGTCCCATCTTTTCCGGGGGGTGATAATTGTTTCTGGAGACTGTTCCCCAATTGATTAGCCGTCATCCGCAGCGATTGTACCAGCAAATAGACGGGATAGAGGGCTATTTGCAGGGCAATAGCGATCGCATTTTGACCGCGACGGGAGACGCGGCCGAGGTTATCTTTCAGACGGATCAAACGACGGTTGATCAGGTTGAACAGTCGGCTTTTATAGGGATCGGCAGCCATGGATTTTGGGCGATAACATCTTCAATTAGACTATCCTATTGTGCAAGGGCGGGATAAAAAAAATTTTTGCCAAAACCCTTGACTCCCAGAAAGATTATTGTTATATTTAAAAAGGTCTGAAATCCACGCCCCCATCGTCTAGTGGCCTAGGACACCTCCCTTTCACGGAGGCGACAGGGATTCGAATTCCCTTGGGGGTATGATAAAGAAGGTCAGAGGTGTTAAGCTTCTGACTTTTCAGTTTTTTTCTCCCGTTGATGGCTTTTCGGTAAGGTGACGGTGAAGATTGTTCCTCGATCGATCTGACTTTCGACGCTAATTTGTCCATGATGACTGAGGGTAATCGCTAAAGCGATCGCTAATCCTAATCCTGTTCCCCCGGAAGTGGCAGAATTTTGTCGTGCGGGATCGAGACGATAAAAGCGATCGAAAATATGGGACAAAGCAGCTTCGGGAATACCGATTCCGTTATCTTTGACGCGTACCAGTAACACCGATTGTCGATCGCGTTTACTTTTTTCCAATTCCACTGCCAGATTTTTAGGCTCAGATTCGGGCAAAAAAGCGTGTTTTAGGGCATTAGAGATTAAATTTGTGAATAAACGTGCTAATTGATCCCAATCTCCCCGCATAGTAAACATTTCATCGCTGTAGGAAAAATCCTCTTGGTCCGGTTCCACAATCGACAAAGAGAGGGAAATTCCCTGCTTATCGGCGATTAAACGCTGTTCTTCCACCACTTCCATCAATAAAGCATCCAAAGGTACAGCTTGCTCGATCGGTTGGACGATGCCACTATCAGAACGGGCTAAAAAAAGCAGATCATTGACTAAATTGCCCAATCTTTCCGTTAAACGATCGATCACTTGCAAGCGTTGATGGCCAGTTTGGGGATAAGCGATCGCCATTTGCACGTTAGTTTGAATAGTGGCGATCGGATTGCGTAATTCATGGGAAGCATCGGCGGTAAATTGTTTTAAACTCTGATAGGACTCTTTTACTGGTTGAATGGCTAAACCGGACAAAAACCAACCAATCCAGGCGACACTGGCAATCATCAGGCAAATTCCGGCGATTAAATCCCATAATAGCTGTCTAATCGGTTTTGTCACCTCAAACCAAGGATGACTTACCCGCAGATATCCCAAAACATAATGACCGATTTCCACCCTTTCGGTTACTTGTCGCAGCAGACGATCATCGGATAAGCGAATAGTTTCCCCCTGACGGTGGGGATGGAGGGGAATATCTAAGGATTCAGCCAGAGTTGACCAAAGTAGATTACCTTGGGGATCAAACCATTCCAAATCTATATGATCGTCCTCGACGGATTTACCCTGACTGGGAAAACTTGCGAGGGGATCGACGCGATAACGTCCTTGATCCGGGGGAATCGATTCGATCACGAGGGAACGATTTACCACCTCAATGATGTGTTTGAGGGTATCATCAATGCGATCCACTAGGGTATGGCGCACATAAAAATACATTCCCGTAGCGAGAAAAAGCAGTAGTATGGCAGTGACAACAGTGTACCATAAGGCTAAACGGCGGCGAGTGGCTTGGAACACCGATAATCTATGGATTGGCTAGAGATTTTTAGAGCAATGTATCCTATTTTACAGCTTATTTGAGCGATTTAATAGTGGAGAATAAATTATTTTTAGCTATAGGGAAAAACTGACGGTTGCCAAGAATAGTGCGACTTGAAGGCTTATAGTCCATGCAAATTGCCGCTAACAAAAGTATTTTTAGATACATTCTCCCCAATAATTGTTTGAGTAGATCTACAAAAGCAGTCAAAGTGAATTATATTTAATACTAAATCCTTTGAGTATAGGCTACATATCAGGACAGGCACTCATGCAAGAGGCAAGAGGCAACAGGAGGAATAAACAATCAGTCTTTAATAACCAGATTTGGTATAACCCTATGGTAACAAGGCTGACAGGAACGGCTAAAAATATTTTTGAGCTTATTTGAATTAATAATAACGATAAATGATGAATTTAAATTACTGGTTAATGAAATCGGAACCCGATGTCTATAGTATCGAGGATTTAGAAAAAGATGGTCAAACTATTTGGGAGGGAGTGCGAAATTATCAAGCGCGCAATTTTCTCCGTCAGATGAAACGGGGAGATTTGGCCTTTTTTTATCATTCTAATACCACCCCGCCGGGGATTGTCGGCTTGATGCGCGTAGTGGAAACCGATATGATCGATCCGACACAATTCGATCCCGATAGTCCCTACTATGATTCTAAATCCTCTCCAGATTCCCCGCGCTGGTGGACGGTTAAAGTTGAATTCGATCGCCTTTTTCCCCAACTGCTGCCCCTAGGAATTTTAAAACAAAATTTTACCGCCGATGAATTATTATTAGTAAGGACAGGAAATCGTCTGTCAGTGATGCCTGTCAATCAAGCAATTGCGGTAAAAATTCTCGCTTTAGTCGCTCATCAAGGAGTATAAACTGTGAACCAGAAAGATGCTATTAATTTACTTTCCCTGATCGGGGGATTATTGGCCACTATTGTCATTTTAGCGGCCTTTAATGCCTATGTGATTATCACCCCCGGACAAGCGGGGGTTTTAAGTGTTTTAGGAAAGGCTAAGGACGGGGTTTTATTGGAGGGATTTCACTTTAAACCTCCCTTTGTTTCTAGTGTCGATATCTACGATGTTACGGTGCAAAAATTTGAAGTTCCGGCCCAAAGTTCCACTAAAGATTTACAAAATTTATCCGCTAGTTTTGCGATTAATTTTCGTCTTGACCCGACTCAAGTAGTGGCAATTAGAAGAACCCAAGGCACCCTACAAAATATTGTCGCTAAAATTATCGCCCCTCAAACCCAAGAATCCTTTAAAATTGCCGCCGCTAAAAGAACAGTAGAGGAAGCAATTACTCGACGCAGTGAGTTAAAAGAAGACTTTGATAATGCCCTATCGACTCGGTTAGAAAAGTATGGTATTCTAGTCTTAGATACCAGTGTGGTAGATTTGAATTTTTCTCCAGAATTTGCTCGGGCTGTCGAAGATAAACAAATCGCGGAACAACGCGCCCAAAGAGCCGTTTATATCACCCAAGAAGCAGAACAACAGGCCCAAGCAGAAGTTAATCGCGCTAAAGGGAAAGCTGAGGCACAAAGACTATTAGCAGAAACTTTAAAAGAACAGGGGGGAGGATTAGTTTTACAGAAAGAAGCGATCGAAGCTTGGCGCGAAGGTGGGGCGCAAATGCCCCGGGTTTTAGTCATGGATGGATCGGGAAAAAATAGCGTACCATTTTTATTTAATTATAGTGATTCTTTTCCCGAAAATACCCCCTAAATTCGGGTCTATCTCAAGGTCGCGAGAGGACTCCCGTTAGAGCCGCCCTTGCTTAACGGGAGATGAATCGCGACCAAAATGAAACTAACGCGGTAGCGTTTCCACTTTCGAGGGATTTCGCTAGAATACAGAAAGCGGTAAAGCGCGTAAGGGATCA
>VYLD01000245.1_pt1 | contig 18421 bp, 15 predicted proteins | sample 5114401 | NCBI WGS metagenome assembly VYLD01 (sample SAMN12291783, study PRJNA351875) | freshwater metagenome | isolation source: freshwater lake | place: USA: Michigan, Gull Lake | collected 2013-08-08 | reverse complement strand
TTCCGGGTTTTCCTGCTCATCGCGCTCGTCCAGTTCTGTTTCTTTCAAAATAGAATACAACCGTTGAATGGTGCTGATGTACACCTGGCTATCGGTAGGAATGAATGAACTGCTTAACCGGGTTACGCCATACAATTCGGGAAAGAGGCGGTTGTCATCTTGGGGGAGATACTTTTTAAATTCTCCCTCAGCTTGCTCGCCCAGGTTTTTGGTGTCTACCAAAAACAGAATGCGTTTTCCTTTGGCAAATTTTAATAACCGATAGATGGCGGTGATGGCTGTAAAGGTTTTGCCGGAACCTGTAGCCATTTGTATTAAAGCCTTGGGTCGGTTTTCCTTTAGGGAGGTTTCAAGATTGTTTACCGCAGTGATCTGGCAATCGCGCAAGCCATCCGTTGGCAAGTCTGGAATGTCGTGCAGGCGGGTGCGTAACGTTTTTACTTCTTTGAGCAAGGCTTGAAAAGTCTCTGGCCTATGGAATGTGAATACAGGTCTTGATCTTGGTTTGGGGTCGCGGTAATCGGTGAAGCGCGTTACCTCGCCTGTGCTTTCGTAGGCAAAATGCAGCGGGTCATTATCAAAGTACTTGAGTTTGCCTTCGGCATAGCGTAAGGATTGATCCTCTACTTGCGTGAGGCGAACGCCTTCTTCTGCTTTCTTGGCTTCAATGACACCGATTGGTTTCTTATCGATAAAGAGAAGATAGTCAACGGGGCCAGTATCAGTACGGTATTCTGTAACGGCCACACCTAACCCCGCAGCAAGATTGAGTTTGCTTTTAGGCTGAACAATCCACCCGCTTTGCACAAGCAGTTGATCGATGTGATCACGGGCAATTTGTTCGGGGTTTTGGTTCAAATCAATTACTAAAAAGTTAAGCCCAATCGCTGTCACTCGGTTCATTTGTGATGGGATTAGGGCTTTGTCAAATATAAGTGGAGATTCGCATATTCTAAAACTGATTGGGGAGTTATTCCTACCCTTTTTTAATACTTGAGCCGCGCGCGTTCATATATTCTATCTGTGATTTTCGCGAAATCTTGCCCTTTCTTTTTTTAAGTAAGCTGGTAGGTACCGATAGGTCTTCCTCCATCTGTAGGTCAAGCCAATACATTGGAGTTGTACCCAACGCTTGAGAAAATTTAACGGCCATCTCAATGCCTATCCGGTTGTGACCACGAACGAGATGTGGTCCAAGATTTCTCTTACCACCAATATGTTTTCCAAAACTAGTAAAAGTCCATCCAAGGGGTTTGAGATGTTGATGTATTAGAATATTCCCGAGAGAGGTCCTCCGTTTCGGCAAAATCTCAGTTTTGATGAGCTTTATCTGCAACCTTGGGGAATCTTCAACCAGATATTTATGGCTTAAACATTCATTTTGTAGATTGATCCAGAAGGCAGCAGGTAAGTCAAAAGCTTTAACGAGCAGACTGATGAAGCGAAAGTCCATCAAATTTCGGCCATCTAGAAATCGTTGAAGTGTTTCTGGAGAGATGCAGAAAAAATCAGCCCAATGGTGTAGCGGAATTCCAGAAGGCTTTAGGAATCGGTTTTCTATGATGGAGCCGGGCGACTCAGGAATGGACGGACTTACTTCGGAACTTTTGAAATCTATTTCAGGATCAAATATTAGATATTTTTTAGCAACATGATTTTCCTTCAAATAAACATCCATGTCATGCTTCGTTTGGAGGTCTAACCAAAATTTAGGACCGGTGCCGAAGGCATCCCCCAAGCGACCTGGAATAGTATAACTGAAACAGGTATGTGTTGGAGAAAAGAAATTATGACAGCGATAGTTCTCGATTTTTATGTGTGTAATAAGTTGTGTAAGCCGTATGTCTAATGGCCGAAGGAATCTCGACTGGAGTACCTCCATTACCAAGTGGTCTTTAGCTTTAGTTCTTGAAACCAATTTTTCTATAGGCGGTGAATTAATGTTTACATTAAGGTAATTATGAAGTAAGAATTCATTCTGCAGCCGTAATAGTCCTCTGGGATCAATATTAAGTTCCCTGGCAAAAAGATTGACTACAAGAACTGAGATCGACCTATGATAAGTCCTCATTATTCTCTGAAAAACAGTGTAGTTTAAGCCTAATTTTTGAGCCCACCACTTCAGTGTCTTCCCCGAAGGGATAATGAAAGTTTCATCCAAATATTGTTGAAGGCTCAGCGGCCCATCATTCTTACTCAATCGCATAGCGTTTGACAATTTTAAAAAAATAGATCAGCCGTGGATTTAGTGATCGGTTCCATTCATCTTCGTAAAGTCCAGACAAAAGAAATACAAACATCGCCATTCCTTCTAATTCATTGATCATTCGTAACACACGGAAAATTAATGGGAATTCAAGGTACTGGCAATTATCTATTACGATAATCGGATTATACGGTAAGGCTTTGATTTTTTCCTGCAGTTGCAAAGTTGCAGTATCATGAGGCAATCTACGGATCAATTTGCTCCTATCGAATTCAGGATCAAGTCGAAGAAGTAATTCTTTCCCAATAAACTGCATGCTAGTAGCATACCCCAGTTTTAGTAAGAAAGTATCCCTTCGTTTCTCTAACTGAATTCTGAAATCTATAATTTTTGGTGGATCTTCTGGCCTGACAATAAAAACGGGAGTCAGGCTCGCCTTATGAATGTCAACAATTTTGTCAAATGCAATAGGCATGGGCATTCTTAAAACTATTTGTTCAGGGTTCATTTGCGAACGTGTTTGGTTAAAGTTTTTCTAAGAGACGGGTTTCTGGCGAGCACGCGCTGGGCATGGTCTTCAAGGTATTTTTCCAGGTACGGCTTAATGGTACCGTGCCCGGTGGCTACCGCATGCCACTGGAGGACGATCACCGCTTTGCGTGAAAGATCCACATTACGTCTGAGTTTATCTTGTTTCATACTTAAAATTTCGGTTAAACTGAAAATCGACTACATGCTGAAGTTCAATACGTTAGATATATTCATGAACTTTTCTCTTTTATATTTATGGCTGAATAAAGAATACTTTATAATTTCTTATAAATTACATTTCTCTTTTTTGTATGCCACGACACCTGCCCAAAAAGCGCGCTCAGCTGCCCGCTCCTCTCCGCCCCGCTTCTGAAATCCTGTTGGACTATGAGCAGTGGCTTATTACAAACTATGGCTCGGTGGGCACGTATCGCGACCACGCCAAATCATTTCTAAAGCGTTTCCGAACCAAAGGGTCTCTCCTATCGCAACTAGACACCTTTGCCGGCAAGAAAAGTATCACCGGCCGCTCTATCTTAAATCGCTTCAAAAAATTTCTGGAAGAGAAGCACATTACTTCCACCGAAAATGATTTAAAGAATGATACCCGCGAGTCAAGACTACCTCTGGCCAACGCATATGTGAAGCTATTCATGGCCAGCTCAACGGATCGACTCAAATCGCCCAAAACGCTTTCAACGTACGCTACCATACTCAACAACTATTTTACCTTCATCGGAGAGCTCCGTCATTTTGAAAAAATTACAGCCGAACGTTTCGTATTTTCCAAAGGTCGTTCTCCCTTCACGTCTGCCTTGTATGGCTCGGTACTGAAGGCGTTTGCAAAATGGGCGTTGGGATATTTGACTACGCCAGATGAAGAACTTTCCCCTGCCGAACAAAGGATCAAATTGGCTTTTCATGAAGTGAGTGTGAAGTCGCTTCGTGACGTGGCCATGATGAAGAGTAAAACTTCTCCACGCAAACTTTATTACAAGGAAAGTCTTTCCAAAAGGCAGCGCGATAAGTTGATGAATCTTTGCCAAACAGCTCAAGAGAAGGCTGTGATTGCACTGATGGCCTATAATGGCCTTCGCCCGGTGGAAGTAGAGCGGTTGGGTGTGAGCGATGTTGATTTTAGAAAGTCGGTGATCGCTGTCTGGGGCAAAGGCAAAGATCAACGCTCGAAAGAAACAATTATTCTTTTTAAGACCGCTGCTATTTCCTTGAAGGCGTACATGAAAGAAAGTAGAATCAAAAGAGGAAAATTGTTTCCGGGACTCTCCTACAAGGCGCTTCATGAAATAGTAAAGCATTTGTTTAAAAAGCTTCACTTGAAATTTGATCCAAAGTTGAACCACCAACTGCATTCTCCACATAGTCTTCGTCATACATGTGGTCAGCTCATGTATGATGAAGGCGTGCCGCTGGAATTTATCCAGCGCACCCTTCGACATACTTCCATAGAGAGTACTTTGGTATATGCCCGCAAGGCAATTGAGAAATCTTACTTCAAGCAGATGCGTCATCTTTGGTAGCCGTTTTCCTAGATTTCGCTTTGGCCTTCTTGGCAGCTCTTGCCTTTTTTGCCGCTTCTTTTTTCTGCAAGGCGAGTTGTTCTTCCAGTTCATCCTCTTCTTCTTCTTCATCTTCTTTGCTAGGTTTCGCTGGACGTGAATGATCCTTGTGAACGCTTTTGCCCGGAACCCCAACCCTTTTTGGCGCTCGCTCCTCTTTGGCAGCGTCCTGCGCCTCTTCCAAAAGGGCCTGCGTCATATTTTCCAGTTCTGCTATGGTTTCCACCTGCGCCTCTTGCAGTTCGAGTATTTGATCTTGGGCTAGCTTGTGCTTTAATCCATAAGCTGCTATTTCACTTTTCTGTAGGCCCGGCATACTGCTATACCAGTTTTCCACACGCCTATAAAATTCCGCGATACCCGCTACTCCGTTTTTTTTGGCGTTGAGAAGATTTTTTTGAAAATAGTCAAGACCCACAAAAGCGAACCCGGTCGTCTGAATGGTATTATCGCGCAGCTCAAAAAAAACCCCAAGTGATCTGGGGCTGAGACGGCCAGCATCATCGACTATGATTAATTTTTTGGTATTGTCCTTGGTAAGCAAGTGGCTGAGCATTTTCATTTTTGTGAATAATGTGTCATTGACTGTTGGATAAACACCGGACACCTGGAAGAGCATCTCATTGAAGAAATTGGAGATGGTGTAGGTGGTACCGATACGTAAATAATACACCTGTGTATTGTCTTGAATAAAGTGTGCAACGGCAGAGGACTTACCCATTCCTTCCCTGCCCAGAACACCGACCATTCGTGATCGCTTCAACGCCTCTTCTAGTACTGCTATAAGATAACTTTGTGATCTGAAGATGAAACATAGTTTAGTGAACAGGTAATTGAGTAAATCAATCGAAGAGAATTTTTCATGTAAATTTTTCATAATTTTATTTTGAGTTGTGTCTATGGATGAACTTTTACAGCTTCAACTTCTTGCTGAAATTTTTGCTGCTTCAGTTGACGTCTAATCTGCTTTTCTGCCAGTGACTCGCGGCTTATGGGTTTTCGGCCAGTCTTAACACCATTGACGATATCTTCGTCCACTTGACGCGCGTCTTTCAAGAATTGCTGTGCATCGCGTAATATGCGTTTATGCTTTCGTAAGACTTCCGCCTTATTACCTCTCCTCATCTCTAATCGAGGTTCGATCATCCCGATGTACTTGAGTGTTCCTCGCTCAAAAATGTGGATCTTAGAGAGGTCACCAGGGTCGTAACACATGCGTACATCTGAGTTCTTATACTGCCAAAGCATTTCAGCTTGCGACACCTGGTATCGGTATTCTGCCCCATCAATCTGAAGGTCAATACGGCCATCATCTTTGATACGCTTTTTCGGTTTCGCCTTCCAGAATAAGAGCGGCACCATCCAATCCTCGAGTTTGATCGTTCTTTTCGATTTGTTCATTCGGTAGGTGTCGGATGGTGATACTTTTTTTTTGCGGTTGTTGGTCATCGCGTTATACTCTTGTACCATCTTGCCAAACTCCGTGTGCATTTCCGATTCTGTGAGCATGTTCTTTTTATCTCTATACAATTTTTGGCGAAGTTCGGTAGATGGATTTCCTGCTCGTTTTTGGTTCTGACTCTTGATGTCCTCGCCAATAAACCAAGGCTTGTCTGAGTGCAATTTCTGGACTACTGCAAAGGCAGATTCAATCTCGGCCTTCCATGTAGGTATATATGGATAAGCTTTAGTAGTGATCACGCCAAGGTTATTTATCCTTCGCATAAAGCGTTTAAAAATTTTCCGATCATAAATCTTATCGTTGTCAACAATAATCTCTTCACACAAAATCGAATGCTCTACAAAGGCCATTTTGAAAGCATCTTTTGCTTGCTTGGCCATTTGCTTTTCGCATAGTGCCCAACCCACAATTTTTTTTGAGAAAACGTCTAACACTACATAAGCCCAAAGCCTGATAATAATTTTTCCTCTTAGACAATAGAATTGGAGCTTGTAGAAATCACCTTGAAATTGTTCTCCAGGGCCTTCTGCAAGAAAACGTGTGATTTTTGGGAGTCCGTTCTGACGACTCCACGCTTTGCCATTGCTATCGTATTCTAATACCTGACGATCCAGGTTTTTTTTCTTTAGCCGTTTGATGGAAGAATCAGAAACCTTCACGTGAAATTTAGCTTCGATTCTTTTGATGATCGCTCTGATTGTAAATCGCCTATCATCTCTTAAAAGCAGGCGCGTGAATGCTATAATTTGTCCAGTCATGATAACTAGGTACTCTCTAGCTACTCCACGGGAATCATGAATGATCGTTTGTGGAATTCCGAGATTTCGGCATTCGGAAATTTTGCGCCAGAAGTAAACTGAACTGACAGTAAAAAACACGGGCTCCTTAACAGCATCAATCTCGCTGCGTATAACTTGGCTATACGCTTCGTATATCAGTTTAGACACCCAACGTTCGTTGCGCGCCTTGATTACACCATCAATGATCGCATGGGATTTGGCATATAGTATCCGTTCCTGCTGGTCCTGAATTTTCTCCAAATAAAACTTCAAAAATGATGGCCAGCGGTTGTGGTACAGATCTTCAAGCGCGTCCTTTAAATTTTTGAACTCGACATCGCGGTTGATGTTCTCCTGCATTTCATATTCAGCGCGGACCATATCGTAAGCAGACTTTGGATCTTTGGGCAGTTTTACTTTTGATAGCATATTTGCCGGTAGGGATTCATGATCGACCATGATTGAATCTCCATCGCGAAAAGCATGATAGTAGCGGATTACCCCTCGCATGAATTTAGAGATGCCATTGCGTAAGGTCTTCTCATTCGCGCCAAATCGTTTGATCAACATGCCGACCGACCAAAAGAGCTTAATTCCTTTGCTCAACGGGGCCTTCGTTACATAGTACCTTTGCGGTCTCCACGCGCCATAGGTTGCTTGGCGGCTTACGGGCACTTCAACATCAGTTGCGAGCTTTGAGATATCTGGATTTGTTTCTGGGTTTAAAAAGTTTGATGACAATAGGTCGCTACACTTCTCAACCTTTGAGTGCATATTTGTTTTCCCTTTTTTTGAAAGTTGAGATTGACTTTCTGTTTCCGCGTTTTCGTCCATATGATAAATGAATGATTAGATGTCTTCAGTATATTCTCGTGAGGTATATTGATGGATTTACCACTAATTTTAGAGGTGGTCAAGCTCAGTATTCATATTGAGGCGTAAAATTCCGAGAGAGTGAAATAGATGAGCAGCATCTAACTCAATAAGAACTTTCTTGATTGCAAAATAAACTGAGATGTAATTGGGTGAATCGATAAATACTTTTTCTCTACTTTGGAAAAAACATAATAAATGGGTTTCGATAACTCGGTCAAGCTTTGTCTGGGTGTTCACATTAAAATCTAAGCAGCCCTGCAAATGAGTTATTCGGTTTTCGGTCGAGCGAATATGCTGTTTCAGTTGGTTGGCGGGATACTCTAATGCCAACCGATAATGCTCTCTGCTTTCGAGATTATAGGCCGGAATTGCAAATTTGAAGGATATGCATTGCTTGGCTCTATTCTCGAACAAATCAAAGAGTTCAAGAGGAACCAAACAACAGGGCAGGTTCCGATAATGAGAAAATCTAGTTTGCCTTTCCATGTTAGTTAATGTTTTATTTTTCTTTTTTAAATTTTTTCAAAAAACGTAAAATCAAATCGGCATATCACGAATTTTATTCATGACGGCCGAAATAGATGATATTATTTATTGTTTGGGTTTGATTTTGCCGGTGACGCTGAAACCGGAAAGCAAGAGTTGCTGCTCAAATCAGTTGCTATATAGCAACTATACTGATATCGTAATTTATTTGGCTAATAATTATAAATATTGGACATAAATGAGTTATATTTAACCATTGTAAACACTTAAATGTCCAATTATTGGACAAATTATCCACACAGCGATAAAGATGAATATAGGTCGACAAATTATGTTAGCACGCGAAGGCAAAGGCTTAACGGTGCCTCAGCTAGCTGAGAAATTGAAAATTAGTGTTAGCGCGTTGTATAAGATTGAAGAGCAGGCTAGAGCAATCACTATAGAGAAGGCCTTGCTAGTATGCGATGCACTCAATATAACCCCCAACGACCTATTCGGTTATAAAGCAGATTTGCCTAAGCATTTTTCGGGTCAGAGGATTGCATTTATGGCGTTGACTATGTATAATTTACCAGAAAATTGTCAAGAAAAAATCTGCTTCGAGGTGGTGAAACTAGCTGGATTCTACAGAGACTTCATTCAGGCAGAGAAGAAACCGGTGTTAGATTGAACCCATTGAGGATGTCAACGATTTGACAAACCTAAGCCTTTGAAAAGTCGCGAAAAAAATGGTCAACCTGCACGGAATTTCCACCTAGTCTGTAATAGTTCCCTTCGGCTCAACTTTCAAGCTTATGAAGGATTGCGTGGTGTACGCATTAGCGGTGAATTTTTCTAATTTGGCTGTATTTGGAAATTCCGCAGAGCCAATCAGTTTTTCAGTCTTAAGGTGACCACTTTTACTTGCTTTACAATCAGTCGATTATGACTATTGTGGAAATTCCGCAGAGCCGGATCAGTTTTTTCCGTCTTGAGGTGACCACTTTTACTTGCTTACAATCAGGCGATTATGATTATTGGAAAGCTGCGAAAAAAAGTGGTCACCCTGTAGAGAATCTCCACCTTTCCCTTGAATGTTTAGCGTCAGCTGCAAATAAGGTAAGGCCATTCGCTAACGCCTTCTCTTTTTTTCAAATTACTTCCGATAATTGAATGTACATTCTTTAGCTTTTTCATTTAAGCATCCGCTTCTTTTGATCGACTTCTTCTAGAACCTCAAAAAATAATTTTCGGTATCGGGTGGATTCAAGAAAACCTTTCTTTTCAGACAAGACTTCAACGGTACGATAGCTCAGCGCTGAAACAACATATTTTTCCAAACCCATCTTATGGAAACGCGCACCTTCTTTAATCAACTTTGTCTTGTTTTCCGTCAAAGCGATTTCGAGAATAACCGGTTTAGCAATTGGATTTACTGGATGTTTTGTGAGCGATTTCATGCGGGTAATTTTCTTTTGATTTCTATAGGTTTCCTACACGTCAAAGATACTGTGTTTTCGCTAACTTGGTTCGAACGTAAGCTTGCATTCCTTTTTATCAATGTGTTTTCCAATTTATCAATAGAAATTTAAGCTTACCGACTATGACAGACTGGGCATAGATAGATAGATAGATAGATAGATAGATAGATAGATAGATAGATAGATAGATAGATAGATAGATAGATAGATAGATAGATAAGGCTAAACCAAAAAAGTTGCCGACCTTGTGAAATCAATGCCTTCGCTATAGGAAACATAGCCAAGTTGATTAGTCAATAAACTAGTCTCACCAATTTTAAAATTTGGGGTGTTTCGATGGTGGTGTCCATAAATCCAGGATTGTGGCTGTGTTTCTGTTATGATGTTCGACAATTCACTAGCAAAGGCATTGTTAATTGGGCTATCAATAAACTCCACTGGATAGTCTTTAAGCGTTGGAACATGGTGAGTAACAACGATTTTTTTAGGAATGCTGCTATCCAACAACTCATTGTATATAAATCTTCGGCAATTCAAATGTAGCGCATTAAAGTCAGCAGGTGTAAACCTGTCATCATTATTCCGAATATGACCAAAATCGGCAACGCTTCTTCTGACATCAAATACGTTCTCCGGCCAGATATAGCTCCACAAGGTGGAAAAGATAATTTTTATATCACCAACTAAAACTGATTGGTTATTTACCAGAAAGACATTTGGTCTAATGGCCTCAAGACACGAAGATTCTTTATTGCGGATATCCCCTCCATAGTATTCGTGGTTACCAGGTATCCAGTAGGCCTTCTCGAAATTTTCTGAAATAAAATCGAAGAATCGATTTGCTTTTTCAATTGAGCGGAAAGGTATTATGTCACCTGCGAGTATTAGTATTTCTCCGGTTGGAATTATTGGATTTGCTTCAATGAAAAGAGCGTTATCTATAAATTCTAAATGGAGATCTGAACAGTATTGGATTTTAATCATTTGGTTAATTGTACAACACTTTTTTCTTAAATTTAGGGAGAAATGCCTGCCAGCCAAGATAATAGACGCGAGCAACATCTATGGAATTCTATAAAAAATTTGGCAAGTCTTCTTGGGCTAAGCACTTACGAAACAGGAAATGGAGCCGGTTTACCAAACAGATGGCTAATAAAAAATCAAGGGCTAGAATGAAGTTAGATATCAAAATTGAGAAAGTAGTTTGATATCTATATGCTACAGTTATCTAGTCGGCTACGGCCTATGCACATATTATTGCCGGGATGTTTTTTGAACCGAAATGATTGTGTCCCAGATTGTCTCCGAAGTCATACTTATCGAGTCTTCGTTCAACCTGTCGTAAGTGTCAGTGGGTCTATGGTATAGTGTTCAAAAATCGGAGCCGATGCAAGGATTTCAAATAGTGCCTCTTGGTCGAGGCCAAGCTTTAAAGCATTAAAGTAATGCTGTGCCGCATCTATATCTTTGTCCGAAATGCAAGTTACAGTAAATGAATCTTGCAGTCCCGCCTTTTGAAAAGGTAGGTGGTCGGCAGTGTTGGTCACAATCTGGTCAACTCGCCTTGAAGAGATTTTCCTATCCCTTGAAGCCGCTTCAAAAGAAGTGAGTAGCTGTCCGCTGGTACTTTTATTTACTGGCCACAGAGCAAACTTGTCACCTAGTCCAACCAATTGCATATTAATAAGACCACCTGAAAAGAATAGATGGTTACTTAAGAAAATAACTGGAACAAAGCGAATAAGTGACTTCTCGTAACGAACCAGTGTGTTTCCGAAAGAAATCGTCAGTGACTTGGCGACGGGGACGGTTTTACCTACGTAGTCAGATTTTAAGGCCAAATCGTACCTGATTTAAAGCCTTTACGTGTTGCTTAGTCTACTTTTCTGTGTACTTCTGAAGCATAATCTGGAGAGATATGGTTATCAATATTCCTTTGAGAACACAATGTCAATACAACCATTCGGCCTAAAGGCTTATTGTTAAATAATTATGACCTTTCTCAATTTGTATTGATTGGCAGGGTCTTTTCATTTAGATTTAGCTGATAAAGAATCATCGCCATGCTTATAGATCTCGACCAACTCGAATCGTCTACCGATCGATTTGCGCTATTGAAGCAAAAAACAACAAAAAACAGAGAAGCGTCTTTTACAGAAGCAGCATTTGCAAGCCCAGACGCACCTGAAATAACCGAGCACAACATTCTTGGTGCTGCCGAGAATATCGCCAGACGTAAAAAAATGATTGGTGAATTAAAGAAAGAACCTTTGGAGTTTGCATATGAGCGTGCCATCGGCAAGAATGATTCTGTTTATAGCAATTTCGTTGACCTTTTAAGCAATGCCAAACAAAAGGTCGGGCGCATTGCAGTTAAAAACGGCATTAGAGAATTAGGCTCCGCAACGGGATTTATGGTTTCTGAGAAACTCATGCTCACCAACTGGCATGTTTTTAAAACCAAAGAATCAGTAATCGAAAGTGAAATTCAGTTCAACTATGAACTTGACACAAACGGGAACGGGAAGGAATCGATTGCCTTCAAATTGAATGAACAAGAGTTCTATCATTCAAACAAGGATTTTGATTACTGTTTTGTTGCGGTAAATGAAGTTGACGTTACGGGTAGAGTTAGACTTAATGATATCGGTTACATCTTTCTCGATCCAACCTTAGGCAAAGTGGGCAATGAAAAAGAGGAATTACTAAATATTATTCATCACCCAGATGGTGACTACAAACAATTGTCGATTCGCGAAAATATGTTTGTAAAAATTACTCCAACAGCAATTTGGTATCAATCGGATACAGCGCCAGGCAGTAGTGGTAGCCCCGTATTTAATGATCAATGGCAAGTGGTCGCGCTTCATCACATGGGCATCGGTCAGAAAAATGAAAGCGGTGATTATATAGATAAGAACGGAAATGTTGTTCCCAGAACCAATGGTGAAATTGACGAAACACAGATTGTTTGGATAGCCAATGAAGGAATACGTATAAGCGTTATACTCACCGATATTTTTTCTAAATTCCCGAATGCTGCCATTGTCAATGGGCTTAAGAAAAGTCCATTACCAAACGTAAAACCCCTGCAAAAACCGGAACCAGAAATCCCTTTTATTCCAACTAAACAAATACCTATGGAATCCAATGTTTTATCCAATAATGTAAATATTTCTTTTCCTGCCTCTCTGGTGGAAACAAACGGAACTGTTAACGTTAGCATCTCGAACAAATCTTCGAGCGGAGTATTGCGAGAGGTAGCTGCTCATCCTGATTCTACGCTGGATGAAAGTATGGCTGAAATAAAAAAACTAGAGGAGTCAATCGATTTTTCAGACTGCAAGGGCTATCAATCTAAATTCCTTGGTTTCGATATTCCGTTGCCCCTGCCCCAGAAGGGCTTGAAGAAGTTCGTTGCAAAACTTCAAGGAACAGATTCCTACGTATTAAAATATCATCACTACTCGGTAATATTCCATTCCGTTCGGATGATGCCAATCATTAGTGCGATCAATGTTGATGGAGATCCTGAGAAGCGTCTTGATGAATCCAAAAGGAAGGACAATTGGCTCCGAGATAGACGACTGGACTTTGATATTCAGCTCAGTGATTCATATTATAAAGGCAGCGGCTTCGATCGGGGCCACATGAGCCGAAGAGAAGATGCTAATTGGGGCAGCACTGCCGAGAATGCTAAACTTAGTGCTGATATGACATGCCTATACACAAACGCATGTCCTCAAGTAGCTACGCTAAATCAAAGTGGTAGAAAAGGGCTTTGGGGAATTCTAGAAAAAATTGTTCTGGAAGAGGGTGCGGTGAAAGAGGCTGGCAAAACAGCAAGAATATCGGTGTTTAATGGACCAATATTTAAGGACAGTGACCAGGTATTCAAGGGCATTCAAGTTCCTCTTGAGTTTTATAAGATCATACTTTGGTTGACGGATGAGAAGCAACTCAGAGCTACTGCGTTTAAACTATCGCAAGAGAAACTTGTTGACGACATTGATTTTGAGCAACTAGACATCGATCAAAATTTAGAATTTAAAGAACACCAGTGTAGCATAGAGTGGCTGCAAAAAGTAACTAAGTTGGACTTATCATCGATTATCCAGTTTGACACTTTTAAAGGGGAGGGTGAAGAGCTTGTGTTGAAATCAGAAAATGAAGTAAAGTTGCTTATTGCTCAAAATAGGGAGTCCAAATAACAAACTATCATCAAAAAATAACCAAAGTTGGTGGCTGGCAACCCTAGGCTTTTTTTACTGGTTGTTGAGTGCATGCCAAAAAGTAAACGATTAAATAAAGACAGTTAGACGAGCGTCATTTCTTCAGCTTCGTCCTCATCGGAAACTCAAAACCGATCCGGATATTGAGTCGATCGGGAAAAGGCACTTTGTCTTTGTCGCTCCACAACCGGTACATAGTCTGCACGTTGCCAGTTACACTTTTTGAAATTTTGAAATCTTTCTTCAAACCAATCAGTGTACTCCACTCCCAATCTCGCGTTCCTAAATCACCGGTATTGATAATCAGGGGCGGAAGAATGGCGTTGAGCAATTCGATATCGGCACGAGCTTGAAAGCCCTTTGGCAGTTGATATTCAGTGTAGTTCCTCAAACCAAATACTCTCTCAGGAATGGTAGGCCTCCAATCATCAAACGTAATTCGCTCTACCCAACCAATGCCTGATTTAAATCTGGGTGAGATACGATAGGCTATAGATGGGTTGAGATCCAGCAGCACATTTTTTTGGCTCATGATCTGCAGCGTTAACGCTGGCACCAATCGTTCGCGAAGTGGTTTGCCTTTCAACGGATTGGGCAACCGTTTTGGCAGCTCAGCCATGCTTTTTACTTCGCTGTATTTGGTTTTTAAGCTGGTCATCTTGTCCATGGCGCCCTTCAAAATATCTTCCTTGCCGGCAAAGTGATTGGTGGCCTCTTTCATCACCATTTCTTTTGCCTGCTCTTTGGCAGCAGACAAACCAATTGAATCGGGGTTGGCCAGTTGACTTTTATATTTCTCTAGCTCTGCTTTTTTTCCATCGATTTCTTCCAGCCCTTCCACATTCTTCAATTCTTCCTGCGCTTTCTTCTCCAGGTTTTTTGCATCGGCCAAATTCCCTTTCGAAATGTTTTGGATTTCTTTGCCATAGTTGCCTGCCTCTTCGGTAAGGTTGGTGATCTCACTCGCTCCCTTTGTAATATCATTTAAGGAACCTAATTGAGGCATTGGCGAAACCACATTTGCACTGGGCAGATTCGTGCTTCCCATTGTAGGCGTGCCGACCCCTCCGGGTAAATTGATTCCAGGCAAGCCTTGGGAGCCAACACCAATGTTTGGGATATTACCATTGGCAACGGGTATTTGATATGCCCCCAGCGATTGCTTTAGTTTGTCTGTGTGCGCTTTCACCTCTGGCGGGAGATCAAGCGAATTAAGGCTACTCGTGGCTTTGTTTTTGATCTTCTCCACTTCATTCTTCATTTCGCCCAATTTTTGCTTGCCCAAATTACTTACGCTGTCCAGCTTTTTGGTTAACCCAATGGTGGGTAGTTTGAGGGTTTGCAGGCTATCGATTTTCTTCTGGAGCGAGCCCTTTACTTCATTAAGTTTGTTCAAAGGTTTTTGAAAAGCCAATTGTAAACTGTCGGCCTTTGATTGGAACCCAGAGCGGATGGAATCTACTTTTTGGTACGATGCCCGCATGGTGCTATCGCCAGGAAGTTGTAGGCTGTCCAACCTAGCGTTAAGTCTGTTGTTTGCCAAATCTATTTGATCGATGGTGTTGTTAATTCGCTTTGTTGGCAAGCGCAAACTGTCAGTATTGACTTGCGAAAAAGCGACATGCAGGCATGCAAAAAAGAGTATCGAAAAAAGGATGCTTTTCACATTGTAAAAGTAAACAATCGGAGGTTGAGTTTATTGATTAACTCCAATGAAATCGGTCTGACGCTCTAATTTCATGCTTAAAAATAATGCGAAAATCAAAAATGAGATATTGAAGAATAAGATTGTTGGTCGGGAGACCAACAATAACTAAAAACTAAAAGTTACTTACCAACAACAACGAAGGGGGGGACAAACCCAACAACAACGAAGGCTTGCGCTAGGGAGAGGTCTTTTCAAAATTTGGAACATCTTCCCACCCTTCAGATGGAGCTTCTATCCCTACCGGTACTTCAATATGCGGGTAGAGCGAATTCCAAGATGGTTTATCTGTAAAATATTTAACTAAATATCGCTTCCCAGTTTTTAGGTAGTGGCAATCATTATCAATACAATCTCCATTAATGGAGATGCCATTAACGTTATAAATGAAGGTTATACCAAAAGTCTTACTGTCATTATATTTCCCAGTTATCACGGCAATTGTATACCTATATTTCGCTGTTCTAAAATAGTATGCTTTGTAGATAAAAAAGATGAAACCAATAGCACAAAAAACAAGAAAAAGAAACTTGATCCGTTTTGCATCCTTCCTATAATATCCATCCTCGTTGTTAATCATTGTTTTGTTTTTCGACTATTGTTTTGGCTAATAAGTCTGTACCAATTGTAAAAAGTACTCTTTGACCAGGATTAGGTATAGAATTTATCCAAGTCCCTTGTGCCAGTCCCGTGACTCCTCCAGCAACTAAGTCTACCTGACCCTGCGAAGATCCAAAATTAGAAGAAAATCCGAGTGTCGAATTAGTTTGAGAATTGAAAGGCGTATAATTAATACTTGTTGTGAATAGCACTGAACCTAAAGAATTGAACCCTAATACGCTTTGCGCTGCAATATCAGCAACATCAATTTTGTAGAAGTTACCTCCATTGGAAATAAGTTGATTTCCGGCTTCAATAGCCCCATTTGTTGCCATCTGGGCAAAAGATAATTTGTCCCCAAAAAAAAGAGTCCTCAAAGTTGCTCCAGAAATACTCTGTCTTGCAGCGCTCAGTAAAAAAGGAGAACCGGCTACTAATATCATACTCCCTCCAACACCATACAAAACAGCATTTCCAAATACCTTATCAAAGTCTTTTGCCCATCGTGTCTTGGGGGGAGGTACGCCAAAATGCATGCTTCTATTCTCCATCCAATAATGGGCAGCAGCCTCTGGACCTTCTTTCTGGAATTTTGATCCGACCGCTCTTTCGATTGGGTTAGAGCTTTGGGACAAAAAGTTTAGCCAAGAATAGTCTTGATAGGTTTCTAACCTGGAAGCCGTCACCACAACGGGGTCTAGTACGTTATCTCCACATTCAGGACAATCTGGATCTGTTCCAGCCAATCCAAGTGGATCATTAAACTTTACCGGGTTATTGTAACCAAATATCATAGGGCTAACGCTTGAAAAGAAATCTGTTGCCTGATCGATGCCCCAAAATCTTCCCAAATCAGGAGAGTACATTCGCATTTGAGTCTGGTGCCATCCCAGATTCAAATCATCTATCAATTCTGATCCTCCATTAAATCTAAACTTGTTCCAAATTGAATTTTCTCTTCTGTAACTATTGAATGTTAAACCAAAGGGATAGTAGTCGTCTGACTGTATTACGGGGCTCTTTATATGCGTAACCTTAAAGTCATCGAAGTAGACTTCTACTGGAGTATCGTTTTCGTTGCTGAGCCAAACGTACAAATACCCAGCCTCGGTGATGTTGATCTCATTGTTGTCGAAGAAGAGCCGCTCGTGTGTCACATCGGTTCCCTGCTCAATGGCTGCAGTAGTAAGGCGTTTGAACCCACCCGTTTTGTACACGTAATCTCTGTCGAACAGCAGGTAATTCAAGTAAGCTTTGGGGCCGGTGCCATTGTCGCCATCACGCACCAATTGGCCGGGGAATGGAAACGCGTTGTTGCCTAAACTTCCAGGTAAGTTACCATCGATGATAGTGCCCGCTGGCGCCCCTCCCCCGGCAGCAATGGAAGCCATAAAGTTGGCCAAGGTGGTGCTCCAGTTGTCGGAGTTAGGGTCTAAGTATTTGGCAAAGACTTCTACGTCTACTTTGTCGCCAGGCATAACACTCAGCGATTTGGCCAGGCCGTTCACTGCATTGGTAGTGCCGCCCGTCAGGCGCGTGGAATAAAATGTAGTGTTGGCCGCGCCTTCTGTAGTGCGGTGACTGCGATCGAAGATAGTTGCGTTGATCTTAATGGCCTCGTTGTAGTTGAGAAACTGACCTTGCTCGGTAGGTACTTTGGCCGTCTCCATGGTAGCAGTGTTGATCTCAGTGTCTTGCTTGGTAGTGAAGGTGAGGCGCACGTTGCCCAGGTGGTCTTTGAGGTGGTATTGGTATTCGGGGGTAAAGCCCTTGTTGATCTGAATATCATCATAGACTGCGTTGGTAAAGTCGCCTCCACCAGTCCGGCCCACATAAATTGGTAGCGATGTTTGATTTACTTTAAAATTGGTTCCCGGCAGTTGTAGCGAGCCTTCTAAAACTCCGTTCACATAGATCTTGAGCATACCTTTTTCCTTCGTGCCAACCAAGTGATACCATTGCCCAAGTACAAGGCTGGTGGTGGCCGTTGCCATGTAATAGGTATTGCCGATTTCTACCGCAAAGCCTGGCACATCACTATTGGCGTCTTTCGCCAAGCCAAGAATCCAGCTATTGGTGCCCGGTGAGCCACCGGTGTACCACTTTCCTACGCCTGATGGGTTAGACCAACCCACAGTCGATTGTAGCTTTTTTACCCAGAAAGAAACAGAAAAGTCACCGTCCTTGAAGTCTAAATCCGGGCTATTGGGTATGGAGCCAAACCCATCAGTGCCGTTAAACTGTACCGCTGCTTGGTCGCCCTTGCGATCGGTGGCTAATGTGTAGCCTCCTTGCAGGGTGCCGTTTAAAGCCTTGTCGCTTGTGTCAACCATATTGCCGTTGAGCGGATACTGTAAAGTGAAAGAAGGTTGGCTTGCAGCGGCCTGGGTTACCACCCTCCCCTCTTCGTGGTTGATGAACTTGAGCGTGTCGTTTTCGTAAAAATATTCGCCCGAGTAGTCACTGCTTTTCTTCAGCGTGCCGTTGGCGGCATATACCTCTTGGCG
>VYLD01000244.1_pt1 | contig 18497 bp, 16 predicted proteins | sample 5114401 | NCBI WGS metagenome assembly VYLD01 (sample SAMN12291783, study PRJNA351875) | freshwater metagenome | isolation source: freshwater lake | place: USA: Michigan, Gull Lake | collected 2013-08-08 | reverse complement strand
ATAAACTTCCTCTATTCCCTAACTCTCTTAATCTGGCTTTTTCGCCCAATTTCCCCCTTTTCGCTAAAAGGGAGTGCAAAGGTAATACCTAAATACCCTTTTGCAAGCCTTTCCTCAAAAGTTTTTAGCATTCTCTAATCTATCACTGAATATCAAGCAGTTAATTATTGAAAATATTTATGAGGGGGTTAACTCTTCGAGTTTCGACTAAAAAACTAAAGGAAATGGGACTTTTGAAGGCACCCTTACACTCCTATACAGAAAGCGAATGGGAGTCGTAGCTCCTCCGGCAAGGGATGGAGGCATTGTTGGAGCCCGAAATGGAACGGGCGTGAGATGGCGACTGCCAACAGCCCGGCCCTGATTTTTTTCTAAGTGAAGAAAAAAAATCAGGGGGCCGCCTGAAAAACATTACTCATAGTAAAATCAAACTCCTCGTCCGCCTGTCAACAAAGAATAGAACTTTGGTGTGACCGTGCGTAGAACACCCCCGATTGCAATACTACCTATGACAATCAATATTGGCAAAAGAGCAAACGCCATAAGTCGATATCCGTTTACAAAATTTAGCCATTGAAACATTCCGTTAATAAGGATCGCCACCAAAGGAGCATGAGTGGCGTAGATGATAAAAGAAAATGAAGTAAGCCAGACAAACCAGTTTTGTTTCATTGACCAGGCTACCCATTTATCAAGGCCAAACCAACACGCGACCAACCCACTTGCCACGGTGAGTTTATGAAGTAGTGTAATTATGGGATAGACCGAACTGCCTAGCCAACCAACACCTTTAAATGCTAAGACCGTTTTGATCATTGCAAACGAAAGAAAAATAACCATCCAAGGAAAAGGTTTTAACCATCGCGCAGGTGATTCAATAGAGAAATTTGTTTTCTGTATCCAAACACCCAACGAAAAAAATAACAGTCCTTCACCCTCTGCAATGATAAACCCTGCTGTTGACAACCAAAGTAATGTTACAAAACCAAAAAATACCCAACGCCATTGCTGATGGATGACGCACCATCGAATAGCCGGATAGGCTATGTTATAAAAAAGAAGAACACGAATAAACCAAAGCTGATACGAAACCGGAAAAAAAAGCCAGCGGGCAATTGTTTCATACCAGTGATATTGATGTACCTGCATTCGCTCATTATCTATTTGCACCACATGCGAATCGATGACCAATTGTTTGGTATATGGAAACAATTCTAACACATAGACCAATGCTATTCCTAAGGCACTCCAGATGAGATACGGAACCAACAGTGTTCGAACCCGTTTGCCCAATCTCTCATTATTTGGGGTTTGATCATGGAGGGCGTAGAGATAACCCGAAATAATAAAAAGCATGGGGATTCGGAACCGAAACAACCCATTCGCCAATAAGTATTCGATGAATGTAGTAACAGTCAATGGCTCATCGGGCGTTGTCCATGGCTGCAAATAGCGGAGGTTCAAATTATATCCATGTACGAAAACCAACAACACCATGGAAACAAAAGCCCAAAACTTAAACTTATTGCTAAGAAATGGTGTAAGCTTGTTCACGAGTTTAGACAGGCTTTTCGCTAGCTTCCTTAATAGGCTGTACTTGAGCCGCTGGGCGTTCGCCTATTTTACTTTTTTGAATATTAAATAAGCGGTAGGCTAACAATTTGCCAGCATCTCTTCGCTCAGTGGCCTCAATTCGAAATACTCCAGTAGTCGATTGAACGCCTTCCACCGAATAATTAACGTCTATTGCCTCACCTCTTTTTGTAAAAGAGATTGATACCAAAGGATCTCTTTTATCCTCCGTAAAATCAATACGACTATTTCTAAGTTCTTTCAAAATAGCATTCTCTATTTCATCGGGTTGCCCTTGGACGCTTAAACGAAATGACATCGTCAAGTCACTGAAAGGAATTAATTGTGGATACCGGCCGTAGAGCTGATGCGTGTAATTTCGTTGGTCATCTCCACTGCTCGCCAACGCCAGACCTTCATACACGCGAGCCGTCAGCATGGTTTGGTACGGATCATCCATGTCGGGGTCATTGAGGACCTGCTGAAAATAGTTAATTGCTTCAGACTCTTTTCCCTCTGCCAAATAGAGTTTACCAAGGAAATAGCGGAAATACTTTTTTACTCTGGGGCGTTTATCGGTAGCCAGCCTATCCTTATAGATCTTTATGAAGTACTCATTTCCAAAACCCTCAATGATAGACCACACTTCATCAAACGCAATCAGGTTTTCGGGTGAAAATACCGAATAAAGCACCTGCTCGCGCTCCGGGTTTTCAGCCACCAAAGACGCCAGTAGCATTTTATGATGTCGAATCTCCAAGGTATACTTCACCCACTTATACCAGTTGACCGGGTTAAGCCAGAAGTACCATTCATTATGCTCGAACCAATGTTCCTTCTTGAACTGAAGTTGATTAAGGTAATTCAAAGAAGCTACCGCCAGATTGTATTGCTCCTGACCCCATGTAGTGCCGATGTGCAATTCCTGAAAACGCGCTGCTTTGTTCGTGCGCTCCTGACTTTCTGCTGTGAGCCCTTCATAATGTTGTGCACGCGCCAGACCAATGCAATGCCAACCGAACCCGGGTGTACTACCCTGTTTTTGCAATACATCATTCAACAAAGAATCTGCTTTCTCCGGATGACCGCGGTATGTTGCCAAGGTACCCCGCATGTAGTAGTATTCTTTGGTTGTTTTTTCGGGACTATTTTCTCGTTGTTCGGCTTCTTGAAAAAAGAGTTCAGCCTCTTCAAATTCACCCATTGCTAATTTGAACTCTGCGTAGTTATTGCTAGAGTAAGCTTGATTTTGAATGAGCAAATCATAATAATAATTGGCCGAGTCAATGTCCAACAAATAATCATGGATCATGGCCTTATAGTGATACGTGCTCAAGTATTGACGATTAATAAATTTAGGATCATAGAGTCCATTGTTAACCGGCATGTCGTTTTGAATTTTTAGCAAAGCCGAATCCAGATAGCGATTGGCTGCAGCTACGTTTTCCTTTACTGAATTTTTTAAAAAGGGAAACTGCTTTGACGTATAGACTCGGTTGCGATGAAAGATCCAGGCCATGGTGTTATAGGAATCCATGTTTATTTCTACCTGAAAATTCCGATCACGAATGTGCTCCAACACTTCCATGGCTTTGTCCTGCAGTTCTACGTTTTGATAACATCTCCCCAAGAAGTAGGTGATTAGTCCGTAGTCAAACTGGTAGCGATAGTTGGCACTATAGACAGCGTAGTTATTCGTGCGGATTCGTAAAATCGGATCGAAGTCGTACTCGATTTTATTCAATGCTTTTTCCAGTGGAGCGATTGCCTTTCGGAAACCCAATTCGTCATTGGCACGAAAAAAAAGATATGCACCCTCCAACATGTAGCCCACATAATAAGTACTGTCTTTTCGAATAAAGCCTCTCGCCTTCTCATAGGTTTTATCGTCTAAGAACGATCCGTCACGCTCGCTGTCGATTTGCTGGCGTATAGAGTTTTGGGCTGACGCTGAGATAACCAAACTAACTGCAATGACCAGTATGAGAAGGCGCATAACCGACTACTTTTTACCTTGGATACCCATCTTCGACAATTTATTTACCTCCTGATCTACCAATTGCTGTAAGGCGGTTCGAGATGCTTCTCGGTTTCGAAAGATGAGACGGTGATGCATCACAGGCTGCGCCAATGAGCGCATGTCGTCTTCAATCACGTAGTCGCGCTGATTGACCAATGCCCACGCCTTCAAACATTTGATAAAGGTAATGCCTCCTCGCGTAGAGCACCCTAATGCAATTTCGGGATGGTGGCGAGTCGATTGAACCAATCTCACTACACCTTTGATTATTTCTGGATGCACGTACACATTTTCAGCTTCTTGTTGCAGATGAATAATGTCGCTGTACGTAAGCACCTGCTTCACTGTACTTTTTCCATTGCCAATGGTGAGGTAGTTGGTGTAGATATCAAACTCTACTTCTTCGGATACATAGCCGAAAGAAATTTTCATATAAAAACGATCGAGTTGGGCGGCAGGTAATGGATAGGTGCCTTCCATCTCGATGGGGTTTTGAGTGGCGATTGTAAAAAAGAACGGATCCAGTTGAAAGGTGGCATCTCCAGATGAAATCTGATTTTCCGCCATGCACTCGAGCAGCGCGCTCTGAACTTTCGGAGAGGCACGATTAATTTCATCCGCCAGCAATACGTGGGTAAATAAAGGTCCCTTTTTGAAAACAAAATCTTTCTTTGACTCATCGAAAATATGAGAGCCAATCAAATCCATCGGCAACAAATCAGGCGTGAACTGAATTCGTTTGAACGCAACACCACCGTTAGTCGACTGAAACTCGACACTTCCTTCTGAAATAGATTGAGCCAGCGTTTTGGCCAACACAGTTTTTCCTGCTCCGGGATTATCTTCTAAAAGGATATGGCCACGTGCCAATAGCGCAGTGACTACATATTTTACCTCTTGGGGTTTGCCTCGGATAATGGTTTCAATGTTTTCAGTAAGTGCTTTTAATTTAGTGGCGTTGGTTGTCATAACAATTGATTTTCGTAGTCTGTTTTTGAGGTTGGTTGAATATAGCGACTCGCTCTTAACACGTTAAAATAATTAAGTATCATTTTTGGAATACCCATCTTCTTTCTAATCGATGATCCAATATTCTTTGCAAAACGGTTAATTGCCTCTCCATCGCCATCGCGCAAATTTCCGTTTGCATATTTTAGCCTTAGGTATATTCGCATGAACTCTTCAAAGCCTGCTGACAACGTTGGGTCTACTTTATGTTGTGCATATTCCAGAGGTGTTTCATCTTCACGCTCCAAACCGGCCATATGGAATCGGTACAGAGCGGCCCGATATACATGATTTGCTTTGGTGGTACTATTGCCAGCCATTGAAATGCGTAACAAGCAAAACAACAGATAAAGTACCGGCAGTAAAAGGACAAAAATCAAAAGCCCAATCAAAACTTTACCCGCCAGCCAGATGATCTCCTGCCACGTCATTTTTTTCTCTTCTGCCGGTTTTGCCTTTTTGCCTGCTCCTTCTTTCTTTTTGTCCTTCTCTTTTACGCGAATGTGAATTTCATCAGCAATGATCGGACTTGGGAAGTCATTCACTTGATTTTCAATTGACACACCTGCTCTTGGCATTGGAATCTTTTTTGCTTCGTCCTTATAGGAAACAATAATCATCGAGTCGCCCGGTTGAATCGCTGCGAATGTGGTATCTCTCTTATCATATAGCACGCGGCAAAGTGAAGCATCAACAGGTCTTGTAAAGGAGCGGCTCATTTGGTGAGGTGTATTGAAATAGATCAACTGATCGAATGATACTGTCAGACTCTTAGAACTGGTGTTTACATTCTCTGCTTTGCCATTGATCACTAACCAAGGTTCGGGGGGAGGCAACGGAGGCGTGCCATCTGGCTTCGGTGCGCTTTGTTGATCTTCGTTACCGATGGTCATGTCAAAATCTAACCATCCATAGCCCGGGAAATAAACCTGTGTCCACGCGTGTGCTTGGCTAGCATAAAACCAATACCAGCCTTTGTTCTTGTCGCTTCGGTTGATGGTAGCAAAGCCTGTTGTAAACCGAGTAGGTACACCCAATGCACGCAACATGAACAATGAGGCGCCAGCGTAGTAGGTACAATACCCCGCGTGCGTTTTAAACAGAAAGTTGTACAACATTTTTGAGCTGGGGATGTTCGGGTCGTCTACAGCGCCTGCTTTAAGCGTGTAACGAAAAATTCGTTTGCCATTTTCATTTCGCTTTAAAAAGAAGTCGCGCACAGCAATCACTTTGTCTACGGGCTTGCTGCCCTTAGGAGTTAAACTAAACGCAAGTTTTGCTATTGAATCGTAGATGCCACCCGTTGGCGTTTTGGTGTAATAGTCAAAAAATTCTTGATTCGTTTTTTCATAACTCTTTACCGAACGAAGCTCGTCATGACGTTGTTCCTGCAGTGGCTCTAAAGTGGGACTGGCCGAAATATTATATACGAAATAAGCATTGTTCAACTCTGACGTAAAAGAGGCAATCTTGTATCCTTGGATAAAGGTCTTCTGAAAATCCTTCTCCACGGGAATGGTTTGAATGGAAAACACGCTGGCGGGTCCCAACACCGAATGTTTCCATGTATTCTCGGAGAGGTAAACCTGGGCCTCCACCACTTTGCGCAGTTTGCTGGCCATTGATTTCCGAATCATCGATGTATCAGTATAGCTGTAGTACATCGGTAACGCAGTTGGATCAACCGTAATCTCATCCAATGATGGGACGTTGATATCTCTTGTGAATGTTTCTTTCACTGGATCATAGCGGGTGAGATAATGGTACACAAAGTAAATTGGTGCCGGAGAACCATCTGGAAAATAGTTATCCAGTTTACTGCAAAACATGAGCTTGTCGGACTGACTCATTTTAGAGGTCACACGCATTGTATCTTTCAACCGATAGCCATCGTCTGTCTTGTCCATCAGTCCATCCCGATCGTCATAATTGTCTTTGTCTTTTTTGGATCCGTCTTTGTCACCCTTTGCGCCCCGCGCAGCTAGCTCTTTTTCAACAGCCTTCACATTGCCTTTCAGCAAACTTTCGGCAATCACAAAAGCAAGTGCAACCAACATTACAAAAAGCACTACTCGCAACAGAAACTTCACAGACTTCTTTTTGTCCAGTTCGATTCGCTCTGCCACCAACGGGGAAAGAAAATACATATAAAGGCCGTAGACTGTAACCGGGAAAATATGAATCAAGATGTATGACAGGCTGAGGTCTATCGTATCAGATATCGATACTAGCGTTACTATTGACAAAACAGCGAACAAAATAACGTAGGCCCACTTTATTCTCACCAAAAGCAATCCAAACACCCAACCAAAAATGAAAAGCGTGGAGTAAAGCTGAAAGCGAGCGGTTGTATAAAATACATCAAACTCGCCCGGCAATCGGTTAATGGCTTTATCGAACAACAAATAAGCCAGCCACAACAAGAAAAACGTAACAACCCAACGGGCACCGTAGTAATAAAGCAAGTAAGCTGCTACCAAACCAAAACTGAAATAAATAGTTTGACTGAATAGCCCGGTATTTAATGAAGTATAAGAGAAGTTAAGAAAACGCAGCGTGATGTAGCCAATGACAATAGTGGGCAGAACCACCACGGCCAGGCGGATGAGTAATTGCTGAAGACGATCTGATTTACTTCCTACTGTCATTTTTCAATTTCAAACGCATTTGTTAACCAACTGTTGCCTCGCTGCTTTAGTGCCTCCGCCATCTCTTTCTCGTTTTTCATCAACGCCCTCCGAAGAGATGAAAACATCCAAGGCTGACGGAGATGATCGGTCGGTTGCTTTTCCGGTTTAAATAATATGTCTTTCGCCTTGAAGAGAAACGGAGAAGGAATAGCGTCTGATAGCTTGATAACAATAACCGGTACTGACAAAGGCAAATTGCGCAAAAGCAATTCTACTTCGGCTGCTGGCGCCAGAGAAGGCAAACATACAAAGGCTGCTTTGTTATAATTCACATAAACCGATGGCGGCTCTGCTGACTGCCACGAAGCTGCCGTGATCTGAAACAACTCATTTTTCTTTTCGCTAAGCCCCGCTAACTTAGGCACCTCCTGATCTTGTGGTATTCTCACTTCATAGCCATTCTGCAGCAGTGCTTCGTACAAATTTCTCACTTTGTCCTTATATACATTGAGTAACTCCAATTCAAAGGCACCTTTCTGGCTTTCGAAACCATGAAAAAAACTTGCATAAAAATATAAGTGAGAGGCGTACGGATCTTTTGTTTCAGGAATGCGCACTACTAGCTGGCCGCTCTTCGCATAAATTTTCCAAACGATTCGCTGGATGTTGTCGCCTGCTTCAAATTCTTTATAATTAACATGCTCGCCCTCCACCCGCTTAGGGATTTCAATGCGTTGTTTTTGCTCTTCTGTAGAATTAGGGTTCGCATTCGTTTTTTGTATTGACTGGGGTTTGGGAAGTGTAAAAAGTTGCTGAGTAAATGGAATGGTATAGGGCAACGAAAACAATCCCAACATGTCATAAAAGGAGACTAACACTTTTTCCACATCATACACTCCCCGATCGTGCAAAAAAGCTTGGCCCATGCCGTTGATGCCTTGTCTCCACCAATGCCTCGGTTTTGGAACATTCCCATCCAACACCACGGGCTCTGACATTCTCATTTCGGAAAATATCAAACGAGCCTGTATGGAACCTAAAAATGGTCTTACGATTGGACCCGTTAACATTATCGTAAGCGGCACCCAACCGGCTGACGCCTTTTGTCCGTCCCCCAATCTGGCACTTACCAGAACCTGCTTATTCTTAATCGCATATATAAAGTAAGCCCATGTCATCAATACAGATAACAGACTAGTCAATAATAGACTGGCCAATGTCCATTTAACTATCTGCCCAAAAAGGCTCATTACTAACCATAGGTTAGAATCATCCTGCCCATATTCATTTTTCAGCCAGCTACTTGCGCCCCAGATTACTGCCAAGGTCAGGAATAACTGCAACCGGACTCCGGCCAACTTAGACCAATAAGAAGTGACGCGAAGGAAAGACGAAAGGGAAATAGAGCTCATTCAAAAAGTAGATGTACAAGAAAAGAAAATAATCTGAATAACGGATAAAGTTTGCTGTGATTGTGTGATTACTTTTTTACGAAAAGACACGCAAAAGCGCTTTTGTTTAATACCCGTGACCGTGAATGCATTCTCACGCAAAGGTGCAACAGGGTTTTTTTCAAGAAAATCGGTGATACGAATCCGTTCAAGGAATGCAGGATTTACGGAAAAAGGAGAATTATGCCGCCATTTCGTCCGAAAAAGGGGGACAACCAAGAACGTTTAATTTTCGTAACTACACTTTTTACCTTGTCAACCAATCTCATAAACCAAAAATTCAACCCTGAAACGAAACAATAATCTGTAGTATGAAATATTTTGCGATAAAATATTGTGTGTCTCTGGCCTGTCTTCAACAAATACCGTTGTAGTGCCCAGAAAGGTGCATTCGTTCTGTTGGACAAATTAAGATCAATTTCTTACACGCATTTTCGCAACACAGATTTTGAAAGAGTTGAACAGATCGTGCACCGCACCTTTGCATCGTCAATAAGAACAGACAATAACTTGATACAGCTATGAAATCAACACTGAATGCCATCATCGTCTCTGTAGTCCTTGTTTCCAACGCATTTGCTTTCAGCCCAACCTCGCTTACGGTAATGACCTCAGGTAAATTCAATGTATTTAACATTCACTACAGAACAGCCGAAAAGGGAACAGTAAAACTTTCCATCATCGATAGCAAAAATAAAACCGTTTTCTCTGAAGTGCTTTTCAATACTTCTTCTTTTGTAAGACCGTTTAACTTCAGCCAATTGACTGAAGGTGAGTATACTGTTGTGCTTGAAGACAAGAATGGCAAACAATCAGAAAAAATCAGCTACACAGTAAACCAAGTAACCAGTTTCGTAAGCGTTTCACCAGTTGCCAATCAGGATGGCAAGTACCGCTTGAATGTTTATAACAACGGTTCAGAAAATGTAGACGTAAGAATCTTCACTCAAGAAGGTCTTCTTGTACACGACCAAGTACTAAATGTAAACGGAAACTATGCGTTGATCTACAACTTACAGCAAGTAGCTTCACCGGCATTCACTTTTGAAGTGACTACTAGCAACGGAAACGTTAAGACGGTAAAGTTCTAATCAGCTCTTAATAAAAAAAAACAAGGCCACCCTGCAAAACGGGGTGGCCTTTTTGTTTTGAAAAGAAAAACTATCAATTCAGTTTAGTAAACTAGCTTTGTTTGTGTTCTTCGTTTAAACCCCCATCCTGTCAGTTTAGGAGAATGATAGGCGCTCGCTTTGGCATTATTTTTGGCGATTGATCATCGCCCTTGTTGGAGTTCTTCACCAAAAAGGTTACTTTGACTTCCACCTTTATTGGCGTTGTTCCCGGCAATTGAAATTTATAATACTAAATTCCTCTGTTAATTGGAATTCAACAAAGTGGTATACTTGAAGGATGGATGATTTAATCAGTAGGATTACAGTTGATCCCCAAATTTGCAACGGAAAGCCTGTTGTTCGCGGGATGCGAATTACCGTGAAAACAATTTTAGATTTTCTAGCTGCCGGTGAGACGGTGGAAAACCTCTTGTCGGCTTATCCTTACCTTCAGAAGGAGGATATTTATGCGTGCATACATTACGCTTCTTTAGCAGTCGACATGGATAAATCTATCTTCAAGATATCTGCTTGAAAACAAGATTCTTGGTTGACGTAAATCTCCCAAGATATTTTAAATACTTTAACTCCCAAGAATTTGAGTTTGTATCGGATATTGACACTAGAATGAGTGATCCAAAAAATCTGGGATTACGCATGTTCGCAAGGTCTAATCATTCTTACAAAGGATTCTGATTTTTACACAAGATGTGTGTTGAGCACCAATCCCACAAAAGTCGTTCACTTTCGATTTGGAATTTATACGCTCCAACAACTCCACACATTTTTTGAAAAGAATTGGTAGATAATTAAGAAAATGATTGAGAAATCGACCCTGCTGATTGTAGAGGAAGATGAAATCAGAGCCGTGCTGTGGCTACCGAAAAGATAGAATTGAATGTTCCTCACCAACCTCACATTTTGCTTATCGGCTATTGCCAACGGCCTACTTTTTTAACCCCAAACTTCGCCTTTGTTGGTCGTCTTTACGAGTTCTTCACCAACAATAAAGCCAGGGTTTGTTGGTGGAGCTAGCGCAAAGGCCTTTATGCAAAACCAAACAAAGCGATCGGTGTATTGTCTGCCATTTCTAGTTTTCTTACCTTTGGTGGTACTAGTGCAATTTGTATGAGAATACTTGCTTTAAATGTGGAAGAAGGAGTGGCCGAAGCGTATGCGCGTGCCAATGCTAAGGAGCGCACGCAAATGGATGGCCTGATCAACACGTTGCTGCGAGAAGTGGTGCGCAAAAAGCAACTTCACCAACTGGAAGGAATCTCGAATAAGATTGCCACGCAAGCTAGAGCCAGTGGACTTACTCCAAAGCTACTGGGCGAACTGATGGAATGGGATAAAGAAACCATGCGCAATCTTTTCGGTGAAGGGAATGAATGAAAAACATTTTGTGATTGACACAAATGTATTTGTCAGCGCTATGCTTTTCCCCCAGTCAATACCGAAACTGGCGGTGGACAAGGCGTTGGCCTCTGGTCGGTTAGTTTTATCCAGAGCTGTTATTCAAGAATTAGCTGACAAGTTTTCATCCAAAAAATTTGACAGACACGTTTCTCTCGCAGATAGGTTGTTATACCTTGAAACGGTTATCTCATTGGGGCTGTATGTCGAACCCAAAGAATTTGTAAAAGTCTGTCGCGACCCCAATGACGATATGTTTTTGGATTTGGCATTAGCTTCTAGTGCGAACTGCATTATTTCAGGTGATAGAGCTGTGTTAGAGCTACATCCCTTTAGAGGTATTCCAATAATTTCTGCTGCTGAGTTCGTCAGGACGTTTTGACGGTGTTTATTCTGCTTTGAGTCCCAACGGTTGGCGTGCGTTACTCACGCCAACGGGTAACCATAGAAAACTTTATTTGTACTCCAATGGCTCTTGCTTCACGTGACGGACACGAAGGATAATAATCTCTCGTTCAGTGATCTTGTACGCAATTCGAAAGGAATATTTTTCAAAAGCACGATAATTACCCGGATTGTTTTTCTTGAACTTATCCCGTGGATGTTTTTCGGGATGGTCTTGCAACTCCCTGATCATCTTCAGTATCCCTTGCTGGACACCCTCAGCATTGGCCACTGAATCTTCCTTGATGTATTTGATTGCTGTCTGAAGAGACGAATATGCTGGCTTATCCCAAACAACAACAAGCTTTTTGGGGTCTACCATTCTTTAGCCATCTTTTCTACTTCCTCTGAGGTATAAAAATGTCCTTGCGCAACCCGGGTCTCAGCTTCATCCAACTCTTGGTTGTATTGGTTGATACTAATCCGCCCCTCATTTTTCAACCCATAATGAATCATGTGCCTTAGTGCCCTCAAAAGAGTGATGTCGTTGATCTGCTGCAACTCTTCAACGATCAGTGATCTTTCCGCATTAATGTCCATGATTTTTTAAAATTTAGCTAGTCAAAGATAAGAATTTCATACTGCTTTGGTTTAGGCCAACGAATAATTATAAAACGACACAAGTGCTTAAAATATTATGCCTTCCTAACATATGCCATCACCGCTCTCAACTGTCCATAGCCAAATTTCCCTTTCAGCGCATCAAACAAATCCTTTGACGTAGAACCCTCGGGCAATTGACGTTGGACATTGATAATTTCCATCACCGTTTCCTCGGGCATGAATTTGAAAATATCGGCTCTTCCTTCCGCCACGGCCTTTGCTAAATGGGTTTCTATAGTGCTTACTACCATCCCACGCTCCTTGGCAATTTGCGCTACGGTGAATCCGTTGTTCAGCAATTCCAAGGTGATGTCGTAGGTTGTGCGACCATCATCTTTTTTGGGTTTTCGATCTTTGCGCGCCTTCTTTTTACTTGAAGTCGGAATTTCCTTTTCGACTTCCTTTCTAATCTCACTCAAGATGGCATTCCGTTTAATGGATCTTTCTTTACTCAGCGCACCAAACTCAAATTTATCTTCACCCTTCAAAATAGCTTCCGTTAGAAATACGGCTTTGTCGACCTCTTCTAATTTTTTGCTTAACGATTGATCGAGGTCGGTCAGTTGTGTCAGGTAGGTTTTTACTCGCTTTTGCTGGCGTGTCACTTCCAGATGATGCAACAGTAATTTGCTGTTTTGCCAGAGTTGATTTTTATAATAGTCGCTACCCTTACGGATGCGCTCTACAAGTCCGGACTGATTGTTTGCATTGAGCAACTCTGTTAATTGCCTTCTAAATCTCTCGGTGTTGATTTGCTCAGCTTCCAGTGCCTCGGTAATCTGAGTAAGCACAGGCTTCATTGATTTTTCTGAAAATCCTTCTTCGCCCTGCTCTTTCTGGATATAACGAATGTCTTTGATCAATGTCGTGAAATCAAATGTTTTATCGAGCAACTGCCTGATAAACTGTTGTTGCCGTGACTTCATGACCTCGCTTAATTGATCAGGACGATGATTGCTTTTTACAAACGCCACCACTTGCTGATCGGTGCTTATGACCGTTGTATTAATTCGAGTGCGAAATACGAGGCCTTCGAGCGAACGCAATCGAGAAAGCGCAACATACACCTGTCCATCGGCAAAAGCTTGCCCTACATCTATAATGGCTTTATCAAAGGTGAGTCCCTGGCTTTTATGCACGGTGATGGCCCACGCAAGTTTAATTGGAAATTGCTCGAACCCACCAATCACATCTTCTTCCAGTTCTTTGCTATCCTCCTGCACGATGTATTTTTTATTTTCCCACCGCACGCGTTTCAATTTATAACGGACATGGCTTTCGGCCATTTCCACCCAAACATCATCATCTTTTATTTCTTTGACGGTTGCCAACTTTCCGTTGAAATACATTTTGTTCTCGTTGTCGTTGCGAACGAACATGATCTGAGCACCTTCTTTCAATTCAATGGTAGGCAGCACCGGGTACATGCTTTCGGGGAATTCGCCTTCGATGTGGGCATCAAAAAAATGAGCTTTAGATTTTACAGCCTCAAGTTCTTTTCGATTGATTTCATCGGCTTTATTGTTGTGTGTAGTCAGTGTGATCACCTCCTGCAAATTGCTGATCTCCTCTGGTGTTCGATAATGTTGATTCAGTTGTTCAATATCTTCAGCAGTGGCTCTGTTGTTTCTGAGGTTGTTCAGGATACCAATGAACGCGTCATCGTGCTGCCGAAAAATTTTGTCCAACTCGATATAAACCAGTTGATCGTTTTGCAGAGCCTTTGCTTCGTAAAACCAAAAGCCGTTGTAGTATCGACTCAACATTTCTCTCTCCTCTTGGCGAACCACAGGTGGCAACTGATACAAATCTCCGATGAACAGCACCTGTGCTCCGCCAAAACTTTCTCTGAAATTGCCACGAGCTGCGCGCATGCGGTAGTCGATGGCATCTAACAAATCAGCCCGAAGCATGCTTACTTCATCGATCACCAGCAGGTCAATCGACCGCAACACTTGTTTGCGGGCACTATTGAGCGGATGCTTTCGTGCCAATATATTCTGATTGATGACTCTTCCGCCTTCGCTGAAGTCATCTGACAAAGATCTATCGGGAAGAAAGGTCATGGGGGGCAACAAAAACTGCGAATGGATCGTCACACCTCCAGCATTCAGGGCAGCAATGCCGGTAGGTGCCACAACAATAAATGATTTATGTGTGAGCTGCTGAAGTCTTTTCAAGAAGGTAGTCTTGCCAGTCCCAGCTTTGCCTGTCAAAAAAATATGACTGACGGTGGTGTTGATGAATTGCGCAGCAGCCGAAAGAAAATCTTGCATCGCGTAAAGCTACAATTGTCAACGCATTCGCAAAAAATCGACTTGTCAGTTTATCTAAAATACGACCTAATTCTTTTGTTTCAACGGCTTACACCTTTTTCAATGACATAACACAAAGGTAGCCACTATTATTGCAGCTACAACTTTTGAGTGCTAGGTGATCTTCTCCCACCACTTCATGTTGGGATAGTGCCCGTCAATCTTTATCGGTTCGCCCATCAACGGAGTAGTTAATCGAAGTTGATTTTGTTCAGCTGCGATGGTTGCACGTTCAATCGGCTCTTTCCGAGTGTGCAGCGATAACTTAAATTTCCCCCAATGAATCGGCATCAACATCTTGGCTTGCAAATCGATGCTCGCTTGAACAGTTTGTTCAGGCATCATGTGAATATATGGCCAATCTTCATTGTATTGCCCACATTCTAACAATGCCAAGTCAAAAGGGCCAAATTTCTCACCAATCTCTTTGAAGTGATTATCGTAGCCAGAATCACCACCCAAATAAAGAGTATGCTCGGATGTTTTTAAGATGAATGATGACCACAACGATTTGTACCTCGCAAAATCGCGCCCTGAAAAATGTCGAGCAGGGGCAGCCGTTAGCTCTATCCCCTCGGCCACCGCATTACCTTCCCACCAATCTAACTCGACAATCTGTTGAGGCGAGATTCCCCATCTTTCTAAATGAGCACCCACGCCAAGGGAAGTGCAAAACAACTTTGTCTTGGATCTTAATGCGAGAATGGTTTTATAATCGAGATGATCGTAGTGATCGTGGGTAATCAGTACTACATCCAACTCGGGGAAGTCATCTGCGGAATAGGCATTTGAGCCCTTAAAGTTAGCTGTGAAAAAAGAAACCGGAGCGGCATTGCCACTAAATACCGGATCAACCAAAATATTTTTTCCGTTGATCGTAATGAAATAGGAAGAATGACCAAACCAAACAAGCTGTGGCGCGACCCCGTTCAAATTCTTCAAGTCGGTGCGTACAAAAGGCAGCGGCTCAGCGGGCGTTGCATCCGATTTTGCATTAAAATATTTCCAGAGTGTTTTGGTAAAAGAAAAATTCTCAGACTGCACAGGTGTAACGCTCAAATTCTGAAATGCGTTGTCTCTATAGTTGCGTGATTTTTCTATTCGCTTCAACCGCTCTCCTACAGGTCTTGCTCCAAATACTGGCGTTTGCATGAATACGTAAACACCAATACCAAACAGTAAAATCAACGCAATAAAAATCATAAAAAGTAATCTGACAGTTTTAAACCACTTACTAACACCAAAGACGCAAAGCAAACAATTTTATTTTCTTTTTGCTGTCCGTATATTGGCATCCACTTTAGCTATGCTAACCTTTGTTACCCGCATTCAACGATTCGATAAGAAAGGCGAAAAGACCGGATGGCATTATATTGAAATTAGTGTTAAGCAAGCCAAAAAATTAAGGGATACCAAAACGTCCTTTCGGGTGAAGGGCACCATTGATGAACTGACGATTCAAAAAACGGCTTTGATTCCGATGGGGGAAGGAGATTTCATTTTGCCTCTTAATACTACCATCCGCAAAGCCATCGGTAAAAAACACGGTGACAAAATCACCCTCAATCTTGAACTGGACGAACGTAAACTGATTCTCTCCCCTGATCTAATAAGTTGTTTGAAAGAAGATCCGGCTGCATTACAATTTTTCAAGTCGCTGCCGCCCTCACACCAACGGTATTACAGCAAATGGATTGAGAGTGCAAAAACAGCTGCCACTAAAGCGAAACGGATTGTCATATCAATAGAAGGCTTCGGAAAAAAACAGGGTTACTCAGAAATGATGCGTGCCTATAAAAATCGAATAGATTGATAATTATTACCAATGGCGGACGGCTTATTTAAAAGCGACTGTCTTTCATCTGATCTTTCATCCCTCCATACAGAACATCCACTACACCCGCTTCATTGAAAAACTTGTGAGGAAAAGGCAGTTCTATTTTTGAAATCTCATTCAACTCCAGGATAGCAGTAGGCGATAACTCAAAATTCACACAGCCTAGCACGTCCTCCATTTGCTCCTCTTTGGTAGCACCCACAATGGGTATCACACTTTGATTCCTTCCCTGACGTGTCCAGTTGATAGCCACCTGCGAAGCCGTTACACCAAGCTGATCGGCAATCTCCACTACCTTCTTTGTAATCAATGTAGATCGATCACCTAATCGAGCACTTGACTCGGGCAGCCTGCCTTTTTCACCCTTCAGGTACTTGCCCGTTAATGCCCCTCCTGCCAGTGGAGCCCAGGGTGTCACGGTCATACCATACGCTTTTGCCATCGGCAGTAACTCTGCCTCCACTGTGCGCTGCAGTAAACTATATTCAATTTGGAGCCCTATGAATTGCGACCACCCACGCAATTGAGCCATTGTGTTCGCCTGGCTCACCACCCATGCGGGGGTATCGCTAATACCAATGTAATGAACCATCCCACGCGAAATCAAATCCTCCAATCCTTTTAAGATTTCCTCGGTGGGTGTCCAGCTATCCCAGATATGAACCCAAAGCACATCGATGTAATCGGTGTTCAAACGCCACAAGCTTTCTTTCACACTACGCATCATATTCTTACGATGATTTCCTGCAAAGTTTAAATCGCCCGAACGATCGCGAAGTGAATATTTAGTGGCTACGACAAAATGGTCGCGGTCTTTAGAGATAAAGTCACCGACAAATTTTTCAGACGTACCTTCCGTATATCGATTGGCCGTATCTATGAAATTACCACCGGCCTTCGCATAGGCTTCAAAAATTTGCTGGCTGACTTCCTTGTCGGCACCCCACTTCCACTCGGTACCAAATCCCATCGTTCCAAGACTCAATTCTGAGACACGCAATCCTGATTGCCCTAAAAGTTTGTGGTTCATATCGTTTGAGTAAAGGTTGTATCTGCGCTGTGAACTGTCTAAAATTGAGCCACGAATGCACAAATAAACACAAATAAATTCAAGCAAAAATTCGTGGAATTTCGTGGAATTCGTGACAAAATAAATTGCTTAATGGGTGCTCAGGTTACATTTGTCAAAAACATTTTTGTGCTACCATTTTTTCAAAAGTTCTCCACACCAAGTACAAGTTAAATCACAATTCAATCAAAAAAGTTTACATTAACAAAACAACCTATGAAAAAAATTGCAATCGTCCTTTTCGATGATGTAGAAGTACTCGACTTCGCGGGACCCTTTGAGGTCTTCTCGATTGCCGGAAAAAGAAGCACGGGCGTAGCTTATGAAGTATTCACGGTGGCTGAGAAATCCACTGTCGCGGCACGCAATCAACTGATAATAACACCTACCTACACGTTTGCAAACTGTCCCACTCCCGATATCTTCCTGATTCCGGGAGGAGGAGGTTATCGTGCGGATGGTACCGCTTTTGGTTCCCGAAGGGAAATGAACAACCCGGTGATCCTTCAATGGATTAATCACCATTTTGAAAAGGCAGAATTAGTTTTATCCGTTTGCACGGGAGCATTGATTCTCGCCAAGGCAGGGTTACTTGAAAACCTGGAAGCGACAACGCACTTTATGGCCGTTGAGGCACTGAAAGCGATAGCGACAACCACCAAAGTCTCGCCCGAAAAAAGGTGGGTTGACAACGGGAAAATCGTTCTTTCAGCAGGCGTATCGGCAGGAATTGACATGTCGTTTCATGTGCTTGACAAACTGCAGGGCAAAGAAGTAGCCCAAGAAGCAGCCCAATATATGCAGTATGACTATTGGAAATAATTTTTTTGCATAGATAGAAATCTCTTTTACCTTTGCAGTCCTTAAAAATGGAATCTTAGCTCAGCTGGTTCAAAGCATTCCGCTTCTGGCGGAAGGGTCGGATAGAAAGAGTAAAAACAAAAAGGGAGCTTAGCTCAGCTGGTTCAGAGCATTCCGCTTCTGGCGGAAGGGTCGGATAGAAAGAGTAAAAACAAAAAG
>VYLD01000243.1_pt1 | contig 18598 bp, 16 predicted proteins | sample 5114401 | NCBI WGS metagenome assembly VYLD01 (sample SAMN12291783, study PRJNA351875) | freshwater metagenome | isolation source: freshwater lake | place: USA: Michigan, Gull Lake | collected 2013-08-08 | reverse complement strand
CTGGTGGCGTCGCCGTCGCTGCTGCGCGGGCGCGTGGTGCGCACGCTGGCCGAGGTGGCCGCGCTGCCCGCGGTGTTGCCCATCGAGGGAGGGCTCGCGGTGCTGAAGGCGCTGGGCGTCGCGCGCGGCGGCAAGGGGCTCGAGGTCAAGCTGCGCGTCGATGACGTCGAGGTCATCCGCGCGGCGGTGGTGAACGGCGTCGGCGCCTCGGCGCTCCCGGAATGGCTGGTCGAAGACGACGTGCGCGCCGGCCGGCTCGTGCAGCTGGCGGTGTCGGTGGCGCTGCCTGCGCTGCCCATTCGAGTCGTCTTCGCCGCGGCTCCGACTCGCCTCACCCGCGCCCTCGCCGAGGCGCTCGCCGCGTCGCTGCCCCCGGTGCTGGCGCGGCCAGCTCGTTGACGTGGTCGACCGCTCTGCGGCGCGTCTGTCGAGCCGGCGGCGCGCGTTGGTGAAGAGGACAGGCAGCCCCTGGCATGGTGATTCGTCGCAGCACCACCGTGGTGGCGTTCGCGGTACACCGCTCGTGGAGAACTCCGCGCGTTGTCCCACGCGCGCGGTTCCGCTCGGAGGTTGGTCATGGTTCGTCGGCTCGTCGCGTGCTGCACCCTGCTGGCCTTGACGTCGTTCGCGCAGGGCCCACGTCCTTCGTCGTCGCCGCGGCCGCTGTTGGCCGGCGTGGTGGCGTCGCAGAACCCCGAGAGCGCGCGGGCCCAGTCGCTGGCGCTGTCGACCTTCGTCGGCACGGCCCTCAAGACGACCGCCAACGCGCGGGTCTTCCCCGACCAGGAAGCGCTGGCGCTGGCCGTGGCGAAGGGCGAGGTCGACGTGGCGGTGATGGGCCCGCTGGCCTACCTGCGCATCGACCGCGCAGCCAGGGCCCAGCTGGTCTTCCGCACCATTCGAAACGGCAAGGCGACCTATCGCTCGGTGCTCTTCGCGCCAGCGGGCAGCACGCTGACCCTCGACGGGCTGCGCAAGGCTGCGGGGCTGAAGGTGGCGTGGGTCGAGCCCTCGAGCGCGTCAGGCTACCTGTTGCCCAAGGCTCATCTGTTGCGCGCGGGAATCAACCCGGTGCAGGCCTTCACCGTGCAGGACTTCGCCGGCTCGCACGACGAGGTCTGCAAGGTCATCGCGGCCGGCAAGTACGACGTCGGTGCGACCTTCAGCGACCCCAACACCAAAGCGCCCACCGCCTCGGGCTGCGAAGGCCCCCTGGGCAAAGCGGCGGCGGCGAAGCTGGTCATCGTGACCGCCACCGACGAGGTGCCCACCGATGTGCTGGTGGCTGCGCCGGGGCTCGGCAAGGAGCAGGTCGACGCGCTGCTCCGCGCGGGGAAAGCGGCGGCGGGGACCTCGGCAGGCAAAGAATCGCTCAAGGCTGCGCTGCTCGCCGAGGGCGTGGCGGACATCACCGACGCCGACTTCGACCCGGTGCGGAAGGCCCTCGACGCCTTCGCCAGGTGACCGTCAGGCGACTGGCCGATGGGCCTGTCACAGCGCCTCACGACGAGGGTCGCCCGAAAGCCCTCGTTGCTTCCTTGATCCGCCCGGGTGAAAAACCCCCGCAGCATGTCTTTCGCAACCCGAGTGGGGCTCGCTGCCGTCGTCGCGCTGATCAGCTTTGCCGGAGCGAGCGCCCTCTCTGCCCGCCAGCGCGCGGCCGTGCTGGCTGAAGCTCGAATCAAAGGCCAGGCCGACGTCGAGGACGCGTGGAAGGGCGTCACCCAGGCCATCAGCGCGCTGCCGAAGACCGTCGAGGCGCGCGCGGTCGAGGCGGCTGCCCTCGAAGGCATCAGCGGCCTGGTCGCCATCACCACCGGGCAGAGCGACCTGCGGGAACTCTCGGCCACCCTGCAGGACTTTCGCCACGAGCCCTGGTTCCAGGCGGCCGTAGGTTCTTCGTCGTGGGTCTTGTTCGTTGGGGATCGCCTCGTCAACTCCACGGAGCCGGGGCTGAAGGCGCCGTTCGAGCAGCTGCTCGCCACCCGGCGCGACCTTCGCGACGGGGCGCTGGTCGCGGCCGACGGCTCGGTCTGGATGTTGGGCCTCGCGCGCACGGCGACCCCCAACAAACAGGGGCAGCTGGGCTTCTTCGGTCTGGCGCGACCGCTCACCACCGAGGAGCTTGCCCAGGTGGCCTCGAGCGCGGGCGTGGCGCTGCAGCTCACCGCCAACGGCCTCGAGGCGAAGCGGCTCTCGGCAGGAGCCCCCGCAGCGCTCGGGCGGCTCACCGGCCAGCGCAGTGGGACGACGGTCGACGCTCCGCCCTGCTGTGCCACGCACGAGGTGTTCCCCGGGCTCGAGCTGGCGGTCTTCAAGGACCAACACGTCCTGCTCGAGGCCGCCGAAGCGGAGGCCACCCAGAAGGCCCTGGGCCCCTTCGGAGTCGCCGGCGCCATCACCCTGCTCGCCCTGCTGGTGGCGGTCTTCTCTTCCCGGCGGCCAGCCATCGACGCCGCGAGCGAGTCCCTGCTCCGAGAGACGCAGGCCCAGCTTCGCCAGTCGCAAGAGGTGCTGCAGAAGTTGTCGACGGGCGCCTTCGGCACCCAGCAGGCGCACGCCGCGAGCCCCCCTGCGATGGTCGACGACCCCCTGGGCTCGACCCAGGCCTCGGTCTCCCAGTCCCGCTACGAAGTGGTCGCGCCGCTGGGGGAAGGCGGTATGGCCACCGTGTCCATCGCGGTGGTGCGCGGCGCCGAGGGCTTCAAGCGCACCTTCGTGCTCAAGCGGCTCAAAGGCGACCATGCCGGCGACCAGCAGCTGGTGAACCAGTTCATCGACGAAGCCCGCCTGGGCGCGTCGCTGGTGCACTCGAACATCGTGCCGGTGTTCGACTTCGGGCGGGACGCCAGCGGCTATTACCTCGCGCAGGAATACATCCTGGGGCGCGATGTCGACCACCTGCTCAAGGCCTCGCTCACCCGACGCGGGCGCCCCCTCGAGGTGCCGGTGGTGGTGGCCATCGCGCAGGAAGCGCTCAAGGCCCTCGCCTACGCGCACACCCGGAAGAACGAGGCCGGCCAGCCGCTGGGCCTGGTGCACCGCGACGTGTCTCCGCAGAACCTGATGGTCTCGAACCTGGGCGAGGTGAAGCTGCTCGACTTCGGCATCGTGAAGAGCAACGACCGCGTCACCCAGACCCAGGCAGGCATGGTGAAGGGCAACCTCTTCTACATGTCACCCGAGCAGGCGCGGGCGCTCGAGGTCGACCCCCGCAGCGACCTGTTCTCGCTGGCGATGGTGATGGTCACCGCGCTGCGGGGCACGCCCATCTACACCGGAGCCACCATGTACGAGCTGATGACGCGAGCGGCTGTCGGGCCGACCACCGCCGATCTCGACGAGGTGCGCAGCGCCGCGGGGCCCCTCGCCGCGTTCCTGCTCAAGGCGCTCGCCATCGACCCGGCGCAGCGCTTCGCCGATGCGCCGACGATGTTGACCGCCCTCACGGCGGTGACGCCGGCCGCTACCGCGGCTGAGCTGCAGACCCTGATGACTGCCTTCTTCGCGGCCGACTTCGAGGCTGACCGGCAGCGCTTCTCGGGGAACTCATGAAGCCGTGCTCGGCGCTCGCTGCGGCCGTGCTGGCCCTGACCGCCTGCACACCGACGCCAGGGCCCGACGCGAAGGTGTGGAACGCGCGGGAATTCATCGCTCTTCGGGGCCAACCGAGGGACTTCGGCGGCTGGTACCCGTCCGAGCTGATGGTGGGCCCAGACGAGGTGATTCCCTTCAGCACCGCGCGGCAGGGCCCAGGCAACGGCCTGACCGTGTTCCCTGGCGTGAGCGAGGGGCAGGCCATCGGCTTCCTCATCACCATGCTGTGGGCCAACCACCCGGACCCCTGGGTGCAGCCGGTGTGGACGCCAGTGAACCAGAACGGGGTACGCCCGGCCGACGTCTTGAACATCTTCCCCGTGGGGCTCGAGAGCAACTTCTCCTCGCCATACTGGAAGACGGTCTTCCTGAAAGACGAGGCGCTGACGCCCACCACCTTTCGGTCAGCCCGTGATGTCTTGAATTCGAAGGTGGTGCCGACCGACGGCCCGCTGGTGTTCTGCCCCATCGTGCCTGACGACGTCACCGTGGCCGGCGCCGCCCAGGGCTTTCCCGTGCACCCGCTCACCGGCACGCCGTTCGGGTTCCGGTCGAACGCCGCGCAGCCCTTTGCACGGCTCACTCCAGCGGCCGCCTGGGTCGAGAATCAGACCGTGTCATATCTGCCATTGGGACCTTCGAGGCAATCATATACCAACCAGACGCTCGAAGAATCACCCCTATATGTCTTTGTGACGAAGCTGGGTGAACGCCCGCTGCCGCTGGCGGCGGTCTGGCCCCCAGGCCCCCGCGGTCGCTCGTTGCTGAACCGGGTCGACGTCGAGCTGCCCCCGGGCGCCGGCGCCTTCGTGCCCGCCAATCGACCTGACCTTCGCGAAGCGCTGGTGGCCCGTGGGGTGCCGACGTCGGCGCTCACAGACGTCTCGGTGGCCCTCGACGCTTTTCCGGCCTTTGCGCTGCGGGTGGCCACCAACCCCGCCTGTTTTCAGGACGTGGCGAACTTCCCCGGAGGCTGCCGGTGGCTCGATTCCGAGGCGGCGGTGCTGGGCCTCAGAGAAGACCTTCGGCGCGCCCAACCGGTGCAGCTCGCGGCGGCGGTGCTCGACCCGGTGACGCCATGAAGGCCACCCGGTGGTGGGTGGTGGCGGTGCTGCTCGCGGGGCCGTCGCGCTCGCAGGAACCCCAGGTGGTCGAGGTGCCCGTCGACCAGGCAGTGCCCGACGACCTCGGCCCCGACGGCTACACCCCCGACGAGGCGCAGGCCCAGGAACCCCTGCGCTTCACCGGTTACCTCGACGTGGGCTTCGCGAAGGCCACCGGCACCGGCTCGAGCTTCTCGCCCACCGACCCCCGGGTGCCGCTGGACTACGGCGTCGACCCCTTCGCGCCGGCGGTGAACTCGAGGGGCGAGGTGGCCTCGACGGACTCGGGGGGCCGGTTCACCAACGGCTTCTTGCCCCGCTCGGTGGGCATCGGCGGCACGCCGTCGCTGCTCATCAACACGGTGAGCGCCGACGTGCGCTTTCAGCCTCGCAACCTACCCGTGTTTGTCTTTGCGCGGTTGCAGCTGATGCCGCGGCTGCTCTCGACGGGTGACCTCACCCGGGTCGAGCTGCAGCAGGCCTTCGGCCGATATTCGCCATTCAAAGAACAGGAATTGGCGATATTTCTGGGTCGCTTCGACTCGGTGTTTGGAATGGAATATCTCGAGAACGAGGCCAACCTGCGGGTGGGCATCGTGCCCTCGCTCATCGCGCGGTACACCACCGGGCACGGGCTGGGCGCCAAGGTGCTCTACCGGGCGCAGGTGCCCGCGCTGTGGTCGGCGCTCAGCATCAACCTCGCCGCCACCACCAACGGCACCCGGGTCGAGGCGCTGGTGCCGCTCAGCCGCAGCCTCACCGGTGTCGTCGTCGGCAGCGTTCGCCTCGGCTACGAGCTCAACCTTCAGAAGCTGCAGGTGAAGCTGGGCGCCAGCGGCTTCTACGGCCCGCGCAACGATACGCCTTCGGGAGCGCTGCAGATGGGGCTGGCGGGCGACCTGCGGGTGTCGGCCTTCGGCTTCTCGCTGTCAGGTGAGTTCCTGCGGCTCATCGACGCCGAAGGAAAAGGCGCTGGCAAGGTGACCGGCCAGACCACCGGCGAGTTCGCCACCGGGTTCTCGGTCTGGGGAGGCTGGGCGCGCCTGGCGTACACGCTGCCCGTCACCACGCCCGCGCTCACCGGCATCACCCTGTACGGCCGCTATGACCGGCGCCACGCCCGCTTCACCGGTTTCCCCGAGCTGCAGACCGAGCGCTATACTGCGGGCGTTCGGGTCGACCTGTGGGACACGCTGGCCCTCAAGGCCGAGGCAGTGCTCAACACCGAGCGGGCGGGCGCTCCGACCGTCGACAACGACGTCTTCACCTCTTCCGCCGTCTTTACCTGGTGACCCGATGACACGTGCCCTGGTCCTGTTGCTCCTCACGGCGGCGCCCAAGGGGGCGCGGCCCGACGCGGGGGTGCCGGCGTCGAGCGAGTCGTCGCCGCTGCAGCTGACGGTCAAGACGCCCGAGGAGCTGGCCTACAAGGCGATGGTCGAGCGCCAGTACCTGCTGGTCAACCTGCTCTTGTCGGCCAAGGGCGCGTTCGACGTGAGCGACTGGGAAGGGGCTGCGAGCCGCTGGGAAGCGGTGCTGCGGTTGCCAAACCTGCCCCCAGACGTCGAGGCCAGCGTGAAGGCGTTCGGCAAAGTCGCGCGGGAACGGGCCGGCGGGCAGGCGTCATCGCTGCCTGCGCTCACCGTCGAGCCCCAGGTCACCATCACCCCCATGGAGTCAGAGTCAGCCCCGAAGCCTTCCATCGCGAGCGTCACGGTGAGCGGCGTGGTGACGGGTGGTGGAACGCACGGGCCTGGGGGAGCCGTCATCATCTTCCGCAAGGCTGATGGACAGACACCCCGGCCCAGGGCCGCCCGGGTGCGTGCGCTGTTGCAGAAAGACAAGCGCTTCCTTCCGCATGTGTTGGCGGTGCCGCTCGGCGCCACCGTCGAGTTTCGCAACGATGACGACTTTTTTCACAACGTCTTTTCCATCTCGAAGCCCAACGACTTCGACCTGGGGTTCTACAAGAGCGGAGCGTCGAGAGAGCAGGCCTTCACCGCGCCCGGCCCGGTGAACCTGTTGTGCAACATTCACACGTCGATGAATGGCTGGGTGTATGTGTCTGACTCGCCGTGGTTCGGCCAGGCCGACGTGCAGGGGCGCTTCACCGTGAAGGGCGTGCCGCCGGGGAAGTATGTGGTCGAGGTGTGGCACGAGTGGGCGGCCAACAAGTCAGAGCAGGCCGTGAAGGTGGCCGCGGGCATGACCGAGCTGGCGTTGGTCGTCGACGGTGACCGCCGCCCGCCGCCGTTCGTGCTCGACAAGGCCGGTAAGCCCCGACAGCAGCAGCTGGGGTACTGAAAGGGCGACGCTGAGCGTTTCACGACGGCGCGCGTCGCCTGACCAGCGCCCCGGGAGTCGGCGGCCGCGGGTCGGGCGCATCGAACGCCTCCTCGACGATCTCGAACAGGCCGTTGTCGAAGGGGAGTCCAGGCGCCTGTTGGCGGAACACCAGCCGTTCACGCCGGCCATCGGCGGCGAGCGAGCGCGCGCGGAAGTGACACATGGGGTTGTTGCCCGGCCGCCCCAAGTACGCGTGGGACGTGAACGTGCAGCCGCCGAGGCACTGCTTCGCGAAGGGGCAGGTTCGACAGAAGCCCCACAGGTCCTCGACGGTGCGCGTGCGCGCGAAGGCGAGCGGCTTCGTCTGCCAGATGGCCTCGAGGGGCTCGGTCTTGAGCGAACCACCGACGTAGTGGCTGGTCTGCAGCGACGGGCAGCCCTTCACGGCGCCGTCCGCTTCGATGCCGAGGCTGTATCGCCCCGCCACGCAGCCCTGAAAGTGGGCGCCCTGCCCGCGCTCCTGTGAGCGCAGCAACGTCTCCTCGGGCCCGAAGTAGCCCACGGTGTTGCTGGGCATCACCAGGACGCCGTCGCCCAAGCCGCGCTCTTTGGCGCGCGCGAAGGCGGGCATCAGCTCGAGCAGGTCCCACGGCTGCAGCAGCATGTCGGGACGATCGGCGCCCCGCCCCAGCGGCACGGTGAGAATCAACATCCACGACGAGGCGCCGTTGCCTTTCACCAGCTCGTAGAGCGCATCGACCTGGCCCAGGTTCAGCCGGTTGAAGTTCGTGTTCACCGCGGTGGTGATGCCGACCGCGCGCAGGTTTTCGAGCGCCGAGAGGGCCGATTGAAAGCTGCCGCGGGTCGCCCGGAAGAGGTCGTGCGTGGCTTCGAGGCCGTCGATGCTGACCGACGCCGAGTGCAGCCCCGCGTCGCGCAGCTCGGCGGCCAGCCCGGGCGTCACCCCCAGGCCTCCCGTGGTCAGCGTCGGGCGAACCCCGTGTCGCCTCAGCGCTCGCACCACGTCGAGGAAGCCCGGGTGCAGGTAGGCCTCACCGCCGATGAGGGTGACCTCCCAGGCGCCCACGCGGGCGAGCTGCTCGACGACGTCGAGCGCCTGTGCGGTGCTGAGCTCGTTCGGGCGGGCGTGCTCGGCGCGCGAGCCACAGTGAAGGCAGCGCTGGTCGCACGCCAGCGTCAGCTCCCAGACGACGTAATGCGGGTGGTGAGGCGCGCCGACCTCGACGCGTCTCAGCAGGTCGTCACGTGTCAGGGCACGCCACCGTCGACGAAGCAGGCCGTATTGGTTGGGTCCTTGCGGGGGTCGCCGCCGTCGGGGTTCAGTGTCGTGCACTCACCGGGACAGCCGTCGTTTCCACCATCGACTTGTTTGCTCGTGCACGGAATGCCTTACACGGGCTGTGCGCAGAGGATGCAGGAGGACATCAACGCGACAGTGCCAGCGGCGAGCACGAGCTTGAGCGCCACCCCGGTCGCCTTCGCGCTCACCACACAGTTGGGACAAGCCGCCGCTTCCGTCGGCACCAGGCCGCCACAGCCAAGACATTGACGCATGCACGCTCCGTCGAACGGGGACGCGAGACCCTACGGGATGTGCCGTGCCCGGCCAAGGCCGAGGGGTCTCATGCATGGGTTCGTTCTGACGGGACTGGTCGCTGGCGTCGCGCGATGGCCATCGAGACGGTGGTGCTGCTCATGACGGAGCAGCGGTCGTGAGCACGAGCACGAGCACGCGTTCACACACGTTCACCACCAACGCGTCATCGGCCCAGCGCGCACTCGGCCAGTGAACGTGTCCGCAGATGGTGAGCGTCGCGCTCGTCCTCGCCGCGATGTCGGCGTTTCGAGGAAAGTCCTCGGGGCCCGACGGGCCTTCATGCAGCACCAACACGTCAGGGTTCTCGGCCACCACGAGCTCGAGCCCCTCGAGCTGTTCCTGTTCGCTGCGTCGGCCGGGCTTGTTCGGGTTTCCGGCGATGAACCCCACGCCTCCGATGCGCAACCCATCACGTTCCACGACGGTCACGTCGAGCACGTCGGTGTTCAGCAGGTTCTTCACGCGGGTCACGTCATCGTGATTGCCCGCGACTCCGGCGGTCCACCGGAAGCGCGACGCAAACGCGCTCCACACGGGCTTCACATCACCGAAGCCGCCTCGCCGGTTCGCCTCTGGCACCGGGTACAGGTCGCCGGCGAGCAGCGCGCCGCAGGTCTCGAGCGGCGGCACGTCGCCTTCCATGCCGCGAGTGCGTCGACGACGGCGACTCCGAGCAGCACCGATTCCCTGGTGAGGGGATCCGGTACGACACCCTGCAGGTCGGCCGTCAGCACCAGCGCCGCCAGCGGTGAAGGCAACACGTCGACCGTGCCGCGATGGAACGGCAGCAGCTGACTCTCGGTACCACCGCCGCGCGCAGCGTTCAGGTACCGGAGTCGAAAGAAGGGCTGTGCATCTCTCGTGGCGATTCGCATCCGCGCCGGAGGAACGAACTCGAGCGCCCCGACGCCACGCTCCTTCGAGACCCGCTCACCGCGACGCGGGGCGCTGGGGCCGCTCGTCTGTCAGTTGGTTGAGCACCACGCGGCAGCTGGCTCCGCAGCCCTGCGCTGGGCTGGCATACCCGTCGAAGCAGCCACGCACGATGGTCGCGGGTTCGCACTGCGAGTCCTTGCTGTGACCCGCGCAGAACTCGAGCCGTTCGGTGATGAAGGTGCGCACGCCGGCCTCGCAACGCTCGCGCCGCCGCTTCGCCCGCGCGATGGCCGCTGGCGTGTCGCTGCGTTCTCGGCAGAGCACGAAGATGCCGCCGGCCTGGTCGACGGCGTCGAAGTACGTCCCCACGTCACACCTGAAGCAGCCCTCGCGCGCGCCCTTCGTCAGCTGCGCGAGGTTCTGGTGCCCGCGGGGACATTGGCCAGCCAACAGGCAGGTCCCCTCTGCGCCCGTGTCCGGGTCCGTCCCCGGAAGCCCGTGCGGGCACAGCTGTCGCGCGGAGTAGTCGCGGGTGCAAACGAGGTGACCGTCGTACGTGCCCTCCATTCCCGGCGGGCAGACGGTCGCCTTCATGAACCTGCGCGTGGTGGTTTCAAGGGCACGCTCCGAGCCTGACTTCTTCCGCAGCGCGGCGAGCGCCTTCTCGAGCGCGGCGCTCTGACGGGTCCCGTTCACGCTCTCGACGTCGCACGAAAAGAAGCTGCTGCCGTCTTCGTGTTCGGCCGGGGTGACCCGGGCGGCCTTGCCGTACGTCTGGTGGCACGCCGTGGGGGTGGGCTGCGTTTGCGGCTCTGACACCCAGACGCCGTAGAGGTCGAACCCGCCATCGGTGGCGACCAGCTCAGGCTCGTTCGCTCGAGCCCCCCAAGGCCCCGAGAGCAGCAGCGTGGTCAACGCGAAGGACCTGATCATGCGTGAATCGTAGGCTCGAAAGACGGTGGTGCGAGCACGGCGGCAAACCCTTCAGGTCCGCTGGGGCGGTCCCGGGGCCGAACCTGACCGCGGGCCCGAAGACCAGATTGACCGCGTGGAGGACGATGACCAGCGCGGCCTCGTCCAGGCCCAGCCGCGCGATGCTCACGCCGATCGTGCAACTCGCTTCCTGAGGCGTCATGCGTGCCGACGGTAGGCGAAGAAGAACCACCGGGAGTCGGCGACCAGCACAGGGCCGGTCGGTCTCCCCCGGCGGGCGGTGGGAACGCGGTTGGGCGGGAGCCCTGCTCGCGAGACCTGACGCGCTGCATCGGGCCAGCGCGGCTCAGGCAGGGATTCCATCGGGCCCCGCGAGCGTATGGTGGTGGTTCGACCTCTCCTCTTCGCGCCGGAGCCCCCATGACCCGACCCCTGCAGCTCGAGTCCCTCTATTCCTTCGAAGCTTCCCGCCGTGACGAGCGCTGGCTCACCCAGCCGATGGGCAACGGCATCGTCAAGGAGTTCACCTTCGGCCAGGCGATGGACGAGGCCCGCCGCATCGCCGCGCACCTCAAGTCCTTGAACCTGCCCGAGAAGAGCAACATCGCGCTCTTCTCGAAGAACACCGCCTGGTGGCTGATGGCCGACGCCGCCATCTGGATGGCGGGGCACGTCTCGGTGCCGCTGTACCCGACGCTCACCGCCGAGACCATCGGGCAGATCCTCGACCACTCGGGCGCCAGGCTCATCTTCGTCGGCAAGCTCGACGGCTTCGGCGCCATGGAGCCCGGCATTCCCACCTCACTGCCCCGCATCGCCCTGCCGCTCGCGCCCACCATGAAGGCCACGCAGTGGAGCGACCTGGTCGCCCAGACGCCGCCCCTGCAAGGCAACCCCACCCGACCCGCCGATGACCTGGCCACCATCATCTACACCTCGGGCACCACCGGCGTGCCCAAGGGCGTGATGCACAGCTTCGCCAGCATGTGCGGCTCGCGCGGCTTCATGGACGAGCTGCAGGTCACCCGGGAAGACCGCATGCTCTCGTACCTGCCGCTCTCGCACGTCTTCGAGCGCACCATCGTCGAGACCGGCACCTTCTGTGTGGGCTACCAGGTCTTCTTCGCCGACAGCCTCGACACCTTCGTGAAGGACCTGCAGCGCGCGCGGCCCACGCTCTTCATCAGCGTGCCCAGGCTGTGGCTCAAGTTCCAGCAGGGGGTGCTCGACAAGATGCCCGCTGAGCGGCTCGAGCTGCTGCTCAAGGTGCCCATCGTGAGCGGAATCATCAAGAAGAAGATCCTCACCGGCCTGGGCCTCGACTCGGTGAGGTTCGCCGGCTCGGGCTCGGCGCCCATTCCCGGCCCGGTGCTCGAGTGGTACCGCCGCCTCGGCCTCGAGCTGCTCGAGGGCTACGGCATGAGCGAGAACTTCTCGTACTCGCACATGACCCGGCCCGGCCGCGTGGCCGTGGGGCGCGTCGGCCAACCGCAGCCCGGCGTCGAGCACCGCATCGGTGATGGCGGCGAGATTCTGGTGAAGAGCCCCGCCAACACCCTCGGCTACTACAAGCTGCCAGAGCAGACGCAGGCGCTCTTCACCCCCGATGGCTTCGTGCGCACCGGCGACCAGGGCGACATCGACTCGAGCGGCAACCTGCGCATCACCGGCCGCGTGAAAGAGCTCTTCAAGACCAGCAAGGGCAAGTACGTCGCGCCGTCGCCCATCGAGAACAAGCTGCTCGCCCACTCGGACCTCGAGCAGGCCATGGTGTCAGGCGCCAACCAGGGTCAGCCGTTCGCGCTGGTGGTGCTCTCGCTCAAGGCCCGAAACCGCCTCGCCCACAGCGACGCCAGGCCTCAGCTCGAGGCCGAGCTCAAGCAGCACCTGAGCACCATCAACGCCGGCCTCGACCCGCACGAGCAGCTCGAGACCCTGGTGGTGGTCAGCGAGGAATGGACGACCGAGAATGGCCTGCTCACCCCCACCCTGAAGGTGAAGCGCGCGGTCATCGAGAAGAAGTACGGGCCCAACGTCGAGGCCTGGTACAGCAAGCGCCAGCCCGTCATCTGGGCCTGACCTTTCGACGGGCTCGAGCGCCTATCGTGCGCAGGCCGGCCGACGCAGCGACTTGAGGTGGTTCACCTCGGCCAGCCGAGTGCGCGCGCGGCCGGCCTCTTCGGCGTAGTCCTTCGGCTTCAGCTGGCTGGCGCGGTCGTAGGCGTCGATGGCCGCTTCGAACTCTGCCCGCACCGAAAGCACCGCGCCGAGGTTGCCCCAGGCGTACCCGTCGTTGGGGTGCGTCGAGAGCCAGGCCCGAAGCAGCTGCACGGAGGTCTCGGTGTTGCCGTCGAGCGCGGCCTGCACCGCGGGCTTCAGAGGCTCGGGGTTCTCGAGAATCAACACGTCCGTCGCCATGCCGGGCCGCAGGTCGTTGACGAAGGCGTCGACCATGACGAGCAGCGCTTCCTGCGTCAGGCGGGCGGCGTTCTGCACGGACGCGAGCGCCTCGGCGAAGTTGTTCGAGCCGTCCTTCGCGATCTGCGGTTGAGGGCCGCTTCGGCGCCCGAAGTAGCTCTGCCGAAAGACCGTCGCGTTGTTTGGCCTCACCAGGGTGAAGAGGGCGTTGGTCGTCATCGACAGGGCCTCGCCGCTCGACTGCGCCGTGGGCGGGATGCCGCCGCTGGCCTGCACTGACTGCAGCTGGACCAACAGGGTGCCCTCGACCGGCGCGCAGGATCCTCCGGGGCAGACCTGCACCAGCATCGTGCAGTTCTGGCTCAGCTCGCGCTCGACCATGTGCACCACCTCGGGCTCGAGCACCGCCGCCGCCAGCCCGCTCAAGGGGTCGATGGGCCCCGTCTGGGGTGTCACGCCCTGCACCCGCACGGCAGTGATGTTCTGGGCGTCGAGCGCCGGCGGCGTTTCGTGGCGAAGGTACAGCCGGGGGCTGCAGGCAGAGGCGAGACACAGGCTGAGCAGCACCACGGCGCGAGGCAGGGCGCGCGAGACGGGGACGTCAGTCGGAGGATGCACGCGGCGGATTCTCGCCGACCGCGCCGGCCGCACACTCGAAAGAATTTGCGTCCGCTGCGCCTGATCAGGCATACTGAACGCCCGAGCAGTCACAGGAGACACCATGCACGACAGCGACCTCATCGCCCCTGACGTTCAGCGCCTCATTCACCTCTTCTCGGCGCTCGAGGGCGTCCGTTTCCCCGACGTCGACGCGGCGCTGCTGCACGACGCGGTGGCCAGCGTGAAGGAACGGCACCTCGAGGTGGTGCAGGCCGAGGCCCAGCTGGTGGCCGCGCGCAGCGCCCTCGATGACGAGCAGGAAGCGCTGCTGAAGAAGGCTCATCGCCTGCACGCGTACCTGAAGGTGTTCGCCGAGGTCGATGAGGGGCTGCAGCAGAAGCTCGAGGGCATGGTGCTGCCTCGGCTGAGAAAGCCGGCCACACGCAGCCAGGCGCCCGTTGGGGTGCCTCAGAGTGAGGGCGTTCCTTCGAGCGCTGCCGAGGGTGATGGCTCGACGAGCCTCAGTCCGGCGCCGAAGCGCAGAGGTCGTCCCCGCAAGGTGGTGCCCACCGACGCGGGGTTGTTCTCGGTACCCGTGGCCCCTGCACCCTGAAGCCCTTCCACCGCTCGACCCGCCGGACGCAGCTCGGTGGCGTTCAGCCGCGAGAGCCCCGACCGCCCTGCCGTGGCAGGAGCGCACCTGCCTGGCGCTCGACGCGTGGGAATCGACGGGTTGTGTGGCGTCTTGCGCGATGGGCGGTGCTTCATCGTCACCACGACGACTTCGGGCAGGTGATGGCGCCAGGGTCCTCTACGCTTGAAGGCCATGGTCGCTCCTCCCCAGCCCGACTCAGCAGTGAGAGACGCCGTCCTCCTGCACCTGCTGTTCACCGCCCTGGCCGTCATTGGGGTGCTGGCGCCGGTGGGGCCGCTCGGCTGGCGCCTCATCGCGTTGGTCGTGCTGTACGCCGGGTTGATGCTGGCCGCCGCCATGACCCGCAGGCCAGAGTTCAAGTCGGTGCTGCGGTTCCTGATGCCGCTGTCGGTGTTCCAGGTGGTGCCTGATTGGTTCTTGTCGCAGCAGCTGCAGATTCTGGTCTTCCCAGACACCGGCGGTCCGCGGATCGGCACCGTGCCAGCGTGTATGGCCGGGTTGTGGACGATTCCGCTCTTCATCGCACTGTTCACTGCCGAGGCTGGTGCCCGTCGCCTGAGGGTCGCGGAGTCCAACCTGGTGACGCCGGCGTTGATCAGCGGCCTGGTGGCGCTGGTGCTCTTCGCCGCCAGTGAGGCCACCCTGTGGGTCTTGCCCCTGTGGTTCGCGCAAGGAGTCACCCTCTGGGGCCGGGTAGCGGTCTACGTGCTGGTCCCCGAAGCGGCGCTCGGGGCGGCGGCGTACCTCGCCTGGCGGGCCACCCGCGCCAGCCCGTTCTTCGTCACCGTCGTCGCAGGCGCAGCGGTGGCCACCTTCTACACGGGAGCCCTGTGCGTCTCGTACTTCCTGCTCGAGCGGGCGCGATGGTGACCTGACTTCAGAAACACCAACGCCGCCTCGGAAGCGGGTCCGGGCGGCGTCGGGTCGACTGACGTGTCAACCAGCGGAGGGGTGTTACAGCGACTGCACGTAGGCGACCAGGTCGTCCACTTCATCGCTGGTCAGCGCCGAGGTCTTGCCGTGCTTGTTGCGGTCCTTGCCGATGAGGATGCGGGCCTTCAGCGTGGGCGCGCTCCCATCATGCAGGAATGGGGCGGTGCGCGCGATGCCCAGCAGCGACGGCGTGTTGAGCCCACCGTGGAACAGGAACTGGGTCTGGTCCGGCACGGGGCCCGACGAGACATAGGTGCCGACGTCGTAGAACTTGTTGTCCGTCAGCGCCTCGCCCACGTGGCAGCTCGAGCAGGCAGCCTTGTCGAACGCCGCCTTGCCGCGGGCCAGCACGTCGGCAGGGGTGGCGGTGGTGAACGGGTTGTCAGGGGTCGGCACGGACAAGATGAACGCGAGCAGCTGCTTCTCCATGACCGTGTCGGGGCCGGTGCCGCCCATGCGGTCTCTGGTGGTGTGGCTCATGAACTGCGAGACGGTGTCGAACTCGCCGTTCCAGTGAAACGGCGCGGTGCGGTCGAGCTTCTTGCCGATGAGCGTGGGCGTGTTGCGTGGGCCCTCGGTGGTGTTCCAGATGTGGCCGTCTTCGCGGGCCTCGACGTGGCAGCTCGCGCAGCTGATGCCCAGCGCCGGGTTGTTCATGCGCGCGTCGGTGGCGCTGAAGAACAGCTTTCGGCCGGCCACCACGTCGGCCGGCAGCACGTCGTTGGCCAGCTTGACCACCTGGATCTCACGGACCTGGCCGGCAATCGAGGCCAGCTTCGACAGCGAGTGGTCGAAGGCGTTGTAGACCCACGCCGTCGCGCCATCGCCCGAGACCGTGACGCCCGTGGGGCCCGCGCCGACCCGAACCACCTGCTGGTCGGCGCTCGAAGAACCCCTGAAGCTCGACACCGACGGGGTGAACGATGACGTCGTCAGTGACGAGCCGTTGGCCGAGTTGCCCCTGTTGCTGCTGCTGGGAATGATGGAGACGTTGTTCGACTCGCGGTTGGCGATGAAGAGGAAGCCCCCCGTGGGGTCGACCGCGATGGCGGCCGGGCCTTGAACGGGTTCGGTCGCCACGTTCGACTCCAGGTGCAGCGGCGGCCGGTCTTGCGCTTCGGTGAAGCACAGCCCGAGGTCATCGACCTGAGGCTCACCGTTGCTGTCGAAGGTCAGCACCGCCGGAGCCGCCACCGCGCTCGGCCCCTTGCCACACGAGGTGCTCGCGCCGTAGCCCGAGCCCGACTCGTTTCCCAAGGGGAAGCCGGAGGCCGAGCCGCCACCGAAGCCTCCGTTGAAGTTGCCGTTGAAGTTCCCGCCGCCGGTGTTCTCGCTGGGCCGGGTGTTGAGGGTGGCGTCCGAGGACAGCAGCGCGGCCACGTAGACCTGGGTGCCGTCCTGGTTGGTGGTGATGGCCTCCATGGCGCGGGGCCGGCGAATGGTGTTGGTCTGCTGCTCACCCTTGAACCCACCACCGGGGAAACCGCCCCCGGTGTTGGTGGTGTTCGAGGCCAGGGCCGAGCGGTTGAGCTCGCGGAAGACGTCGGTGCTGGCCTTCGTCACCACGCCCTTGTTGACGTCGAGCAGCACCAGGTCGCCGCTCTTGTACAGCGTGACCGCGGCCTTGCCCCCGCCCAGCAGGGTGATGGCGCGAGGCTCGGGGCCGACGGCGGTTTCCCACTTCAGCTCGCGGGTCGCGGTGTCGAACGCCATCACCGTGCCGACCGACAGGTCCGTCAGCGCGGTGCTGTTCACCACATACAGGGTGCGGCCGTCGGTCGAGATGGCGAGCCCCACCGGCTCGACCCCGACCGGCAGCGTCGCGCTTTGTTCCTGCTCGCCCCTGCGCACGACGGACACGCTGCGCCCGAAGCGGTTGGTCACGTAGATGGTGTCGTCCGGCGCGACCAACACCTTCTCGGGCGTGCGACCGACCTTGACCTGGCCGGTGACGAGCGAGGTCTTCGCGTCGACGATGAACAGCGTGTCGAGGTCGGCATCGACGGCGTACACCAGCGCGTCGTCGCGGCTCATGGCGACCGACCCGCTCGCGGTGCTGCCGCCTCCGCCGGCTGAATCGGCACAACCCCACAGCGACAACGAGATGGCCAGCGCAGCGGACAGCAGACGGAATTTCATCGGCAGGACCCCTTCAGGACTTCGATGACATGACGGCGATGTCGGGCTTTCGACGGCCAGGCTCCGAATCAGAAAGCATCAATGCAGGTGGCAGGCCAGCCGCGCAAGGGGCCCCGCGTCGATCAGCCCCACCCGCGCGAAAAGGACTTGGGCTGGCAGGTCGAGTAGAGCGCCCGCCCATGGGTAACCTGGTGCTGGCGCAGACCTTCGTGGGCGCGTTCCTGGCCGTGTTGTTCCTGCAGTCGGGCCTCGACAAGGTGCTCGATTGGAGCGGCAACAAGGCCTACGTGACGGGCTACCTCGAGAAGACGCCCCTGCGGCGGCTCGGCGGGCTGTTGTTCTTCGGAATCACCCTGATGGAGGTCGGCGCGGGGGTCACCTCGGCCGCCGGCGCGTTGTCGACCTTCGTGCTGCGCTCGACGGGGCTGGCCCTGGTGGGCGCCTTCTTGAGCGCCGCCAGCATCGTCAGCTTGTTCCTGGGGCAGCGGCTGGCGAAGGACTACGCCTCGGCCGCGGCGATGGTGCCGTACTTTCTGGTGACCGTGGTGGCGCTGGTGTTGTTCGCTCCCTGAGGGTCGAACCAACGAGGCCCTTCTCGGCGGTCGATTCACCTGCCAGCCCTCTCGAGTGAACCGCGCCATCGGGACTGGGCCATGATGGGGTGTGGCCCGAATGCTCCACCTGCTGCCCAGCGCCCAGCGCCCAGCACCCGCTCGTGGAACGCCTGCGTGCCGGAGACGTGTCGGCGCGAGGGGCCTGGTTCGACGCCGAGGTCGGCCGCCTGCAGAGCCTGGTGTTTCGGCTGGTGGGGCCGCGCGCCGAGGTCGCCGACCTGGTGCAGGACATCTTCGTGCAGGCGTTCGCGTCGGTCGGTGACTTCGAAGGTGACGAGCAGGCCCTCGGCGCGTGGTTGACCGGCGTGGCGGTCAACGTGGTGCGCATGCACCTCAAGAAGCTGCGGGTGCGCCGCCTCATGCACTTCTGGGGCGACGTGGCCAACGAGGCCGACGCGCTGGAGAGCCCTCACGTCGACCCCGAGCTGCGCCGGGCCGCCCTGCGGGTGTGGACGGTGCTCGACACGTTCCCCACCGACGAGCGGCTGGTCTTCGCGCTGCGCTACTTCAACCAGCTCGAGCTCGGAGAGCTGGCCGAGGTGCTGAACGTCTCGCTCTCGACCGCGAAGCGACGGCTCAGCGCGGCCCGCGCCAGATTTCTCGGCGTCGCCCAGCGAGACGCGGTGCTGGCCCAGTGGGCAGCGAGGTTCGGTCATGACGACTGAGCGCAAGCCCACCCTCCTCGACGCCGTCGAAGCAGTCTCCCCTCCGAAGCCGAGCTGACCGGCGCCCGAGCCCAGCTTCGTCGCGCGGTGCTCGCCGCTCCGAGCGCCACCCCGCGCGCCCCTCGCTGGCGAGTCCTCGGCGCGGCGGCGTGCGGCGTGGT
>VYLD01000242.1_pt1 | contig 18633 bp, 18 predicted proteins | sample 5114401 | NCBI WGS metagenome assembly VYLD01 (sample SAMN12291783, study PRJNA351875) | freshwater metagenome | isolation source: freshwater lake | place: USA: Michigan, Gull Lake | collected 2013-08-08 | reverse complement strand
TCAGGGCGTCGGCCGCATCAGACCCGCGCAATCGTTGGCCCCCAGGGCTCGGTCGCACTCCGATCTTCTGGCTCCTGAGTGTTCGAAGGGGACTTCACTCGTGCAGCTTTCTGCCCTGGAGCATGGACCTGGCAGCGACGCGGGAGGGGACGGCGGGGCGGGAAAAGTGGCATCGTCGATCTTATGCAACGCAGCCAGGCCGATCGACAGCGCAGCCGGAGCGGACCGACACCGAGGCAGCGACCGGTCGAGCCCCCAGATGGGCCCGACGGAGTTCGACGGGTCACGAGTGACTGGCGGACCCGCGCGGACCACACGGTCTCCTGCGTTTCCCGGGGAGCAGCTCGTGGCTGACGATGCCGCGGCAGAAGGTCCCGCCCGTAACGCTTCCGAGCGGGTCCGACGTTTCAAGACCGACGCCGATCGCGTCGCCGCGCTCGAGGCCAGGACGGCCCTGGTGTTCTCGGACAAGGCGCTGGCGCTGCGAGCCGTCACTCACAAGAGCTACTGCAACGAGCACAAAGACGCGCCGCTCGAAGACAACGAGCGCCTCGAGTTTCTGGGCGACGCGGTGGTCGATCTCGCCATCGGCCACCGCCTCATGGAGCGCTTCACCAGAGCGACCGAAGGCGAGCTGTCGAAGCTGCGCGCGCTGATCGTCAACGAAGAGGGCCTGGGACGCATCGGGCGGGCGCTGGCCCTCGGCGACGTGCTGGTGCTGGGAAAAGGCGAAGAGCTGACCGGCGGCCGGGACAAGACGTCCCTCATCGCTGACGCCTTCGAAGCGGTGATCGGCGCGCTCTATCTGTCCGACGGCATGCCCGCGGTGATGCGCTTCGTCGATCGGGTCTTCGCCGAGGCGCTCGAAGGCGTCGCTGAAGGTCGCCAGGGGCAGGACCACAAGTCACTGCTGCAAGAGAGCGCGCAGAGCCGGTTCAAGGCGTCGCCCCGCTACCGGGTGGTGGGCGAGTCAGGGCCCGATCACGAGAAGATCTTCGAGGTCGAGGTATCCATCGCTGCCGAGGTGTTCGCGCGATCCTCTGGGCGCTCGAAGAAGGAAGCCGAGCAGGCCGCCGCGAAGGACACCCTGCTCGAGCTGCAACGGCGCGCCGAGGTGGCCGCGAACAAGCCCGTCGACGAGCCGGGTTGACGGTCTGCGGGCTGACTTTCACCTTGGAGGCACATGCGCCGGGCGGTACCTTGCGCCGCCATGAAAAACCTCCGTTCATTGTCGATGGCTGTGCTGTTCATCCCCGCGCTGGCGATGGCTCAGGGCAAGTTCACCAAGGCCGCTGAAGCGGGCAAAGATCTGTACGCGACGATCACCACGACGCAGGGCGAGGTGGTGGTGCGGTTCTTCTCGAAAGACGCTCCGAAGACGGTGGCGAACTTCGTGGGGCTGGCCTCGGGTGAAAAAGAGTTCACCGATCTGAAGACCGGCAAGCCGGCCAAACGGGCCTTCTACGACGGGCTGCTCTTTCACCGAGTCATCCCCAACTTCATGATCCAGGGCGGCGACCCCGAGGGCTCGGGCCGCGGTGGACCCGGGTACAGGTTCGAGGACGAGTTCCAGTCTGGCCGCGCCTTCGACAAGGTTGGCTTGCTGGCGATGGCCAACGCGGGACCCGGCACCAACGGGTCGCAGTTCTTCATCACCACCTCGACGCCGACCTACCTCAACAACAGGCACACCATCTTCGGTGAGGTGATCTCAGGGTACGAGAACGTGCTGAAGATCGCCGACGCTCCCAGGGGCCCGATGGACCGGCCGACCGTCGATCAGAAGATCCTCAAGGTGGTGATCTCGGAGAAGGCTCCTGCGATCAAGAAGGCGGCATCGAAGTGACGGCTCGCTGGGCCCCGACCGCACGCGCGACGACCCTGGCGCTGGTCAGTGTCGTGTCGTTGAGCGGCTGCAAGAACGAGCCAACGACCCCCGGACCCGCGGCCAACCCGTCCTCGTGGATGGGCAAGGCGGAGGCCGGCAAAGACGTGTACGCGGTCATCAAGACCCGCGTTGGCTCGGTCACCCTCAAGCTGTTTTCGAAGCAGGCCCCGAAGACGGTCAGCAACTTCGTCGGACTGGCCTCAGGCGAGAAGGACTGGCGCAGCCCCGCGACCGGAGAGCGCAAGAAGGGCGTTCCCCTGTACGACGGCACCCTGTTTCACCGCGTGATTCAGGGCTTCATGATTCAGGGGGGCGACCCCCTGGGCACCGGCACCGGAGACCCCGGCTATTCCTTCGAAGACGAGTGCGGAGGCGGCACCTGCGTCTTCGACCGCAAGGGCCTGCTGGCGATGGCCAACTCGGGCCCCAACACCAACGGCTCGCAGTTCTTCATCACCACCTCGACGCCTACGTACCTCAATGGAAAACACACGGTGTTCGGCGAGGTGATTCAAGGGTACGAGGTGGTCGAGGCCATCTCGAAGGCGCCCAAGTCACCATCCGACAAGCCCCTCGAGCCGATCACCATCGAGGGCATCACGTTGTCAGACAGTTCGCCGTAGCCGTGCGCAAGAGTCGTTCGTTCGAACCGCTGTTCACCCTTCTTTTCTTCTGGAGAGATGCTTCATGGGGCTTATCGACGACGCCCGGGCCGGGCACGATCTGTACGCGAAGTTCGAGACCACCGAGGGCACGGTGGTGGTCAGGTTGTTTCCGAAAGACGCTCCCAAGACGGTCGAGAACTTCGTGGGCCTCGCGACCGGGGAAAAGCCGTGGACGCACCCGGCGACCGGTGAGGCGCAGAACGACAAACCACTCTACGACGGCACCATCTTTCACCGCTGCATCTCGAACTTCATGGTTCAGGGCGGAGACCCGCTGGGGCGCGGCACCGGCGGCCCCGGGTTCAGGTTCGAAGACGAGTTTCAATCCGGGCGGCGCTTCGATCGCCCTGGTCTGCTCGCGATGGCCAACTCCGGCCCCAATTCCAACGGCTCGCAGTTCTTCATCACCGTGGTCAACACGCCCTGGCTGAACAACAAGCACACCATCTTCGGCGAGGTCATCTCGGGCCAGGACATCATGGACCGGGTGGCCAACGTGATCCCCAAAGGCAACGGCGACCGGCCGAAGACCGACGTGGTGATCAAGAAGCTCTCCATCTCGAAGACGCCGTAACCGGACAAACGACGAGCAGTCGAAAGAGGACCGTCAAGGTGCCCACCCGCAGTGGTTTCGCCGCGCTGATTGGCCGGCCCAACGTGGGCAAGTCGACGCTGCTCAACAGGTTGCTCAAAGAGAAGATCGCGATCGTCTCGCCCAAACCGCAGACGACGCGGACCCGCATCGTGGGCGTGGTGACGCGCCCCGAGGGGCAGGTGGCCTTCGTCGACACACCAGGGGTGCATCAAGCGAAGGGCGCGCTCAACGCGTACATGGTCGACGTCGCGCTCACCGCCGCCAGCGAGTGTGACGTGGCGCTCTTCGTGATCGAAGCCGAAGGGCTCGAAGAAGATCGGGCGGCGCAGGTCAGCCCCGGCAACCGCTTCGTGTTGTCCCGGCTCAAGCAGCTGGGCAAGCCCACCCTCTTGATCATCAACAAGATCGACAGCGTGAAGAAGGCCCTGCTCTTGCCGCTGATCGACACCTACCGCACCGAGTACGCCTTCGCCGAGGTGATGCCGATCTCGGCCCGCGACGGTGACGGCGTCGAGGCGCTCTTTGCGCGGGTGCTGGCGGCGATGCCCGAAGGGCCGAACCTGTTCCCTGAAGACACGCTGACCGATCAGGCCGAGCGCGATCTGGTCGCCGAGTACGTGCGCGAGCAGGTGCTGCGGCACTGTCGGCAAGAGATCCCGTACTCCACCGCAGTGGTGGTCGAGCTGTTCGACGAGCGCGAGCGGTTCGAGCCGCCGCCGGGGCAGAAGACCCCGAAGGCCGCCAAACGCCCGGGCGGCAAGGTGCGCCCCGCCCAGCCCGTGCGCCGGTACACCGGCCTGGTGCGCATTCACGCCAACATCTACGTCGAGCGCGACAGCCAGAAGGCGATCATCATCGGCAAGCGTGGGCAGATGCTGAAGACCATCGGCACCGACGCTCGCAAGTCGATCGAGCGCATGCTGGCGACGAACATCTTCCTGTCGCTGCAGGTGAAGGTCGAAGAGCGCTGGAGCGAACGGCAGGACGCGCTGCGCCGCATGGGCTACGCGCTGGTGCGGGAGTAACCGCACATGAGCCGCAGCACCAGACCGCTGATCGCCATCGTCGGAAGGCCGAACGTCGGCAAATCGACGCTGTTCAACCGGCTCATCCGCCGCCGCCGCGCGATCGTGGAAGACACTCCCGGGGTGACGCGAGACCGGCACTTCGCCGACGTCGAGTACCTCGATCGCAAGGTGACCTTCGTGGACACCGGCGGCTTCGTGCCCGAGGGCACCGAAGATCTGCTCACCCGCCACATTCGCCAGCAGGCCCAGGCCGCCGTCGAGGCCTGCGACATCGTGCTGTTGGTCGTCGACGGGCGGGTGGGGGTCACCGCGGCCGATGAAGAGGTGGCGAGGTACCTGCGCAAACAAGACCGGCCGATCATTCTCATCGTCAACAAGTGCGACGGGTTGAGGAACGCCGACACCATGGTGGCCGACTTTCACCGCCTCGGGCTGGGCGAGCCGGTGCCGGTGGCGGCGGAACACGGCGATGGCTTCACGACGTTGAGTGAGCGGCTCGAGCCGATGTTGCCGCCTCCGTCGCTCGACGCCGAAGCGCCCGCTGACCCTGATGAAGACGCTCCCGTTCGCATCGCCATCGTGGGCCGCCCCAACGTGGGCAAGTCGTCGCTGGTGAACGCGCTGCTCGGCGAGGAGCGGGTGATCTCGAGCCCCATCGCCGGCACCACGCGCGACCCCATCGACAGCGCGATCACCTGGAAGAAGCGCCAGCTGATCCTCACCGACACCGCGGGCATTCGGCGCAAGTCGGCGATCACCCACCGGGTCGAGGGCTTCTCGGTGATGGGCGCCATTCGCGCGGCCGAAGACGCCGACGTGGTGGTGCTGATGCTCGACGCCACCGAGGCGGGCGTCGATCAGGACCAGAAGATCGCCGCCATCGCCGAGGCCAAGGGGCGCGCGCTGATCATCGTCGTCAACAAGTGGGACCTGGTGAAGGGCAAGAGCGGCTCGCAGGCCCAGTGGCGTGAGGAACTCAAGGGCTACCTGCAGTTCGTCGACTGGGCCCCGATGACCTTCATCTCGGCGAAGGACGGGCAGGGCGTCACCAAGGTGCTCGATCTGGCGCTCGAGCTCTTCGAGCAGCAGTACTCGCGCGTGCCGACGGCCATGCTGAACCGTCTGCTCGAGCACGTGCAGACCGAGCACCCCATGCCGTGGGCGAAGGGGCGGGCGCTGAAGCTGTACTACGCGATGCAGGTGGGCACTGCGCCGCCGGCCTTCGCCTTCACCTGCAATTCCCCCGAAGACGTGCCCAACCGGTACGCGCGGTACGTCGGCAATTATCTGCGCGAGACCTTCAAGCTCAAGGTGCCGATTCGGCTCTTCTGGCGCGAGCGTCCGGGCCAGAAGAACCGCGCCAAAGCGGCCCAGGTCTTCAAGAACCGCGAGGCGAGCAAGAAGCGCGCGAAGTAGCGACTCTTCGGACCTCTCGTCGAATTGACTTCAGGCCCGAATCGACGCGAGAAGCGCCCGCATGAAGCGCGTCTTTATTCACACCTTCGGCTGCCAGATGAACGTCAACGACACCATGCGCATGACGGAAGCGCTGGCGTCGATGCAGTACGCGGCCACGCCGACCGCCGAGAGCGCTGACCTGATCATCCTCAACACCTGCTCGATTCGCGAGAAGGCCGAAGACAAGATGTTGTCGGCGCTGGGCCGCTACCGGCAGGTGAAGCTGCAGCGGGGCGCGTTGATCGGCGTCGGCGGCTGCGTCGCCCAGCAAGAGAAGCAGAAGATCCTCGACAAGGTGCCGTACGTCGACTTCGTGTTCGGGCCCGACAACATTCAGAAGCTGCCCGAGATTCTGCAGCGCATCGAGGCCGACCGGGTGCGGGTGGTCGAGACCGCCTGGGTCGACTCGGAGTCGTACGTCTTTCCCCAGGCCGACCCGGGGACGTCGCGCGGGAAGGCCACCGAGTTCATCACGGTCATGAAGGGCTGCGACAACGTCTGCAGCTTCTGCGTGGTGCCCCACACGCGCGGCCGCGAGGTGAGCCGGCCCTTTGGTGACGTGCTGAAGGAAGCCTCGGCGCTGACCACCGTCGGCGTGCGGGAGGTGACGCTGGTCGGACAGAACGTGAACTCCTACCGGGGCGGCGTTTCCTTCGCGCAGCTGCTGCTGCGCACGGCCCAGGTCCCCGGCGTCGAGCGGGTGCGCTTCACCACCAGCCACCCGCACGATCTGTCCGACGAGCTGATCGAGGCGTTTCGCGTCGAGCCGAAGATCATGCCGCACTTCCACTTGCCGGTGCAGAGCGGCTCGGACGCGGTGCTCAAGCGCATGCGCCGCGACTACACCGTCGAGCAGTACCTCGAGCGCCTGAAGAAGCTGCGCGCGGCCCGGCCTGGGATCGCCGTCACCACCGACATCATCGTGGGCTTCCCGGGAGAGACCGACGAAGACTTCGAGCGCACCGTGGCCCTCGCCGAGCAGGTCCGTTACGCGGGGCAGTTCTCGTTCGTCTACTCGCCCCGGCCCAGGACCGGCGCGGCCATGCGCGAGGCGGAGTGGGGCACGGTCGAGCACGCCGTGAAGGTGAAGCGCCTCGACCGCCTCAACGCGCTGCAGAAGCGCATCAGCGTCGAACTCAACGCGGCCTTCGTCGGCAAGACGGTGCAGGTGATGGTCGAGGGCCCCTCGAAGACCGACGCCAGCCGGCGCTTCGGGCGCAGCGGGCAGAACACCGTGGTGAACTTCGACGGTGACGCTCCGGCGGGATCGCTGGTGGCCGTCGAGATCGGGCATGCCAGCGCCTCGTCGCTGAGCGGCCGGCAGGTGCGGGTCGAGTCGCTGCCGCCGGTGATGATTCCCGAGGCGGCGGCCCTGGTTCCAGAGTCGTGCGTGGTCGCTTGACCGTGAGATCGGAGCTTTCACCAATGTGTCGCCTCGCGGTCGTTTTCGGGTTGCTGGTCATCGCCGGGGTGGTGGCCGCGACGGGTGCGCAGGCCGCAGGGTCCTTCAACCGGGCCGCGTGCACCTTCAATGGCAAGAAGCTGTACGGGAAGATTCAGATCGTCACGGCTTTCCCCGACGTGAAGGTGCAGCAGGTCACGGCCTTCCCCGACGTCAAGGTGCAGAAGGTGCAGGCCTTCCCCGACGCGTGCGGCAAGTGGCAGCTGGTCGACGCCTTCCCGGACACGAAGGTGCAGTTCGTCACCGCCTTCCCTGACGTGAAGATCCAGTACGTCACCGCGTTCCCCGGCGCGAACTGAAGGGGCGCGAACGTGCTCTCGCTGACCCTGCTGGTGTCACTGGCTGCCGCCGAGAAGCCGACGCTGGCGGTGTTGTACTTCGACAACAACAGCCAGCAGCCCGAGCTCGAGGTGATGCGCAAAGGCCTGGCGGATCTGATGGTCACCGATCTCGTCGAGTGGGGCGGGGTGACGGTGGTCGAGCGTGACAAGCTCGAGGCGGTGCTGGGGGAACTGAGGCTGCAGCGCACCCGCGCCTTCGATCAGTCGACCGCCGTCCCCGAGGCTGCGGCGCGTGACGCCTGTCAGGCCGCGAAGCTGGGCGTCGAGCAGGCCCGGGGAGAGTGTGCGCGCCTGTCCCAGCCAGTACAAGATCACTGAAATCGAGAACCTGTGTCGAAGCCGTGATAGGGACCCGCCTGAATGGACGCCGCCGCTGCGCTTCGTGCCAGCCCGCTCTTCTCTGGGTTTACGGACACGGGCATCGGCATTCTGGCGCAGATCACCTCGGGGCGTTCGTACCCTGCGGGCACTCCGCTCTTCGTCGAGAACATGGTCAGCGATACCTTGATCGTGATCGGTGAAGGGCGGGTCGCGCTGACCACCAGGAACGACAAGGGCGCGGACCTGCCGATGGGTGAGCTGGTCGGCGGTGATTGGCTTGGAGAGCTGTCGCTCATCACCACAGGCCAACGCCTCTGCACCGCCACCGCGTCGACCGCGGTGATCGCCTTCGAGATTCGGCAGGCCGACTTTCAGAAACTGATGGGCGTGAAGCCGCAGGCCTGCATCAAGCTGCTGCTGGCCATCTGCACGGCCTATGGCCAGAAGATCGTCGCCAGCAAAGATCAGCTGAAGACCCTGGTCGCCAAGCCCTGAGCCCGGCTGTTGATTCCGGCGGCCCGCCTGGCTGGCCGTCGTCGCTTGAAGGTTGGGGGGCGGTGGGTTACCCACGCGTCATGCGCGCTCTCGTCACGGCCCTCGGCGTCCTCTTCGGTGGTTCGGCGTACGCCGCCTCTCAGGGTGACTGGTTCGCCAGCCTGTACACCGGGGAAGGGGTCGAGCTTCGCAACGACGAGCGCGTCTTCGCGCTGTTCGCGATCTTCAACGCGCTGGGCTTCGACCAGGGCCCCGTCACCCGCAAGGAGCCCATCTCGAAGGTGGTCTACCACCCCGTGCGGCAGCTCGTGCGCGGCCGGGTGATCGGCGGAGACCCCGAGGTGCGCAAGGCCGCCGACGCCTTCTTCGATGCCCACCAGGTGCCCCTGCGGCGGTACCTGTCGTACGTGGTGCAGTCCGGCTCGCCGCCCTTCTCGGCAGGCGCGAAGGCGAAGGATCTTCAAGACCTGAAGGGCCTCGAAGGGGTGCTCGCCAGGGCGTGGACCGGTTGGAAGCTCGACGAGGTGTCGGGCCAGGTGCAGGCCGAGTACCGCAAGGCGCTGAAGGGCTACCTGCCGGTCATCGACGGGCCGGTGTCGAAGGCGCGCGCGGTGCTCAAGACGCCCGAGAGCCAGGAAGCCCTGCTGGTGGTGAACCTGCTCGACGCCCAGGACTCGGTGAGGGCGGTGCAGGGCGAAGCCGGCGAGGCCTACCTGATCGTCGGGCCTTCGGACAAACCGAACGTCGAGGGCCTGGTGCGAGAGTTCGCGCGGCTGTCGATCGAGCCGCAGGTGGCGAAGAAGATCGCCGGGTGGGCCGGTGGTGCGCAGGTGCTGAAAGAGGCGCAGCTGGCCGGAGCGCCCGATCAGACGGTGCAGGACTACGCAACGTCGGTGTTGACCCTGGCGGTGGCCCTGCGCGCGACGGACGCCAACGACGCCGCCTGGGACGCTGCGTCTGCCCGGGGGTACTTCGGCGTGAAGGCGATCGCGAAGCTGTTCGACGACGGCAAACCCGTCGAGGCCTTCGTGCTGGACGCGATGAACAAGGTCGAGACCAGCCGCCCGGGCCCGAAGAAGTAAGGCGTGGAGAACTTTCTCTTCAGCCTGATCGACAGCACCACGGGGATCTTCTCGTACCTGGTGGTGTTCGGCGTCTTGTTCGTCTGCGGCCTGGGCTTGCCGCTGCCCGAAGACGTGTCCTTGATCCTCGGGGGCTACCTCGTTCACGACGGCAAGGCGCAGCTGCAGCTGATGATGTTGACCGGGTACCTGGGCATTCTGGTCGGCGACTCGATGATCTTCTTCGCTGGCCGCCGCATCGGCTCGAAGGTCGGTCAGAAGCCCGGTGGGTTCTTCGCCCGCATCGTGACGCCCGAGAAGCGCGCGCGGGTCGAGGGGTTGTTCAAGAAACACGGCGAGAAGATCGTCTTGCTGGCGCGGTTTCTGCCCGGCGTGCGGGCGGTGACCTACTTCACCGCGGGGTCCGTGGGCATGCGGTACGTGCGGTTCGCCATCTACGACTCCATCGCTGCGCTGCTGTCGGCGCCGGTGTTCGTCTTCCTGGGCTTCAAGTTCGGCGGAGAGCTCGAGTCGCTGCTCGGCGCCATCAAGCGAGGCCAACGCAGCGTGCTGGTGGCGATGGTGGTGATCCTGGTGGTCGGCCTCTTGATCAGCCGGTGGCGCAACAAACGGGAACAGCGCATCAACGAAGAGGCGCTCAAGGCACAGGCTGGCGCAGCCTCGGGCGCTCCACCGTCATCCGTCGGGCCGTGATCACCCGCCGCGCTTCGGAGCCAGCTTCAGGGTGAGGCCTTCTCTGGCGGCGATGGTCGCCCGGCGAACCTTGCGCACCTGCCGCAGCAGCTCGTCGAGGGCGTCGTCGCTGCGGGTCGGCTCGTGGTGGAAGAGCACCAGCTGGCCCACCTTCGCTTCGGCAGCGACCTTCACCGCGGTCTGCCACGTGGAATGGCCCCAGCCCAGCTTCGGAAACCCGCTGCGCCCCAGGTACTCGTCTTCGGTGTACATCGCGTCGTAGATGAAGACGTCGGCGTCGCGGGCGAACTCGATCAGCTGCTGGTCGCGCGCGGTGCCGTGCTCGGTGTCGGTGGCGTAGACGATCGAGGCGCCGTGGCAGTCGACGCGGTAGGCCAGGTTGCCGCCGGGGTGGTTGGCCTCGATCGCGCTCACCACGCCGTCACCGATGCGCGCGCGGTCGCCAGCCGAGAAGGGCTGGTAGTCGAGCTGGGCGCGAAACACCATCTCAGCGGTCACCGGGAAGAAGGGCTGCTGCATCTGACCGGAGATGACGTCTTTGACAGTGCGCCCGTCGCGGGTCGGCCCGCGCACGATGAAGCGGCTGCGGGGGTCGAAGATGGGGCCGAAGAAGGGCAGACCCTGAAGGTGATCGTAGTGGTAGTGCGAGATGAAGATGTGGCCGCTGACCGGGCGCGGCACCGCCTCTCCGAAGCCCCGCACGCCGGTGCCCAGATCGAACAGCACCAGCTCGGTCCCGATTCGTACCTCGAGGCAGGGCGTGTTGCCTCCGTAGCGGGCCGTCTCGGGGCCCGGCGACGGAACAGACCCGCGCACCCCCCAGAACCGGAGCGTCAACGCGGGTGGGGACTTCTGGGCTCCTGCCGTGCGCCGGCGTTCAGCTGGCTTTGGCTTCCGGGGCCTCTTCGCCGAGGAACTCAATGAGGTGACCTGACCTGTCGCGCTTGGTCTTGAGGTACCCGACGTTAAGCGGGTTCGTCAGGGTGCGCGAAGGAATTCTCCGACGTACCGGTACACCTTCGTCGACCAGCCCGGCGATCTTCAGGGGGTTGTTGGTGATGAGGTCGACGGACTGGACGCCCAGGGCCCGCAGCATCTCGGCAGCGATGTCGTAGCGCCGCAGGTCGTCGGCGAAGCCCAGGCGCAGGTTGGCTTCGACGGTGTCCAGGCCCTCGCCCTGCTGCAGCTGGTACGCGCGAATCTTGTTGCCCAGGCCGATGCCGCGACCTTCCTGGCGAAGGTAGAGCAGCACGCCGCAGCCCTGCTGGTTGATGAAGTCGAGGGCCCGGTCGAGCTGCGCACGGCAGTCGCAGCGCAGGCTGCCGAAGACCTCGCTCGTCAGGCACTCGGAGTGGATGCGAACGGGCACCCCGCCTTTGCCTCTGACGTCGCCCTTCACCATCGCCACGTGTTCCCGGCCGTTGCGGCGGTCACGGAAGACGACGATGCGAAACAGGCCCCGCTCGGTCGGCAGCGGTGATTCGGAGTACAGCTCGAGGTTCGACGAGGGCCTGCGGGTTGGAAGAACGGCGGTCTCGGACATCATGACACCCTCGACAGACAGAGTAGCCCCTCAGGTCCGTGCGGTTGGCTCACCATGAGCCGGGCTGCGTGCACGCCAGCGGGCGCGTTGCTGTTCAGCGCTCTTCTCAATGTCGACCCTCAACAAAGGTTGCGCAGCAATGTTGAAGAAGTGGAAGCCGTTCGGCGGGGAAAGCAGGTGGCTTCAGGCCCCCCAGGACAGTGGGATCAGCTCCACCGCCAGGCCCTGGGGAGCGTGAGTGACATCGGGAGAGAGGGAAATCAAGTGGGTGGCCCCGACTGCGCTGGCGAGGGCTCCTGAGGACTGGGTGGGCAGCGCGGTGGCCCACAGCTCGCCGTCCTGCGTCATGACGGTCGCGCGCGCGAAGAGGCGAAGGCCCGCGGGCTTCACGATGGGCGCCGCGAGCCTCGCGGGCAGGGTGGGGGGGTGAGGCACGAGGCCCTGCATGCGACGCAGGGCTGGGCGCACGAACAACTCGAAGGTGACCATCGCCGAGACCGGGTTGCCCGGCAGCCCGAAGACCAGCGTGTTGCCGTGGCGGCCGACCGCCAGCGGCTTGCCGGGCTTCATGGCGACCCGCCAGAAGTCCATCGAGACGCCCAGCCGGGTGAAGGCCTCGCGGGTGTAGTCCTTCTCGCCCACCGACGCCCCTGACACGGTCACCAGCACGTCGAACGACAGCCCGCGCCCGAACGTCTCGGTGATGGCGTCGAGGCGATCGGGCGCGACGCCGAGGACCGTGGGGATCCCTCCGGCGCGTTTGACCAGCTCGGCCAACACGGGAGTGTTGGTGTCGACGATGCGGCCGGCCGGCACCTCGCCCACCGCGCACAGCTCGTCACCGCTCGAGGCGATGGCCACGGTGGGCCGCCGCGCCACCTGTACGTGCTCGAGGCCTTGCGCCCAGAGCGCTCCCGCTTCGGCGATGCCCACCTGGCGCCCCTGGGGCAACAGCACCTGGCCTTCGATGACGTCTTCGCCGCGGCGGCGAATGTTCTGGCCCGGCTTCGGAACCTCGTCGAGCTCGACGAAGCCGTCCTGGGCCCGCGCGCGCTCCTGCATCACCACGGCGTCCGCGCCAGCGGGCACCACCGCGCCGGTCATGATGCGCGCACACTGGCCTTTCTCGATGGGGGCCACCGGCCGGTCTCCAGCGTGAAGGACCTGAGTCACCGCCAGGCGCACCGGGCCCTCAGCAACCTGGGTGACGTCGGAGGCGATCAGCGCGTAGCCGTCCATCGCCGAGTTGTCCCAGGGGGGCAGGGTGCGCTGGGCGATCACCGGGTGGGTCAACGCACGCCCCATGGCCTCGGGCACCGCGACGCGCTCGGCCAAAAGGTCCCTCGTCAGCGCCAGCACCCGAACGACGGCCTCTTCGACCTGGAGCATCGACATGGAAGGCAGCGTTACCCCAAAAAACCGGCGCCGGTGTACGACCAACCCCCTGAAACCGCGAAACCGAGGCTTCAGATTTGAAAAAACACAAGAAATTGCAGGACTTGGGTTGACTCGAAGACTTGACCTGCGCTAGGGGCGCTTCGTCCCGCTCGGCATCGACGAGCGCTCCCCAAGGAGTCAGCGTTGGCCAAGAAGAAAGCCCCTGCCGCCGACCGCAAGTCGAAGTCTTTGAAAAAACAGGCCGCAAAGCCGACTCGCGAGGTGAAGGCCGGCAAGGCAAAGGTCGAGAAGAAGGCTGAAAAGCCCGCGAAGGTGACGGGTTCCAAAGCTGGGGCTGGTTCCAAAGCTGGGACTGGTTCCAAAGCTGGGACTGGTTCCAAAGCTGGGACTGGTTCCAAAGCTGGGACTGGTTCCAAAGCTGGCGCCGCGAAGGGCGAGTCGAAGAAGACTCCGGTCGAGGCGGCAAAACCGGCGATCCCCAACCCTGCGCTCAGCGCTCCGCCCAGGCGACCCGATGGCTGGGCCGGGCCGATGCCAGACAAGCCACTGCCCCGGGCGACCAAACTGCCAGGCGAGATCGAAGCGCTCACCAAGCGCGAGATGGAGCAGGTGCTCACCGTCGGAACGCGGGGCGTCAACGGCGAGGGTTCGCTGAAGGGTCACCTGCTGGTGTACCAGGGCTTTCCGTACCTCGAGGTGATCGGCCGCGACAAACGTGAGCTGTGGTTCCTGCTGCAGGGGCCCGATCAAGAGGTGCTGCCGGCGTACGTCGATCACCGGGTGTCGGTGTCGGGCCTGATTCGCAAGAACCACCCCAACGGCGGCCTGGTCGACGTGAGGAAGTACTCGGCCAAGAAGGTCGAGAGTGAAGTGGTGGCCGAGCCGATCGCCGACGCCAACAAGCTGCGGCTGCTGTCACCCGGAGAGATCGAGACCATCAGCCAGCCCGGCATGGCAGTGGGGCAGAAGGGCTTCGCGACGTTGCGCGGGCGCCTCGAAATGAGCGGTGAAGACTTCTACCTGGTCGTCACCAACCACGGCACCCGCCAGCAGGTCGCCTTCACGATTGAAGGCAAAGCGCAGAAGGGCCTGAGGAAGTTCGTGGGCGAGATCATGGTCGCCACCGGCGTCATCGAGAAGGGCACCGGCTGGGGCGGCACCATTCAGGCCGAGGTCTGCGAGCCCCGCGCGCCTGAATTCCCGCCCGTGTCGCGCGACGCGCTCGAGGTGGTCGAGGTCGAGGGCGCCTCGACCAACCCGAAGAACGCCTCCGTCAAGTTGAACCACGGACTGGTGGTGAAGCTGCCCGAGAAGCAGGGCTACGTCTGGAGCATCGAGCCGGCCATCGCCAAGCGCCTGAGCCTTCGCGAGGTGAACCTCGACCCTGCCGGCCCCGTGCGCGAGTTCTTCTTCACGCCGCGCAACCCTGGCCTGCACGATCTCGACTTCTTCCTGGCCAGGACGCACAACCCCATGCAGGTCGCGAAGACCTTCAGGGTCGCCGTCGACGTGAAGCCGCTCGAGGTCCCGCTGCCGGGTTGAGGTGATGTTGGCGTGGGACATCACTCTGCACACGCGGCGCAGGTCGCGGGTGAAGGGCGCGAACCGCGACGTTGTTTTTCAATAAACCCACTCCCGGAGGACCTGTGAAGAACCTGTGTGCAGCGATGGTGCTGGTGTCGAGCGTGATGGCGATGGGGCAGGAGATCGGCACCGAGATCACCCCGGTGACGCCCACCTCGGGCGCCAGCCGGCCGGTGAACCAGCCCAACGACAACCCCTACGCTCCAGCAGCGACGACGACGCCTGACGCCCAGAAGCCGGTGAACGCCCTGGTGTCGCTGGCCTCGGCAGGGAAGGGGGCCTTCGGTATTCGCGCGAGCTTCGCCGCGGGGGGGCTGCCCACCCTCTCGACCGCCGCGAACACCACCACCTCGGTGGGGACGATCGGCCTGTCGTACTTTGCCACTGATGGGCTGACGCTGCTGTTCGATCTGGGCGCCGGCCTGGGCATCGTGCGCGGGAACGCGCTGTTCGGGTTCAGCGCCGCGATCGGCATCGACTACCACTTCCGGACCCCTGCCGACGCGTTGCGGCCGATCTTCAACCTGCAGGTGGGGCTCGGCAGCGCCATCGCGCAAGACCTGGGCGTCGGCCTGGGGCTCTTTGCGCAGGTGGGCGGCGGCGCCGAGTACTTCTTCAACCCGAGCTTCTCGGTCATCGGGCGGCTGGGCCTGGGCTTCTCGGTGGCGTTCAACTCGGGCGCTGTGCTGTTGTCGTCGGTGACCCCTGGAGTTGGAGCCGCCTGGTACTTCTGATCGCCACCTCACCGTCGGGCGCTCGATCGGCCGGTCGAGCGTCTGCGATCGTGCGGTCAGGCAGCGCGGGCAGGGGGCGTCCCCTCCTCGAAGCCACGCCAGCGTCGCGACGTTGCGGCGCGCTGAGCGGGCCTTCGTGTTTTCCAAGAAAGAGCAGTCTCGTTTGACGATTGAAGCAGAGCAGGTGTTGGCGCTCGTGGGCACCGCGGGCCGCCTGGTGGGCATCAAGGAGATCCAGCGCGCGGGTGGTCTTCACCCCGGCGAGCAGACCGCGCTGAAGCGCATCTTGCGCGAGCTGGTGAAAGACGGGCGGCTGGAGCGGGACGGGAAACGCTTCGGGCTGCCCGGCGCTGTCCACGAAAAACGATCGGGCCCCGCGTGGGACGTGAAGGCCCCCAAAGACGTGCGGGCGAACGCCGGCGTCAGCCCGGGCCTCAAGCCCGCCGAGGTCCGCTCGTGGCCGTCTGCACGGGCCGGTGGCTCCAGGGGCAGTTCGCGTGCCTCGGGGAGCGGCCAGTTCCAGGGCGCTTCCGGGCGCCCATCGCCGCACAGCCGTGGTTCGGAGGTGTCGTCGCCCGAGACGGTGACGAGCGCTCCGCGAACGGTGGAAGGCATCATCAACCACCACCCCGACGGCTTCGCGTTCGTGAAGGCCTTGAGCGGCAAGGGCGAAGACATCTTCATTCCGCCCGATCAGGCCCAGAAGGCGCTCGATCACGACCGGGTGGTGGTCGAGGTGATCCCGCAGCGGGGCGGTCGCACGCTGGGCCGGGTACTCGAGGTCAAGCGGCGCACGCGCCAGCTGGTGATCGGCACCTACGTCGAGCAGCGCGGCAAGGCGTGGGTCGAGCCGCGCGAGGCCGAGCTGGGCACCATCGACGTGCCGAAGACCCAGCTGGCTCGTCCCGGCGATCTGGTGAAGGTGCGCCTGGGCGTCGCCGAGAAGGTGCTGCGAGGGCATGGGCACCCGCTCGTGGGTGAGGTGGCCGGCTCGCTGGGCTCGGAGGCCGATCACTCGGTCGAGGTGCTCTCGGTGGCGTTCAGCCGGGGCTTTCACGACGAGTTTCCACCCGAGGTGATGGACGAGGCCGACGTGTTCGCGCTCGAGCTGACCGAGGACGATCTCGAAGGCCGGCGCGACCTGCGCGAGCAGTCGTTGATCACGATCGATGGAGAAGACGCCCGCGACTTCGACGATGCCATTCTGGTCGAGGCGACCGACGCGGGCTGGCGGCTGGTGGTGGCCATCGCCGACGTGGCGCACTACGTGACCGAGGGCAGCGCGCTGAACGCCGAGGCGCTCAACCGGGCGACCAGCGTGTACCTGCCGGGGCGGGTGCTGCCGATGCTGCCTGAGCGGTTGTCGAATGGACTGTGCTCGCTGAAGCCCGACGAAGATCGGCTCTGCATGGTCGCTGACATGTTGATCGATTCCCGGGGCGTCACCACGGCGACCGAGGTGTACCAGGCGGTGATGCGCAGCAAGGCGCGCTGCACGTATACCGAGGTGCACCAGGTGCTGAACGGCGAAGAGGTGCCGCACCGCATGTTCCTCAAGCCGATGCTGGAGGAAGCGCTGCGGCTGACCAAGGCCCTCAACCGCATGCGGGTGAACCGCGGGGCCGTGGACTTCGACCTGCCCGAGACCCGGCCTGAGCTCGACGATCAGGGCCTGCCGGTGAAGCTGGTGCGGCGGGAGCGGTGGGAGAGCCATCGCCTCGTCGAGGAGTGCATGCTGGCGGCGAACGAAGCGGTGGCGCGGCAGTTTCGCGAAGCCGATCGCCCGACCGTCAACCGCTTCCACGGAGAGCCCGACGCCGACCGGTTGGCCGCGTTCCTGACGCTGCTCGGGGCGTACGGCATCGCGGTGCCGAAGGGGAACGCGCTGACCTCGAAGCAGCTCAACCAGGTGCTGAAGGACCTGAGCGGCCACGCAGAGCAGCGGGCCCTGCATCAGCTGGCGCTGCGGTCGATGATGCAGGCGGTGTACTCGTCGGAGAACACCGGGCACTACGGCCTGGGGGCGACCGACTACTTGCACTTCACCTCGCCGATTCGGCGCTACCCCGATCTGCTGGTGCACCGGCTACTCAAGCAGTGGTGGCGCTCGAAGAAGAACGTGAGCGATCGGCAGGCCGAAGAGCTGGAGTCGATGGCGCAGCAGTCGAGCGAGCGGGAGCGCGCGGCGATGCTGGTCGAGCGTGAGGTGAACGCGCTCTACAGCTGCCTGTTGATGAAGGACCGGGTGGGCGAGTCGTTCCCCGCGACGGTGTCGTCGCTGGCCGAGCACGGGTTCTTCGTCGAGCTCGACGACCTGTACGTCGAAGGGCTGGTGAAGGGCGAGACGGTGTTCCCCCAGTTCGAGCTCGACCCGGCGACGTACCGCATGACCTTCGGCGATGGCCGGGTGGTGAAGGTCGGCCTCAAGTGCACGGTGACGTTGCTGTCGGTGAACCTGTCGAAGAAGCAGATGGACTACGGGGTCGAGCGCTTCGACGGCGAGCAGGAAGACATCACCCAGTACGAGGCGCGGGCGAAGAAGAAGCCCAGGACGTTCGAGGGCCGCGGACGGGCGAAGGAGGCTGGGCGCGCAGAGAGCCGCGGCACGTCAAGGGGAGCCGAGCGGGGAGGGCGGGGTGCGTCTCGTTTCGGCACTCAGGCGCCGCGCGGGGGGCGGGCGTCCAGCGGTGGTCGGACTTCGCCGGCCCGGGTCGAGCGTGAGGTGCCGGTTCCGCGACCCATCCCTCGGGAGGTTGTCGAGGAACGACCCCCGCAGCGAGCCACCACCCCGACCGAGCCTCCGGCGGGGGGGTTTGATGCCCGCTCGGTGCTGGATCGGCTGTGGCGTGAGCGGGGAGGGCGGGTCGCTCCGTCGGCGCCGACTCCTCGAGACGGTGGGAAACGCCGCGGTCGCTGAGCACGGCTGAGGCGCTCGAGAACGGGGTGTCGAAGATGAAGGTCGCGACGGAAAACACCCACACCGTCGGTCGGTCGGCTGCTCTGCCAAGGCCGGGGCGGATCGGGAGCAACGGCGAATGAAGATCGCGAGCGATCGACCGATTGGCTTCGTGTCGGCGCTCGCTGTGCTCGCCTCATGCTTCGGGCCCAAGGCCTCGACGAATTGCGGCCCGCCGATCGAGTCGCTCGGGTCGGTGCCCTTGGTGACCCTTCGTCGGCTTGAACCGACCGCTGTCAGCGCAACCGACTTCCCGAGGAGGCTGCCGTGGCAAAACGAATGGGTGCGGCTCCTTTGGATAGACGGCCTGTCTTCCGAGGGGAAACGGGCGTTGGATTCGGCTTCGCTACGTTCGAGAAATGGCTTCCCGAGGGCACCTTCGATCAGCCG
>VYLD01000329.1_pt1 | contig 18649 bp, 6 predicted proteins | sample 5114401 | NCBI WGS metagenome assembly VYLD01 (sample SAMN12291783, study PRJNA351875) | freshwater metagenome | isolation source: freshwater lake | place: USA: Michigan, Gull Lake | collected 2013-08-08 | reverse complement strand
TGAGCTGGGGCGGGTGCCGGTGAGCGGCCGGCTGGAGCCGCGCCCGTGGACGGGCCCAACAGCGCGCTGATCTCTGCCGGTGGGGCCTGCCGGGTCACCGGCTTCTGCGCCAACACGCGAACTTTCAGGGTGAACGGCCCGCAGACAATCTCGTCGACCGCCCGCACCTCACAGGCGGTGACCCGGTGACCATTCACGAACACCGCGCCGGACCCGGAGTCTTGAATCGCGGCGCGACCGTTCTGGAAGTACAGCGTGGCGTGGGTCGCCGCGACGGTGGGGTCATCGAGCCGCAGGTCGACGCCGTCTCCCGAGCCGAGCGTGTACTGGCCCTGCACGAAGACTTCGGTGCCGACCAGCAACCCGTCCCGCAAGATGACCACCTGTAGGACGGCGGGTTGTCCGCTCACGAGTAACTCCAGGACGAAGGGAAACGAAACGAGCTGCCAGGTCTCGACGAACGGTGAACGCTTTACGTGTCGTACAGCGACCCGACGATCTCATCTCTGAAGTTGTCGCGTTTCTTGATCATCGACCGGATCTTCAGCTCTTTGCGGTCGTAGAGGTAGACCGAGCCCGACTTGTTGGTCTGCCCCTGAATGAGGCGGTCATCGAAGTCGATTCGGGTGGGTCCACGCGCAGGGCCGGCAGCACCGTCGGCGGTCGTCGGCGCGGCGTCGGACGCTGGCGAACCTGAGAGCGCTGGGGAAGGCACCGACGGCGCCGGCTTCTTCACCGCAGCCGCAGCCGCGGGTTTCTTCTTTGGCCCGGCCTCTGCGACGAAGGCCAGGAGCAGCAGAGAGGTTGCAAGCAGAAGAGGTCGCATGGAGAACCAGAAAGCTAAGCGAACGGCGTGCCGAAGCGTCAAGGGATACACCTGGTGTTGATTCGGCTCGCGAGTCGGGGTCTTTGCCCCACGTTCTGGGGTGGACTGCTCACCCATGTAGGACCGAGGGCGCTGATGAGACGACAGGTCATGGTCGTGGTGTTCGCCTGCTGCGCGACGAGCTGCCCACGGGGTGAAGCGCCGGCGTTGACGCCGATTCCCGACGCGTCGGTCGCGCTGTCGGCGCAGCTTCGCGAGGTGGGCCCACGCCTCGTGTCGAACGCGACCTCGACGCCGCTGACGGTGCACGGCACGGGGCTGACGAAGGCGAAGGCGCTGGTCTTCGGCCCGCCGGTGTCGCGGTCGATTCCGCTCGAGGTCGTCGACGACCGGCATGCGTTCGCGCGGTTTCCGGCTTCGGTCGACGTGGGTCCAGGCTCCGAGGCGGTGGTCAGCGTGACGCTCGACGTGGGCGGGGGGCAGACCGAACTTCGGCTCATCAACGACACCGGCTTCCCCGACCTGGTGGCGATGGCGGCGACCGCTGACGGCCGGTGGCTGGGAGTCGTCAGCACCACGGAAGACTGCGTGTACGCGCTCGAGGTGGCCTCGCAGCAGGTGACCCGGGTGCCGGTCGGCGACGGGCCTTCGTCGATCGCGGCGCTGGCGTTCGACACCAGGAAGCAGCTGTTGATCGTCAGCCACTGGTTCTCGCCCGCGCTCGCGATCATCGACCTCTCGCAGACGCCCCCGTCGGTGACGCAGGTCGCCGCGCCCCTGATGGCGAGCCAGGTGCTCACCGGGCCCGACGGCGCGGTGTTCGTCGCCGAGCACGCGCGCGATGCCGTCATCAGGCTGGACGCGACGAACGCGTTCGCCGAACGCTGGCGCAGCGGGGTGGCCCCCAACCCACGGGCCATGGCGCTGGGCCGAACAGGCCTCGTGGTGGGGTCGCTGCAGACCGGCGAGCTCGAGCTGCTCGACGTCGCGACGGGAAAGGTCCTCGGCAGCGCGCAGCCGGGTCCAGGCATGCCCATCGTGGGCGGCACCACGGCGAAGTTCTCGGCGTACATCATGAACGGCAAGGCGCCCCGGGCCCTGGTCGCGTCAGCGCGCCTTCAGCGCGTCTTCGTGTCGAGCATCGGCCCCAACATCGGGCCCAACCCCGAGAAGATGGAAGTCAGCATGAACGGCGGCGTCGGCGCGGTGGCGCTCGGGGGTGCCGGCAGGGAAAGCGGGCTGTCATGGCAACGACACCTGGGCTTCGGCAGCGGGGTCACCGAAGCGCTGGCGCTCGATGATCAGCGCGGCCTGCTCTACGCGTCAGACGTCGCCCTGGGCCTGGTGCGGGTGCTCGACGCGAAGAAGCTTCAGGCCTCTGACGCGCTGGCGGCGAGGGCCCTGCTTCAAGCGCTTCCGCTGCCCCCGCCTGACGGCTTCCCGCTCATTCGCCCGGCCGCAGACTTCGGCGTGAACGGCCGGGCCGGTGCGTCGCTGCACTCGGGCCCCAGGGCGTTGGTGCTCTCGGCCGATGGCAAGAGCCTGTTCGTGCTCAACCGCTTCACCGGCACAGTGGCGCGCCTCGACGTCAGCCAGGCGGCCGCCGGCAAGGCTGTGTGGAAGGGGCAGACGCGGGTGGTCGAGGTGTTGGGGCAGAAGACGCGGCGCCTGGGGCAGGTGTTGTATTCGGCAGATCTGGGACGCACGGCGATGAGCTGTGACGCGTGCCACCTCGAGGGGCACGGCGAAGGGGTGCTGTTCGAGAAGACCATGCCCTTGCGCATCTACCGGTCGACGACCGTGCGCGGCAGCCGAGAGACGCCTCCGTATTTCACGCCCGCGTCGACCCACAGCATGGGAGAAACCGCGAAGGTGGTGGGGACCCGCAATCGCTACCAGAACCCGCCGATGTCTGCTGAAGAGATCGAGGCGCTGACGCTGTATTCCTCGCTCATTCCCACGCTGCCCAACCCCTTCGCCGCCGCGTCCGGAGCACCCGCCCAATCACTCACACTCCCCGACGGCGCCGTGGGCCGCCCGCTGGCGGGCCAGCAGCTCTTCGAAGGAAAGGCGCAGTGCGCGGGCTGCCACCCGGCGCCGCAGTTCACGACAGATCAAGACGTGGCGACCCGTGGGCAGTTCCTCGACGTTGGTACTCCGCGCCTGATGCCGCTGCGGGAACAATGGCAGAACCCCGTCTTCAAGGGCTTCGGGGCGCCGTCGCTGGTCGGGTCGTGGGATGTGTTCCCCATGCTGACCACGGGCCTTGGCGGGCTCGAGGTGCGTGGGGACGGTTCCGTGGGCGTGTCGTCGCGGTTCCCATTGCGGGTCGTCGTCGAGCGCTGGGCGCCGACCCACGGGCGCGCCGACCTGCTCTCGCCACAGGAACGCGATGACCTGCTGGCCTGGGTGTTGTCGCTCTGAGCTTCAGCGTGCCACTGACGTGTGAGGGGGAGGTGTACACGCTCCTCATCCACTGACTGAGTGGCAGGACTGCCTTGATGTTCCAACCAGGTCACAGCGCTTCACGAAGCCAGTGGTTGCGAGGAAACACAGCCTGGCGATGTGGAAAAATCCAGCTGCTTGACGGTCATGAATGACTCATCGTAAGAGGCGCGAAAGCTGCTGGGGAGGGGTTCATGGAAAGACGATCATTGGCTTCGGGCTTCGGGCTTCGGGCTTCGGGCTTCGGGCTTCGGGCTTCGGCTGTAGCGCTGTAGCCCTGTTTGCGGTTTTTGTGCTCGCCAGCTCGTGTCAGCCGGAAAGCGACACTGAAGGCGGCGTGACAGTTGGGGTTCAGCGAGCCGCACTCAAAGAAGCGGATCAACCCAATGAACTCGGGCAGGCTATCGGTGCGCGGCAGCTGCCAAACGCCGAGTCGGCTGATTTCGCCTGGGTGGTCGTCCCCGCAGCTGAGTTCAACGCGCGTGTCGCGCAACCAAACACTTCTTCAAGGCGGCTGCGGTCGCAAATGATCCCTGGTCGGCAGGTGTGTACGCGACCGCCGAGAACGTGACGGTCGGCACGCAGACCGTCTATGGCCTGAACTGGATCGTCGTCGACGATGCGCGGACGACTCCGCTCGGCGCGAGCTGGGCGCTGTTCGGGACCAGCTACACCCTGGCCAATGTCAAGTTGGAGCTCAAGGTCCCCTGGTCGGCGCGTGCCCCGGCGATTTTCCAACAGGTCGCGTCGCTTGGCATGGACAGGTGCTGTGGGCCCGAGCAGCTCTGCGACACGCAGGGGGGACCCAAGAATCCGCAATGCCCCAACAGCAAGTGCACCGACGGTACGACCATGTTTACCGGTGACGTCGGCGCGAAGGATTCCCGCGCTGCCTCGGGGAGACCCGTCATTCGCTCGACCATGTACTCGAAGGGTTTGTCGTTCCCGAGTGTCTGTACACCACCAAAGAACACGGGTTGTTCAGTCTCGAACCCCATCTGCGGGTCGACGGTGGTTGGCAACATCCCATGGGGCACCTGGGAGGCGACCATTCCGGGCGAAGGGTGCAGCCCTGGGCAAACCTTCAACGGCCGGATCGTACCGGAGTACTGTTGGTATCGATCAGACAACTTCAAGGCTGGGCTCGGCTTTGGGCCTGTCAGGCCTGGAGACACATGGCCAGATTGTGACGGCGCCTGTGTCACTTGCGACCTCAGCAAGAAGCCGGCTGACGAGAACCTCCGACCACGTCAATGCGACCTGATGAGGCAGGTCTCGCCCGGCTCGGGCATCTGCAGTTCAACGCCAGCGAGTGTCCAGCTCGAGCAGGCGCTGCTCCGCGACAGGGCGGGCCTGGTTGGCATGAGCGGGACCGGCGATTGTCAAACAATCAGCGATACAGCGCAGCCGCAGAAGTCCTATCGCGTCTGTACTGAGTGCTCGTTGAGCAGTTGCCGCAGAACAATTGCGCCCGCGGACAGCCTCGTCGCGTCCGGCTCGAACCAGAACACCCCCAAGCCGTGCAATGCGACCCAGCCCTGCGCTCCGACGGGCGGGGGCGGAGGTTCCATCGGGAGTGGCGGCGGGTCAGCGGGTGTCGGTGGCGGCTCATCAGGCACGGGAGGAAGCGGGGCTGGAGGCAGCGGCGCTGGCGGAAGTGGAACCGGGGGAGGTGGGGTCCCAAAGCTACCCATCACGAACGTCAGCCCTCCACCGCCGGCCGCACCCCCGCCGCCAACGGCTCCCGCACGGCCACCGGCAACCAGAGCTTCGAACGATCCGACCAAAGAGGTGACGAAGAAGAACGAGAAGAGCCTCGACCCCATCTCACTGGTCTCAGGCGCCTTCGAGCTTCGTCAAACCGACCTCTCGTTCCCGGGCCCATCACGACCGCTGGAGTTCACGCGCTCGTATGACTCGAGGAGCCGCGACCGCAGTGTCCTCGGCAGCAACTGGACTCACAACTGGGACGTGCGCATCGTCCCGCTCAACGACGAGAATCGCCCGGCCTGGTCCGACCCCTACTGCGCTGGGGCTCCGCAAGAGACGACGTGCCTGATGCTCTACGTCGGCGACACGCCCGAGCTCTTCATTCGAGAGTTCATGAGGGGTGTCTTCGTGCCGTTGGCTGGGTCGACCGCGACCATCGTTCCCCTGGCGCGCGCGAACGGCGCCGTTGTTCCCGACTACCTGCGTGGCTGGTTGCTCGAAGGCCCTGACGGTCACAACCTCACCTTCGACGAAGACGGTTACCTCATCAGGGACGTCGACCGCTTCGGCAACGGCTTTACCTTGAGCTACGAGCCGACGCCGTCGGGCTCGCTCTTCACCAGTGTCTGTCCGCGATCGATCGTCGACCTGGTCGTCCCGCAGAACGGCGACCCGACCATCAAGGCCCAGAAGGGGCCGGTCTATGACTCCGATGCTCTTGATTGCAAAGTACTTGGGAGCCTCGTCGGCGTGCGGGCGACCCTCGGGCGGCAGTCCGTCACCCCGCCGACCATCAATTTGCAGACACCCTCGACGCCGCCGGAACTATTCAGGCAGAACAAGGCGCTCGTCGAGAGCCTCCAGAACGTCGCGCCGCGCCAGCTGGGGTCGCCGATGCCCTGGGGCGAGCGGCTCAAGCGCGTCAAGAGCGTCGCAGAGATCATCTCCACCACCGGCAGCACCATCACGGGCACCGGGCGCAGCCTGAACTTCGAGTACTGGCCTGCGACGGGGTCGCCGACCATCCCAGGGACTTCACTCAAGCTCACCACCGCGGGGCTCTTGAAGTCGGTGAGCGGGCCTGCTGGCGCGAAGATCGAGTTTGTCTATGGCTCTGCGGAGTCCGCGGGCCACCCGTCGTGGTTGAACGAAGCCTTCCTGACGGAGGCTCGGCGTGCCGACGGTGTCGCACCCAGCGGTCTCACGGCGACGCCGGTGAGGTCGGTTCGGCTGACCTACGCCTGGTTGAAGAACACCGTCTCGGCTTCTGAAATCACCCAGGTTCGAACTCGGTATGACCAGTTCTGGCGCGCCCAATACAACTGCACGTACACGTCGGTCGACCAGTGCGCCGTCAAGGGACCGGTGGCGATGAAGATCATCGACCTCGCGGCTGAGCTCGATGACATCGAAGCTGGTTTTCGCGCCGATATCGCAGACAACATCATCAGGGTTGACAATGGCAGCGTGCTCGAATCCGAGACACGCTACGACGCCAGCCTGCTCTCTCTGGGCTTCGATCGCGCAGTGAAGCAGCGGTGGGGCAGCTCGTACGCGAATCAGATGCCGACCATCGGCCCTGATTGGGACAGCACCCTGCCCGAGGCCACCTTGAGCTTCGTTGAAGCTCGACCACTTCAAGAAGGAACGGGAGACGCCACCACGGCATTTCTGCCGAGCGCCATCGCCAGTCGGTACGGCCTGGAGGCGGTCCCCTCAGGCGCAGCCTACGACGCCGCCCGAGGCGAAGGCATGTTGCTCGAGCCCAACTCGCCCGACGGCACGGTGATTCCGTCGCAGAACCCGCCAGTCGCCGCAGGCACGCAGGTGCCGCAATCGAACTCGGCGAACCGGGTTCCAGCCTGCAAGAACCAGCAGCTGCCGATTCTGCGGTCGCGCTTGCCAGGCTACCAGCCCAGCTTCAGGTACTTCGACCTCACGCCGCAGACCCCGCACCCCGACTCCTTGACCGAAGGCATCAACGTCGCGACCTTCTCGCTCAAGCGCAGTCGCTTGTCGTGTGAAGTATTGGCCCGCGCCCAGACCAGTGATGCACGGTCGAACGATCTCGCGTGGACCTGGCAGATGGTGAATGGTCAAATGGTCGCCAACCGTTCACTCGGGCGGCGCAAATTCATCACCCTGAATGCCAATCGCATCTGCGCCTGGACGAAGGAACTCAGCCGCGATGGCATCGAGAAGTACACGGGGGTGAATTTTCAAGGCCGGCCGTTGGTGAACGCAGTGATGGGCACTGGCAATGTCTGGCGGTTCGCCGAGACGCTGTACAACGCCGACGGCAACGTGATCTCCCAGCGCCGCACGCTGCCGGAAGGTACGCCGTGGGTCGACGGTCAGGGCGACACCCGCTACACGTACAGCGACCCCCTGCAGGCGAACCCTGCCGGAGAGCCCGTGCAACCGCTGGCCTGGTTCTGGGCGCGAAGGAACAACCTGCTGCGCGTCGTCGAGCGACCGCGCGGTGGCACTGTCACGGAGTTCCAGGAGACCTCTGGCGGCAACACCCAGGTCACCTCGAGTGGCCGTTACACCCGCTACGTCTATGAGCCCTTGTTCAATCAGGTCAAGCAGATCAAGAGCGGGTGGCTCGACACCTCGAACGTCGAGCAGGTCAGCTTCACGACCGACCTGGTGTTCGACTACCAGGAAGGCCCATTCGCAGGGATTACGCCGATCGTCACCAGACAGCAGTCGATGGGGTACCAGTACAGCACAGACTCTGCCGGTAATCTGTCGATGGCGTCGCTGGCCACGTCGCTGCCAGTCGCGTTTGGTCTCGGAGACCTGAACACCGATGGCACGGTCGGTTCCATCGGGGGCTTGCCGGTCGCGATGTACCATCGGCCCTCGGGCTCGGGCGAAGAGGTGACCTTGCTCGAATGGAACCGGGGCGGCCGCCTGACGTGGATGAAGAGGCCCGATGGCGCTGAAAACGAGTTTCAGTATCTGCCGCTGGGTCAGCTCAGCGGTGCTGCGCTCGAGTCGAACACTGGTTTTCTTGCGGCAGTGCACCACCTGCCTCGAAAGACCTGGAACGCATCGCAGGGACCAACTGGGCGCGCGCCGTGTGCGGCGCTGGCGGGCCCGTATCAATGGCTGTTGCCGGCGAGCTGCACGACCGCGAACATTTCGTCAGACCTGCAGACCATTCGCCACCTGCCTGCCCAGCTCGCCGACGCGATCGCCGCGCATCAGGCCACTACTCGAGACGGCACGGTGACCTACGAGTACTTCGTGACCGGGCAGGTCAGACTGCAGACCGGGCCCGACTCGCGACAGGTCGAATATGACCGTGATGTCGACGGTCGCGTGACTTCTGAGCGGCTGTTTGACTCAGGGGCTCTGCACTCGACGACGGTCACCACCTTCGACGCCCAATTGAGGCCTCGCGAAGTGAAGCGCGTCGACGGGTCGACGTCGCTGGGTGCCATTCAACGAATATTCGATGAAGAGGACCGGGTCGTCTATGAATGCCAGGAGTTCTCGTCTGGCGGATGTGTCCGTCCATCGCACGGCATGCTGCCTCCTGATGGTTCCTCGAGGACGTATTGGTACACGCCTGATGGTCTGCTGAAGCAGGAGATGGACAGCGAAGGTCTGATGACGGAGTACGTGGACCACGACCCGCGCGGGTGGAGCACGCGGATCGTGACCTACCACCCGAGCTTGCCGGCCGACGGGTCTCGAGAAGAGCTGCGCTCGTGGGATGACGACGGCAACCTCTTGACGAGGCTCTTCGGCAGGGTGTTGTCCGAGTGGAAGCTGTACGACGGGTACGGGCGCGTTCGTCATCTGAAAGACACGCAGGGCCGATGGTTTGGCATTCAGCGGTCGCCGCGAGACGTGGTGACGCGGGTCAACGTGTCGACGACTCAGGGTGGAACGCCCCTCTGGTACACGTGGTTCGAGCGCGACACCTTTGGTCGGGCACTCAAGGAGTACACGAACGGGCTCACCGCCACCTCGGTCACTCGCGAGGTGCAGCGAACGGCGGGTGGCCTGGTGTGGTGGTCGAGGTCGTATGGCAAACGGCCGACGTACCTCACGTACGACGCCGATGGTCAGCCGGTGTACAGCGAAGACGAGGGCAATGAAGTCGCGACGGTTTCCGCCAGGAGACCCGACTCGCGCTTCACCGGAGACGCGACCATTCGCAATGGTTCCTTCCTGACCAGCGCCTCGTTGGTGACCGAGGACGTCCTGGGGTTGCCGCTGGACGTGACAGAGACCGGTGGTGGTGCAGGGCGCACGCGACTGTCCAGGTCGACGACGTATCTGCGGAACAAGTCGGGTGACCTGCTCAGGCAGGACGACCCTGACGGCAAGAGCACGACGTTCGAGCCTGACCTGGCGGGGCGTGTCCTGGCAAAGCAGGAATGGGTGCCGACGACGCCGCCGACCCAGTCACGGACTCAGTTCGGGTATGACCGGCGGGGGAGTCTGACGACCGTCACCGACCCCAACGCTGAGGTGACGAAGCACTTCTACAATGGGTTCGGCCAACCGCGCCGAAGAGAGTCACCAGGCCGTAGCGCTGCAATTGTTTCGCAGTGGACCTACGACTTCCTGGGGCGCCCGACGTTCACGTCCCTCGGGCCGGGCAACGCATTTACTTACGAGCACAAGTACGATGCAACGACCGGCCTGTTGACAAGCCTCGTGACCAACGACGCGACCCCACTCCGCACCTACACGTATGACGGGCTTGGGAGGTTGTCGTCTGCCAAGCACCACAACCGTGACCTCGGCATTACAGACCCCGAGGTGCTGACCGAGCTTCAATACGACTCGTTGGGTCGTATCTCGTCAGAGAAAAACACGCTTGGCCGTGGCCTCACGCAGCGAATTCGGACGACCACGTCGGCGTGGACGAACTCCACGGGCACCTGGGCGCCGCCGATTCGCACCACGACCCGCCCGGACAGTTCTGCGACCGTCGAGGAATACGACTCGTTTGGGCGCGAATGGCGACTGACGCGGGGCACCGGCGCCGCAGACCCCTTCTCTGACTTCGGCTTCCAGGGCGACCTCTTGACCTCACAAACGAGCCGGAAGGGCACGTTCACCGTCCAGACGAACATCACCCTCGACGCGCTCCGCCAGCCCGTCCAGTGGGCCTCGACCATGGCAGGCGCGAACGTCCTCGATGTACAGGTGTTGAGGGACGCCGCCGGGCGCGTCGGGAGCTACTGGCGCCGAGACTGGCGGCCGCCCAGCACGACGCCCGAGCAGACGTGGCGTGGGTATGTCTACGATTCGCAGCGTCGAATTCAAAAGGTGCACGAGGGAACATCCGCTCCGACGTTGACGGGCCTGCAGACGCACACCCTGACGTCGGCGCAGGTCGACGGTATCGCGACAACGATGGGCGCGAAGGCGTGGTCGTACCAGCGTGAAGCCAAGGTCGGCAGCGTTCTCTCGATTTCATCTGGTGGCATGCCCCCACGCCTGACGGCCTCCCCGCGACAGCCAGGGTATATGCTGACTGACTACAGCCGAGGAACGGAGCCGAACCGAACGGTCGACCACGACGAACTCGGCCGAATCAAGAAGGAGGGGCCAAAATACTACAGGTGGGGACTGCTCTCAGAGCTGGTGAGCGTTGGCACCGCGACCGCGCTGACAGAGCGGTTGCAGTATGACGGCCTTGGTCGGCTGATCGCCCGCTACAACGGGTCGGGAGGTAAGGTGGAGGACTACGCCTATGACGGTAACCAGATGGTGGCAGCGTTCTCGCCCTCGAACACGGTGACGGTGCGTTGGTCAGCGACATGGGGACCCGGCATCGACAACCTGGTGGCGATCAAGTTCTCTGATGCAACCTACCTGGCGCTCGGTGATGGGCGCGGCAGCATCGGCACGTTCATCAACGAGGCAACACAAAGCGTCGCCGCGACGCTCGACTACACGCCCGAAGGTCGCTCGAAAGCGATCACCTATTCTGGAACCGGCTCACCAACCGTACTCTGCGACCAGATCGCAAACCCAACAATCGCATGCAACAGCGGCCCGTTCACTATTCCCTTCGGCTTTCACGGAGCGTTCAAGTCACCCGGGACGGGGTTGCTCTATTTCAGGAACCGGTGGTTCTCGACCGACAGTGGCGAATGGTTGAGCCACGACCCGCTGGGGCCAGTCGATTCGCTAAATCTGTATGCGTTCAACGGGTTCGATTCGATCAACGGAATCGATCCGTTCGGCCTTGATAGTGAAGGTTTGGCTGGCAGGAAAGAACTGGATAGCGGCGGCGCTAGAATGGAGATCGGCAAGACCGCCGGCTTTGACGAGGACAAGTTCAACGAAATAATCCAGGACCACGACGGCTATGGCGATGAGAGTATTGGTCAAAAGGGTGACAACCTGCGTCAGCGCAACGCATGGGACACAATTACGGGCGATTCGCCCAGTGGGCCGACCGGAAACACGGTGATTGCAGAGCCCGCGAAGGTCGCCAGGACGGGTGGTAGAGTTCCGATTCGAGTGCGCGTCGGATTGAAGAATCCCGTCGGAAACCAAGATGGGGTGATTGATGTAATCGTAAATGAGAGAAAACTCCCTAAGATTGGCCACTATGGTCCAAAGCACGACATCGTCGAAGACGGCTCGAAGCCAAAAAGAAGGCGATTAGAGGAGGGGCCGCAGGACGCGGCGCCCCTTAATTTGAAGTTTTGGTACGTCACCTACACCAAGAGAAACAAGATTACCGGTCGAGTCTATTCGGGCAGAACCTATGGGATTGGGAAAAGCCCTGCCGCGGTGGTAGAAAACCGAGATAGGAATCACCATATGGATGAGGAGTCCCCGCCAGGTCCGTTCGATGAAGGACGAAAGGCCGATGAGTTCGAAGCCGCGAAAGTCGATAAGGCGCTTGAGGCGACTTTAGCGTTTGGCGAAAGACATAGCGATCCCGCCTATCAGGCCATTCGCGGTCGTGAGCAACAGAGTATAGACAGATGGGGAGGGGCGAAGTCTGATGGTGGAAATAGCGAAAATCGCATTCGCGCAGTTAGAAAGGATTTGCCTGCAGGAAAGACGTACGATAAGGCCGCGACCTCCAAGTTTGGTCGGATCCACAAGTATACGGGCAACTAAGGAACTGATCGGGAATAATTGACTCCAAATGTTGGGGTATGTAAAGTCGACGAAATGGGAACTTGGGGTCACCAGAGTTTCGAGAACGATGCCGCATTAGACTGGCTGGTCACCCTTGAGACACGGGGAATAGAGGCTGTCAGGTCTACGCTGAAGCTTGCGGCTATGACGAAGTCTGCCAAGCCCCTTGATAGTGATGATGGTGCTGCAGCAGTTGCCGCAGCGGAAGTAGTTGCAGCCGCACTGTCTGGCGATTCTTCTAGAGTTCCACGGGAAACTAGAGCCTGGATTTCAGAGAATTCTAAAGGGCTTGGTGTGGCCGATGCTCGGCTCGCTCTGTCGGCTGTTGAGCGGGTTCTGTCGAAGAACTCCGAATTGGCTCAGCTATGGGACGAAGCCTCGGAATCAGAATTTCGGGATGTACTGCGAGGCCTAGCTGGTCAGCTTGCCCGGTTTTCTTTTGCGGGGCACAAGTCGTTGGTACCAAGGAGTAGAGAGGCTTCGAAGCCGAAAGGTCGTAGTCGGGTGAAACAATTGTCGGGGAGATTGCCGCAGGGTCCGCGCGCTGTCGGACGAAAGGCTCTTGTTGCTGGTTGGTTAGTCAAGATTCCGCTGGCTGGTGGTGCTATTGCGTTTGGTTATTGGGTCGAAGATTCGCACCTCGCAGTCCTTGACAGTAAGGGCCAGGTCCTAGCCGACCCGGAGAAGTTGTTGGATGTTCCACCGGTGACCATCCTGTTTGTGAGCAGTCGCGACACTAGGTCCGGGGTTTGGGAAAGAGTTCTTTGGCGAGATCCAGCGATGTATCGGTTTCGGATGGCGCCTTGTTGCCGCCAAAGTGAATTCGACTTAAGTCTAGAGATCATTGACCCTGAGAACGGCGATTCCCGTCCTGGGACCTACGAGGAATGCAAAGATCTGGAACTGGAGGTGATCTATAGTCCTCAAGGGCTTATCGAACGCCTAGAACTCCAATCCAAGGGCCTACCGCTTCCCGAAAGACTTCGGGTTGTGCAGCCGCGATAGTTTAGGAATGTGAGGGTTAGGATTCGGAGTTGCATAATGCCCATGAATGGTCTGAGGTGTTTCGGTGCTTTCTGGATGTCAGTCTGTGGAGCCTGCTCGCCACCGATAATTGAGGTGTCGTTTAGTGGTGACGGGCGTGGCCAAGTCGCGGCCGGCATGAATCGCTGTAGTTCTGCTTGTAAACTGAGTGGCGACCTCATCGCCGAGCCTGACGAGAACTCGGAGTTTGTCGGTTGGTCAGGCGGTTGCTCGGGAACTGGAACCTGTCGGCCAACCACGACCACGGTCACCGCAAGCTTCAGGGCCATCAACTTCCCGGTGGTCGTGCGCACCTCTGGCGAGGGCACCATTCGAACGGAAGCCGGCGCCTTGCCAGCAGCAAAGGCCATTCGCGTTGGCCGCGACCAGCGGGTCACGCTTGTCGCCGAACCCGGCCCTGGTTGGCTCTTCTCGCGCTGGGAAGCCGACTGTGAAGGGCAGAGTGAGCCGGGTTCCTGTCTACTGCTCGTCGCAAAGCCGCTCGAGGTGCTCGCGGTCTTCGAGAGGGGCCTCGAGGTCTCAGTGGTCGTCAATGGTCCTGGTGTTGTCGAGGCGCCCGCGCCAATCGGTACGTGCTCCGCTCGCTGTCAGGGGCTGGTTCGCGCTGGCACCACGCTGAACTTCGTGGCCCAACCCAACGCCAACGCGACCTTCCTCGAATGGACCAACGGGTGCTTCAACCAGAGCTCCTGTTCACTCACCATCACCGATCCCGTCACTCTGACCGCGACGTTCAACGCCGATGTCACGCTGCGGACAGCCGGTGATGGCACCGGGCGCGTCAACCTTCCCGGCTGCGCTGAGGGGACTCCTTGCCGACTCCCCTGGCGGGGCAATCGCATCAACTTCGGGACCGTCGCTGGCCCCAACTCCCGCTTTCGACGCTTCACCGGCTGCCCAATCGTGAACGGCAAGTTCTGCACGGTCGACCGAGCGGGGACCGAAGTTTCCGTCGAGTTCGAGAAGATTGTGCTGTCATCATCGATTTTGGGCGGAGTCATCCAAGCAACCATCTTGGAAGCGGCCGACGCGGAGTACCTCTGGGTAAACCATGAAAGGGTGGCAACCGTGAATGGCGTCTCGGTCGACCGCCGGAGCAACGGGAGCCCCGTCTGGACTCTCTTCCGAACACAGGGCAGCCAGACCACCGCCGTGATGACTCCGACCCTCAGTTCTTCCTTCGTGCGAGGCGATGTCCGGCCAGACGGGGGTATCAGCTCGCTCATCACGGTGGGACAGTCCTGGGACGCAGGCCTGGCGGTCCTCGACAGCTTCGACGAAGCCGTCGTCGCGACAGATGCGAGGGGTGCCATCGAATGGGTCCAGCCGCTTCGCGGCCGCGGTGTCTTCGTCAGGGACTTGGTCGTTGACCAGCGCACCAGCACGACGTGGTTCCTCGGGACCATCAATGCCATCGACCAGGATCCACCCGTCACCCTCACCGTCGGGGCGAACTCCGTCACATCGCCACCCGTGTCGACACCACCGCAATCTCAGCTCAAGCGCAGCTTTGTCGGCTCCATTGACTCGCGCGGGCAGCCAGTGTCGCTCGTTCTCGGCCTCGCCGCTGCCAGTCTTGATCAGCGGCTGTTCATGGCCGAAACGGGACCCATCGTCTTCACCACCACGTTCACGTCCCCGCAGATCGACACGGCCTCCGGCGCCGGCTCGAACTGCCTGCAGAACTGGCAAACGCCAGCCTCCAGCGTGACGAACTTCTACTGGTCTCTCACCAGGCCGAGTGCCTGCGGGCCGCAAGTCTTCTGGCCGCAGTCAGACACCAGCGGGTCAGTGCTCAATTTGAAGGGGTTCGTCGCACAGCCAGGGGGCTTCACGCTCCTGGGCTACGCGTTCAGCCCCGGGCTCCAGTGGACCGGGACTGCACTGACTGGTCAGGGTGCCTACCTTTCGCACCACCTGGGCACGGCGGACCCGCAGGTTCGCGAGTTCCTGGACCCGACGTGTGGGCCGGACCTCTTCATCGCCGAGGTGGTCGCCGCCGACGCCGACACCCTGTTCATCGGCGCCCGTGGTGCTTGTATTCCAGACATCGAGAGTAGTGCAGAGGCTGCCTTTCAGCCGTTCGTTGCGCGCTATGATGTACGCACCAAGCGGGTGGTCTCAGGGTGGAGGGCACCCTACGAGGGCAACGTTCTTTCCATGGCGCGCCTCAACGAACGTGAGGTTCGAGTGGTGTTTGGGTTCGTCGATCCTATTCGAATCGATACCACTGACTATCCGGCTGAATCGACTGTCATGATCACGGTGAGGCCGTAGGTGTCTCGTCTGTGCTGCTTGTCTGCGGCTTTGCTTGTGGCGGACGTTGCGTGTGTTCAAGGAGCCGTTCAGGTGAGCTTCGATGGTGACGGCTCGGGGGCTGTCGTTTCTTCTTTTGGCAAACGCTGCTCGGCAGCCTGCGAGGTCCCGCCAAGCACGCTCACCGCCGAGGCTGACGAGTTCTCGGCGTTCGATGGTTGGTCTGGCAACGGCTGCAGCGGCATCGGCGAGTGTCCTGTTTCCTACGGCAGCGTCACCGCGAGCTTTCGGGCCGTGGCGTACCCCATCGTCGTCAGGGTCACCGGCAAGGGCAGTGTCGAACGCGACGGGCAGCCCGTGCCGGTGGGGCAAGCCCTTCGCGTCGCTCGTGACGCGAGCCTGACCCTCACCGCGAAGCCCGCCGAGGGGTGGCTCCTCGCCAGATGGCAGGGGGCGTGTGAGCCCGGGAGCGACCGGTTGACCTGCCTGGTTCGGCCCACCGCGCGGGGCGAAGCGGTCGCCGTCTTCGAGAAGGTCACCCTGATGACGGTGACGGTCGACGGGCCCGGCGCGGTCGAAGGGCCTGCCTCGGTCGGGGTCTGCGCGACGACGTGCACGGGTGTCGAGCGAGCCGGCAGCACTGCGCGGTTCACCGCCAGGCCATCACCAGACGCGATGTTCGTACGATGGCTCAACGGGTGTGGTGCCGAGAACCCATGCACCATCACCTTGCAGCAGTCCCTCACGCTGACAGCCATCTTCAAACCAGCCATCGTGCTCCGGTCGACGGGCGATGGCCAGGGAGGTGCCGCCGGGGTGGCGTCGACCAACTGCGAGACGTTGCCGTGCTCCATTCCATGGACCGGTGAGACGCTCGCGTTCGACGCGGCCCCCGGTGAAGGCTCGAACTTCACGTCGTTTCGAAACTGCCCAAGGCCGTCAGACGACATGTGTACCATCGACCGCTATGTCCCCTCGATCGAGGTGGGCTTCGAGCGAATCGTCTCTGAGGTCATCGAGCTCTCTGGCGGCGTCCAGGACATTCGTCGCGACGTCAGCGCCTCAGGGGGCGTCGACTATTCCTGGGTGCAGCACGACTCGCCCGTGGTGGCGCTCGACGCGTCGACACCAGCGACCGGGTTTTCCCTGCTGCAGGTTCGAGGTGGCCGGCCCTCATGGCTGGTCCATGTGAGCGATGAGTCGGTCGTCGCCTCTTCCGCTCGGCCCGATGGAGGCATCGCGCTGCTGGTGAGCGCGCTCACCAGCGTCTCCATCGCGGGCGTGACCGTGCCGGCAGGCCAGGACGCGGTGGTGGCGTTGAACGTCGATGGTCAGCTGGAATGGGTGGCCCGCATCGCCAACGCAGATACCTCGCTGCACAGCGTGAAGGTCAGTTCGACGAACGGTGATGTCTGGGTTGGCGGCCGAATCGAGCCAGGCGGGCCTTCGCTCACGGTGGGCACCTCGTCCGTCACGCCACCGGCCGTCGGCCCCGACGCCGAGGCGCTGGTGTTCCTCGCGTCGTATTCGCCGAGCGGGGCGCCGCAGTGGGTGCGACGGGTCGCCGATGAGGGCACGGTGCAGGTCTTTCAGGGGCCGGTCGGGCCGTTCGCCCTTGCCACGGCCAAAGGGTCCAATGGCTGCGCCTCAGCTGGTCGAGCAACGTTCACCGACGCGCTGTTCATGATGCACTTCCTGGCAGACGGGGGCTGCCCCATTGGCGCCGATTCGGAGGTGAACGCTCCCGGGTTTGCACCCTTCGACGCCGTCGCGCTGCCTGGCGAGAGCCTGGTCGCTGCGTACGGCGTGCCGTACTGGCTCGAGGCCATCACGACGCCGAGCTCGTTCATGCAGAGGGTCAGCGTGACCGCTGGTGCGCCCGTCTTGCCGAGGCGCATCACGTGCGGCGTTGACGCGAACTTTCGGCTTCGCTCGATGGGGGGCGTGCGTGGCACCGAGGTCTTGCTGACCGGCCACGGGGACTGTGTGCCCGACTCGACCGTGGACGCAGGCGCCCAGCGCGCCTTCGCCTCCACGTGGGACTTTCAGCGCTTCTCGGCCCGAAGGTCATGGGTCTTTCCGGTGCAGTCCCAGGTCGTCGCTGCGAACACCGTCAGCCCGGGGGAAGCCGTGGCGTGGGTCTCGACAGAACAACCATTTCGGCTGAACAATCGCGACTACAGACCAGACGCCGGAAGCAAGGCATTCTACCGCTTGAGGCTGAAGCCGTAGCAGTCGCAAACCGTTCCCGGCGACGATCGGCGGGTCGCCGGAATTCCTTGATGCGGGAAGGTCACCACCGCTCGTTAGCGCATTCCTCTCGAAGACTGAGAGTTCGCTGGACCGTCCACGCACCGTCTCGCGGTGAGGACTCGACCTCCGCGCTCGGGTGGTCGACCCCCAACCCTGGAGCAGGCGAGACCCATCGTCGTTTGCGTTGCTCTTGTTTCCGCCTCGACTCGCTTGCATCTCTTCGGAAACCCTCGGCCTGCTCACCTGATGGGCTCTCGTCTTCGCTCGTGGGCTCTTCTCGAGTCCCAGCTTTTTCCGCTCGACGCCGTCGGGTCGCCGTTCGCGGCACGACTCGTGCTCTCGCCCAGACCGGGATGGGTGACGACGACCAGCCGCTGAACACGCCGCACGACGCGCTCTTTCGCGCCGTGTTCGAGCGACCCGAGGCCGTGCGGGGCGAATTGCTCGCGGTGCTGCCGCCCGGGCTCCGCGAGGTGATGGACCTCGAGTCCATCGAGCCCCTGCCTGGCCGCTTCGCCAACGAGGCCTTTCGCGGGCTCGAGAGCGACGCGCTGTTCCGGGTGAAGGTTCGAGGGCAACCCACGCTGCTGTACGTGCTGCTCGAACATCAGAGCTCGGTTGACCCGCTCATGCCGTGCCGCCTGCTGAGGTACATGACCGCCATCTGGGCACGTCTGCTCGAGGAGGAGCCGGCCCGAACGTCGCTGCCGCCGATTCTGCCGGTGGTGCTCACCAACGCTCCGAACGGGTGGCGGGGGCCCACGTCTTTCGCCGAGGTGCTCGAAGGTGACCCGACCCTCAAAGAGGCGCTGAGGCCTTTCTTGCCGCAGTTCAACTTCCTGCTCGACGACCTGCTCCAGGTGCCCGCTGCGGCCCTCAAGGCTCGTCAGGCCCCTGCCTTTGCCCGCCTGGCGCTGTGGATGATGAAGGCCGTCCGCCAACCGCGGCACATTCTTCAGGACCTGCTCGAGTGGCGCGACG
>VYLD01000237.1_pt1 | contig 18874 bp, 20 predicted proteins | sample 5114401 | NCBI WGS metagenome assembly VYLD01 (sample SAMN12291783, study PRJNA351875) | freshwater metagenome | isolation source: freshwater lake | place: USA: Michigan, Gull Lake | collected 2013-08-08 | reverse complement strand
GTTGAAGTGCGACGCCATCATCAACGAGCCGGTGGTGGTGCTGCACTTCAACATCGGCGTCTTCTGAAGCCGGGCTACCATCTCAGGCTCCGTGTTCTACCGACTCGTCAGGGGTGTAGTGGCCTTCGCGCTGAGGCTCTTCTACCGGGTCGCGGTGGTGCGGCGCGGCGGCGACCTGAGCGGCCCGGTGATGTTCGTGGGCAACCACCCCAACAGCCTGATCGACCCGGCGCTGGTCTTCATGATCACCGATCGGAAGGTCACTTTCCTCGCGCGCGAGCCGCTCTTTCGGGTGCCGGTGATGGGCCTGTTGCTGAAGGGCCTCGAGGCCCTGCCGGTGTACCGCAAGCAGGACAACCCGGGCCTGATGACGAAGAACGAGGGCACCCTCGAGGCGGCGGCGAACGCGCTGACCCGGGGCCTGGCGATCACCATCTTCCCCGAGGGCAAGTCGCACTCGGCGCCGCAGCTCTCGGAGATCAAGACCGGCTGCGCGCGCATCGCGCTCAAGGTGGCCACAGGCGGGCACGCGCTGCGCGTGATCCCCATCGGGTTGACCTACGAGCAGAAGCACCGCTTCAAGAGCCGGGTGCACATCGAGGTCGGCGACCCGATTCTGGTGCAGGCCGCGGCAGGGCTGAACGAACAGGCCGAGGTCGAGTGGGTGCGCGCCTTGACGGACCAGATCGGCGAGGCGCTGCGCAGCGTCACCCTGAACCTCGAAGACTGGGAAGATCTGGCCCTCATCGAGACGGCCGATCAGCTGTTCGCGCTGCGCAATGGCCATCGCGAGAAGGACCCCGATCGGTTGCGGCTCTTCTCCAGGGGGGCGTCGCTGCTGCGCAACGAGCAGCCCGAGCGCTTCGACGAGTTGAAGGAAGACGTGATGTCGTTTCGCACCAGGCTGGCGATGGTGAACGCCAGCGTGGGTGATCTCTCGTTCACCTGGCGCCCGCAGCAAGTCGCCGAGTTCGTGGGGCGCAACCTGCTCGCGCTGCTCTTCGGCTTCCCGCTGTTCGCGCTCGGGGTGGTGCTGTTCTTCGTGCCGTTCATGACGCTGCGGGTGCTGGCGATGCTGGCGCCGGTCTCTCGCGATCGGGTGGCGACCCTGAAGTTCGTCTCGGCGCTGGCCATGGTGCCGGCGCGGTGGGCGTTGCTGTCGGTCGGTGGGTGGGTGGTGGCGGGCACGGCGGGGCTGGTGGTGAGCCTGGTGGGCGCGCTGCCGCTGGCCATCTTCACGCGGTACTTCCTCGAGCGCCGCAAAGCCGCGTTCAACGACGCGCTGGCGTTCTTTCGAATGGGCAACCGCTCGGCGCTCAGGCAGCACCTGCTGTTCCACGGCGAGCGCCTGCAGGAAGAGATTCAGCAGCTGGTGGCCGAGCTGAAGCCCAGGCTCGACGACGCCTCAGGGCGATGATGGAGGCTCTTCATCGACGCCGCGAAGTCGGTGCGGCGCCCGTGGGGAGCGTCACGGGGGCGCCTCGTGTTGACACACTGTCGTGTGCGCCTGACCATTGACCGATGTTTCTGCGAATAACGTTTGGCGAGCTGTGCGCGGTGCGGTGGAGCATTTGATCTACGTTCTCACGGGGCGTCCTCCCGGGCGACCCTCGAGGCGCTGAGCGCGCACCACGACGCGTCGCTGGAGACGGAGTACGCCATCACGAGCGATCCGCGTTGGATGGTCTACTTCGAGCAGGTGTGGCCAGAGCGCGAGCAAGGATGAAGCGCCAGGCTCGATGACGCCTCAGGGCGATGACGAGGCGGGGGTCGGTGCTTTCACCAGCTTAACCGTCGGCACCTTCAGGGTGCGCCAGCCGACGACCCACACCAATGCTCCGGCGGCGAGGGTCATCGGCACGAGGACGAGCGCTCCCTGCAGGTTCCCCGTGGCGTCGGAGATCGCCCCCACGATGGGCGGAGAGATGGCATCGCCAAAGAGGTGAATGCACAGAATCGAGATGCCGAACGCGCGGGCCCGAAGCCCCGGCTCGACGCTGTTGACGAGCAGCGCGTTGATGGGCGCGTTGTAGGCCCACACGAAGATCTGCGCGGCGACGATGCACCCGACCACGGCAGTGGGGCTCTCGACCCCGAAGAGCGCGACGCACACCATGAGGGTCGCGGGGATCATGAAGAGCCCGGACACCGCCAGGTATGGTTGGCGCGTCACGGTCACCAGTTTGTCTGCGACGAAGCCGCCCAGCGCGGTGCCGATCAGGCCGCCGATCACCGCTGAGCCGCCGACGGCCAGCGCCGCCTCTTCCACACCCATGCCGCGCACGCGGTGGAGGAACTCGGTGAACCAGTCGCCCATGGCGCCGGTGGCAAAGGTCACCAGCGTGTAGCCGACCACGGTCACCACGTAGACCGGGTTGCGGATCAGTGACGCCAGCGCCTGACCCAGGCCGAGCGGGCGCGCGGGCACGTCGTCGAAGGCACCGCGCGGCGGGTCCTTCATCAGCAAGGCGAGGCCCGCCAACAACAGGCCCGGCAACCCCACCGCGAAGAACGCCGCGCGCCACCCCCAGCTGCCCCCGATGAGCCCGCCCAGCGCAAAGCCCAGGGCCGAGCCGACCGGTGTCGCGACGTAGAAGTAGGTGAAGGCCCGGTTGCGCCGCTCGGGGGGAAAAAAGTCAGCGAGGAGCGAGGGGGCGAGGGTGGCGTAGGCCGCTTCTCCGATGCCGACCAGCGCGCGGGTGACGAGCAGCGAGGTGAAGCCCTGGGCCAGGCCAGCCGCGGCGGTCGCCAGTGACCAGGCGGCGACTCCGAAGGCGATCAACACCCGCCGGTTCTTCGTCTCAGCCAGTGAGGCGAAGATCGGGCTGGCGATCATGTAGACGATGATGAACGCGGTGAGCGGCAGGCTGGTCTCGGCGTCGGTGAGCTCGAGGTCTTTTTTGAACAACGCCTTCACCGCCGACGGCACCCACCGATCGACGTAGTTCAGCAGGTTCATCGTGGTGAGGACGACGAGGGCGAAGGCGGCTCCCGGGCCCGGGACGCGTTGCGCCTTGAGGCCAGCGCTGCTGACCGACGGCGAAGGTCCGCTCACGGAGTGGACCCGAACCTCGCGGCGAGCAGGCCCCAGCGCAGGCCCCGATCACTCACGGTCACGGTCTGGGCGCCGAGGCGTTCCGTGGCGACTCGCAACACGAGGGCTCCCGCCACCGCGACGTCGGCCCGCTTGGGTTGAAGCCCGGGGACGGTGCGACGAAGAGCGAGGGGCAAGGCGGCGAGGCGCTGCGCGACGGCAGCCACCTCGGTGAAGGTCAGCTCGGCGCCGTGAACCTGGGCGGCGTCATACGGCTCGAGGCTCCGCGCCACCGCGCACATGGTGGTGACGGTGCCCGCCACCCCGACGAAGCGAAAGTCGGCCGCGGGGGCCGGGAGCACCGCGAACGTCTCGCGCAGGAAGGCCTCGATGGCCTCGAGCTCGACGGTGGCCGGAGGGTCGCTGCGAATGAAGCGCTCGGTGAGGCGAACCGCGCCGACGTCGAAGCTGCGCCGAAAGGAGATCACGCCAGCCTGGTCACCGAAGATGAACTCGGTCGAGCCTCCGCCGATGTCGATCACCACCAGCGGGCGCTGGCCACCGAAGTCCGAGAAGGCCGATCTGAAAGACAGCTGGGCCTCTTCATCGCCCGAGAGGATCTCGACGGTCACCTGGGCGCGCCGGGCGACGGCCTCGAGGAAGACGTGTCCGTTGGTGGCGTCGCGGGCTGCCGAGGTGGCGCTCACCGCGATGCCTGTCACGTTCAGGGCCCTTGCTTCCGCCGCGAAGCGCGCCACCACCTCGACGGTCGTGTCCATCGCCTCTGGCGAGAGGGCCCGGGTCTTGTCGACGCCCTTGCCGAGGCGGGTGATCTCAGAACGCTCGGCGATGGCGGTGAAGCGGCCCGCTGCGTCGCGTTCGGCCACCAACAACAAGACGGAGTTGGTGCCGATGTCGATGGTCGCGGCGCGGGTCACGGGAACGCGACCCTACAGCAGGGCCGGCAGAACCGAAGCGAGCTTCTCTGCGTCGGCCAGCGTCGAGTGCAGGTGCGCCGAGACACGCAGGCAGCGGCGCCCGGCGATGGTCATCACCGGCACCTGGATGCGGTGCTGCGCCCAGAGGGCCTCCTGGAGCGGGTCGAGCTCGCCTGAGCCAGGCTTCGCTGCGGGCGCGTGGGTGGGGTCGGGCAGCACCACGGTCGCCATCATGCCGAGCAGCGCCTCGGGCGCCGGAGGCGGAAGCCCGAGACGATCGGTGATCATGGTTCGCATCTGCCGAACCAGCGCGCGGCCCTGTGCGCGCACCGTGTCCCAGCCGCCGTCGACGAGGCCAGCGACGTGCTGGAGCGCGAAGGGCACGGTGAGGAACGGGGTGGGGTCGTGGGTTCCCTGCCAGTCGAACTCCAGACGAAACCTGGTGCGCTCGGGCTGCGACGCGTTAGCGCCATGGCTGATGGTGAGGGGCCTGATGGCTGCCTGCTGATCGCGCCGCACGTGGAGAAAGCCGGCCCCCTTGGGGGCACACGTCCACTTGTGCAGGTTGCCCGCGAAGTACGAGGCGCCGAGGGCGTCGAGGTCGACCGGCTCCTGGCCTGCGGTGTGCGCGCCATCGACCAGCACCGGGACGCCTCGACCTTCGAGCTGGCGGACCAGTCGCTCGATGGGGAAGACCAGCGCCGTGGGGCTGGTGACGTGGTCGATCAGGGCCAGCTTCGTGCGCGGAGTGACCGCTGTCATCACGGCCTCGACGATCTGCTCGGCCGACGCGACGGGGAAGGGGACGTGAGCGACGATGACTTTCGCTCCGCGAGGCTCGGTCACGAAGCGCGCAGCGTTGTTGCACGCGTTGTAACCGTGCGAGGTGATCAGCAGCTCGTCGCCAGCGTCGAAGGTGAGGCTGCGCAACACGGTGTTGACGGCCGTGGTGGCGTTGGTGACGAACGCGAGCTCGTCTGGCTGGGCGTGAAGGAACGCGCCGAGCGCACCGCGGGCGGCGTCGAGCAGGGGCTCGTACTCGCGGGTGAAGAAGCGCACCGGCTCGGCCTCGAGGCGATCCCTCAGTTCCTGCTGGGCGGCGATCACGGCCCGGGGGCACGCGCCGTAGCTGCCGTGGTTGAGGAAGGTGACGGTGGGGTCGAGGGCGAAGAGGTGCTTCACGGGGCGCGTTCTGGCGGGCTTCGGTCGCAGGCTCAAGTGGGAGGCGAGGTGGGAGTCATCGAGTGGTCACCCGTTGCATCTCGGGCCCGGGGCTGTTGCGTCATCCTTCCTGCGAGCCAGGAGGGGTTGACCTTGCACCATGGTGCAGGGTGCATGGTTCGCGAATGACCGACTCCACCATTCGCCGCGTCGTCTTCTCGTCTGCCCTCTACGACCTGCTCGTCACCTGGCCGTTCGCCACGCCGTGGACGGCGATTTGGCTGTCGAGCCAACTCGGCACGCTTCACCTGCAGCTCGGCCTCACCGGGGCACCACCTGCGCTCGACACGCCCACGGCGCTGCTCTTCGCGAACCTGATGGGCAGCATCGTCACCGTCTGGAGCGTCTTGCGACTGCTCCGCCCCACCGCCGAGCTGGGCGCTGCCGACACCGCGGGCCGCGCGCTCTTCTCGACGTGGATGCTCTTCGCGCTCCTCCATGGCGCATCGATGGTCCTCGTTCCCTTCCTCGTCGTCGAGGTGGCGTGGGGACTGGTGCAGGGCGCCGTGGTACTTCCGCGCGTGTGGCGACCCGTTCAGCAGGCATGACGATTGGTCAGCTGGCGAGCGCTGCAGGCGTGCCCATCTCGACGGTGCGGTTCTACGAGCGTCGCAGACTCGTGCTGCCCTCCACGCGTACGAGCGGCAACTACCGCCTCTACGACAGCGCCGACGTCGACCGCGTTCGCTTCATCCAGCGGGCGCAGACCCTGGGCTTCACGCTCACCGACGTCGAGGTGTTGCTGCGGTTCTCGAGTGGGCAGGTCGTGCGTCGGGCGCAGCTGAATCAGGTCGCGGCGCTCAAGCTCGCCGACCTCGACGCGCGCATCGGTGATCTCAAGCGCGTGCGCCGCGGCCTCGTCACCCTGCTGCGGCAGCCGTGTTTCGACCCCGACGCGCCGTGTCCCGTCATCGGCGCTCTGGCGTCGGTGCCTCAGGCTTCGCGTGGAACGTCAACAGCGCGCCGTCGAGCCACTCGAGCGCCTCGTCCTCGTGTGTGAGGGCTGGGACTCGTCGTGGCGCCGTCAGGTTGTTGCCCTGGCGGGCGGCGGGACCAGCTGGTTCGTACGCCCGACGAATTGGTTCTCGCCTCCCGTGCGCGTCAGCGGAATGCTGTGCGCGTCTCGTCGTTGGAGCGCACGCCATGACCGACTTCGCGCACACCACCTTGAGGGCCGTTCAGAAGCCCACGCACCGCATGGGGCTGGCGCTGAGCTTCGGCCTGGACGCGAACGGCCTCAGCGCCGCCATCGATCGGGGCGTCACCTACTTCTTCTTCCAGTCGCTGCAGACCAGCTACGCGGTGCCGGTCCTGAAGCAGGCGCTCAAGGCGAACCGCGAGAAGTTCATTCTCGCGAGCGGACCAGGGCTCGGCTTCTTCGGAGGCTCGGTGCGTCGTGGGTGAGAACGCCTGCTGAAGAGCTTCGGCACCGAATACATCGACGTCTTCCAACTCTTCTGGCTCAGCAAGATGTCCGCGTGGACACCGGGCACCGTCGAGGCGCTGGTGAAGCTCAAAGAAGAAGGCAAGGTTCGATCGATCGGGGTGTCGATTCACGATCGGCCGCGCGCGGGCAAGATGGTCGAAGACTCGCCGCTCGATCTCTTCATGCTCCGCTACAACGCCATGCACCCCGGCGCCGAGCAGGACATCTTCCCGCATCTCGCGAAGCGCAGGCCGTCGGTGGTCGCCTACACCGCGACGTCGTGGCGCAAGCTGCTCACGCCGCCGAAGGGGTGGACCGGCCCGACGATGACCGCGGGAGACTGTTATCGCTTCTGCCTTTCGAACCCGAACGTCGACGTGGTGCTGATGGGGCCGTCGGATCAGCAGCAGCTCGACGAGAACCTGAAGGCGCTCGACCAGGGGCCGCTCTCGGACGACGAGCTGAAGTGGATGCGGGAGTACGGCCGGCTCGCCCACGGCTGATGACTACGCCAGGGATTGCTCAATCGACTCCACCAACTGCTGCAGGTTTGCTGCGCGCGAGGGGGGAGCCGATTCCTGGAGTCGAGGAGCGCCATCAACTGCTCGCTCACTCCGAGCGCCTGCGTCGCAGGAACAGCGAATCGCGCACCACCGGTGGGGTGGCCGAGCCGCCCACGTCGCAGCCCAGCGTTGTCATTCGCCCCTCGATAGAGGCGGCCGGTGCCTTCCGCGCCCAGGTGTTCGTCGTGCGCTCCAACGAGCACCCACCGATTCAGCCGGCCCGGGAGCATGGCGACGATGTTGGTGCCTGAACACTTCGGCACGGAAAGGAGCCGCGGTGTGATCTCCGCCGCCCCGAACGCTCGGACAATGATCTCCCGTGCGCGCGCGTTGCCCGGAGTCGCCGTTCGCCGCCCACTGCACAGCGCTTCGACGAGCTCACGCATGACAGGATGATGCGATCAATCAGGCCCGTTGAGCAGGCCCCCTCGACGAGGTCGCACCCCCGATGCTCACAGGCTCAAGTCGTAGGCGACGTGGGAGTCTTCGAAGCCCAGGTGGGCAAAGAAGCCGATCGCCGCGTCGTCGCTGCGCTTCAGCCGCACCCGCAACCTCGAGCACCCGGCGATGCGCGCCCTGCGAGCCATGTCGCGAACCAGCAGCCGGCCCACGCCCCGGTGTCGATGGTTCGGCTCGGTCGCCAGGGCCAACACCTCGGCGTCCTGGGCGCTCAGGCGCAAGACCGCCACGCCCACCACCACCCCCTCACGCTGCACCACCAGCACCTGCCCCTGACTGGCGCTCACCCCGCACAACGCCAACAAGGAATCGACTTGCGCGCTCATCGCTGCCTCGCCTTCTTCGACCGTGGCCTGTCGGGCACGTCTCGACCGCATGCCGGGCCAGAACTGCACCGCGCGCGCCACCCGTGCCGGCCTGACGCGATGTGTCGACACCTCGGCTTGCGCCCCGAGCACCATCAGCCGATAAGCCGCGCGTTTTTCCCCCTTGAAAAGAGGCACCCATGCAGGCGTTTTCTCGCATCTACGGCTCCGGGTTCGTGACGGGCGAAGTGGTGGTCCCGAACGAGCGCATGGCCAGGGTGTGTGACACCTCTGACGCGTGGATCCGGGAACGCTCGGGCATCGAGCAGCGGTACTTCGTGAATGAGGGTACCGCGACCAGCGATCTCGCCATCGGCGCGGCGAAGAAGGCCCTCGAGGACGCGGGCACGAAGGCCGAAGAGATTGACTACATCGTCGTGGCCACCATGACGCCCGACTACTACTTCCCGGGCGTCGGCAGTCAGGTGCAGGCCAAGTTGGGGCTCACCAACATTCCCGCCCTCGACATTCGTCAGCAGTGCTCAGGCTTCGTCTACGGCCTGCAGGTCTGTGACGCGCTCATCCGCGCGGGCGTGGCGAAGAAGCTGCTCTTCATCGGCGCCGAGATTCACACCGGCTTCATGCCCTTCAGCAAACAGGGCTGGGACGTGGTGATGGGCCGCTCGAACGTCGACATTCCCCAGAGCGAGAAGGAATGGAACTCGAAGTTCCGGCACCTGCTGGTGTTGTTCGGCGACGCCGCCGGGGCGGTGGTGATGGGGCCGACCGAGGATCCGCAGCGGGGGCTAATGGGGTTTGCCCTGCACTCCGATGGCAAGAACGTCGAGGCGCTGTACGTGCCATCGGCGGGCTTCGCGTACCGGCCGTACTTCTCGGAAGAGCACTTCAAAGAAGGCCGCGGCGTGCCAGTGATGGACGGCCGCACGGTGTTCAAGATGGCGGTCACGCGCATGCCTGAGGCCGTACACGAGGTGTGCGGCAAGGTTGGCGTCACCATCGACGACGTGAAGCTGCTGATTCCCCACCAGGCGAACCTGCGCATCTCAGAGGGCGTACAGAAGGCGCTGAAGCTGCCCGATGACCGCGTGTACAACAACATTCAGCGCTACGGGAACACCACGGCCGCGACGATCCCCATCGCGTACGACGAGTGCAAGAAGTCGGGCCGAATCAAGCAGGGTGATCTGGTGGCGTTCGTCGGCCTGGGCGCCGGGTTTCACTGGGGCGCCGCGTTGATGCGCGAATGAAGGCTGGGCGACTGGTCCGCCTCGCGCTGACGGCCTTCCTGGTCCTCGGCGTCTGTGCCTTCGGCTGGGCCTGTGCGCACTTCCCGTCATCGGCCGAGGGTCACCAGGTCGGTGAGCTCGTCAGCGGCGGCCAGACACGAACCTTCCTCTCGGTCAGCCCCGAGGGTCCCGGCCCCTTCCCCCTGGTGATCGCGCTGCACGGCCGCCTCGGCACCGGAGCGCAGATGAGCCGCCTGTCGCGCCTGACGCCCATCGCGCAGCGCGACGGGTTCATCGTGGTGTACCCCGACGGCATCGAGCGCAGCTGGGCTGACGCGCGAGGGACCTCGAGCGCCTCGAAGCTTGGCGTCGACGACGTCGCGTTCCTCTCGTCGCTCATCGACGAGTTCGTGGCGCACCGTCACGCCGACCCGGCGCGGGTCTTCGTGGTGGGCATGTCGAACGGCGGCTTCATGGCGCTCACCCTGGCCTGTCGCGCGGCTGAGAAGATCGCTGCGGTCGGCTCGGTCACCGGTTTGATGGGCGCCGAGCTGGCGGCTCAGTGCGCGCCGTCACGACCGGTGGCGGTGGCGTTGGTGCTGGGCGACGCGGATCCCATCGTGCCTTTCGCGGGTGGCGAACTGGCCGGCGGGCGCGGGCTCACCATCGGTGGGCAAGAGGTGTTCGCGACCTGGCAACGTCTCAACGGGTGCTCGAAGGCGCCCGTGGTCACCGAGCTGGCCGATCTCGACCCCTCTGATGGAACCCGCATCGAGCGCCGAGAGGTCGACGGGTGCGGCGATCAGAGCAGCGTCAGGCTCGACGTCGCGCACGGCGGCGGTCACGGCTGGCCGATGGGCGATCGCTATCTGCCCGAGGCCTTCATCGGAAAGACATCACGCGACCTCGACGCCTCCGAGTCGCTGTGGGGCTTCGTCAAACGTTTCCGGCGCTGAGACGTCACGGCCCCCAGTCAGGGGTGGTGTACTCGCCGCGGTCGAGCGGCAGGGGCAGCTGGTTGTTGCCCTCGAAGGTCATCACGTACAGCCCCTTCGAGCCGCCGCGCGTCGATGAGAAGAGAATGAGCTTGCCGTCGGGCGAGAAGCTGGGTTCTTCGTTGTTCTTCGCGTCCTGGGTGAGGCGCTTCACCTTCGACGTGGCGACCTCGACGGTGAAGAGATCGAAGGCGTTGCGTTCGTCGCGGGCGGTGAAGGCGATCAGGTCTCCGCGGGGGCTCCAGGCGGGGGTCTGGTTGTAGGTGCCCTGAAAGGTGAGCCGTTTGGCGTCGCTGCCGTCGGCGTTGGCCACGTACACCTGCGGAGTTCCCGCGCGGTTCGACACGAACGCCAGGCGTTTTCCGTCTGGCGACCAGCTGGGCGACGAGTTGAGGTGGTACTTCGTGTCGGTGATCTTCTGGGCGCCGCTGCCGTCGGCGTTGGCGACGTAGAGCTCGGCGTTCTCACCGTCGCTCACCGAGTAGGCGATGCGCTTGCCGTCGGGGGAATAGTCGATGCCCGAGACCATGCGCCCATTCGAGACCAGGGGCTGCGGTTCCTGGCCGGGGCGGCCGACGTACAGATCGGGTTTGCCACGGCGGTACGAGGTGAAGGACGCGCCGCCGCGGTCAGGTGTCACCGCGGGCAGCACGTTGATGTTGCCTTGAGAGACGGCCACCGCGTTCTTCCCGTCCCAGTCGGCGAGGAACACGTCTTTCCCGCTCGCGGTCCTGCGCACGAAGGCGATCTTCGACTCGAAGGGGCCAGTCTCTTTGGTGAAGTGCTTGTAGACGAGGTTCGCCAGCTTGTGCGCCAGGCGGCGCGCGTCCTTCAGCGGCACGGTCGCGGTCTGCTTCAGCACTTCGCGGCCGGAGTTGACGGTGAAGAGCCGAAGGTCGCCGACCAGGGTCTCGCCGTCGGCCGACAGCTGGGTCTTGATCAACGACTCGGCGCCGACAGTTTCCCAGTTGGCGAAGACGATCGAGCTGGCCGTCACGCCCTCTTTGGCGTCGAGCAAGAACGACTTGCGGTTGAGCAGCTGGAACAGGCCTGAGGCCTGCAAGTCGAACACCAGCGAGGCGTCGAACTCGGCAGCGGCCTGCTTCGCGCGGTCGTCCTGGCTGAGGGGCTCGGGCACCGCGAGGGGCATGGCCCGGTAGTTGGCTCCAGAGATGTCGATGACGGGTTGTTGCGCGAGCGCGGTGGTCCACAGGAGCGTCGCGGCGAGGAAGACAGGCTTCATGAGGGAAAGCTCCTGGTCGAGGTAAAGGTCGACGGGCGAACGGCCCGCCGCGGCCACAGACGAGTCTGGCGCGAAACGCCCGGGCTGCGGTGCAGATTTCCGCCACGTCGAGAGCCGCCCGGTCGATCAACGAGGCAACCCCGGGCTCGCGGTTTGAAGCCGCCCGCTTGAAGCTCACTGTTTGAAGCCGCCCGCTCTCACAGCTTGAACTTCACGGTTGAGATCTCACGGCGTGAAGTTCAAGGTGACACCGCCCTTGAGGGTGTCCCGCAGCCCAGCCGGCGGAGCCCCAAACGGCGCAGCCCTTCGCACCGCGCCGACCACCGCTGCGTCGAACGTCTCGTTGCCTGACGACCTGGTGAGGTCGACGTCGAGCAATTCGCCCTGTGCTCCGAGCTTGATGACCACGGTGGCCTTCAAGGTGCGGCGCTCGGCCTCGGGGATGGTGTCTGACACGTCGTAGTTGCGCTTCACCACGGCGCTCAAGAGGGCGTAGTAGCGCTCGCCCTGCTGCTTCGCCGAGTCCCCGTTGCGGTCGCCATCTTCTGCGCCTTCGACCTCTTCAGGCTTCGCTTCGCGGGCCGCCTGTTTGAGCGCGTCGATGAAGCTCCTGGGCGCTTCCTTCTCGCCGCTCTTCGCGACCTGTTCCTTCTTCGGAACAGGCTTCACGTCGTTCGAGGGAAGCGCGACGGCCTTCTCGACGGGTGCGGGCGCTGGGGCGGGCGCGACCTTCTCTTGCGCCGCGGGCGGCGGAGGCGGCGCTTCTTTTCTCGGCAGCAGCGCCGCGTCACGCTTCTTCCCCAGCTGCACCAGCGACGCGGTGATCGGCTTCTGCTCGAGCTCGACCTTCGGCCCCGAGAACAGCCAGGAGAACACCGTCAACCCTGCGATCGCGAGCACGTGGCCCCCGACGGACAGCGCCATGAAGGGCAGCACCGGCGTCGCGCGTGGGGTCAGCAGGCTCTCGGCACGGTCCGTGGTCATGTCACCTCTTCGGCTCCTTGCCGCCGTTGGACGTCCTGGGGGCCCCCATCGGGTCCGTGATCATGCCCACGTTGGTGATTCCGGCGCGCTGGGCGATGGCCATCACGTCGACCACCACGCCGTAGGGCAGGTCGCGGTCGGCGTGCAGGTACAGTTCCTTCTCGGCCTGCAGCTTCGCGTTGGTCTTCAGCTTCTCTTCGAGCTCGTCGAACTTCACCTCGACCTCGCCGATGAAGACCTTCTTCGAGGTGTCGATGGACAGCACCAGCTTTTTGTCTGACGCCTCGACCGGCGCTGCTTTGGTGGTGGGCAGGTTCACCTTCACGCCCTGCTGAATCAGCGGCGTGGTGACCATGAAGATGATGAGCAGCACCAGCATCACGTCGACCATCGGCGTGACGTTGATCTCCGACATCGTCGTACGGCCGCCACCTTTGCCCGAAGACATGCCCATGGTGGTCCCTGGTCTTCGCTACTTGAAGAAGTGGCGCTTCACGATGTTCAGGAAGTCGTTCGAGAAGTTCGCCATCTCGGTGTCGAACACCTTGATGCGCGACAAGAACGAGTTGTACGCGATGACCGCAGGAATCGCGGCGAACAGCCCGGCGGCGGTGGCCAGCAGCGCGTTGCCGATGGGCGCGGCGACGGTGGTGATGGTGGCGTTGCCCTTCTCGGCGATCTCGTTGAATGCGCTGAGAATGCCCATCACGGTGCCGAACAGGCCGACGAAGGGCGCGGTGCTGCCGACCGTGCCGAGGAAGGCGACGTGGTTCTCGAGCGCGGTGAGCTCTTGCAGTGACGCCCGCTGCAGCGATCGCTCGACGTTCTCGATGCCGCCCAGCCGCTCGCTCATCGCGCCTTCTGCGCCCTGTTTGTGCTGCGCCAGCTTCGACAGCTCTTCGTAGCCGGCCCTGAACACCCGAGACAGCGGGCTGCCCTCGAGCTTCTGCGCGGACTGGTAGATCGCGTCGAGGCGGCTGGCTTTCCAGAAGGTGTCGAGGAAGGTGACCGACTCGGCACGCGCCTTGCGGAGCTGAAGGGCCTTCATGGCAATCAAGGCCCATGAGTACGCCGACGCCAGGGCCAGCACGATCAACACCATCAGCTCGACGCCTGAAGCGCTCTTCAGCACGTCGACATAGTTCATCGCAGCCAGCATCACGGTCTCGACAGGTAGCAGAGCCGCCGCTGGTCAGCAAGAAACCGCTGTCGAATCATGGATTTGCCGTGTTGTTGTTGAATAGTCTCACCCATCACCTCGTACTGAGCCGCCATGACCACTCCGCGCCCCCGTTTTCACCGTTCCCTCGTCGCCGTCGCCTGCGTGATGGCCTTCTCGTTCCTCTCTTCCAGCTGCGTCATCGTGGCCGGCACCGGCCGCGCGGGGGACATCACCTTTTTGTGGTCGTTCAACGGGCAGAGCTGCGCGTTCGTTCCCCAGGTGCAGACGGTGCGGGTGACGATTCCCGGGGCGACGCTGCAGAACAACGGGCTCTACCCCTGCTTCACGGAAGGCGTCGCAGGCATCACGTTGCTCAACTTCCGCGGCGGCACCTACTCGTACACCGTCGAGGGGCTCGACGCCTCGGGTCGCCAGCTCTACCTCGCCACGGGCCAGCTGTTCGTGAACGGCAACGTCACCGAGAACGTGAACCTGGTGCCCCAGCAGGGGGCTCCGTCGAGCGCGCTGATCTCGTGGCTGCTGCCCCAGAACCTGCGCTGCAACCAGCTCGGTGACGTGGCCAACAACCGCACGGCGACCAAGGTGCTGTTGTCCGTCGACGGGCAGGCAGTGCAGGAGGTCGACTGCAACGCGGGCAACCTTTCCGGGAACCCAAGCGCCTCGGTGCAGCTGAACAACTTGATTGGCGGGGTCCATCAGATCGATCTGCGCGCCGCGGATTCCACCAACTACGTCTACGCCCGCGCGACCAACCAGTTCACCACCACGGTGGGCGGCGCGGTGTCGGCGCAGTTTCAGCTCAACTGGGTGGTGGGCAGCCTTCCGCTGCAGTGGGTCTTCTTCAATCAGGGCGTGCTCATCTCGTGCGCGCAGGCGCAGGTGGTGAACGTGTCCATCAACTTCAAGAATCAGCAGACCAACGCCTGGGTCTACGCCAACCAGGACGGGTCCCCGCAAAGCGGCGCCCAGGTCCCCTGCATGAACGCCAGCGGTCGACAGGGTGTGGTTTTCCCGTTCCTCGACGCCGGCAACTATGAGGTCTTCGTTCAGGGGCCGGTGACGGGCAACCCGTTCATCTACAACAGCAGCCGTGGGTCGACGATCCCCGTGCTGCAGGTGCAGGCCGGGGTGTTCGCCCAGTCCGAGACGATGGGCCAAACCGTGCAACTGCAGTGACGTCGTGACCGGCGCGCCGTGTGCTACTGACGCTCGCGCATGCGGCACGACAGACACAGCGCCATCGGGGTCTTCGACTCGGGCGTCGGAGGCCTCACCGTCCTCAAGGCGCTCATCGAGCGGCTGCCCCTCGAGTCGACGGTCTATCTGGGCGACACGGCCCGCGTGCCGTACGGCACCAAGTCAGGCGAGGTGGTCACCCGGTACAGCATGGCGAACGCCAACGCGCTGCTCGAGTACGGGGTGAAGCTGCTGGTGGTGGCCTGCAACACGGCCTCGGCGGTGGCCCTGCCGGCGCTGCGGAAGCTGCTCCCGATTCCCGTCGTCGGGGTGATTCAACCCGGAGCGGCGCTGGCGGCGCACCTCTCGCGCACTGGCAAGGTCGCGGTCATCGGGACACCCGGCACCATCGCCTCGGGCGCGTACCAGCAGGCGCTGGCCGCCAACCGCGCGGGCCTCGAGGTGCGCACTCGCGCCTGTCCGCTCTTCGTACCGCTGGCTGAAGAAGGGTGGCTCGAGGGCGAGGTGCCGCGCCTGGTCGCCGAGCGGTACCTCTCGGGGTCTTTCCTCGAGGGTGGCGTCGACACCCTGGTGCTCGGCTGCACGCACTACCCGCTGCTCTCGAAGGTCATCTCGGCAGTGGCGGGCCCGACGGTGACGCTGGTCGACTCGGCCAGGGCGACCGCCGAGCGCGTGGTCGAGGTGCTCAAAGAGCGAGACCTGCTGAAGACCGAACGGCTCGCCACCGAGCGCCACTACCTGGTGACCGATACGCCTGACCGCTTCCTTCAGGTGGGAGCGACCTTCCTCGGTCATGCCATCTCAGGCGCGCGGCAGATCGACCTGCGCCTCGGCTGAGGCTTCACGCGCGCGTCGGGCTCACGGCCTCTTCGGTCTTCACCACCACCACCGGCGCGATCTGAATCGCCGCGTCGAGGCCGATGTCGTCGGCCCGCGGAATGAGCCCGAAGGTCAGGGTCACCAGCTTCTCGAGGTTCTTGAAGAAGCCAACCCTGGTGAGCGGCCAGTTCAGCCACCCGGTGGTGATGCAGTAGTACTTGTCGAAGGGCGCGGTGTGGTGAAGCTCGTGGTGGCTCGGCGGCAGAATCAGGTGCAGGTGCTGCAGCGTCTTGACCAGCGGGGGCAGGGTGGCCTCGTCGGTGTGTGACCACTTGTGGAACTGGTTGGTCATCATCACCCAGAAAATCATCGAGCCCAGCGCCACCATGCTGAAGACACCGAGTGCCTGAAACCCTTCGATGTCGAGCGGCAGCACCAGGCAGATGACGCCCACCCAGAGCGAGATGAGGCAGTTGTTGCCGTTGGTCTCGATGAAGTCGTGGCGGGTGATGGCCTTGGCGTCGACGTGGTGTTCCCTGAAGGGCCGCACCAGCGCTGCGCCGATGTACTTCATGTTGCTCGAGCCCCAGGTGTCGGCCAGCCAGTGCACGAAGCCAGAGATGAAGTCGGCCATCATGTAGCCGGTCATCACGGCCGAGGCGATCAGGAACCCGCGACCTTCAGCGTGCAGCGCGGTGCGCCGAATGATGAGGGCGATCAGCAGCCCGAAGCTGGCGATGGCGCCGATCTCGACCCAGCGGTACCAGCCCCGATAGCCAGCGGCGAGCTGCCTGGCGTCCTGCATCTCGAGCTTGAGGTTCTTGTCGTTCATGAAGCCCTTCGAGTGACTGCGGCCCTGTGGCGTACGTGTGGCAGCCTGGCCCGGTTTTGTCACCTGTGCGTCACCCGCAAGGGGCCGCTTCAGAGCTTTTCGTAATCAGATTTCTTCTTCTTCTTCTTGACCGGATTCGACAGCTTGCCGTCCTTGAACAGCTCGATGCGGCTGGCCGCCGGTGCGTTGAGGCCCTGCACCAGACCCACCAGCGCCCTGGACTCGGGCGGGTGGTACACGACGCGCGCCTTCGCTCCGGCGGGCAGGTCGCCGATGTTCCCGTCGATGAGCAGGTACACGCTGGTGCCCTGCGCCAGCACGCGCTCGGCGTCTTGCACCGGGTCGAGCTCGGTCAGCGCGCGCCCCTGATCGAGCTGGGTCGAGTCTTCAGCGAATTGACGCACCTTCACCTTGAGGCCCGGCTGGCTCGACGACGCTTTGTATTCGCGCGTCCCCTGAATGGTGATGGCCAGGTCGGCGCCGCTCTCGACGGCTTTGGGGTCTTTCAGCTTGAGGCCCGTGGCCTTGTTGTTGTCGGTGTCGAGGAAGATGGTGGCGTTCGCGCAGCGGGTGCCGCACCCTTCGCCCCACGGTTCCCTGCTGAACTCGACCTTGAAGGCGTAGTCGCTGCCTTGCGGGCCCACCACGATCTCGGTGATGAGCGGGCGATCGTCTTCGGTCGGCGGAGGTGGCTTGTAGGTGATGGCCGGCTTCTCGGCGATGGCGACCGAGGCTGTGCAGGCGATGATGACGAACCAGAGGCGCACCATGCACTCGACGAAAGCAGATGGTCTGTACCTGCGCCAGCAGGCGCTGGGGCCGATGAAGAACTTCATCTACCTGATTGGTGCCAGCGACGCCGACGAGGCGGCGGTGATCGACCCCGCGTGGGACGTGCCGGCCATCGAGGCCGCGCTCGCAGAGGACGGCAAGCGCCTGACCGCGGTGCTCTTGACCCATCACCACCACGATCACGTGAACGGGGTGCCAGCGCTGCTGCAGCGTCATGACGTGCCCGTCTACGCCCAGGGGGCCGAGATCGACTTCGCGCCGACCCTGCAGCAGCTGGGCAGCGTCGTGAAGCGGGTAGGCCCAGGCCAGGTGTTGCGCGTGGGGCCGCTCGAGCTCACCTGCCTGCACACGCCCGGGCACACGCCTGGCGCTCAGTGCATCCACTGTCGCGGTGCCGTCATCACCGGCGACACGCTCTTCGTGAACGCCTGCGGTCGGTGTGACTTCGGGGGCGGTGACGCGCGCCAGATGTACGACTCGCTGCACCGGGTGCTCGGCGCGTTGCCCGCAGAGACGGTGCTGTACCCTGGCCACGACTACGGCGACGTGAAGGTCTCGTCGCTCGGCCGGGAGCGGGCCCAGAACCCGTACCTTCAGGTCGCAGACGTCGAGGCCTTCGTCGCGCTGCGATCGCGGCCGCGAGGGTGACGGCGGAACACAGGCGCCGGTCGATGTGTTGAGCTGCAACGGTTCATGGCGCAGCGAGAGCTCCACCTCGGTCGGTTGGTCGTGCTGGTCGGCATCGTCATCGGGTCCGTGCTGTTCTGGGACTCGGCGGTGCTGACCCCGTTCAAGCTGCTCGCGGTCATGGGCCACGAGACCGGTCACGCCCTGGCCGCGAAGCTGGTCGGCGGCGACGTCAACCAGGTCACCGTGCGGCCCAACGAGTCTGGAGAATGCCTCTCCTCGATCCCCGACGGGTTCTTCGCCCGCGTGGCGGTGTATTCCGCGGGCTACGTGGGCAGCGCGATCATCTCGGTGTTGTTGCTGGTGCTCACGTTTCGCTTCAACGCGCGGCGCGCGATGCTGGGCGCGGCGGCGGTGTGGCTCACGGTGATGGCGATCTTCTACGGCCGTGATGCCTTCACCCTGGGGTTCTGTTTTGGCGCGGCGGCGCTCTTCGCGGCGGGCGCGAAGTTCCTCCCTGCACCGGCGGTGGGCGCCTTCAACCTCTTCATCGCCACCTTCACCGCCCTGTATGCGGCCATGGACCTCAAGGGCGACCTCTGGAACAGCCAGGTCCGCGCGATGAGCGACGCGCAGCTGTTGGCCAACGTCACCGTGGTGCCGGCCATCGCGTGGGCGTTCGGGTGGACGCTGATCAGCGTCGCGATCCTGGCGTGGGGCGGGTGGCTCGCGCTGCAGGACTCGCCGAGCGTGTCGCGGCAGCCGCTGCGGCACGTGCCGACCGCAGTGGGGTAGCGGTCTCCCGTTCGTTCCAGTGACCTCAGTCGGCCCAGGGAGTTGGGCCCGCCGATGCCCGGCCAGGGACATCGGGCGCCTGCTTCGACGGGCCGGCAGAGCCCTCGAGCCCTACAACCCGGGGACGCCGGTGCTGCCGCAGAAGAGGTCTCGATCGAGCTGCCGGGCGAACTGGGGCAACCGTTGCGGCAAGGTGCGCAGGGCCGGGTAGTCG
>VYLD01000283.1_pt1 | contig 18995 bp, 19 predicted proteins | sample 5114401 | NCBI WGS metagenome assembly VYLD01 (sample SAMN12291783, study PRJNA351875) | freshwater metagenome | isolation source: freshwater lake | place: USA: Michigan, Gull Lake | collected 2013-08-08 | reverse complement strand
CGTGCGGCCGGCGTCATCGAGGCGTGGGTCATGGTGGCCGGGTGGGCGACGAGGCTCTCGACGCCGCCCAGGCTCTCGGCGAGGGTGAACCACTTGAGCGTGCGCAGCAGGTGATCGACGCGGGCGCGCGAGCCGTTCTTGATCTCGAAGCTGACCATGCCGCCGAACCCCTGCTGCTGCGCCTTCGCCAGCGCGTGTTGCGGGTGTGAGGGCAGGCCCGGGTAGAAGACCTTCGCGACGGCCGGGTGCTGCTCGAGGTCTTCGGCGACGCGTTGGGCTCCGGCGGCGTGGGCGCGCACGCGCAGCAGCAACGTCTTGATGCCCCGCTGCACGAGGAAACAATCGAACGGGCTCTGCGAGGTGCCCAGCAGGTTGTTGAGGCTGGCGAGGCGCTGGGCGAGCACCACCTGACCTGGGCCTGCGACCACCACGCCGCCCACCACGTCGCTGTGCCCGTTGAGGTACTTGGTGCTCGAGTGCACCACGAGGTCGGCGCCGAGGGTGAAGGGCTTCTGCTGCACCGGTGAGAGGAAGGTGTTGTCGACGACGGTCAATGCGCCGTGGGCCTTCGCGATGGCGCTCACCTTCGCGACGTCGGTCAGGCGCAGCAGCGGGTTCGAGGGCGTCTCGATCCACACCATGCGGGTGTTGGGTTTCAGCGCGGCCTTCACCGCGTCGAGGTCGGCGAGATCGAGGAAGGTGACCTCGAGGCCGCTCGAGGCCTTGACGTTGCCGCTGCGGGTGTAGTCGAAGCCGGCGTTGGTGCAGACGTCGGTGAAGGCGAAGGTCGAGCTCAGGTGCACCGGGGGCATCACGGCGCCGTACGAGGGGTCGGGTTGAACGCCGGCGTGCACGCACTGGGTCGCCAACCCTGCGGCAGGCTCAAGCACAGGCCCACGCAGGCGACACGTTCCGCGCAGACGTTTCGGGTGACGGGGTGGTGGGCCCCGTGGTGTCTTCCAGGGTGATGATCGCCTGCCCGCTCACGCCGCGGCTCTCTTCGTGAACCTGCTCCTGCTGCAGCCCGGTGAGCTCGGCTCGGACGGCACGGTCACCTTGACCGACCGGCGGCTGGCCCACGCGCGCGACGTGCTCAAGGTGGCCGAAGGCGACACCGTCACCATCGGGGTGAAGCACGGGCTGATGGGCACCGCGCGGGTGGTGGCGCGCTCCAAAGAGGCGCTCACCCTGCACTGCACGCTGACCCAGGCGCCGCCACCCCGCCCTGGCATCGATCTGCTCCTCGCCATCCCCCGGCCCAAGGCGCTCAAGCGCATCATCCCCGTGATCGCCACCCTCGGGCTCGATCGGGTCGTGCTGCTCAACGCGGCCCGGGTCGAGAAGAGCTACTTCGACGCCCAGGTGCTGAACGCCGCGGTCATCGACGGCCTCATCGACCTCGGGCTCGAACAGGCGCGCGACACCCTTCCGCCGACCATCGAGGTGCGCGACCGCTTCAAGCCCTTCATCGAAGACGAGCTGGCGACCTGGTGCCCCCAGGCGGCCCTTCGCCTCGTCCCCCACCCCACCGCCACCGAGCTGGCGCGCGCCATGCCAACCACTTCGCGTCTGGTGATTGCCATTGGCCCTGACGGAGGCTGGGTGCCCTTCGAAGTCGACCTCCTCACCCAGCACGGGTTCACGCCGATCGCGATGGGCGCGCGGGTCTTGCGGGGAGAGACCGCCCTTCCCGCCATCATCGCCGCGCTGCGCCCGGGGCTCGCCTTCCACCAGCGCTGACCGAGCCCTCGGGTGTGATCGCGTCGCTGAAGTCCTCGCAGATGCCGCTACACTCACGCGATGACCTTCGACCGCGAACGCCGCGCCAGGGGAAAGAAGCAGGACCCCAACAACCCGGAAGCGCTGGTGCGCTTCATGATGACCCGGTGGAAGCCCCAGAGGCAGGCGCTGCCCAGGCCCCTCACGGCAGCCGCTTTTCACGCGCGGCGCCGCGCTGCCCTGTCCGCCCGGTTCCCCCGCGACACGCTGGTGATCCCCACCGGGCACGAGAAGGTGCGCGCCAACGACACGTACTACCGGTTTCGCCCGGGCTCAGACTTCTTCTACCTCACCGGCAACACCGAGCCCGACGCGGTGCTGGTGCTGACGCCGCGAGCGCGCGGAGGCCACGCCAGCCACCTCTTCGTCGAACCGAACCCCGGCCGCGCGAACGAGACGTTCTACACCGACCGCAAGAAGGGCGAGCTCTGGGTGGGCGCACGCCTCGGCGTCGAACAGAGCCGGGCGCGGTTCGGCGTCGATCACGCGCTCCCGCTCGACCAGCTGAAGGGCTTCCTCGCCAGGCGCCCCCGGGCCCGGGTGCTGCGCGGGCTCTCGAGCGGCGTCGACGCGTCGATCACCCCTCGCAAGGAGCGTGACGACGAGGGCGCCCTGGGCACCAGCAGCGGCTCGTCAAAGACGCGCTCGAGCTGCGCGAGCTGCAGAAGGTGATCGACGCCACCCGCCGTGGCTTCGAAGACATCATTCGCGCGCTGCCCCGCGCCAGCAGTGAGCGCGAGATCGAAGGCACCTTCGCCTTGCGCGCGCGCGTCGAGGGCCAGGACGTGGGCTACGGCACCATCGCGGCCAGCGGGGCCAACGCCTGCATCCTGCACTGGACGCGCAACCACGGAGCGCTGAAGAAGCAGGACCTGATCCTCATCGACGCCGGGGTCGAAGGTCATTCGCTGTACACCGCAGACCTCACCCGCACCCTGCCCCTCTCAGGCCGTTACTCGAAGGCCCAGCGCGAGATCTATGAGCTGGTCTGGCACGCCCAGCAGGCGGCGCTGCGTGAGGTGAAGCCCGGCAATGACTTCATGGCGCCCAACACCGCGGCCTCGAAGGTGCTCGCCCAGGGCCTGTTCGATCTGGGCATTCTGCAGACCAGCGTCGACGAGGCCCTCGAGCCGGGCAACTTGTTCTTCAAGCGGTGGTCACCGCACAACGTCAGCCACATGCTGGGCCTCGACGTGCATGACTGCGCAAAGGCCCGCGACGAGGTGTACCGCTACGGAAAGCTGAAGCCCGGCATGGTGCTCACGGTGGAGCCGGGCCTGTATTTTCAGCTCGACGATCTGACCGTGCCGTCGAAGTTTCGCGGCATCGGCGTGCGCATCGAAGACGACATTCTGGTCACCGCGAAGGGCATGAAGAACCTGTCGGCCGACCTCCCCAGTGAGGCGACGGCGGTGGAGCGGTGGATGAAGCCGCTGTTGAAGCGACGTTAGTCGGCGTGTTCCTTCGTGGCTGGCGCCTCGCCGACCGTGGCATCGAACGTCTTGCGGCCGATCTCGCGGCCGTCTTCCGTCAGCACCCGCACCCGGTAGGTGCCCGGCTTGTCGACGGTCGAGTACGCGAAGGTGCGGTAGCCCTCTTCGTTTCCGCCGCTCAAGGCCGCGCGATAGGGCCGGCCGCGCACCGTCCACCCCTTGTCGGGGTCATCGAAGGACCACTCGAAGGACACCTGATCGCGGAAACGCGTGGGCGCGAAGATGCGCACGAAGGCCCAGACCCGGCGGGCCGAGCACAGCCCCTCAGCGCCGCACTCGGCGTCCTTCGTACAGCGCGTGGCGGTCAGCGCGTTCCGCGGGCGCTGCAGACACACCCCGCTGGCCGACGCCACGAAGTCTGCGTGCTCTTCTCGCCAGAATTGCCACCCGGGCGCCGGCTGATAATGCAAAATATAGTGAATGCCCTTGTCTGATTTACTCGAGCTGACGCGCTCGTAGGTGCCGATGTGTTTGAGCGACAGCGGCACCGGAGGAATGGCTCCAACCACGTAGAGCACCAGCAGCGTGGCCTGGACCACGAGCCCCGGCGCGGCGGCCCGCTGAAAGGTCCAGTTGGGGTCGCGGGTGAAGCGCGAGAACAGCTTCCACAGCGCCACCGTGCTGATCGACCCGATGACGATCGAGACCTCGTACTGCCAGCTGGCCAGCTCGCCCACCAGCACCGGCAACAGGTACGCGAGGTACGAGGTGGTGGCGAACGACAGCAGCGCCACCCGCACGATGGGGCCCTGCGAGCGAAAGCGCGGCAGCTCGTTGACCACGATGATCACCGCCAGCGCCACCAGGAACAGAAAAGACATCACTCCGCTCGACGCGCGGAAATAGAACACCATGAAGGCGTTGAGCAGCGTGCCCAGGAAGAAGTGCATCACCCACAGACGAATTGACGCGAGCTTGCCCAGGAAACCGGTGGGCTCTTTCCCAGACACCGCCAGGCGGTGATCGATGAAGATCAAGCCCGCCGACGAGACCAGATAAAAGCCCTGGTGAATCAACAGCGGCGTCGAGTCGATGCGGTGCAAGAGCACCACGTCGAACAGAAACCCCGCGAAGAAGAACGCCACCTCGAACGCAATGTGGTTGCGATCTTTGAACGCCTTGAAGCGGGCTCCGACGGTCGCCTGGGCGTCAGCTGTAGCGGTCGTCTCGCCAGGGGTAAGCGGTGTTGGAGTAGCCACGCGTCTCCCAGAAGCCCAACCTGTTGGCAGTGAGCAGCTCGATGCGCTTGATCCACTTCGCGCCCTTCCACGCGTACAGCTGCGGGGTGATCATGCGCACCGGGCCGCCGTGATCGCGCGAGAGCGGTTGATCATTCCACGCGTGGACCAGCAGCACGTCGTCTTTGAGCGCCTCGGCCAGCGACAGGTTGGTGGTGTACCCATCGTGGGCGTACGTCATCACGTGCTGCGCGCTCTCCAGCGGCCGGGCCAGCGCCACCGCGGTCGCGAAGCTCACGCCCTTCCACTTCGAGTCGAACAGGCTCCAGGTGGTGACACAGTGAAAGTCAGACACGTCTTCGACCTGGGGCAGCGCCATGAACTGGGCCCAGTCGAGGGTGACGGGCTGCTCGACCGCGCCATCGATGGTCAGCGACCACTGGCTGGGCAGCACCGTCGGCTTGGTGCCCAGATCGAGCACCGGCCAAGACGTGGTGGGGTGCTGGCCTTCGGGCAACCGCGGCATGCCATGCCGGTTGGCAGGCCCGGACCCACGCGGCTTCGCGTCGCTCATCGACGGCGACGCGCGAATCTTCGCCTCGTGGCGCGCCTTCAGCTTGAGGCGGGCCTCGACGATGCGCTGCAGCTTCTCGTCGTCACGCTCGGCAGCCACGGGAAGGACTCAGCCCTTCACGAGCGCTTCGAGCTCACCGCGCTCGGCCAGCTCGGCGACGATGTCACTGCCGCCCACGAACTTGCCGCGAATGAAGACCTGCGGCAGCGTCGGCCAGTTCGAGTACGCCTTGATGGCGTCGCGCACCTCGGGCTCGGCGAACACGTCGACGGTGTACAGCTTGCCGAGGGGCCTCAGGATCTCGACCGCGCGCGCCGAGAAGCCGCACTGCGGAAACATCTGGTTGCCCTTCATGTAGATGACGATGGGGTTCTCGCTGACCTCTTTGTCGAAGCGGGCCTTCAGGGTGTCGTTCAGCATCGGTTCTCTCCTTGGGTTTTTTCGAACTTCAGCGGGCCTTGAACTTCTGCCACTGCTCGGGGGTGTAGGTCTTCAACGCCAGCGCGTGCAGCTCGCCGGTCTTGAGCACGTCTTGCAGCGGCGCGTACACCTGCTGGTGCTGCTCGATCATCGACTTGCCTTGAAACGTGGGGCTCACCACCCGCGCCTCGAAGTGATCGCCGGTGCCGGTGGTGTCGTTGATCTCGACGGACGCGCCGGGCAGCGCGCGCTCGAGGCGGGCCTTCAGGTCTTCGCAGCTCAACATCAGTTGATGCCTCCAGAGGTGATCAGCATGGCGGGGTCGAAGCCCATGCCCTGAATCACCTCGTTCCACAACTGGCCGGCCTCGACGTTCAGCACCGAGTCGAGGGTGGCCTCGGTGAACAGCCAGCTGCCTTCCGAGATCTCCTTTTCCACCTGGCCCGGCCCCCACCCCGAATAGCCGAGGCAGAACCGCAGCTTCGAGGTGGCGTCACGCAGCAGCGGCTCGAGGGAATCGGTGGTGACCGAGAGGAACAGCCCGGGCAGCACGTCGGCCCGCTCGCTCACCGACTCGGAGTCATGCAGCACGAAGCCGCGGTACGGCTCGACGGGGCCTCCGACGTAGATGGCGTCGTCCTGGCGGGCCTGGGCGACCTCGACGTTCTGGGTGCGCGCGATGTCCGCGAAGGTCAGCTCGGCGGACCGGTTGATCACCAGGCCCATCGCCCCTTCGTCGCTGTGCTCGATCATCAGCACCACCGTGCGGCGAAAGTTCGGGTCGTTCAGCTGCGGCATGGCGATGAGAAACCCGGGGGCGAGCGCCTTCACGGGCTGGCACTCTACACCCCAACAGGGCGACGGCTCGCCTCACGAAAGGCTACAGGGTCTTCATGCGCGCACTGGTGAACCAACGAGCTGGCGGCCCCGAGACCCTGATCGTCGAAGATCGCCCCGAGCCCACCCCACAGCCGACCGAGGTGCGCATCGCGGTGAAGCGCGCGGGCCTGAACTTCGCCGACATCTCGGCGCGGGTGGGGCTGTACCCCGACGCGCCGAAGTTCCCCATGGTGATGGGCTACGAGGTGTCGGGGGTGGTCGACCAGCTGGGCAGCGCGGTGACGTCGCTGAAGGTAGGAGACCGGGTCACCGCGATGTGCCGCTTCGGAGGCCAGGCCTCGAGCCACTGTGTGCCTGCCACGCAGGTTCGGCGCATGCCCGACGCGATGAGCTTCGACGAGGGGGCGGCGTTGCCGGTGAACTACCTCACCGCGTACCAGATGCTGTTCTGGGTCGCGCCGCTGCAGCCGCAGATGACGATCCTCATTCACATGGCGGCGGGCGGCGTCGGGCTGGCGGCGATTCAGCTGGCGAAGACGGTGCCCAACGTCACCACCATCGGCACCTCGTCGGCGTCGAAGCACGCCTTCCTCAAAGCGCAGGGGCTGCACCATGCCATCGACTACCGAACGCAGGACTACGTGGCCGAGGTGAAGCGGCTCACCGACGGCAAGGGGGTCGACCGGGTGCTCGACGCGCTGGGTGGAAAGGACTGGCAGCGGGGGTACTCGGTGCTGCGCAGCGGAGGGACGCTGCTGGCCTTCGGCTGGGCGAACATGGTCGACGGCGCGACGAGGAACCTGCTCACGGTGGTGCGCCAGCTGGTGTCTCTGAAGAAGTGGAGCCCCATGCAGCACATGGACGTCAACCGCGGCGTGAGCGGCGTCAACCTGGGGCACCTGTGGCACGAGGGTGAGCGCATGGGCTCGCACCTCGACGCCCTGTTGGGCCTGTACGAGCGCGGCTCGATCAAGCCCCACGTCGACTCGGTGTTTCCGCTCTCGAAGGCCGGCGACGCGCACGCCCATGTGCAGGCGAGGAAGAACGTGGGCAAGGTGCTGCTCGACCCCGAGGCGTGAAGGAACTCGGGGCGCGCGAGAAGTGTCCCCGCTCACCATGGCCGACGACTCCATCGATCGCTGGTTCGACGCGGCGCCTGTCGCCACCTGTGCTGCGCATGGTCGGGCTGCAGAAAGCCTCTGCAGCCGGTGCGGCACCTATCAATGTGATGACTGCCTGAGCCCGCAGCACCGCTCATGGTGCCAGCCGTGCGCGGTGATCGCGGCCGCACAGGCGCTGCCTGAGGCGTCACGGCGCGCCGCATGGAAGTTGGTGATGCTGCCGGTCATCGGCCTGGGCTGTCTGCTCTCGCTGGCTGCGCGGGGCTCGACGCTGTCGCACCTGCCGGCCGACCGCCTGGCGTTCCTCGGGCTGTGGCTGGTGCCCTTCACCTGCGGCCTGTGGCTTTTGCGCCGACCCGCGGCCAGCCTGGCCTTCGTGGGAAGCTTCGTCTCGCTGGCGCTGGTGGCGATCACCCTGGGGCCGCCGCTGATCGAGGACTTCAACGGCCAGCGGGTGCTCGACGTGGTGCTGCTCTCGGCGGCGCCCCTGGCGGCGATCGTCGACGCCTTTTCGCTCGATCGCGCGCGGCGTCACAGGGTGCTGCTCGAGGCGCTGTCGACAGCCTGACGCGTGCCGCGCGCAGCTGGCGTCCGGCCAAGGCAAGGCAGGAACGAACGATCGACTCGACGAACGACTGACTGACCTGGAATCGTTCCTTTCACAGTCGTGCCCCAGCGCGACCGAGCGGAACTGCCCAGTCTCGCCACTGCATAAAGCGATGGTTGTGCGACAAACCCGCGCGCGGCACGCGCTGTGTGCGCAACGTCTCACGTTGCGAGGGTGACCTCACTGGCCCACGTTTCGCGGAATGTTGAAGTGGTCTTGCGTTCTCGCCGGTCTCCTCGGGCTCGCGGGCTGCCAGGAAACTCAGTCCACGGAGTCTTGCCAAGAGAGTCAACTCAGACGCTCAACTGATCGCGCCGATCACGAGGACTGTTCGTGACGCTCCCCACGAACCAGAACAGGCGGTAAAGAAATCGCTGGTGCTCAAGAAAGGCAAGCTTGCCTTTGATATTCAGCCGTGGGCCGATGTCTATCTTGGCTCGAAGAAGCCTGGGACCAGCCCCTTCGCACCGCAAGAACTCTACGAGGGCAGCTACGCCGTGAAGCTGGTCAACTCCGAGCTCGGCGCGCTGCGAAACGTCACCGCGACCGTGAAGCCAGGCGAAACCACCGTGGTGCGCATCGATCTCACCGAGCAGTGAGGGTGTTCGGGTCCTCAAAGAGGCCTCGAGAAACCAGCGTGCGGCGAGAGCGCCGATCAGGTGAGCGGACCGAGTGGCATCGTGGAGTTGCGAGCAGGCCGAGGCGCGCCGAGTGAGGCTACTTGTCGGTAACTGAGCGAGGTGCAACGAAGGGATGCGACGCAAATCCGCGATGCCACGATGGGAGCTCACCTGTTCGGCGCTCTATGCTTGCGGGTCTCATGCTCTTGCCCCTCTGCGTCGCGCTGACCTTCGCCGCTGCTGAGAAGCCAAAGCTGGCCGTGCTCGATCTGCAGGCCGTTGGCGTCGCGCCCGAGATCGCCACCGCGCTCACCGACGCCCTGACTCAGGAAGCCTCGCGCCGCGCCATCTTCGACGTGATCGCGTCATCCGACATCCGCACGCTGCTGGGCATGGAACGACAGCAGCAGCTGCTGGGGTGCTCCGACGACGCGAAGAGCTGCACCGCCGAGCTGGCCGGAGCCCTCGGCGCCCGCTTCGTCTTGAGCGGCACGCTGGCGAAGCTGGGCGACGCCCTGCAGCTGTCCCTGCAGACCCTCGACACCCAGAAGGCCCAGCCCGTCGGCCGCAGCGTGCGCATCGCCGCCGACGCCAGAGAGCTGAGCGAGCAGCTGCCGTGGGCGGTCGCCGAAGCGACGGGCACGCCCGCGCCCGCGCCTCCTTCGCGTGCGCTGTCGGTCACGTTGCTCGGCGTGGGCGGTGCCGCGCTGATCACCGGGGCCATCGTGGGCATCGACGCCTTGTCGAGAGAGAGCGCCCTGCGGCAGGACCTCGCGCAGCCGGCCACCACCGGCACCTTCAAGACCTTCAGCGCCTACCAGGACAGCGCGACCCAGATCGGCCTTCAGAAGACGCTGTCCCTGGTCGCGGCCATCGCCGGCGCTGGCCTGCTCGCCGGAGGCATCGTGGCATGGCCCAGGGCCATGGCAGGCAACGCCACGGTGCTGCTCACCAGCAATGGCCTCGCGCTGGTGGGGGTGTGGCCGTGAAGCGCGCGCTGCTCGTCTTCGCGTGGACCCTCGCCGGCTGCAAAGCCTCGGTCGACGTCACCGCCGGGCGCGCCTACCAGTGTTCGGCAGAGGGCGTGAACGATTGCCCGCAGGGCTGGCGCTGCGGAGACGATCTGCGCTGCCTCGACCCGGACTCGGGTGACCCGCGGTTCTGTCTTTCGGCGCAAGGCTGCGGCGGCTCGTGGCGATGCGGCCTCGACCAGCGGTGCTTCGACCCTGGCGTCGAGCGATCGCGACAATGCACGACCGCAGACCTGCATTGCCCGACGGGCTGGCGCTGCGGCTTCGATCAGCAGTGCTTCTCGGCGAGCAGCGGCGGGCCCCTCGACGGCGGGGCACGCCGACAGTGCGCGTCGTCTGACCAATGCCCGACAGGCTGGCGCTGCGGCCGCCCCGAGCCGACCACCCTGCGCTTCTGCCAGCAGACCTCAGTGCCCGGCGACTACGCCTGCCTGGCGGACGATGACTGCGATGGCTTTCGATGCAACCCGGTCTCACAGCGCTGCGTCGACGTCAGAGAGCGCGTGCCCAACGCCCCGTTCTCAGGCTTCTCGGCGGTCAAACGCGGCCCCCTGCTGTACTCCAGCGGCGCCACCGTGCAGCGGCTGACCGTGAGCGACGAGGCCGTCGCCCGCGTCGGGCCCTTCGCCCCACAGGCCGTCCGTACATTCGGGCTGGTCAGCACCGAAGGCCTGATGGTGGTGACGAAGGGGCGCGACCCGTTCAACTTCAACGACGGGGGGACCGGCCCCCAGCTGCTCTTCAACCGTCTGGGCGTACGCGATGTTCGAGACTTCGCCGCGGCCCCAGGAGGGCTCTGGGTCGCTCGCTCCGACGGAGGGCTGATCGAGTACCTCGCGTCTGGAACGGAGCGCCAGGTCACCCCACCCTTTCCTGTCGATCGCCTGGTGATCGCTGTGGACAACCCTGTGCGGGTCCTCGCGCTGGGCATCTCGAGCGCAGGCCTCAAGAGCCTGGACGTCACGGCCGTAGACTTCGCCGATGCCGGGCCTGCCGTCGTGCTGCTGGCGCCGGATGCTGGCATCGCCACGGTGCTCGACGTGATCGCCACCGAAAAGACCGCGTACCTGCTCACGCCAGATCGGCTGGTCTCCGCGGACGTGCTGGGCGCACAGACCGTGGCCTCTGGGCTCGACGCGGGTCCTGGAGCCCGGCTCATTGTCGCTGGCAGGCGAGAGGTCATCACCGACCAGGACCCGGCGCTCTTCATCGTGCTCCACGGGGGAGATGCCGGGCTGATCTCGACGTTGGTGCTCGACCCGCCCAGGTCACCCACCACCGTCCCGACGGTCTTCAGGCGCACACCTGCCTGCAGGCCCTGCCCGGGAGGGACAGCGGCCTTCGAGGTCGTCCCGCTCACCCTGGATTCCTCGAACTCTGGGCCCAGTTTCCTCGTCAGGTGCCCTGCTGCACAGACCCCACAAGGTCAGGTCCCCGCCGCTTCCTGGGAAGCCTCGCCGAGGCAAGGCTGCGACCTGGCCTACCGGCGCATCGCCACCGACGACGAGGTGCAGGCCACGCTGGACGCACCGATCGCCCAGACGGCAGCCCCACACCGTCGGGGGCTTGCCAGCACGACAGGCATCTGGGCGAGCGAGGTCCAGGCAGGGTCCGGCCCGACGCTGAAGCCCTTCATGCTCGATCGCGCCGCGCTGGGGGCCGTGCGCCCCTCGTTCTTCAACTTCATGCTGGTGCTCGCCGGGAACGAAACCTACGCCGAGACCCCCCTCGGGCTCACGCGGTTCAGGGTCCCTCAAGAGCTCACGCCGGTGGGCTCGGTCACCTACAAGCCCGAATGGGTGGTCACGTCGGCCGGCGTGTATCGCACCGACTTGCGCGAGGTGGGCAGCGACCCGATTCCACGCACCTTCGCACTCGCGCCCGAGCGCAGGCCGTTCGTCGCACCGGCTCGCGCCGTCACCGAGCAGGGCTACCTCTTCGTCGCCTCGGAAGACACGGTGTCGCTCGCGCAGATCGGGTCGAAACCCGGTGAGAGCTTCGAGCCCCCGGTTCGCCTGGTGCCGGCCATCGTGCCGACCCCTGGCCTGCCAATCAGATCGATCGCCTCCACCCCTGTCGACGGCGGCGTTCCCGAGCTGTGGCTGGTGACCGCCAACGGCGTCTTCAATTCGACCAGCGTCGACGGCAGGCGGTGGGTCACCAGGGCCGTGCCGCTGGGCCGCTACGAAGGCCTGGTCATCGACACCTGGTCGACTGGCACGGGGGCTCCGCGGCTGATCACGGCGCGCGGTGAAGTGCTGTCGATGCCGACCGCGGTGCCCCTGTCCGAGCCCATCGATTCGCGGGGCACTCGAATTCAGTCGGTCGCCCGCGCCTGCGGAGTCACCTGGGCGGTCGTCTCACTCGACGGCGGCGCCGGCGATCGAGGCACCGAGGGCATCACCCTGCTCGGCACCCAGCGGTCGGACGCGGGCCTGGCGCAGTGGCGGCAACCTGATGGCACCGCCGATCAACTGCGGGGCGTCGACTTCAGAACTGCCACGCTGCTCACCACCCCAAAGGAACTGCTGATCTCCTCGAACCGCGGGGCCGTGTTCGAGCTTCGCCCCGACGGCCTCGACGGCGGGTGCGCCGAAGAGACCCGCTGACCTGCGCTCACGCGTTCTTGAACGCCGCTTTCCGCTTCTCGAGGAAGGCCTTCATGCCTTCCTTCTGATCCTCGGTGCCGAACAGCACCGCGAAGGCCTGCTGCTCGAGCTCGTTGGCCGCCTTCAGCGGCAGATCGGCGCCGGCCTCGATCACCCGCTTGGCCTGCGCGATCGCCACCGGCCCGCGGCCAGCGATCTGATGCGCGACTTCCTTGCAGTGAGCCATCAGCGCATCGGGGGCGAGCACCTCGAGCACCAGGCCGAGCTCCAGCGCCTTCGCGGCGTCGATGGTCTTGCCGGTGAAGATCAGCTCCTTCGCGCGCGCGCGGCCGAGCAGGCGGGTGAGCCGCTGGGTGCCTCCGAACCCGGGGATCACCGCCAGCGACACCTCGGGCAAGCCCAGCTTCGCCTTCTCGCTCGCGTAGATGAGGTCGCACGCCAGCGCGAGCTCGCACCCGCCCCCCAGCGCGAACCCGTTCACCGCCGCGATGGTGGTGATCGGCAGCGCCTCGAGCAGCGCGAACACCCGGTGCCCCTTCTGGGAAAACGCCAGCGCCTGCGAGGGGGTGTACCCGGCCATCTCGCCGATGTCCGCGCCGGCCACGAAGGCCTTCTCTCCTGCGCCAGTGATGATCACCGCCCGCGCGTCGACGTGGCCCTGCACCTGCACAATCGCCGCCTCGAGCTCGGACAGGGTCTGCTGGTTCAGCGCGTTGAGCGCCTTGGGGCGATCGATCGTCACCACCGCGACGGGGCCTTCGAACTCCACCTTCACGAACTCGAGCGTCATGGTCGTCCTCCTGTCAGTACTTGAAGAAGCCGCGCCCGCTCTTCTTGCCGAGCCAGCCTGCGTCGACGTGTTGCCGCAGCAACGGGCTGGGCCGGTACTTGTCGTCGCCCAGGCCCTTGTGCAGCACCTCGGCGATGGCCAGCACAGTGTCGAGGCCGATGAAGTCAGCGAGCGTGAGCGGCCCCATGGGCTGGTTGGTGCCTAGCTTCATGGCGGTGTCGATGTCTTCGGCCGTCGCCAGCCCCTCACCGAGCGCGAAGCACGCCTCGTTCAACATGGGAATGAGGACGCGGTTCACGATGAAGCCGGGGAAGTCTTTCGAGACCACCGTGGTCTTGCCCATCTTCTCGGCCAGCGCCCGGGTGGCCAGGTACGTCTCGTCGCTGGTCGCCGCGCCGCGAATCAGCTCGACCAGGGCCATCAGCGGCACCGGGTTCATGAAGTGCATGCCGATCACCGCCTCGGGGCGACGGGTCACCGCGGCGATGCGGGTGATGGGAATCGACGAGGTGTTGGTGGCGAGCACACCGCCGGGGCGCACCACGCTGTCGAGATCACGAAAGATGCGCTTCTTGAGCTCTTCGTTCTCAGAGACCGCCTCGAGGCCCACGTCGACGTCCTTCACGCTCAGGACATCGGTCGCCGTGCTCAACCGGCTCAACGCCGCCACGCGGTCGGCCTCAGCCAGCTTGCCCTTCTCGACCAGCTTCCCCAGCCCCTTCTCGATGCTGGCCTTGCCCTTCGCGACCGCCTCGGCGGCCACGTCGACCAGCGTCACCGAGTGCCCCGAGGTGAGGCCCACCTGCGCGATGCCCGCGCCCATCTGACCGGCTCCGACGACGAGAATGTGGTTGAGGGACATGCGCGGCGGGATACCAACCTCAGGCGCCCGAGTCGACGAACGCCTGAGCGCTCAGCGAGAGGCCCCACCGGCGGGGCGGCACTCGGGGGCCTGCGGCGCCTCGTCGAGACATCTGGCGAGCGCGTGCTCGGCCTCGGCCTGATGGCCCAGCTCGAGCTGCGCGGCCGCGAGCAACGCCCACCCCACGGCAGAGCCGGGCTCGAGCAACACGGCGCGCTCGAGCGACGGCACGGCCTCGTCGACCCGGCGCTGGGCCAGCAAGGCACGCCCAAGCCCCAGGTGCGCGTCGGTGAGGTTGGGCGCCGAGATGATCAGCTGGCGGTAGGCCTTCTCGGCCTCGGCGAACTTCTGCTGCTTGAGCTTCACGTACGCCAGGTTCGCGCGGGCTTCGGCGTAGTCGGGGTTCACCCGCAGCGCGACCTGCAGCATCGTGACCGCCTGGTCCAGCTTCCCTTCTTCGAGGGCCAGCACGCCCAGGTTGTTGGCGGCCTGCGCCTGATCGGCGTTGTTGCGCAGGGCCTTGATGAACCAGCCCTTCGCGCCTGCGGCGTCGCCTCGCAGCTTTCGAATGAGCCCCTTGTTGGTCTGGGCGTCTGCGTAGAAGTCGCAGAACTCGAGGGAATGATCACACAGCGCCTCGGCGTCATCGAGGCGACCCGCCTCGAGCTCCGCGGCACAGCGGGTGTTGTACTCCACGGCAACCGGGCTCGGCAGCGGCCGGGGCGGGCAGCCCGCCAGCATCACCATCAAGGACCAGCACGTCGCTCGCATCGTCGTCTCCTGTGCCCGGAAGGTGGAATGGGCACAGGCATATACGACGGCGACACCACGACGACTGGAAAGGACTCGGTCAGCGCTTCAACGGTCTCGACCAGGACCCGGCGAACCCGGCGGATTGGCGAGGCGAGCCTGATCATCAAGCGCATGCGCGTACTGTCGCGCCGGGCCCGCTCGAAGTTGCGTCGGACCGGGTGTGGAACGGGCTGTCACGGCGATGGCTCGAGCACCAGCGCGTCAGCCGCCGCCGGGTCGAACTGTTTCCGAAACACCTTCGGCTGCGAGGCCGACCCCAACCAGACCAGCGCGATGGCCTGGTGCTCTCCGCGGCGCATCACGATGGACTGCCTGAGCTCTTCAGAGACGCCCGCCGCGTACTGACGCTCTTCGCGGCGCAGCAGCGCGTCGTCGCGCCAGACCTGCAGCTCGACCTTGCGAATGTCGGCGTAGGGCACCGCGAGGCGCCAGGTCACCTCGCGCTCGGTCGCGAACACCCCGAAGCCGCCCTTCCACACCAGCAGCCCCACCCCGAGCGCGATCAGCAACGGCGCGCGCTGCCGCAGCGGTGAGCGACGTTCAGTCGACATCGCTGACAGGCTTCTTCGGCTTCTTCTCCTGGTCCGACCGGGCCTTCAGCTCGTGCACGGTGACCTTGGGCAACAGTGAGGCGGCTTCCCCCTTCACCCGGTCGGGCACCAGCTTCACCTCGGCGCGCACCTCGATGGTCATGCCCGCGATCATCTTGAGGAACTCGTCACGCATTCGATCGGACTGAAGGAACTTGCGCACCTCTTCGATGACGATGCGGCCGATGTCTTCCTTGGTCTTCTCGGCCTGGGTCAGCAGCAGGCCCAGAACCTCTTTGGGCAGCTTGAGCTGGCTGGCCAACTTGCGAATGCTCTCTTCGCTCATCACCACTGCGCCGACGCTGGCGGCGGCCATGCGACGCACGAACTCGGGCACGAAGCCACGTCGACCATCTTCATCGGGCGGCAGCTCGTCATCGAGCGGGTCGGCGGCGGCTCGGTCATCGGGGATCATAGCCGACACTATAGACCTGCACCGCCCCTGAATCGAACGCGCGGGCCGCGCCATTCGGCGCGCTTTCTTCTGGCGTCATTCAGGCGTTGCATGGCGGCCGATGCTCACGTTGCAAAGGGTTGGCCTTGGTTGCATGCGACTGTCGACGGAACCGCGCAGCGAAGCCGACGCCCTCGCGGTGATTCACGCGGCGCTGGCTGCGGGCGTTCGCCTCTTCGACACCGCCACCGCCTACTGCGCGACGGACGCGTTGGGCGAGAACGAGCGGCTGCTCTCGAAGGCGCTGGCCGGCACCGACGCGGTGATCGTCAGCAAGGGAGGCCTGCGTCGACCCGGCGGAGCCTGGCGGCCAGACGGCCGACTCAAGTCGATTCTGGAGGACGCCGAGCGCACCGCCGGGGCCCTGGGCCGGGTGCCCGACCTGTACCTGTTGCACGCGGTCGACCCCTCGGTGCCCTTCGCCACCTCGGTGCGGGCTCTCGTCAAGGTCAAGGAGGCTGGGCTGGCGAAGGCCATCGGTCTGTCCAACGTCACCCTCGCGCAGCTCGACGAAGCGCTCGCGCTGGCGCCCATCGAGGCGGTGCAACAAGGCCTGTCGCTCTTCGACGATCGCGCGAGGCTGTCGGGGGTGCTGCAGCGCTGCTTCGAGCGGGGCCTTCTCGTGATGGCCCACACGCCCCTCGGCGGCCCCAGGCGCATCGGGCGCTTGAAGGCCTCGCCGGTGCTCGAGGCCCTCGGCAGCGTGCATCACGTCTCACCAGCGGCCATCGCGCTCGCGGCGCTGCTCGCGCTGAACCCGCAGGTCTGCGTGATCCCCGGAGCCCGTCGCGTCGAGACCATTCGCGACGCGGCCACCGCGGTGACGGTGCAGCTGTCAGACGACGAACGCGCGACGCTGCGGGAGGCGTTCCCGGCGTTGGGCGCGGCGCCCTCGGTCACCGTCCCGACCGGCGGCCCGCGCAGCGAAGTCGTGCTGCTGATGGGCATTCAGGGGGCGGGGAAGACGGCGCTGGTCGACGAGTACGTCGCCAACGGCTTCCAACGCTTCAACCGTGATCTCCTAGGCGGCACCCTGAAGGATCTCGGTCAGGCGGTGTCGCGGGCGCTGCATCAGGGCGCGACCCACGTGGTGCTCGACAACACGTACACCACCCGCGCGGCCCGGGCCGCGATCATCGAGGTGGCGAAGCAGCGCGGCGCGAAGGTCAAGGGGCTCTGGCTCGACGTGCCGCTGCACGAGGCCCAGATCAACGTGATCGGTCGCATGCTCGAGGCGCACGGCCGCCTGCTGGGCCCCGACGAGCTCAAGAAACAGCGAGACAACACCGGCCTGACGCCGCTCGCGCACTTCCGCACCGTGCGGGAACTCGAGGTGCCCACCCGTGACGAGGGCTTCGACTGGCTCGAGACCCGGCCGTTCGTTCGACGCCCGATCAGCGGCGGCCAGGGGCGCTTCATCGCCTTCGAGTGCGCACCAGCCCAGCACGCCACCGACGAGCCCACCTTCGTGTTCGCGTGGACCGAGACCGAACGCGCTGCGGTCGAGGCCCAGGCCAGGCGCCTGTCAGCCACCGCACTCATCTGTCCGCACGGCGGCGGGCCCCCGAGTTGCTGGTGCCGCCCTCCCCTGCCGGGGCTGCTGCTCGAGGCCTGTCACCAACACCGGCTGTCGCCGACCCGCTGCACGGTGATCGGCGCCACCGAGACCCATCAACTGCTCGCGGCGACCGTTGGGGCCGGGTACCTGCAGGGGGCCGTCTCGAGCCGCCTCGACTTTTCTGAACCCGGGTGAAACGATCTTCAGATGGGAGTTGGCGAAGCGCCGGCAGACGTCGCGCCTCAGGGGGTTGTCCTGGCCAACAACCCCTCGCTGGTGGTTGCTGAGCGGATCTTCCTCGGCGCCCTCTGCGCTTGGCTCGTCGCCGCTGTCGGGGCAGTCGACGTCGAGTTGTACGATGGGTTCGATGCAATCTCCAACGCGCACTTCTTCCTGGGTCGTACGCCCTACTACACGCTGACGCGATGGCCCTTGCTGTGCCTTGCGTTGCTCCCGGGCGAGGCCTTCAAGACGGCGTTCGACCTTTCACCGCTCGAAGTTCGCCCAGCCCACCTGACGATGCTGGTGCTGCACGTCTGCTACCTCCTCGGCACGTGGGCCCTCACGCGCACCGTCTGGGGTCGTAGCTGGGCGTCGCTGCTGGCGTTCGCTGCAGCCGTCCCGACGGTGATCTTTTTCTCCTACGCGCCGTTCGTCAGCCACGACGTTTTTCCGGGGCTGTTGTTTCTCGCGCTGATCGTGGTGAGCGAGCGATTCTCGCAGCGCCCCACACCCTCGGGCTGGATGATCCTGGTCGGGCTCGGTGCTGCTGGAGCGCTGATCAAGCCGACCTACGGGATCTTCTGGGGCGCGACCCTCGTCGCCCGAGCGCTCCCCACGCTGCTGCGGCTTCCCCAGGCCTATCGGACGCCCTGGCGCTCCTTCGCGCTGCTCGTCGGCGCAGCGGTCGCGAGTGGCGCGCTGTTCTGGATCAGCATGGGGTCGGTGCTGGGCTTTCTGGACGACTACGCGAAACAACCCTTTCTCCTGCGGCCGCTCAATCACATCACCTGGCTCCGCCTCCAGCACGGGGACCCCTTCGAACAGTTCTGGCCCTGGGTCTACGTCGCGAACTACCCAACGGCGTACGGCTTCCTCGCCGCGTTCTGCTTCATCCCCGGTGCGGTGCTCTGCCTACGCACAGGCCGACTGCCCTTTGTGATTGCGGTCGCCTGGGGGCTGGGCTTCGTGGCCATCCAGGCGACGCCCTTCCGCGAGGTTCGGTACCTGGCGTTTCTGTGTCCGCTCACCGGCTGTGTGCTGGTTCCGGTTCTGGCCCGCGTGCTTCGAGCACGGTTGGTCGCGATCGCGTGCTCGGCGCTGTTGGTGGTTGATCTCGCACGAGGGGCGGGCGAGGCGGCGCTGATCGCGGACCCCTTCTACCGCCACAGTGAGCTCAAGGCGCTCGTGGAGCCCCTCCTCGACGTCCCTCACCGCAGACGACAGAACGTCCTCTGCCGGCATGACATCTTGACGTTCGTGCCTTCAACCCCGACGCCGTTCGTTGGCGACCCCTACCACCGGCTCTTCCAATTCAATGTCAGCCAGCTCGTCATGGGCGCGGCTCCACAGGATCGGGGCTACGCGGCGGTCTTGAGGAGTTGGCGCGACCGGGATTCCCAGCGGCCGTTGAACAGGTCGGCGCGCAGAGCAGCC
>VYLD01000235.1_pt1 | contig 18997 bp, 16 predicted proteins | sample 5114401 | NCBI WGS metagenome assembly VYLD01 (sample SAMN12291783, study PRJNA351875) | freshwater metagenome | isolation source: freshwater lake | place: USA: Michigan, Gull Lake | collected 2013-08-08 | reverse complement strand
GTACCCAACCGGTATCAGAGTCTCTCGCCAAGAGATGAAGGAACTCAAAATTCAACGCGCGGCCTTCCACGGCGAATGGAATTACACACTACAGCCGAAGTCGATCGCGTAGTTGCTGCACCGAGACCTTCAACGATGATTGACGACGTCGGCCGGGAGCCCCACTGTCCCTCGTATGCGGTTGATCTGCCTCGTGATCCTGCTCGGCGTGGCGCGGGAGGCGGCGGCCGAGCCCGAGCGCGTGCAGGTCGGCGGGTACCTGCGCAACGTCGAGCGGCCTCGACCTTGAAGCGGGGCAGGGTGAAGGGCTTGACGGTGAAGCGGCGCTGTTCGACCGCGGTGCCGCTGCGCCAGCTGACGGTCCACTCGCCGCTGACGGCGCCGCGATCGATCGGGAAGCTGCCGGCGACGACACCCCACGGGCCGGTGGGCGCCTTTTCTTCGAGCAGCACCTCACCCTGGGGGTCGGTGATGAGCCACGTGCCCGGGCGCTCTTCGAGGGGCGTCAGATCGTTGGCCTTCAGCACCAGCGCGCGAAACTTCACCGTGTTGCCGGGTTCGTACAGCGGGCGATCGGTGATGACGTGCACGCGGGCCGGCGTGAAGAGCGGCAGCGGCAGATCGAGCGTCGTGCTGCCCAGGGTCGAGGTCACGCGGGTACGCAACGTGTACTGCCCGTCATTCACCTTCGGCAGCGCGATGGCGGCGCTCAGATAGCCGCCGCCACCTTGCCAGCCCTTCTGTGGCGGCAGGGGTGTCTCGGCGCCGTTGGCGACCAGCGCCAGCTCGGGGGCGAACTTGGTGACGGTGGCCGAGTGGCGGTTCTCGCTGTTGACGACCGAATACAGCGCCTGCACCGACACGGTGACTGAGCTGGTCGCCCCGCGCGTGAGCCCGCCAGCGTTGACCGAGATGAGCTGCCGCAGCTCGCCGTCGGGGCACTGGTTGAGCCACAGGCCGTGGGTGAAGCCGGTGCTCAGGCAGACCTGCGTCGAGCCGATGAGCGCCGCGAGCGCGAGGGCGCCGATGGCGATGGCGTACTTCCAGCGAATGGCGCCGCGGGTGGTGGCAGGTTCGCTGAGGGCGGCAGGTCCGAAGAGACACGTTTCGAACGGTGTCCCGAGCGGTCCGAGCAATCGGCCGCCGGCGGATCCCTCGACCCACTTACTGGGACAGGGTTTTCCGTTTTGCTCGATTATCAGGCGCCCTCTGGATTGGTTGGTCTGACGTTCGCCTCGGAATGTGGGGACCGGGGAAGAGCCTTCTCGCGCTGGCCGCACGAATCCAGGAGTTGCGCTCCCTCAGCCCAGGAGCGCTGTCAGAGCTGGCCGAGGTAGCTGAGCAGATCGTCCCGCTGGGCCGGGGTGAGCGCGGTGAGGTCTCCGTGGGCACTCCCGCCGCAGGTCGGATCGGTCAGGCGCTGTGCGAGGGTCTTCGCGCAGCCGTCGTGCATCCACGGGCCGCGACGCGACACGCCCTTGAGCGATGGCACCTGGAAGGCCTCACCGGTGCCGACGCTCGTCGTGGACGAGTTCGTGAAGGACGAGCCGCTGTGGCAGCTGTTGCAGCCTGCGGCGTCGAAGGCCGCGCGGCCCTTCGTCATGTCGACTGGCGAGGCAGGGCTCGGCGCCGGAGGTGCGGACAGCGAATCGAGGAACCTGGTCAGGGAGCTGATCTGTTCCGCGGTGGGTGCAGCGCCGCCCATACGGGCCACGAAGGTGTCGTCGACCAGCTCGCCGAGCGAGCCCAGGTCGCCCTTCCAGTGAAAGGGGGCCGTCTGAGAGAGGCCTCCAGAGAGCGTCTGTGTTCGGCGGGCCTTTCCAAAGAAGGTCCACACGTGGCCGTCTTCCCGGCCTTCGGGGTGACAGGACGCGCAGGCCAGCCCGCCTGGCGAAGTGTGGAAGAGCTGCGCGCCGGGACCATCGAGGCGATCAGACGAAAGCGTGATGCGCTCAATCGTCTGGTTCGTCGCACCTCGCGGGGGCACCACCACCAGGACGCTGGGATCGCGGCTGTGGACGATCAGCGCTCCGGCAGGCGTGAAGGCCACTCCGACGGGTTGGCCCCAGGGGCCGGTGAGGCGGCCCTCGTTGTCGAGCGGGGGCGTGGCGGCGCTCACCGGGCCGCAGATGCCTCCCGAGGTGCCCGTCTGCGAAAGGGTCACACGCGTCAGCTCGAGGTTGCCCGGGTTGACGATGGCCAGCTCGGTGCCGTCGGGCGACAGCGCCGCATCGACCGGCAAGATGCCGGGCACCTCGAAAGACGAGACCGCAGAGCCCTTGCCGTCGATCACCGTCACGGCAGACCGAACGACCGCTGAATCGCAGGGGTTGCGATAGTACGGCACCGCGACGGGAGGGAGCCCGGTGCGGATGGTGTCGATGTCTCCTTCGACCGAGCGCTGGTGGATCATCACCGTGGTTTCACCTGGGCCGGCCAGCGTGCGCCAGGCCACCGTGGGAACGAAGGCCGCCGGCTGGTCGCGGACCGGTGGAAGACTGATGCTGGGCGGCTTCGTCGATCTCACCTGACGGTCTTCGACGGTCAGCAGGGTCGCGCTGCGAAAGGTGGACACCTGCACCTGGCCGTTGCGAACGACGACGTCTCGCAGCTCTTCCCCCAGCCGGCGAACCGACGTCGATCCGGTGGACGGCAGGGACACCAGCTCACCTCCGGCGCAGGCGACCAGCAGCGTGGTGCGGGCCGAGTCCCACGCCAGCCCCCGTGGCTCGGCGCAGACCGAGGTGACGTTGCGAAGTGACGCGTCGGCCAACCCGACGGTCGCGACCTGCCCTGAGCCGCGCAGCGCCACGCGAATCAACCCCCGGTTGTCTTCGACGGCCCGGGTGGGCTGGCTGCCGACGGTCAGGCGAACGGTGCCCCGCACGCTGCCGAGCTTCAAGTCCACGATGTGAATGAGGTCCCGATCGGGGTCGCTGACCACCGCGAAGTCACCGCCGCCGACGACCGCGACGGTGCCCCCCAGAATCGGTGTGCCCACCTTGCTTCGAACGTTGGCGACCCCGCCAGACGTGCCCGCGAGGCCGTTGCCGGTCGGGGCTTCGTCCGGGGCGCACGACACCAGGACCAACGCGGCGAACGAGGCGCCGAGGGAACGGAAAGGCATGGGGACTCCAAGGGTGAGGACGGGGCCAGTATGGGAGCCGCCCCTCGGCGGTACAAGGACAGGAGACGCCGGTTGCCGCCCTGGCGCGTGGGTCCCCGGCAGAACGAGGGGTCAAACAGCCGTCGCGCAACTGGGGCTCCGACGACCCGACCAGCAGAGAGGGAGGCACTGGCCGTGCGATGGTGGGCAGTCCGGGTCTTCATCGTCGGCAACGGGTCCCTGCCTGCCATTCCTTCGCCCATCACGGGCCCCACGAGTCGCGAACGAAGCGGTTTCGGAACCAACGGCTTCACCACCTGAAGTCTGGAGAGCCCGGCGCGGGTGTCGACCTCGCGCTGCAGAGGACACCATCTGCTCCTGGGTCGCCGAGGTGCAGTCGCAGCTGCCCGAGGTTGGGCACGGCCTTGCAACGTGCGGCCGCAACGAGAGCTCTTGCGGTGGCTTCGCCATGAGCAGCCGCGCGAGTGATGAGGCCACCCGACATCTGGGGACGTGCCGTGCCACCGACAACGCTCGCCCGACGCCGCCGCGTGGGCCTTCGATGAGAACCCGCCCAGGGCGCGGCTTCGAGGCCCCGCGCACCGGGCAGGCCCAGGCCGGTGCCTTCGCCCACCGGGCGGGTGCTGCAGAGGGGCTCGAAGATGGCCGCGCGCAGTTCGGGCGCGGCAAGTGGCTTCACGCTGAGGCCTCACTGTGCCGTTGCAACGAGAACTCTCACGGTGGCTTCGCCAGGACGCAGCCGCTCGGCGTCGAGATGAGGCCACTCGGCGCCTGCTGACGTGCGGTGCCGCCGACAACGCTCGCCCCGACGCCGCTCCTTGGGGACCGGCGGGCCTTCATCACGCAGCTTCGAGTGGCTGCAACGAGAGCTCCCGCCGGGGCTTTCAGTGTGGAGCGGCCTCACGAGGGCGCCCGTGGGCCTTCGTCAAGGCGCTTCCAGGTGGGGCGACCCCCCCGCTCGGCGTCTCCCGGGGTCCCCTGGGGGGACGGAGGCCGAGATCACCCGACCGACCCGAGGGGCCTTCGTCAGGCAGGCGCGAAGGGCGTCACGCTGGTAGACGGCTGCTCATGTCAGGGCTCTTCATCACCGATGACCAGATCGCTGCCGCCCGAGAGACGGCGCAACAGATCACCAACCCGATCTTCGACCTCATTGGGAAGAACACCACCGTCTCGGTCGAGCGCACGGTGCTGCGTTGGTTCGGGGTCGATGGGGTGGGGACGCTGGGGGCTCCGCTGGTCAACCTGATGGTCGATCGGCTTCACGCCGCGAAGGTGCTCAACAAGGGCGCGGCCTACTGGTACGGCCGGGCGCTGAGAATGGGCGCCAGCAGCCCCCTGGACGCGGTCGAGCGACTCAGCGCGGCCCCCCTCGAGACGCTGGGCCCGCTCAGCCCGGCCGACGAAGCCTCGCTGCGCGTCGAGGTGCGCGCAGAGGCTTCGGCGATGGTGCAGGAGCTGAAGGATCGCGTCGCCCGCCGCGACGCGCTGAGGCACGAGTTCCCCATGGGGCCGACTCCCCACAAGTACCTGATCGTCGCCACCGGCAACATCTTCGACGACATCGATCAGGCCCGGGCCGCGGCGCAGGCTGGCGCCGACGTGATCGCGGTGATTCGATCGACCGCCCAGTCGTTGCTCGACTACGTGCCGCACGGCGCCACCACCGAGGGGTACGGCGGCACCTACGCCACCCAGGAAAACTTTCGCATCATGCGTGAGGCGCTCGACGACGAGTCGAAGAAGCTCAAGCGGTACGTGCAGCTCACCAACTACTCGTCTGGCCTGTGCATGTCGGAGATCGCCTTCGCGGCAGCCTGGGAACGGCTCGACATGCTGCTCAACGACGCCATGTACGGCATTCTGTTTCGCGACATCAACATGCGGCGCACCTTCATCGATCAGTACTTCTCGCGACGCATCTGCGCGCTGGCCGGCATCATCATCAACACCGGTGAGGACAACTACATCACCACCGCCGACGCCTACGACGCCGCGCACACGGTGATCGCCAGCCAGTTCATCAACGAGTGCTTCGCGCGCCGCGCCGGCGTGAAGGACTGGCAGCTGGGCCTGGGCCACAGCTACGAGATCGACCCGCACAAGCCCGAGACGCTGCTGCTCGAGCTGTCTCAGGCCATGCTGGTGCGCCGGTGTTTCCCCGACGCGCCGCTCAAGTACATGCCGCCCACCAAACACAAAGAGACCGACATCTTCTTCAGCCACGCCTACGACGTGATGGCCGACCTGGTGGCGGTGTGGACGAAGCAGGGCATTCAGCTGCTGGGCATGATGACCGAGGCCATGCACACGCCGCTGCTCGCCGATCGCTACGTGGCCCTCAAGAGCGCCTCGTACCTGCACCGCGCCGCCCGGGGCATCGACGAGGAGTTCGTGGTGCGGGAAGACGGCAAGATCGCCAACCGCGCCAGGTTCGTCTTCGGCAAGGCCATGGAGCTGCTCGAGGAGTGCCGCGCCGACGGCATGGTGGCCGCCATCGGGCGGGGCCGGTTCGGCGACGTGAAGCGCACCGAGACCGGAGGGAAGGGCCTGGACGGGGTGATCGAGAAGGCGCCCGACTACTTCAACCCCTTCCTCGAGCTCATGGAGGGCCGATGACGAGCGCGTGGCTGCTGCTGGTGGTGCTGTCGCAGGCCGAGTCGCTGAAGACCCACGAGCTGGGCGGCATGTCGGTGAAGGCGCCGAAGTCATGGGTGCTCGCCGAGGAAGAAGGCTCGAAGGAATGGGCGAGCCATGACGATCGAGCGAAGATGGCGTTCTCGGCGTTCGTGGTCGACCCGCAGCGCCCCGCGAAGGCCTGCGTCAAGCAGCTGGTGGAAGCCATCAACGCCGAGGGGTTCACGGACACCACGGTGGGCGGCCAACCGGCGTCGAAGAAGATCAGCACCGACTTCATCGCCGAGAGCGAAGAGGCCAGGACCGAGGCCAACAAGGTGACCACCACCACCCTGGTGGGCTGCAACGGCAAGACGAAGTGGTTGCTCACCTTCTCGAACCGCACGGCCGATGGCGCGAAGTACGGCGCGCTGCTCAAGCGGGTCATCGAGTCGATCAGCTACGGGAAATGACCATGACCACCCACCCGGGACGAGAGAAGCACCTGATCAGGCCCTACGGAGACCGGCGCGACGACGGCGTGGTGCAGCTGTCGTTCACCCTGCCGGTCACCGCCTCGGAGAAGGCCAAAGAGGCCGCCAAGCTCTTCTGCCAGAAGATGGGGTTCACCGACGTGAAGGTGGCCGCCATCGAGCGCGCAGCCGACCAGTACACGTTCTTCGTGGTCTACGCGCGGTCGGCGGTGGTGCTCGACTACGCCGAGATCGACACCCCCGAGATCGTCATCAAGAAGAAGAGCTTCGACGAGCTCAACGCCTTCATCGAGGTCGAGATCGCGCGCCGGGTGGTGGTCTTCGGCGCCTGCACCGGCACGGACACGCACACCGTGGGCATCGACGCGATCTTGAACATGAAGGGGTTCGCCGGTGATTACGGCCTCGAGCGCTACCCGTGGTTCGACGCGTACAACCTGGGCAGCCAGGTGCCCAACGCCGAGCTCATTCGCCGCGCCAAAGAGAAGAGCGCCGACGCCATTCTGGTGTCGCAGGTGGTGACCCAGCGCGACGTGCACAAGGACAACAGCCGGGCCTTCATCGAAGAGGCGAAGAAGCAGGGGCTGCACGGCAAGGTGACCCTGCTGCTGGGGGGCCCGCGGGTCGATCACAAGCTGGCCCTCGAGCTGGGCTTCGACGCGGGGTTCGGGCCTGGCACCAAGCCGTCGGACGTGGCCAACTTCGTGGTCCACACCGTGCTGCAGCGCATGGGCAAAGAAGACAAGGGCCAGTCGTTCGAAGGAGCGCCGACGTGAGCGTGAAGTCCGTGACGATTCGGCTGCGCATGTCGAGCCACGACGCGCACTATGGCGGCAACCTGGTGGACGGCGCCCGGGTGCTTGGCTTGTTCGGTGATGTGGCCACCGAGCTGCTCATCCGGCTCGACGGCGACGAGGGGTTGTTCCGGGCGTACGACTCGGTCGAGTTCCTCGCTCCCGTCTACGCCGGCGACTACCTCGAGGTCTCGGGGCAGATCACCCAGGTGGGCAACACCAGTCGGAAGATGTCCTTCGAAGCGGTGAAGGTGATTCGCGCCGCGCCCGAGATCAACGACTCCGCCGCGCTGGTGCTCGAGCCCGCGGTGGTGGTGTGCCGGGCCACGGGCACCTGCGTCACCCCGAAGGACAAGCAGCGCGGAGCCGCCACGTGATCGATCACCTCTCGACATACACGGTGGTCTTCGAGAAGGCCCAGGCGTTCTACGACGCGGCCCTGGCGCCGCTGGGCTACGAGCGCACCGCCGGGCTCACCGCCACCTGGGACGCGGAGTTTCCCAACCGGCGCATGAGCGCCTACGGGCCGAAGGGGAAACGGGTGCTGTGGCTGATCGAGGTGCGGGAGAAGGCGAGCCCCCGACACGTGGCCTTCGCCGCGCCGTCGCACCAGGCGGTGCAGGCCTTCTTCGAGGCCGCGCTGGCCGCGGGCGGCGTCGACAACGGGCACCCGGGGTTCCGGGAGCAGTACCACCCGACCTACTTCGGGGCGTTCGTCCTCGACCCCGACGGCAACAACGTCGAGGCAGTCACCCACGTGAAGGAGTGAAGGGATGAGCACGCTGCCGCCGATGGTGATCACCGCTGCGATGGTGGGCGCCGAGACCACCCGCGCTCAGACCCCGCACCTGCCCATCACCGCCGACGAGATCGGCGAGGCGGCCGCGAAGTGTCGCGAGGCCGGCGCCGCGATGGTGCACATTCACGCGCGTACGGCTGACGGCGCTCCGAGTCAGGACACCGAGCTGTTCCGCGCGGCGATTCGGGCCATTCGCGCCCGCTGTGACATTCTGGTGCAGGTGTCCACCGGCGGGGCCGTCGGCATGAGCGTCGATGAGCGCTGTGGCCCCTTGAAGCTCACCGGCGCCGACCGCCCCGACATGGCCACCCTGTCGACGGGCACGGTGAACTTCGGCGACGACGTGTTCTGGAACCCCAGGCCCCTGGTGCGCGACATCGCCACCCGCATCAAGGCGCTGGGGCTCAAGCCCGAGATCGAGTGCTTCGACGCCGGCATGATCGACGAGGCGCGGGCGCTCGCGAAAGAAGGCTTCATCACCCTGCCGGCGCACTTCGACTTCGTGCTCGGGGTGGGGGGCGCGCTGGGCGCCACCACCGAGGCGCTGGACTTCATGCGCTCGTATCTGCCGGCCGGCTCGACGTGGACCTGCGCCGCCATGGGCCGCCATCAGCTGCCCTTCGTCGAGCTGTCCGCCGAGCGCGGGGGGAACGCGAGGGTCGGGCTGGAAGACAACATCTACCTGGCGAAGGGGGTGCTCGGGCGCAACGACGAGCTGGTCGCTGAGGCGGCGCGGCGGGCGCAAGCAAAGGGGCGCACCCTGGCGACGCCGCAGCAGGCGCGGGAGCTGTTGCGGCTGACGTGAGGGCGGCCCAGGAGGGTCCCGCGGGTTCTGAGAGGTCGAGTGTGCCTCGATGCTCGAAAGACCGACGAAGAGGTGCTCGTTCGTGGCCGCGCCGAGGCCCACGGCCGTGAGAGGCGGCGCTTCAAGCGGCAGGTCGAAGGCCCGACGGCGGCAACGACCAGGCGCTCGAGGCCGCGCCAGGTGTGCGATCAGGTCGACCTCGACGAACCCCGTCAGTGCCGGGGTGACGACGTGCGGCTTCAACGGACTGGGAAGGACGACATGCGATGACGATGGCTCCTGAGAAGGTGTGGGACTACCCGAGGCCTCCGAGGCTCGAGCCGGTGAAGCAGCGCCTTCGAGTGGTGCTGGGCGGCGTCACCATCGCCGACACGATCGGCGGGTATCGGGTGCTCGAGACCAGCCACCCGCCCACGTACTACCTGCCGCGCGCCGACGTGGTGCCTTCCGCGCTGGTGCCGGCATCGGGCCGCAGCTTCTGCGAATGGAAGGGCGTGGCGACCTACTTCGACGTGGTGTCGGGGGGCCTCACGCGCTCCAAAGTGGCGTGGACGTATGAGGCGCCCAACGACGCTTTTGCCGCGATCACCCGCTTCGTGGCCTTCTACGCGGGCCCGATGGACGCGTGCTTCGTCGACGACGAGCCGGTGACGCCGCAGCCCGGTGGCTTCTACGGAGGGTGGATCACCCGCAATCTGATCGGCCCCTTCAAGGGCGCGGCCGGCACCAACGACTGGTAGCGGCCGTTCGGAAAGCGCGAGGCTTCAAGGGGAATGCTCTTCTTGTTCGCCGTCGTCGCTCAGATCGCTCAGACCGTGGTCGGGTGTCCGTTGACTCCCCGGTTGGGACACTGCGGAAGGTTCTGGCTCTCTGGCCATCCAGACCCGCGCCCCTTGACCGGCATCGTGCACCGCGACGCGAGAATTGCAGCGGTCGGCGAGATGGAAGTGTTTCGGGGCAGCTCATGGAAGCCCTGTACCGGCGATGCCGACGGACGAAAACGTCGAGACCCTCTACCGGGTGTTCTCGGTGTACCGACGCAAGCTCTCGCCCGCCACGATGTCGGCGGACGAGGATCTCGAGGCGAAGAAGCGGCTCAAGCAGACGCCGCTGCGGCAACTCAGCGCCGACGACGCGCTCGCCGTCACGGCTTTCTGCGACGATCTTCGTGACCTCCGCAGCCTCAAGCACTTTCTTCCCCGTCTGCTGGAGATCGGGCTTCATCCGGGCAGAGGGGCGCTCCTCGGCGTGGTCAAGGTCTTGCTCGAAGCCGCGCGGTGGCGCACCTGGCCCGAAAAGGAGCGCGCAGCGATCGAGCACTGCCCGGGAGCGCTCGGTTGCAGCGATCACCTGTGTCGATGAAGGCCCGGACGCTCGTCCTGCAGCGTCACCCACGCCTTCAGGACCTTCCGTTGAATCGCTCAATCGATGGATGTCACGTGCAGGTTCGTCCCGCGTCACAGCGCCATGCCCAATTCGGCGGACACAGGCGCCGCTGTCTCGCCCGAGATTTCACCAGAAGGGGCCAACCGTATGCCGGGCATTCGATACCTCGTCGGTGATGCGACGGCCCCCGAAAGGACCAGGCCCGAAGTTCATTGCTCACCTCTGCAGCCACAGAGGCGGTTGGGGAAAGGATTCGTGCTCGCGCTCCGCGTCTCGATGAACGCGACGTGAGCGCGCGAGCACCGCCGGTGATGGGGACGCTGGCTGCGAGCGGCGAGCAGGTTTCAGTGCCATGGTGCTGGTCAACGGTGCGACGAACGAGGCTGTGGCGGCTGCAGATGATCGGCGCGCTGGCGCTCGGGTGCGCGTGTGGCCCGACCGATCCGCAAGTCCTCAAGGCCGTGGCCACCCTGCAGGGCACGCTCGAGCGCCCGCCAGGCGTGCTCGGCGACGCGTGGCTGTTTCTCTCCTCGCCGACCCAGGGGCCTCTGGGAGAGCCGGCAGTGCCGATCGCCGCGACGGCGGTGAGCGCGGGCCAGCTCGAGCGGTCGAGCCGCTACGTCTTCGGCGAGGTGCGGGCCAACCCGTACCGGCTCTTTGGCGTGCTCGACGTGGATCAGGATCTTCGGGTCGACGTCGACGTGCTGGCGCAGCCGACCGCCGGCGATCGGGTGGGCGCGGGCGTCGAGCTGAACCTGCAGCCCGGCCGACCGGTCGAGCTCGACTATGCCTTCCCCACGCTGGTCACCACCGAGCCGCCGGCCTTTCGGGTCGAGAACGCCACCGACACGACGTTCGCGCTCGACGCGACCCAGGGAGGGTTGACGACGCTCAACCTGGTGGCTGCTCCGCTGGGCCGTTTCGACCCGTCGAGGCACGGGTTTCCCGTGGGGCTGGTCGACGAGGATGGCGACGGCCTGCCCGACGATCGCGACGGAGATCGCGTGCCTGATCTCACCCTGCAGGCCTTGTTGCGATGGCGCCCGGCGCCCGGCCAACACCCAGCCGGCACCGACGTGGTGGTGCCGCTGCTGATCGACCCCACGTCGCTGCTCACGACCTTGCAGGGGAATGTGCGTCTCACGCTCCTGCTCGAGCGGCTCAGCGTCACCGTCGTTCCGCAGGCGCAGGAGGTCGTTCGTCGCGCGGGCCGTCGCGAATTCAGGAGCTTCGGGGCGCCGCCGGCGGGCGACTACGAGCTGGTGGTCCTCACCGGCACGGGGCAGTTCTGGCGAATGCCCAATCAGCTGGCGCCGACGGAAGAGACCCAGCGGCTCAGGTTGCGCTTCGACCGGGCGGCCCGCTGAACTACAGTCGACGGCCTCTTTCGAATGAACGCGGCACCTGAATCGGACTCGGTCATCGCCAACCCGCTGCGTTCGAGCGGAGTGCTCGACGCGTCAGCCCTGGACAAGGGCCGTGCGTGGGTCAAAGAGAACGGCGGGCTGCTCAGCGACGCGCTGCTGCGGCTCAACCTGGTGAAGGAAGGCGATTTCCTGCGGGTCTTCGCCGAGCTGTACACCACGCGGTTCGTCAAGTCCGAGAAGCTGCGCGCCCTGAAGCTGGACGAGGTGCTGCTCGAGCGGGTCGGCGTACGGTCGGCCGAGCGGCTGCGCATGTGCCCGATTCGGTGGGACGAAGAGAAGGGCGAGCTGCACGTGGTCGCGGCGGTGCCGCTGCCGGCGAACCTCGAGCCTGAGCTGCGGCAGTCGGTCGGCGCGCGCACGGTGACGGTCTACGTGGCGACTTCGGGCGTGGTGGCGGCGCTCATTCGCCGCTCGTACTACCGCGACGAGTCGGCCTTCACGCTGGTGACGCCCAACGGGGCCGGGCCCGCGTTGCCGGCCGCTGCGCAGATGCTCTCGAGCGAGTCTGCATCGTCCTCGCCGCTGCCCGACCCGATCGGGCACAGCCAGACGCAGACGCTGACTGGCGGGGCGGCGCCCGCGGTCGTGGTGATCGGCGACGACGTGCCCGCGCCTTCCACCGAAGGCAAGACGGTGATGGTGAACCTCAACGCGCTCGCCGACAGCTCGACGATCGCCACGCTGCGTCGGGAGAACGCGCGGTACCGGTTGGCCCAGGAGTTCCACCGCCGGGTCACCCTCGAGCGCGATCTCGAGGCGATGGTCGATCGCATCCTCTCGGTGCTGTTCGAGCTGCTGCCCGCCGAGGGCGCGGCGATCTGGCTGTCGACGGGGCAGTTCGCCTCGAAGTCGAGGACCGGCGCGCAACAGGTGCAGGTGCCGAAGGCGGTGTACGAGCAGGCGGTCAACTCAGAGAAGGGCGTGCTGACGCACAACGCGCTGCTCGACGATCGGTTCGATCGCAGCGCCAGCGTGATGGTGCGCGGGATTCAGAGCTGCATGGCCGTGCCGCTGCGCACCCGGAACGGGGCGGTGGGCGTGCTGTACGTCGAGTCGATCAGCCAGTCGGCGGCGTTCACCGACGAGGACCTGCCCATGCTGGAGTCGATCGGCGCGCAGGCCGCCATTCTGCTCGACAACGCAGCGCTGTTGGCCAAGGTGCGGCAGGAGGTCGAGCGGCGCTCTCAGCTGTCGCGCTTCCTGTCGGCGGCGGCGGTCGACGAGGTGTTGTCGGGGCGCATGGACGTGAAGATGGAAGGCGCCGCGGCCGAGGTGACGGTGCTCTTCGCGGACCTGCGCGGCTTCACCACGCTGTCGGCGAACATGCGGGCCGAAGAGGTGGTGCGCTTCCTCAACGACTTCTTTCAGGAAGCCGTCGACGCGGTCGAGCGCAACCACGGCATCGTCGACAAGTTCATCGGCGACTGCGTGATGGCCTTGTGGGGCGCGCCGCTGCCCAAAGAAGACGATTCGCGCAACGCCCTCCGTGCAGCCCTCGAGCTGGTCGAGCGCGCTTCGCGCATTCGGGTGAATGGGCGCCCGCTCGAGGTGGGCGTCGGGGTGAACACCGGCCTGGCGGTGGTGGGGGCCCTGGGGTCGAAGCAGCGCTCTGACTACACCGCGATTGGCGCCACGGTGAACCTCGCCGCGCGGCTGTGTGGCATCGCCCGTGAGAACGAGGTGCTGCTCACCTCGGACACGCTGATGCGGGCGGGCCCGGGGGTGATCACCGAGGCCGGCGATGCCGTGGTCTTGAAGGGGCTCGACGTGCCCATCGTGCCCTACTCGCTCAAGACGGTGACGCAGCCGCTGCGGCTCAGCGAGGTGCAGGCCGTCCCGCAGGGGACGCAGCCGGGCATTCCCTGGCCCTTCGGGCGCGGTCGCAAGTAGCCGCCCTCCGAACGTGAGACTGGCGTTCACCTCGGACACGCACCAGGCGCACCGGTCGCTCGAGGTGCCGCCCTGCGACGTCTTCATTCACGCGGGTGACTTCAGCCGGCGGCGGGGTGACCGCGACGAGGCGCGTGAATTCTTGAGGTGGTGCTCGCAGCAGCCCGCGGCGCACCGGCTGCTGGTGGCGGGCAACCATGACTGCGTCGCCGAAGAGGACCCACCTGGTTCCGCGCCGCGTGTCTCGAGGCGTGCGTGACGTACCTCGAGGACGACGGGGTGGTGATCGAGGGGGTGTCATTCTGGGGCTCGCCGGTGACCCGGCCTCCGACGGTCTGGCCTTCAACCGCGCCGGGCGCGGCGCTGGATGCCCACTGGGCGCTCATTCCTCAGAGGGTCGACGTGCTGATCACCCACGGGCCGCCGGCGGGCGTGCTCGACCTGTTCCATGGTGCGTCGATCGGCTGTCCGCAGCTGCGGGCCGCGGTGCGCGCGAAGCGGCCCCGGGTTCACCTCTTCGGCCACGTGCACGACGCGCGCGGAGAAGCGACGATCGGGGGGGGGCGCTTCGTGAACGGGTGCGCCCAGACCGGGCGGCTCGACCAGGTTCGACCGGTGGTGCTGCTCGAGGTGTGAAGTCGAGGCTCGGGGGGCCTTTTTTCGCCGCAGTCGGGTAGACCCATTTCGTGATCGAACAGCCGCAGCAGAACCCCACGCAGGCCACCGATGTGCCCCTGCCCACCGAGCTGGTCGACGCAGCGACGCTCACCCCGATGATGAAGCAGTACCTCGAGGTGAAGGCGCAGCACCCCGGCGCGCTGCTCTTCTTCCGGCTGGGCGACTTCTACGAGCTGTTCTTCGACGACGCGGTGAAGGCCGCCGAGCTGCTGCAGATCACGCTCACCTCGCGCGCCAAGGGCCTCGATCGGGTGCCCATGTGCGGCGTGCCCCACCACGCGGCGAAGCGGTACATCGCGCGGCTGATCGAGGCTGGCCAGAAGGTGGCGGTCTGCGAGCAGCTCGAGCCGCCCGGCAAGGGCATCGTCAAGCGCGAGGTGGTGCGGGTGATCACCCCCGGCATGGTGCTCGACGACGACGTGCTCGAGGCGCGCGAGAACAACTTCCTGGCGGCGCTGAGGCCCGCGGGCGATGACGACCTCTGGGGCGGCGCGCTGCTCGACGCCAGCACCGGAGAGTTCTCGGCGCTGCAGCCCGGGGCCTTCGAGGTGATCCTGGACGAGCTGAGCCGGGCCGCGCCCCGGGAGCTGCTGGTGCCCGAGGGCTTCGGCGACGCCCCGCTCGAGGCGGTGCTGGGCTCGTTCTCACGGCGGCCGACGGTGGCCACGCTGCCGGCCGATGCCTTCGTCGAGGCGCGGGCGCGGGCGCTGTTGCAGGCGCACTTCCAGGTGAAGTCGCTCGATGGGTACGGGCTCTCGTCGAGCAGCCCCTCGGTGGGCGCGGCGGGGGCGGCGCTGCGGTACCTGAAGGAAACCCAGAAGAGCCCCGCGGGGCACGTCGATCGCCTCTCGGTGGCCACCCGCGGCGGCGTGCTGGTGATCGACGAGGCCTCGCGCGCGAACCTCGAGCTGCTGCGCAGCCTGAAGGACAACGCCCGCGCCGGCTCGCTGGTGGGGGTGATCGATCGCTCGGTGACGGTGCTGGGCGCTCGCAAGGTGGCGCGGTGGCTGGCGGCGCCGCTGGCCGAGCTGGCCTCCATTCGGGCCCGCCATGACGCGGTCGAGGCCCTGGTGACCAGCGCGGCCCTTCGCGACGCGTTGGTCGCGCACCTGCAACAGGTGGCCGACATCGAGCGGCTGTGCGGGCGCCTGTCGCTGTCGTCGGGTGGCCCGCGGGACCTCAAGGCCCTGGGCCGGTCTCTCGAGCAGCTGCCGGGTCTGGCGGCGAAGCTCGTCGGCTCGAACTCGGGCCTGCTCTCGGCGCTGGTGCACCCGCTGCAGCACGAGGCGATCGCCAGGCTCTGCGGCGTCTTGACGCGCGCGCTGGTCGACGAGCCCCCCGCCGTCACGGGCGAAGGCGGCTTCATCGCCCGGGGCTACCACGCGCAGCTCGACGAGTACGCCGAGCTGTCGTCGAACGGGAAGGACACCCTGCTCAAGCTCGAGCAGCGCGAACGCGAGGCGACGGGCATCGGCTCGCTGAAGGTCCGCTACAACCGGGTGTTCGGCTACTACCTCGAGGTCACCAAGGCGAACCTGCACCTGGTGCCCACCGCGTGGATTCGCAAGCAGACCACCGTGGGCGGAGAGCGCTACGTCACCGAGGAGCTCAAGACCTGGGAAGAGAAGGTGCTCACCGCCGACGAGCGGCGGGTGGCGCTCGAGCTGACGTTGTTCGAGGCCCTGCGCGCCGAGGTGGTGACGTGCTCGGGGGCGCTGCGGGCGGCGGCCGAGGCCGTGTCGACGCTCGACGCGTTGTTGTCGTTCGCCCGCATCGCCGTCGAGAGCAACTTCGTGCGCCCCGAGATCGACGAGTCGGGGGTGCTGGAGCTGGTCGGCGCCCGGCACCCGGTGGTCGAGAAGGCACTGCGCGACGACACCTTCGTGCCCAACGACGTGCTGCTCAACCGCGACGAGCGGCAGGTGTTGATCATCACCGGCCCCAACATGGCGGGGAAGAGCACGGTGATGCGGCAGGTGGCGCTGGCGGTGGTGATGGCCCAGGCCGGCAGCTTCGTGGCGGCCAGGCGCGCGCGCGTCGGGCTGTGTGATCGCGTCTTCACCCGCGTCGGCGCCTCAGACAACCTGGCGAAGGGCCAGTCGACCTTCATGGTCGAGATGACCGAGACCGCGAACATCTTGAACCACGCCACCCGCAAGAGCCTGGTGGTGCTCGACGAGATCGGCCGTGGCACCAGCACCTTCGACGGCCTGTCGATCGCCTGGGCCGTCGCCGAGCACCTGCACGATCGCATCGGCGCGCGAACGCTCTTCGCCACGCACTACCATGAGCTGACCGATCTCGGCCGCGAGAAGGCGCGGGTGAAGAACTGCTCGATCGCGGTGCGGGAACAGCAGGGCAGGGTGATCTTCCTGCGCAAGCTGATCGACGGCGCCGCGAGCCGCTCGTACGGCATCGAGGTGGCGCGGCTGGCGGGGTTGCCACCCGAGGTGCTGGCCCGCGCGCGGGAACTGCTCGCCAACCTCGAGGCCGGAGAGTTCGATGAAGCGGGCCGCCCGCGTCTGGCGCGACGGGCCACCGCGGCCGCGAGGGAGGTCGCGAGGGCACCGGTCGACCCCGGGCAGCTGGCCTTGTTCGCAGCTCCGGGGCCGGCGGTGAAGCCGGGGACCCAGGCGATTCTGCAGGCGCTCGAGTCGTTCAGCGTCGAGGCCACCACGCCCCTCGAGGCGCTGACCGCCATCGCGAAGTGGAAGCAGCTGCTCAAAGCGCCGTGAGCGCTGGGGCGCGATGAAGTGGGGGCCTTGGAGGCACAGCCTGCGTCCAGACGCTGCCCGGAGGTCGCACCCCCCCAGCCCGAGAGCGGCTGTTGCACGGTTCAAGAACGTCGAGCCGTGAACTCGAACCTCACGACGACGCTTCGTACTCGTCGGTGGTGATCTCATCATCAGTGGTCGCGCCCAGCTCGACCGCGGGCGCCGCCGCCAGGTGGGCCTTGAGGTGCGAGGGCAGCACCGAGTCCCACGCGCCCAGCAGCGGCCTGCCGAGCTGGTTCAGCACCGTCACCAACACCTCGGCCACCGCGGCGCGCACCTTGGCCACGGCCTCAGGGTCGTCGTGGGCTTCAGCGAAGGCCACCAGCGCGCTCACCTCGGCCAGCACCCGCTGCAGGGTGCCTGACACCTGCTGAGCGGTCGCGTGGTCGAGGGAGGCAAACGAGACATCGTGCGACGACGACATGTTGGAAGTCTCCCACGAGCCGATGGGGGTGCCCATGAAATGGCCGTGAAGGGCCGGGGATCAGGCGTGAAAGTAGTACTCGAGCACCATCACTCCGAAGAGCTCGCGTGGGTGAATCAGGTGCCCGCGCACCAGCCCGGCGCCGGTGAGCAGCGGCTTCTGCTGCGCTTGCTGGGGCGCGACCAGCGCGATGCCTTTCACCCGCACCTCTTTGGGGACCGCCACCACCAGCTGGCCTTCAGCCGCTTGCTCGAAGACGTCGAAGTCGGACGTCTTCAGCCACCCGCGCATCGGGCCCTCGTGACGAAGCCAATCGACGGTCTGCGCCAGCGTCAGCTCGCGCGCGCCCGCGAAGTGGGGAATCTCGCAGCCCATCGCGCGGCTGACGTCCCACACGAAGATGTGGCCGCGCGGCCTGCCGGGGGCGTCGTCCTGGTACCTGGGGTTGGTGCCCACGGCGAACTGCGCCAGCACCTGCTCGGTCAGCTCGGGTGAGCGCTTGCCCTCGCGGCTCGAGACGGGAGCCTTGACGGCCTTCCACACGTCGCGCCCAGTCACCTCGTCAGCCGCCGTCACCCCGTCGAAGTGAAAGGCCTGGGCGGGGGCCTCTTCGGTCTCGGTGGCGGGCCGTGCGCCGGTGCCCAGCACGGTGACCCGCTTCGTCTCGGCGCCCCCCGACGCGAAGGCCGAGCCCATCTGGCCCTTCTGGAACGCGTTGAGGGCGGTGGCGGCTTTGGGCGCCTGCGTGGCGGCCACAGCGGCAGGAGCGGTTGGCCTTTCCTGCGCCGTGACCTCGATCGGCGGCGCGACGCCGGTGCTGGTGGTGCGCGCGATGGGGATCTGCCCTGTCACCGTCTTTCCCGAGGCGACGGGGATCTGGCCCGTCGAGCGACGAGGGGGGCCCGCGCTGTCGAACGAAGAGCTTTGCGCCTGCCCCTGCCTGGGGTCCTTCGGTGGCATGCCGCCGCCGACTGTACCCGCTGCTGCGCCGAAAAGTCGCCGCCGTGCGTCGCGCAGGGCGGGCCCGACGGCGGCCAGTTTTTTGCCGAGGTGTGTGCTCCGTGGTCACCTCATCAGGCCTGTAGCGACCCATGCCGATTCGAACGTTCCTCGTCCTCTGTCTTCTCACTGCGCTGCCAGCGCTCGGCGCCTCGGCTGCGGCCGACGACGCCTACCAGGGCGCGAAGGCCGAGTACCAGAAGCTGAAGAAAGACGAGAAGCGCCGCACGCTGCGTCACCACTGGCTCAACGTGGGGCGACGGTTCGAGGCGGTGGCCACCAGGTTCCCCAGGAGCGATCGCGCGCCCGAGGCCCTCTACCTCTCGGGCGAGTTGTTCTCGGGCCTGTCGCGGCTGTCGCAGCACGGCGACGACTTGAGCGCCGCCGAGCGCAGCTGGCGCCGGTTGATCGAGGGCTGGCCGGCGCACCGGCTGGCTGACGACGCAGCGTTCGGGCTGGCGCGGCTGTTGGCCGATCGGCGCTCGGACCCGGCCGGCGCGCGCGAGGTGCTCGAGGCCACCCTCGACAAGGCGCACGACAAGAAGAAGGACATGCAGCGGCTGTTGGCCTCGCTGCCCGCGAAGGTGGCGAAGAAGCCCGCCGCAGCCAGGAAGGACCCCTCGAAGGCCCCAGCGCCTGCGGTCGTCATTGACGAGCGCCCGCCAGCCCGTGCGCCCAGCGCAGCAGGCACGCCGAACGACCGTGCCGCTCCCAGGGTCACGCCCGGCGCGAAGGTCGAGGCGGCCGCGAGCGAGGTGGGGCCGGTGGAGGAAGGCGCTGCTCC
>VYLD01000234.1_pt1 | contig 19020 bp, 17 predicted proteins | sample 5114401 | NCBI WGS metagenome assembly VYLD01 (sample SAMN12291783, study PRJNA351875) | freshwater metagenome | isolation source: freshwater lake | place: USA: Michigan, Gull Lake | collected 2013-08-08 | reverse complement strand
TCGGGCGTCGGTGGCGGTTCAGGCGTCGGTGGCGGTTCAGGCGTCGGTGGCGGTTCAGGCGTCGTACCCGGAGACACCTGCGCGACCGCCGTCGCGATGAGCCCGGTCTCGTCGACTCAGTTCACGGTCACCTCGACCCACGCTGGGGCAGCCGACGACAGCTCGGGCACCTGCGGCGGCTTCGGGCTCGATCTCGCGTTCTCCTTCGTGGTGGTGCAGGCGGCCGACGTCAACGTCACGGTTTCCGGAGCGAATTCCCCCATCACCTACATTCGCCGTGAAGACTGCTCGACCGAGCTGGCGTGTGGAACGGGCTCGGCGCCCATCGGCACCCGTCTGCAGCCAGGCAGCTACCGGCTGGTCGTCGACTCCAACTCAACAAGCGGCAGCACCTTTACCGCCACCGTGACTCTGACACCCGCTGCCAGCCTCCCGGGCGACACCTGCCTGACCGCTGAGCCGCTGACGTTCTTTGGCGGTTCGGCGTCGGCGACCGGCTCGCTCTCGGGCTACGCGAGCGATCTCACCTCCTCGAGCTGCGGAACCATCGGCCCCGATCGCTACTACCGCCTGACTCTGAGCAGCGCGGGCACGCTCGGCGCGTCCGTCAGCCCGGTGAGCGGCATGATTCCGGCAGTGTACTTGCTGGGCCCCAGCAGCTCGTGCACGTCCGCCTTCGAGAACACCTGCGACGAGTCGTTCAGCGGCACCACCGCCGCAGGGTTCGCCACCGGAACCCTCTCGGCGGGCACCTACTACCTCGTGGTCAAGAACCGCGGCAGCGGCGCCGGGAGCTACTCCCTGTCCGTCACGCAAGGCTCTCTGGCCGTCCCTGGTGACACATGCGCGACCGCCCAGGCCTTGACCTTTTCCGCGGGGTCCGCGCTGGCAGCGGGCAGCACCACGGGAGCGACCAACGATCGTTCCGCGTCATGCGTGAGCGGAGGCACGACCGCCGACGTCGTCTACAGCTTCACCGCGACCGCAGGTCAGGTGCTCAGCGCGACGGTGACCCCGGGCACCTCGTGGAGACCCGTGCTCACGATCACCTCAGGTTCGTCGTGCTCTTCGGCGGCCGAGGCGGTCTGTCGCGCCTCGAGCGTCAGTGGCGGGTCAGCAACCGTGACCAGCGCGCCGCTCACCGCAGGCACGCACTACCTGTGGGTCGACTCCGCGGCCAGCTTCGGCACCGGGGCGTTCTCTCTGAGCGCCACGTTGACCAATGGGACAGGCAACGGCGATTCGTGCATCGCGCCGATTCCGCTGACCTTTGTCTCAGGCACCGCCTCGGCCAGCGGCTCGACGACGGGCCTCTCGAATGACAACTCCTCGACGTGCATCTCGAACTCGGGCCCCGACGTCGTCTATTCCTTCAGCGCGAACGCTGGCGAGACGGTCACCGCCACGCTGTCTCCGTCGACGAGCTTCAACGGTCACCTGACCCTGCGGGGCCCGACGACGCTCTGCACCTCGGCCAGTCAACTGGGCTGCAACATCGGCTCGTTCGCAGGCTCGACCGTCACCCTCACCAACAGCCTCACCACCACCGGCACCTACTACCTGTGGGTCGACGGCGTGAACGGCTCCTCGGGCGCGTACTCCCTGCAGGTCACCCGCAACAGCGTGCCTGCGGGCACTGGAGAGCGCTGCAATTCACCGCTCCCGCTCATCTTCAGTGGCACCTCGGCCACGACGTCGGGCACCACGAGCACCGCGACCCACGATCACCAGGGATCCTGCGGCGGCTCGGGCAACGACCTCGTCTACACCTTCACCACCAGCTTCACCCGGACCTTCACCGCCACCGTCACGCCCAGCAGTGGCTACCGGCCAGTGCTCTACCTCGTCTCATCGCTCGCGAACTGCTCCACGCAGCCCACCTCGGCGGTCAACCTGCAGTGCTCCGCGGCGACGACCACCGGCCAGTCGACGACCGTCAGCCAGAGTTCGCTGCCGCCGGGCACCTACTTTCTGGTCGTCGACACGTTTGGCTCCAGTTCGGGCTCGTACAGCCTCAGCGCGACGCTGCAGTGACCTTGTCAGCCACCGAGAAGTGGCAGCGCGCGCTCTCGAGGGCGATCGCCGCACGATCGCCCTCGTCGTCTGGCGGCTGCCGATACCGGACCATCTCTTCGGCTTCCCACGCGTAGGGCGAGCCGTTCAGCAGCACCCGCCCTTCAGCGACGGCGCGGGTCGCCTCGAGCAATGGCAGACCCCGCACGTCTCGCGCCAACGCCTCGAAGCGCCCTTGCCTGCGCGAGTCGACGAACCTGGCATCATGGCGAGCCGCCCAGGCCATGTGGAACCACGACGGTCGAAACGCCACCCCGGCCAGGTCGAGTCGGTGCGCGATGAGCCCCAGCAGCTGCGACATCTCGCGCGCCAACCCCAGCCCGGGAACTTCTTGACCCGGCAGCTGCGGGCGCAGCGCCGAGAAGCGTGACCGCGGGTTGCGCAGCGACAGCCAGTTGACGAAGAGGAAGGTGGCCTCGCCGATTCGCCGCCGATCGACCTCCAGCTCGACCAGCACCACGGCAGCCCCGGTCGTCGCGTCGGTCCCGAGCAGCCGGGCGCGATCGTACGAGGCCGGCTTGTCGATCACCACGTGCAGCCCCTCGAAGCCCAGGCGCCGCAGCAGCGGCAAGACGCGGTACCGCTCGAGCGCGAACTCCAGGCCCTCGGCCGTGTAGAAGTTGAGCATGCGCGCAGGGCCGGCGCGGGGCAGGCCCAGGGCCTCGGCGATGTCGGCTTCCGAGACCCAGGGCGCGTTGCCCAGGCTCTCGGACTTCAGCGTGCGCGCGATGCTCGTCATGCGCGCCTTCAAGGGGTCGAAGTCGGTTGGAACCGGCGCGTCCGAGTGGCGGCCGAGCGCCAGCCCCGTGCCCGCCAGCACCTTCCACGCGTGCGACGTGTAGCCCCCCGCCGGCAGCCAGACCTGAGGCAGCTCACCGAGGTGCTCGATGACCGCCAGGTCGCGCTTGCGGACGCCGGCCAACGACAGCCCAAGCGTGCCCAGGCGATCCCCGGCCAGGACGTCTCCCCCCGCCAGCACGAACGCGAAGCCGACCTTCGGCATGCGGGCGAGCAACGCAGTCAGCGCGTCGAGGTAGACCTGGTCGCCCGAGCCGGTCGGCACCACCACCTCATCGACCCCTTCCAGCGGGCCCCACGACGTGCCCGAGATCGACCCCAGCCACACCGAGGCGTCGCGGCCGAGGCAGGCCGAGGTGCCGTCGGGCGGGTGACAGTCGAGATCGAGCACCGCGACCCGTTCGCTGAACCCCTGGGCCCGCAGCACAGCGACCGCCACCGCCACGTCGTGCACGACGCAGAACCCCGCGCCTTTCGCAGGGCCGGCGTGATGAAACCCTCCGAGCAGGTTGAGCACCGACGAGCGGTGCTCGAGGGCGTGCTTCGCGCCCTGAACGGTCCCCCCGGTCGACAGCCGCACCGTGCGCAGCAGCTCTTCGACGTACACGTCCGACGCATCGACCGCGAAGATGTGCGCCAGCGTCGCCGGGCTCTGCAACGACTCGAGGTACTCGTCGGTGTGCACCAGGCTCAAGTCGCCGTAGCTGACTGGCTGAGGCACCATCACATCTGCCAGTGTCACCACACCGGCTGAGAGCAGGTAGTGAAGGGCGTCGTCTGCGCGGCGGGTCTCGAGGTGCGCGGCGCCTGCCTCGGAGCCGGCCAACGGCAGCCGGTAGGCTTCATCGTAGAAGACCTTGAGCCTCGCGCCGCGATCGACCCACCGACGCAGCGCTTGGGCGAACACCGAGGCTTCTTCAGAGATCGATGGTGATGACGGTACTGCCCGACTTCGAGGGCTCCTGGTCAGGCTCGGCGGCGCGATCGGCGCGCTCGTCGTCGTCATCATGAAGGGGAATCTGAACCTGGGGGCGTTGCCGTTCCTGACGCTGGCGCTCGGCCTCACGGCGGCGAAGCTCTTCGATGATGTACCCGTCGAGCATGTGAACTCCCGTCACCTGGCCGCCTGTCGGGACCGACAGACCTTCTTCAATACTAACCGCCCCGGCCCAATCATCAACCGACCCTTCGCCTTCGAGCCGCCCGAACGCACGACCGTGACCTACTTCGTTGACTCGATGCGCTTCTTGAAGTTCTCGAGCAGCTTCGGGAGCTGACTGTCGACCAGCGCATTCAGGATCGTCTTCGGCACCAGGGGCCCGACCGTGACCTCGATGTTGTAGGTCGCCCGGGTCGAACCGTTGCCAGCGTCCTCGAGGACCCAGCCCCCCTTGTTGTCCTTCATGAATTCACCGTCGATGAAGCTCCAGGTGACCCTGGTGGGCTTCTCTTCCTTCATGTGCACGGTGTACTTGATGACCTTCACCACCTCGGCCTCGTACTGAACGTCGACCTCATTGCCCCGGCGATTCGAGGTTCGAATCTTCCTCACCTCGGGCAAAAACTCGGGGTAGCGCTCGTAGTCCGAGATCACCTCGAAGCACTTCTCGATGGGGGCGTTGAAGACCACTGAACGACTGGCGCCGGGCATGCAGGGGGGTCCTTTCTCAGACGCGACACGGAAACGAAAGCCGCCCCAGCCTACCAGCCTGCCCGGGGGTCACCCGCTTTTCAGCACGTCACATCGGTTTCTTGTCGAAGCGGTGGGTGGCGGTCACGAAACGCACCGTGCCGGACCTCGAGCGCATCACCACCGAGTGCGTCTCGGCGCCCTTCGCGAAGAAGCGCACGCCCTTGAGGAAATCACTCGAGGTCACCCCGGTGGCGGCGAACATCACGTCGCCTCGGGCGAGGTCTTCGGCGCGGTAGATCCGATCGAGGTCGGCGACGCCCATGGCGCGGGCGCGATCACGCTCTTCGTCGCTGCGGAACTTCAGGCGCCCCTGCATATCGCCGTCGACGCACCGAATGGCGGCGGCGGCGATCACGCCTTCAGGTGCCCCGCCGGTGCCCATCAACAGATCGACACCGCTCGACTCGAAGCACGTCGCAACGGCGCCAGCGACGTCACCGTCTTCGATCAAGCTGACGCGGGCGCCGGCGGTGCGCAGCTCGGCGATCAGCTCGGCGTGACGCTCGCGATCGAGCACCACCACGGTGAGCTCGTTCACCGAGCGTTCGAGCGCCTTGGCCACGGCGTGCAGGTTCTCGGTCGCCGACTTCGAGAGGTCGATGGCCCCTTTGGCGCGCGGTCCGCACGCGATCTTCTGCATGTACGTGTCGGGGGCGTTGAGCAGGTTGCCGCGCTCGGCGAGGGCCACCACCGAGATGGCGCCCGGCCGGCCGTACGCGCACAGGTTGGTGCCTTCGAGCGGGTCAAGGGCGATGTCGATGGCAGGCACCCCCGCCCCGCTCTTGCCCACGCGCTCGCCGATGTAGAGCATGGGCGCCTCATCGCGCTCGCCCTCACCGATCACCACCGTGCCGTCGATGCTCAGCGAGTCGAAGGCGCGGCGCATGGCGTCGACGGCCGCCTGATCAGCCTCGGTCTTGTTGCCGCGGCCCATCAAACGCGCAGACGCGATGGCAGCCATCTCGGTGACACGAACGACTTCCAGCGCGAGGTTTCGGTCCATCAGGGCTCCAGAGGGGGGGCAGCGGCCGCAGGGTCACTCAGCAGTCCCACCACCTCCGAGGGAAGTCCAGCGGGTTTTCCGTGGGGCCCAAGGCACGCGTGCACGGTGAAGCCCTCGACGAGCAACGCCCGACCGGCCTCTTTGCGAACGGCGTACTCGAAGCGCATCGAGGCTCGCCGCAGCTGCGTCAACCGCACCTCGATGATGATCAGATCGTCGTACTTCGCGGGCGCGCGATAGCGGGCGCCGGCTTCGATGACGGGCAACGCGAAGCCGCGCTGCTCGAGCTCGACGTAGCTGCCTCCCAGCGCCCGGAAGAAGTCGCTGCGAGCGAGCTCGAAGTACCGCAGATAGTTGGCGTAGTAGACGACCCCCATTTGATCGGTGTCGCCGTAGATGACGCGCGTCCTGGCTTCGACGACGCGGCCCGTGGGTGTGAGTGCGGCCATTGAGCTTCAGCGTCCACCGTCGGGCGACGCGGCGCCACCCTTCTGCGGAATCAGGTACTGCAGCGCCTTCGGCTTCTCGAGGCTGCAGGCGCCGACGGCACCCGATGGGTCGATGGCGTCGCTGCCCTCCTGAATCGCCAGCACCTTGCGGCCCTGACCGATCACGAACGTGATGCGCCTGGCGATGGTGAAGATGGGCACCTTGACGTCGAAGCTGCGCGCCAGGACGGCCTCGGGGTCGGCCACGAAGGCATAGGGCGCCTTCAAGCTGGCGCGGAACTTCCGCGCGGTCTCCGCGTCGTCGGTCGACAGCGCGATCACCGTGCCGTGGTTCTTCTCGATGTCAGCATACCGGTCCCGGTACGCGGTGAACTCGCGCGTTCAGCCCGCGGTGAAGGCCTTCGGGTAGAACCCGAGGACGACCGGCCCCTGCTCGACCAGCGCCGACAGCCTCAGGCTCTTGCCGTCGACGTCCTTCACCGAGAAGTCGGGGGCGACGTCGCCGACCGCGGGAGTCGCCGCGAGCACCACCAGCATCGAGAGCATCATGCTCGCGATGTACCCGGGTCCCGCAGCGATTGCCATCACGGGGCCATCATCAGCCTTTCAGACGGGCCCACACCGCCTGTGCCGACTCGCGGCTCACGCGGGCGACCTCGTTGACGTCGACCGAGAGGGGCTTGCGCTTCCACAGGCGCCACATGCCGTCGACCATCACCGATTCGAGGTGCTGCGACGCCATGCCGTGGACGAGGTGCGCGCCGAGGGAGTCGGCGGTCAGCGGCGTCGGAGGCTGGTAGTCCAGCACCAACAGGTCCGCCACGGCGTTCTCTCGCAAAGGACCGATGGTCTCACCGAACGCCTCTGACGCCAGTCGGTGCCCGTTGGCGATGAAGCGCAACACGTCGATGCCCTGGGACGAATCGTTCGCGCGCAGCGAAGCCATCTGCGCCTCGGCGAGCACGTCGAGGCTCATCACGTCCGTGCCCAGACAAGCGCGCACGCCGAACTTGGCGGCTGTCGCCAGCCCGGAGCGGGTCGCCATGTTGCTGCGGCACGCGTGCACCAGCCAGCTGCCGCTGCCAAGCAGCGACGACAGGTCGGGCCAGGAGAAGTGGACTCCCTGCGCCACCACGGACTTCGCCGTCATCAACTCGTTGAGGACCAGGCGCTCGAGGGGAGGCTTGCCGAACGCCGCGACGCTGCGCGCTTCTTCCAGCGGGTCTTCGGCGACGTTGATCAACAGCGTTGCCTGAGTTTTCGAGGCCAGGGCGCGGACGGACCCGAGGGTTTCGTCGCTGAGCGAGCCGAGCCCGGCCAGGCCGATCGCGCCCCGAAACCGCCCTCGGGCGCGGGCGAAAAAGGCGGCCATCTCTTCGAGCGCGTCGTCGCGGCTGACCGCCCCGCCACGATCCGACAACTCCCACGCCAACACGCCGCGAATGCCGGTGTCGTTGAGGCCGTGCGCCACCCGGGCGAGCGAGCCTGAGATCGCCTTCGCGGAAGCGTGCAGATTGAACACCGTGGTCGTGCCCGAGCAGAGGCCCTCGAGGCCTCCCGCTGCAGCGGCGGCCTGCACGTCGTCGAGGGTCAGCGCGCCTTCAAGGCGCTCGAGCAGCGCCGCTTCGTCGGCGAAGCCCTGCTTCTCGCGTGGAAACCCCCTCAGCAGCGAGGCGTGCAGGTGGTGATGTCCGCTGACCAGCCCCGGCATCACCAGCCGACCCGTCAAGTCGACGACCTCTTCCTCGGGCAGCGGGCTCAACGACGGGGCACGCGCGATCACCCGGCCGTGCTCGACCCGAAGATCGCCGCGCTCGACCGTCGCTGGCTCGATCTCGACGAGGGTTCCACCAGTGAGGAGCGTCGACACGAAGGCGCAAGAGGCTACCCGCCCAGTCCTGATGGCCCCACTGAAAAGTGGCCCCAGGTTCGACTGTCTTGTTCCCAGTCAGGTCGGGGCTTTCGGGTCGCGAGCCGTGCCCGCAGGCGCGTTGAAACACCTTCATTTTTATGAGATTTCAGAGAGGCACACACCTTGCCCTGCGCGCGCACCGGCAGCCCCGATGTCGGTCGCTGTGGGAGTGGGCTCGAGCATGGTTGACGCTGGTCGCTGAGAGGACGAAAGGGTCGTCATGAAGTCGAGTGTGATTTCGGCGGCTGTCCTTGGCGCGGTCGTCCTGGTCGGGTGTGGCGTCGGGGTCGAGGCCCCGACGGCGACCGGCGGTCAGAGCCAGGGCGAGATCATCGGTGGAACCATCGCGACCGGTGACCCGGCCGTGGTGTCGCTCTCGGTCTCGTATGGGGGGCGCTACTCCAGCTTCTGCACGGGCACGCTGGTGGGCCCCAAGACGGTGTTGACCGCGGCGCACTGCATCTCCGCGCAGGGGCAGAACGCACCGTACTTCGTGACCTTCGGCACCACCGCGGCGTCTCCTACGCAGGCGGTGCGAGTGGCGCAGCAGTTCAAGAACCCGATGTACAACGGCCAGTCGAATGACTTCGGGCTGCTGCGACTCGAGCGCGCGGTGGTGAACGTCACCCCGATTCCGATGAACGACGTCGCGCTGACCCCGAGCCTGGTTGGGCAACCGGTTCGGCACGTCGGCTTCGGGGTGACGAACGGCACGACGCAGACCGGCGGCGGGACGAAACGCGAAATCACCACGCCACTGCGGAGGGTGATGCGCACGGGGATCGAGGCTGGAGAGACGGGCCGACAGACCTGCCAGGGCGACTCCGGCGGACCGGGGCTGATGACCCTGCCGGGGACCAACGGGGAGCGGATCGTCGGCGTGGTGAGCTACGGCGATCAGGGCTGCCAGGCCTACGGCGTCGACGGGCGCGTCGACTTCGGCATCGCGTGGCTGCGAACCACCATGGCCGCCTGGGAGGAGCCGACCTGCGAGCTCGACGGGGCGTGCAAGGCCGGCTGCGCGATCGTCGATCAAGACTGTGCGTGCGCGGCCGATGGCCAATGCACGGCCGCCTGTCTCGACGTCAGCATGGACACGGACTGCCCCGTTGACTGTGCCTCCAACGGCGTCTGCGCTACCGGCAGCTGTCCACGCCCGGACGCCGACTGTGTGCCTGAGGGTGCCGCGTGTGAAGCGGCCATTCAGTGCCAGGGGCGCGCGTGCATCAACGACTCGCAGAACCCGGTCACCTATTGCAGCCGCAGCTGCACTGCCTCGAGCGACTGCGCCTCGTCGATGGCCTGCGTCGGGGGCAGCTGTCGTTTCCCGCTCAAGCCCGAGCGCCAGGTGCTCGACAGCTGCGTCCCCGACCAGGACTTCTGCGTCGCGAGCACGTGCAATGGCCCGCAAGTCGGCATCACCCGCTGCGTAAAGGCCTGCGTGGTGTCGAACGACTGCGGCGCGGGAGCGAACTGTGAAGGCGGCAAGATGGGCGGGAGGTACTGCCGGCCGACGGGCCTCGACTTCCAGCTCAAGACCCTGACCAACGCCTCGGGGCCGCTCGGGCCCCTGTCGAAGCCCGGGTGCTCGTCTATCTCTGGCGAGCTCTGGTTCACCCTGCTGGCCCTGGCCCCGCTGCGGCGGCGGCGAAAGGCATAGGACGTCCGCCTCCATGACTCGTCGTCTCTGCGTGTTCTGCGTCACCGTGGTGGCGTGCGGCCCCACCACCCTCGAAGGGCCCGACCAGGGCGTCGACTCAGCTCGGCAGGTGAGCGCCATCGTCGGCGGCACCCTCGCCCCCAACGACACCAACGTCTTTCAGCTGATCATGACCGAGACCACCGGTCAGATGGGCATCTGCACCGCGACGCTGATCGGCACCCGCACGCTGCTGACGGCCGCCCACTGTGTCGACTCGGCGCGCTCGATCTTTGCGCACAACGCGCCGACTGATCAGCAGATCCAATTCGGGGTGAACGCCTACCGCGCGTTGCAGTGGAGAACGCACCCCAACTGGGACCCCAACAGCCAGTTCCTGCAGAACGACATCGCCATCGTGTTGCTCGAGCGCGCACCTGCCAACGTCACGCCCAAGCCCTGGAACAACGTCGCGCTGACCCGCAGTCAACAGGGCTCGCCGATTCGTCCCCTCGGTTATGGCAACACCACGCCCGGCTCGGGCAGTGGAACGCGCAGACAGGTGGCCCTGGTGATCAACGGCATCACACAGACTCTGATCTACATGGGCGATGGCCGGACGAAGGGCATCTGCCAGGGCGACTCGGGCGGGCCGACGTTTTTCACCTTTCCCGATGGGGTCGAGCGCACCATCGGCGTTCACAGCTTCACCACCAGCCAGGCCTGCACCCAGGGCGCCGATACCCGGGTGGACGCCTATGCCAGCTTCGTGCAGCAGTATCTGACGATGTACGAGGCGCCGTCGTGCGACAAAGACGGCCGGTGCGCGACGAACTGTGCGCAGCCCGACTTCGACTGCATCTGCGCCAAGGACAACATCTGCAGCTCGCTGTGCTTGATGACGGTGGGTGGCGTCGACCCGGACTGTCCTGACTGCGGGCCCAACGGGCAGTGCGCGACCACCACCTGCGCCGACCCGGACCCGGACTGTGTGGGCGAGGGCCTCGCCTGCACGTCACCCACCCAGTGCGTGAACCGCGAGTGCCGCAACGACCCGCAGAACCCCGAGCCCTACTGCACCAAAGCCTGCACCGGCCCCGCGGCCTGCCCGGCGAACTTCGATTGCACGGGGGGCTTCTGCCTGAAGAAGCAACTCCCCGTCGTCGAACCGGGGAATGCCTGCAAGCTGGGAACGAACGTCTGCGGCCTGGACACCGTCTGCACGGGCCCAACCGAGTTCGACAGCCGCTGCGAGGTGACCTGTCGCAACACCGTGGAGTGCGAGGACAAATGGACCTGCGTCGCCGGGTACAACGGGTTCCGCTTCTGTCAGGCTCCGCCCAAGCCGCCCATTCTGCTCCCCAAAGCGGCGATCGCCGGGGCTACCGCGCAGACCGGTTGCGCGTCGGTGGGAGGGACTCCACTGTTGCTGTTGGCTGCCGCCGTGCTTGCGCGCCGACGTCGCTGAGCCCCTCGCCAGGGTTCGCCGGCCGAAGGAGCCGCAGCGAGACGCGCCGTGCGATGACCCCGCGCGCCCCCGCGTCGCCTGACGCCCTTGATCAGACGGGTTGTCTGCTTTTCACGAGCTGATGAGCTCGGCCCTTTGAGCCGCTGCGCCGTTTCGTCCTGTTCGGCTCGAGGTACGCTAGCGGTCGCCTCGCGGCCTCTACGCCTCGGAGAGCACCTTCCAGGTGGTGCCCTGGGGCGTGTCGCTGATGTCGACGCGCAGGCCCTTCAGCTCGGCGCGGAGCCGGTCTGCTTCGGCGAAGTTCTTCTCGGCCCGCGCCTGGTGCCTGGCGGCGATCAACCCCGTGACCTGAGCGACGTCGATGGCCAGGGCACGCACCCGCCGATCTCGGCGGCGCAGCAGCCACTCGGCGGGAACGTCTTCGAAGAGGCCCAACGCGGCGGACGCTTTGCGCACCACGTCTCGCAACGCCTTCAGGGTCCGACCTACCAGGGGTTTGTCTTTCACCGCGGGTTTGTCGGTCAGCTGGTTCAGCTCATTGAAGAGCCCCGACAACACGCCCAATGCGCCCGGGAAATTGAAGTCGTCGGCCATCTGATCATCGAGTTCGATCAGCCAGCGCTGCGGGTCTCCGTGGACGGGGCCCTCACCGAAGTCGGTGCCTGCCAGGCGCTCGTCGACCTTCTTGAGCGTCTCGTAGAAGTACTCCATGCGGGCCTCGGCGTCGGCGAGCATCTTGTCGGTGAAGGACAGCTCTTGCCGGTAGTGCGTCGAGAGGAAGAAGTACCGCAACCCTTCGGCGTCGACCCGCTCCAGTGCGTCGCGCAGGCGCACCACGTTTCCGAGCGACTTCGACATCTTCGCGCCCTCGAGATCGAGGAAGCCCCCATGCATCCAGCAAGAGCAGAGCGTCTTCCCGCTCGCCGCCTCGGACTGGGCCAGCTCGTTCTCATGGTGCGGAAAAATGAGGTCGAGGCCGCCCCCGTGCAGGTCGAAGGATTCGCCGAGGTACTTGGCGCTCATCGCCGAGCACTCGATGTGCCAGCCCGGGCGGCCCTTGCCCCAGGGCGAGTCCCACGACGGCTCGTTGGGCTTGGCTGACTTCCACAGCGCGAAGTCCAGCGGGTCTCGCTTCGCGTCGAGCACCAGCTCGCGATCGCCGGCCCCCGAGACCAGGTCATCGAGGCGGCGCCTGGACAGCTTCAGGTAGCCCGGATACTGCTTGACCGCGAAGTACACGTCGCCCGCCGACTCGTAGGCGACGCCCCGCTCAATCAGCCGCTGAATCAGCGCGACGATCTCGGGAATGGTGTCAGACACCCTCGGGGACACGTCAGGCTCGAGCAGATGCAGCGCCCTGGCATCTGCTTCGAACTCGCGAATGAAGCGAGCGGCCAGCGCGAGCGGGTCTTCACCGGTCTTCAGCGCCGCCTGAATGATCTTGTCGTCGACGTCGGTGAAGTTGCGGACGTAGCGGACCTCGAAGCCCCGAAACCGAAGGTAGCGGACGATGGTGTCGAACGAGGTGAAGGTTCGGGCGTTGCCGATGTGGACGAAGCTGTACACGGTGGGCCCGCACACATAGAGGCTGATTTTCCCTGGTTGCAGGGGCTGCAGGGGGACCCTCTCCTGCTGCATCGTGTTGAAAACGCGGATCTCTTTGGGCGTCATGGCCGGGGGACTTTACCTGAACGAAACTCATGGTGTCAGATGTGCGATACCTCGGCACCTGACGCCCGACTCCTGGAGTTCCCATGTCGTCTTCGAAGCGCCCAGCTGTGACCGAGTTTCCCATCTCCGAAGAGAACATCTTGCGCGCAGATGATCCCCGCCCCCAGCGGGTTCCCCAGTACCCGAGCAACCCCGGAGCGAGGCGGCCCTTGAAAAAGGCAGAAGAAGCCATTCCCACGGCCATCTTTGACACCGAGAAGGCCGACCGGGAGATGCAGGCCCAGTACGGCATGTCGGAGCAGACCTTCAAGCCCGCCTTCCTCTACGTCGAGCGGGGACCCGGCGCGGGGCAGCTGCTCGAGGTGAAGCAGGGCACGGTGGTGATCGGGCGCGCCTCGGTCTCAGAGCTGCGGCTACAGCACCCGTCGATCTCGCGACGGCACGCCCAGGTGAAGCGGGTCGGCGAGCAGTTCCTGGTGAAGGATCTGGGGTCGCAGAACGGCACCTTCGTCAACAAGTCGCGCATCGCCAACGAGGTCGAGGTGAAGGTCGGCGACACGTTGGCGCTGGGGAACGCGCTGATTCGGCTGCGGGGCCCCGTCGCCAAGGGCGAGAAGTTGAGCCCCTCGACCACGTCATCGTCAGGGAAGTCGCGGGTGTCGACGGCAGTGGTCGCGCGCCCGTCGCAAGCCACCGGCCCCATACCGCGGGTCGGCAGCAACCGCATGGTGAAGATCGCGGTGTTCGCCGGCGCGGTCGGCTTCGGCCTCGCCGCGGTGCTCGCTTTCGCGCTCATTCGAATGGCGACGGGGCCTACGGTGCCACCGTCTGCCTCAGCGGAGGCCCCCGTGGCCAAACCGGCGGGCGTCGCCAACGATCCCATCGCGGACGCGCTGGCCCGGAAACAGCTCGAGAACAAGGCCAACGCGCCGGCGCCGGTGAAGCCCCCCGTGGAGCAAGAGCGCCCCGATGAGCCGCGAATCGACGAGGGCGCAGTGACGGTCAAGTCGACCGGAAGCGCTCCGTCAGTAGCGCCCGCGCGCCCTGCGCCCGCTGCGCCGAACCGCGTCGCAGCTGCGGCGAAGAAGGCCGCTGCAGCGCCCAGGAGCGAGGACGATGAAGAGGGCGCGCAGAAGCCCGGCAGTGGCAAACGAGGTCAAGTGCTCGCCCCGTATGAGCGTGGCAACGCCGAAGGCTCGCTCGAGCTGGCCAAAGCGTCGGGCGACAAGGACCTCAGCGACAAGTTGACCCGGTTCATCACCGCCTACGACGCTGGCCAGGAGTCGCTGCTGTCGAACAACGGAACCACCGCGATCAAGGAGTTCACCAAGGCCCTCGCTCTGGACGAACAGCTCTCGAGCGGCTGGGGCAAGTACGGCACCGAGATTCGGCGTCACCTCGGCAACCTCTATTTCCTGGTGGGCATGCAGTACCAGTCCAACGGTGATGGCGAGAAGGCGAGGTCGGCGTTTCAGGTCGCGCTCAAGCACGACCCTTCGAACCAGAAGGCGAAAGCTCAGCTGTCCAGGGGTGGGAGCGAGAGTTCAGAGGCTGATGAGGCGCCCGCTCCAACGCCCGCCAAGAAGGCGCCAAGCAAGACGAGCATCGACGATGCGTTTGGCGACTGACGGGCCGGGACAACCGTAGGAAGCGGCGCTGCGTATCGGGGCGAGGAGCCATCGGGCCCTGACGCTGCAGGGCCGGCACCCAACACCCGGATCATGAAGGTTTGGTGGAGCAGGGGCCGTTCGAACCGGGGCGATGCGGCGCAGGCTCGCCAAGCGCGCTTTCGGGTCGCAGGCAGGCGCGGCGGCCGCAGGGCCGGCGGAGGAATTCGCGCGATCGGCAGTTCAAGGCTGTTGCCGACGCGCACCGCCACACTTCAGCGGCTCACCATCCGAACGAGCCCGCGAACCAGCATCCACCCGTTGAGGGCGGCGAAGAGCCCGAGCAGCACCGCGAACGTTCGACCCCCGATGTCGGCGCCCGGCTTTTCTTCCTGAAGCAGGATCCACCGCGCGGGAGTGCCGGACCACGTCTCGAACTGAGCGAAAGCTTGCTCATACCTTGGAGCATCGGACCTGGCGAGCAGCCGGCCCTTCGCGGTGAAGGGTCGGGGATCGGGCCGGGGGCCCGGCGTTCCCGGCACCCACGGTTCGGAGGTCAAGGTGGGCCGCCGCATGATGATCGGCGTGTCGTTGATGCCCACCGCGACCACGGTGGTGGCGCGTTCCTGCCAGTACCACCCACGCGCTGACGGGACGCCGTGAATCATCACGTAGCGGTTCGACTGCGCGAGGTCGAACCGATAGCCGCCCTCGGCGCCCAGATCGATCGGCTCGGTTGAGGAGACCGAATACTGAAGGTCGCTGCGCTGGCCCCACAAGACGTAGAGCGAGAAGGCCAGGGCCACTGCTGACACCAATGGCCTGACGCCGACGTTGCTGGGCCGGGCCAGCTTCGCCTCGAGCTCGGCGATGCGCTGGGCGTGGTCTTCTCGCCGCTCTTCGATCGCGCTCAGCGCTTCAGGAACGCGAGCCTCGTCACCTTCAATCGATTTGGACTCTTCGCTCACCCGGCGTTGCTCTCACAAAGCCGCCCGACACGAAAGAACCCCGAAGAGGCCGTCAAGGGACGGCGCTCGTCGGGGTTCGGGCAGCTCGGCACGTCGCCGTCAGCCGTCAGGCCATGTTGAAGATCTTCTTCAGGTCGTTCTCGATGTCCTGCTCGGTGACGCCTTTCGCGAAGGCGAGTTCCTTGATGAGCAGCGAGCGCGCGGTGTCGAGCATCTTGCGCTCACCGAACGAGAGATCTTTGTCACCCTTGAGCAGGTAGAGATCGCGAAGCACCTCGGCGATCTCGAACACCGAGCCCGTCTTGATCTTCTCCATGTATTCCCGGTACCGCCGGTTCCAGGTGGTGGAGTCGACCGAGATGTCCTTCTCTTTGAGGATCGCGTAGACCTGCTTGACGTCGTCTTCGCTGATGATCTCGCGCAGGCCGACCTGGCCGATCTTGTTGATGGGGATCAGGAACCGACCGCCGTTCTTCTCGAGCATCTTCAGCACGTAGAAGCTCTGTCGCTGACCGGCCACCTCGGTGTGCTCGATGCCGACCACTTCTCCGACGCCGTGTCCCGGGTAGACCGCCTTGTCGCCTGGCTTGAACATCAACAACTCCTTGTTTTGACTGGTGAATTGCCGGCCACGTAGCACCGGAAGCGCCAAGTACTAGCACGAAACGAGCTTGACTACAAACTCCTACATCCCATAACGTCTCCTTGTCTGTTGGGCGGTGGCGTGGGGGTGGGACATGGCGGGTTGGTCGTGGTGGGCGGTCGGCAATCGACCGGTCGTTTTCCCAGTGTTGGCGATGCTGTCGGGCGCGGCGGGTGCGGCGACAACCGAGGTGGCGCCGTGGGTCGTCCTGACGAGCTCTCTCCTGGCTGGTGCTCTGGCGCTGTGGCGGCAAGGCCGCCCGCTGGGCCGAGCGCTGATGCTGGGCACCTGGGCGTCGATCGGGGGCCTGCTGGCGACCTTGTCGGCGACACCCATCGGCCCCGATCTCGAGGTGAGCCAGCGGGTCGCCCTGGAAGGTGAAGTCGAGAGCGAGCGGCCCGCAGAAGGGGGGCAGGCGGTGGTGCTGCAGGTCTCGCGGGCCCAGGGCGTGGCCTCGCGGTTTCGGGTCGGCCTCTTCGGAGCGGGCATCGAGGGGCTCGAGGTCGGTGAGCGCATCGCGGTCGAGGCCAGACTGAGGCCGACGATTCCCACCTCGAACCCGGGCGAATGGAACGCCTGGCGAAGACTGGCGACGCGCGCGCAAACGCATTCTGGCAGCTTCGAGCGCAATCGCGTGGTGAGGCTGGCTCAGGCTCCGGCGTGGCGGCGATGGCTCAGGGACACCCACCGGGGCCTCGAGGCGGCGACCCGCGCGGTTGCTCCCGATGAAGCGTCGGCGTCGCTCTTTCTCACGTTGTCAGCAGGGCTTCGGGCCAGCCTCGACGAGCAGGTCGAAGACGACTTCGCGAAGAGCGGGTTGGCGCACGTGCTGTCGGTGAGCGGGCTGCATGTGGCGGTGCTGGCGTTCGCGGTGTTCGGGCTGCTGCGCTGGCTGGCGATTCGTGCGCCGGGGCGGTTCTTTCGTCGAGTCGAGCCCCGACGGGTGGCGGCGCCGGTGTCGTTGCCGCTGACCTGGGGGTACGTGGTCTTCACGGGGTTGCAGGCGCCCGCGGTGCGCTCGGCGGTGATGTGCTCGGTGCTGCTGCTGGGGCACTCGCTGCGACGCCGGGCCGACGGGCTCAACACCCTCGCGCTCGCCGCGGGCGTGATGGTGGCGATCGACCCCTCGGCCCTCTTCGATCTGTCGCTGCAGCTGTCCTTCACGGCGGTGCTCGCGCTGGTGGTGCTCACTCCGACGCTGCGTGACTGGGTGCCGGTCAAGGTGCCCTCGCCAGCGAGGGCGCAGGGCTTCCGGCTCACCCTGCTCAAGTGGCGCGAAGCCGCGCTGACCACGGCGCTGGCGAGCCTGGCGGTGACAGTCGCTTCGGCGCCGCTGGTGTCCCTGAGCTTCCAGCGTGTGCAGGTGGCGGGGCTGCTCTCGAACGTGGTGGCGCTGCCCATCTCAGGAGCGCTGACCCTGCTGGCCGCGTCCTCGGCGGCGACGTTCGTGGTTGCGCCGGGGCTGTCGCTGCCCTTGCTGTGGGTGGGCACCCGGTTGTCGTCGGTGCTGCTGGTGATGGCCGAGCGCTTCGCCGCCCTGCCCTTCGCGTCGTGGGTGGTGCCGGCGCCGTCGCTCATGCTGATGCTGGGGTGGTGGGCAGGCCTGGCGTGTCTGGTGCTGGCGCGCGGGCGGTGGCGGTGGTTGGCGCTGGCGACGCCGCTGGCCGCCGTGGTGCACGTCTTCGCGCCGGTCCAGGCTGCCTCACAGCTCGAGGTGACCTTCCTCTCGGTCGGGCACGGGGACGCGACGGTCTTGAGCCATGCGGGGCGACATGTGCTGATTGACGCCGGCGGAGTACCCAACGGCGCCGACGTGGGGCAGCGGTTCGTGGTGCCGTTCCTTCGGCAGAAGCGCATCTCGTCGTTGGAGCTGGCGGTGTTGACCCACGCGCACCCGGATCATGCGCTGGGGCTGGTGTCGACGCTCGAGCAGGTGCCGACGAGGCGCCTGTGGCTGCCTCCCTCTCCAGCCGGGCCGTTGCTCAACGACGTGGTCGACGCCGCGGAGGGCGCCGAGGTCGAAGTGATCGAGCGTGGACACGAGGGGCTGGTGTTGGGCGACGTGCGGGTCGAGGTGCTGGGCCCACCGGTCGACCGGGTGCTGATCGAAGAAGAGAACGATCGCTCCATCGTGCTCAAGGTGACCCACGGCGCCGTGTCGTTTCTGTTGACCGGTGACATCGAGGACGCGGGCGAAGAAGCGCTGGGCGAGGTTGGCGAGGTGACCGTGGTGAAGGCGCCGCACCACGGGTCAGACACCTCGTCATCGCCTGGGCTGGTGGCGTCGACCAGGCCGAAGTTCGTGGTGTTCTGTGTGGGCCGGTTCAACCGGTTTCGGTTTCCACGGGCCGAGGTGGTCGAGCGGTGGGAACAGGCTGGCGCGCGGTGCTACCGGACCGATCTCGACGGGGCGATCACGTTCCGCAGCGACGGCGTCGACGTCAGCGTCGAGACCTACTCCCCGCCCAAGCCCAGTCAGGCTCGCAGGAGGACCGGGTGGTTGCGGCCGTAGCCAGCTCCGATTGAACTCACAGCGGCGCGCGTCAGGTCCGGTAGGTCCACCCGCAGGCTGCGCAGGCCTGCTGCGACTCGGTCATCGGTGCACCGCAGGACAGACAGCGATCGCCAGCGGGGCTCTCGCGGTCGAGCTCGGCGAGGACGGTGCGCGCCCTGGCTTCGTCTTCTGCGCTGACGTTGATCTTGATGCCGCCGACCGCGTTGGAGAGGAACGGATCGGCCGAGACCAGGTGCTGGTCTACCAACCAGGCGGTGATGCCAGCCGCCTCGAGGCTGAGAACGACCAGCTCGGCCTCGTATCGGAACGTCACCGCCTTGATTGACACTCCCGCTGAACTCATTGGGTTGAAGTCTCACACGGCACCTCCGGCCGCGGGAGGCGCTGCAGCGAGGCTACGGGGTCGACTGGACGAGACGAGTGGAGTGACGGGTCGACCCGAGCGTCATGTCGAGGGAGTAGCTGGTGCGTAACCGTTCAGGGGGTGGGGTCTCGATCAGCTGCGCGCATGAGCGCGATCAGTTCGCAGCACTTGGCCCGGTCGCGCGGCGCGCGAGAGCGTGATCTACGCGCAGGGTGAC
>VYLD01000258.1_pt1 | contig 19022 bp, 14 predicted proteins | sample 5114401 | NCBI WGS metagenome assembly VYLD01 (sample SAMN12291783, study PRJNA351875) | freshwater metagenome | isolation source: freshwater lake | place: USA: Michigan, Gull Lake | collected 2013-08-08 | reverse complement strand
CATCCAGACAGGCGCAACCGGCGGACCCCGACGGCGACCCTTCCTTTGCCGGCTCTCCCGTCAGTTCGCCGTTGTGCCCGGGCCCGCCAGTATCCCTTCGATCTGCGCGATGAACGGCCGGTCCGCCTCGGCCAGCGCGCCCCTGGCCGCCAGGTCCCGCAGGATGGCCAGGGCCCGCTCCCAGTAGCGGCGCTCTCCGGTGACGTCGGCCATCTTCCAGCAGGACACGAACACATCCCGCGCGAGTGCCGCGGACGCCGGATCGGCCGCAGACAGGCGCTCCCTGGTCTCAAGGCTGCGCTGATACCGCGACAGCGCCCCGGCCCGGTCCCCCTCGCTCAGCAGAACATCGCCGATCCGCTCCAGCGAGAAGCTCATATCCCGTGCGAACTGCACGGACGCCGGATCAGCCGCAGACAGGCGCTCAGCGATCTCAAGGCTGCGCTGATACCGCGACATCGCCCCGGCCCGGTCCCCCTCGCTCAGCAGCACATCGCCGATCTTGTTCAGTGACACGCGCACATCCCGCGCGAGGTCCGCAGACGCCGGATCAGCCGCAGACAGGCGCTCTCTGATCTCCAGGCTGCGCTGATAGCGCGACAGCGCCCCGGCCCGGTCCCCCTCGCTCACCCGCACATCGCCGATCTTGTTCAGCGACACGCTCACATCCCGCGCGAGGTCCGCGGACGCCGGATCGGCCGCAGACAGGCGCTCCCTGATCTCAAGGCCGCGCTGGTACCCGCTCACATCCCTCGCGAGGACCGCAGACTCTGGATCGGCCGCAGACAGGCGTTCCCTGATCTCAAGGCTGCGCTGATAGCGCGACAGCGCCCCGGCCCGGTCCCCCTCGCTCAGCAGCACATCGGCGATCCGTTCCAGCGAAATGCTCACATCCCGCGCGAACCGCACAGACGTCGGATCAGCCGCAGACAGGCGCTCGGCGATCTCAAGGCCGCGCTGATACCGCGACAGCGCCCCGGCCCGGTCCCTCGGCCAGGGCCTCCAGCCGTTCTGCAGCGGTCAGGGCGTCGGCGCGGCGGCCGGCGGCGATATAGAGCTGAACCAGCTGGTACCAGTCATCGTACTCGCCCGGATCGAGGCGGGTAACATCTTCATAGAGGGTGATGACCTTTTCTGTCCCGAGCCGGCTTCTGTTGCGGGCGTCGAGTGCGAGGGCAATGGCGGGGCGACGCCGGGCTGCAGCGGCGCGGTCGCGCTCGGCCTGCACCGCCCGTATCACCCCTTCGGCCGCAACCTGGTCCGCCCGATCTGCAGCGGCGATGATCCGATACAGGACCTCCAGTGCCTCGACCTCCTCGCCCCGGTTGAACTGGGCCAGGGCCGCCACACCCTCCGGCGTCGAGGCGATGTCCGTCACCTCGCTGCGGAACACCAGGATCGCCTCGGCATAGGCCGGACTGTCTCGGGCCAGATCGGCCACCAGAGCCTCGCGCGCCTCGACGAGTGCGGCTTCAAGCCGGGCCACTTCAGTCGCCCCCTGCGCCCGGGCCTCAACCAGCTGCGCCTGCAGGACGGCGATTTCCTGCTGCCGGACCCGGTCACGCGAGTCCGCACGCCGCTGGATCTCTTCGCCGGTCAGGCTGGATCCCGCCACCGCTGCGGAAATCTCGACCCGGGCATTCACCGCCACCTCGGCCTGCACCATTGCAGGGGCCAGAATCGCGCTGACCGCCACCACCAAAGCCCCGCCCATCAGCCGAACCATCGAAAAGCCCCCCTGCCTGCCGACCGAACCAGAGCCTCATGCCCCGCAAAAACACAACCGGCGGAGACCGACCAGACCGAGACGGTGCGCCCCGTCATCCGGGAGCCTTTCACTCGATCCCCGATTGCGGGGTGACCTGCAGGGTCAACCGCCGCATCGATGTTCCGCCAACCGGCTGGGGCGCATTGCTGCGGGTGACATCCCCCGAAAGGATGGCGTCGAGACCATCTACCGTAGCCGGGGCACCGGCCACGTTGGCGCTCCTCATCCCCCGGAAGCGGGCCTGGACGGCCAGGCAGGGGTCGGCGACCGTGGTTTCCCCCGGCCCCATTGGACCTGCAAATCCTTCCTGGAGGGGCCGTTGGCAGAGCTGACTAAACTGCACCGGCAGGACGCCCTGTCGGAACGGCGAACGCGCCGCTAGCACGAGGAAGTCGGTTCGCAGGAGAAAGTCGGGGTCCGCCCGGGTGATCCGGTAGACAAAGCGCGCCCGCCCCCCTCGATTGAGCAGGATCGCTCCGGCGTCACGCTCGGCGGGCGTTGCCCCGGTCGGGGTCAGGGTCCGGATGGCGCTGTCGCTCGTCAGCACAACGACCCCGACCGACACAGGCTGGGCGCAGGCATAGGCTTCTGCGGGCAGGGGTGCACGCCCCGCTCCGGCCGGGCGATCGCACTGGGCGCTCCAGCGATCATTGTAATTTCTCTCCAGGGCGCTGCGCGCGACGAGGTCGGATCCGTGGTTGCGGATTTCGATGACAAAGACGTCGCAGGCTGTCGCTCCGCCGGGGCTGCCAAGGTCGGCCGGGTCGATGGCGACAGCGCCCTCGGGCACGCCACTGGTGTCAGCCCAGGCCGCTGGCGCGCCGTCACCCCAGGGCGCCGCACAGGCTCCCCCCGGGGCCGGCCGGTGGCGATACAGGCTCAAACCCATGCCGTCGAACGACGATGCATCACCCTCGGTGTCCGCATCACTGACGCGACTGGCCGCCGACCGCAGGCGCTGGAACCGCGCCGCCAGCGTCAGGCCTTCGGCAAGACTGCTGCGAAGCCCGGACAGCCGGACCGTCGAGCCCGCCGGACGAATCCGTTCGAGGGCCCGGCCGAGGTCCATGCGTGCGAGGGGGCGATTGCCCTCGACCTGGTCCTCCAGCACAAGGGCATCACCGTCGAACGCCAGCCTCAAGGATGCGCCCGTCGCCTCCGCATCTGTCAGACGGACGTAGGATGGAAGGGTAACGGTGCTCGGGGCCACGCCGTCCACGCCGCGGGCCTGGGCCTGATAGAGCACCTCCAGATCGGCCAACGCCTCGGTCTGGGCCGCGCTGGCCTGGGCCTCTAACGGACGCGGAAGGGCGACCCAGACTGTCTCGGGCGCGCCCGGCGCGACCAGACGGGCTGTGAAGACCTCCCGGGTTGTCATAGCGACACCGTTCTGGTCCCTCAGGTCGCTCCACGCTGCGGTCGATAGATTGCCCCAGGCGACGGGGCGCAACACGGACCGCGTCGCCATGACATCCTCAGCGCGGCCATAAAGGACCACCCGCTCCTGTCCGTCCCGGGTCTGCGACAGGGCGTAAACTGCACCCTGTTCAACGCCGTTCAGGGCTCCTGCGGGAAGCGGGAGCTCGGCGACTGTGACCGTCCCGTCAACGCCTTGCGCAGACGACGGTTTCACGACCTGCCAGAGCGTGGTCGCCAGACCGCTACCTGACCCCGGCAAGGGAGCATCATAATCTCCCTCGAACTGAGGGGGAGGCAGGACCGCCACACGGCGGGCATGGAGAATGATGTCCCGCTCGACCCTCAGCACCACCTCCCTCATGCTCGTGAGAGAAGGATCCTGAAGCGCCGTGGCAAGATAGAAACTCAGCGCCCCGTGCATGCGCTGCGCTTCCCTGTTCTCCGCCCAGTAAGGAACCAGCAGCGCCAAGGCGGCCGAAAGCGACGGCGCGGCGTAGATCCCTGTAAAGCGTCCGCGCCCCTCGAGGTCGGTCGTGCCTACAGCTCCTCCGAACAGCCGCGTGTCCGAGGATCCGCCGACGGATCGGCGCGCCGCCTGCCCCCGCGTGCTACCTTCCGAGTGACAGAAGTCACCGACAAACACGACCTGGACCCCGCGACCCAGGAGAGCCTCCACCCTCTCCCCGATCTCGTTGTCGCGCAAAGCCCCCGCAAAGGAGCCATCGGCGTTCCTTACCGTATCGACGGGAATGAAGACCTCGTCGAAACCGTCTGGCTCTTCCCGTAGGTCCGTTGTGCGCTGCTGCTCACCGTGACCGGCCATCGCGATGAACACCTGGTCGCCGACCTCCGCGACACTCACCAATCTGTCCAGTTCGTCCAGGATCCGAGCACGGGTTGGCGCACCCAACGGCAGAACGCCTCGCCCGGCGAGATCCGAGGCATCGGCCCGTGTAGCGGTGGCTTCCGAAGCCAGATGCGCTGGCCACAACGTGTCAGAGGGTGCGCCTTCGGTCAGGAGCCGAACGTCTCCAGCACGGGCACCTCGCTCTATCAGAACGCGAGCCAGCAGAAAGGCGTCCGCAGCAGCCGACGGCATGTCGCTTATGCCAGGATCCTGATATTCGGTGCCGGCGACGAGGAGCACATGAACGCGCGGTTGCGATGCGGAGCGGCCATCGTCCTGGGGGCGCGCCCATGCGGGCGGAGCGCCAAAGATAAGCGCTGCGGTCATCAGCAGCAGAACAATGGGACGACGGGTGGTCGATACGTGGACCATGACCATTTCCTCAGTTGCTTGTGACGACGGTCGTGACGGGAGCCGCCGACAGGGCGCGGATGCGGACAACGTAGCGGGACGAAAAGGTGGGTCTCCAGCTGCACAGCAGAGGTGCCGCGAGGGCGCGCGCCATACAGACGGCTTGGCCCCGTTCATCCACAACCAGGACGTCGAGATGGCCGCCACCAGTCGGGCCAACGTGCAGAAGGGTTTGTTCACTGCCACGGGCAACGATGGTGAAGGTGAGGGGACGGTCCGGCCCGACTAGCATCAGCCGTCCGATCGGCCCGGCCTCGCCCAGGGCCCGGACGACGCCCCGCGGATCGAGACTGCGCCGGCGTTCAACTCTCGCTGCGGCTTCCGCCTCCGTCGCCAAGCCTGCGGCTCCCCCGAAAAGCGCGCTCGCGTTTATCTCGACCCCGCCTTCCGCGGCAACGGGCGAACCCAGCTCGTGAGAGCGCAACAGGTCTGCAGCGACTGCCATGGCGTCGGCATCGCCATGATCTTCGGCCCAACGGGCAATCGAAGCCGCCAAGGCCAACTGTTCGGCGTTCCTGTCGAGGCAGCCCCCTGAAGCCCCAGGCAATGGATCCGAAAGGCAGAGAGATGCAGCCAGCGCTTTGAACAGCGTCGTCATCATGAGATCACCGAAGGCCATGTCAGGCGGGCAATGGCACCGCCGGAAGCGGCTCGGCTTCGCTCAAATGCTCCGCCATGGTGAGACATGATCGCAATGACAGAGGCGAGACCGACACCATGGCCACCTCCATCTGGACGTTCGGATCGCACACCAAACCGCCCGAGCTCCGCTTCAATGGCTATGGGCCAGCCCGGCCCCTCATCCTCTATCTCCAAGGCTACGCCCTGCCCTGCGCGCATCAGGTCAACTCGGATCTGTCCGCCCGATGGCGAGAATTTGACCGCGTTGGAGAGCAGGTTGGCGATGGCTCTCTCGATCAAGGCTTCCGAGCCAAGGATCCGGGCCGGGACGAGAGACAGTTTGAGTGTGATATCCCGGAGTTCGGCCGGTCCCTCAGCATAGAACTCGGTTGCACGAGCGACGGCGGCGCTGACATCAACAGGACCGAAGGTACGGACGAGGCCGCCGTCGATTTCCCCGACCTCCAGATAGGCCCGGAAACCACGGGAAAGCTCGTCTAGCGCTGCCGACGCAGCGGTCGCCGAAGACCGGGCCTCCGGCGTCGCTGCCACGCGCAATATGTCCTCCAGCTTGAACTGGGCTGCCGTTAGCGGGCCTTGAAAGTCGTGCGCGATGCGCGCGGCAATCTCGCGTAACCCCTCGTTCTGCCGGGCGAGCCGATCGACCGCTGTGTTGATGCGTGAGCCAAGGATGGCAAACTCGTCGGCGGAACCGACATCTTTGACACGAACCGAAAGGTCTCCCTCGCCCGCCCTGAGCAGAACGTCCGAAAGCTCCCTCACGCGTTGTGCTGTCTGTCGCGTGACCAGCCCGACCACAAAGCAGAAGGCGGCTCCTACGAGAACCACCGCCAGCGTCCCCGCCAACCAGACCCGGTTCCTGACGCCATTCTCCCGATCGACCAGGCCGCCGAAGATCAGCTGAACGCCTCCAATGCGCGCGACGACACCGACAGCCCGACCCTCGCGCGGGTTACAGGCCGCATTCGCCGCCACGGCGAACCGGACCTCCGACCCGGACGGCGCTGAACGCAACCTGGACCAGTCGACGACCAGATCGGCAGGAAGCGGACCCGTGAAGCCGGCGCTGTTGACGACCGCTTGCTCGAACCAGGCCGCGACAACAGTGGGGTCCCGCTCAGCAGTGCCGCAGCGATCGGCTGCAATGCCGCGCCTTACACCAATATCTCCGCGTGCCGCCCGAGCCTGTAAGGCATAGGTTGGAACAGCCAGAAACAAGGCATCGGTGCGCTCGGGCTCAGGCAGAGACGCATAAAGAGTCTGAAACAGAGCGGCATCGCGCCTGGCGATGGAAAGCGTCCGCGCCTCGCTGAGCTGCCGCAACCAGGTGTCCGTAGCTGCAGCCGCCCCGACTATGACGGCTAAGGCGAAGAGGCCGGACAGCGCAATCCATCGCGCTGTTGCGAACCGGAACACCTCAGGCCTCGAACGACGTCAAATCGCGAGCCATGTAGCCGACACGCGGAACGGTCAGCACAATCGGGCGAAGCTGTGGGGGAAGGATGGCGAGCTCGGTTGCCTCAAGACTGCGTCGCACCCGACGAACAGCGACGTCTATCGTGTCCTGCCATTCATCTGGCTGGCTCGCCCAGTCGCTCCAGGCGCGATCCCAAAGCATGGTTTTTGAGACAGGCTGCCCTGCGAACCTCACCAGCTCGCTCAGCAAGCCAAATGACCGCGGCGGCAAACGGATTTCGTGCGCACCAAGACTCAGCGTCGAAGCCTGCGTGTCCATGATCAAAGGCCCATTGGACAGGAGCGGCGCGGGGATGCCGCGCGGCAAGGTCCAGGAAGTGCGCCTTATCTGGGCAGCCACCCTCGCCTGGAGTTCGGCTATCGAAAGCGGTTTGGGCATGTAGTCGTCAGCGCCCTTCAGAAGGCCCTCGATCCGGCTCCGATCGCCCCCAAGCGCGGTCATCATCAGGATTGGTGACCTGCGGGAAGAGTCCGGACGATCCGGAAGGTTCCGGATCCGGCCCAGAACCTCGAGCCCGTCGAGCCCTGGGTTCATGCGGTCAAGCAGGATGACATCGAACCGCTTTCTTCCGGCCGCCAGAACGGCACGCTCGCCGCGGTGAGCGACCTCGACCTCACTAAAGCCGATAGCCAAAAGTCCTTCGCGCGCCCGTTGGGCGGTGGTCATGTCATCTTCAAGAACGAGCGCGTGACGACCGCGACACACGGAAAGAAGGGCTTCGGTAGCCTCGTGCGCGGGTTGCTCGAAGAGTTCCGGCAGAGCTTGGCCTGAGGGCACAGAGGGATCGCCAGCGGATGCCACGATACGATCAGCCGGGGTCGCCAACGAAGCTGAAGGCCGCCCAGAACCCGGGGTGCGCCCATGCTGGGTTCGCCCCGCTGTTTCGGAGCTCTCGGGCCGCTCTTTGAAACGCTGCCGCACGCCCCTCGACTCGTTGCTGTGACGGATCGGCGGCACCCGACGAGATATCATCAAGGGAGGCAAAGGTAGCCGTCATCAGGGCGGCGGTTGCGTTATCATCGACAGCCCAGTGCGAGACCAGCAAGGAACGCGCTCCAGCGTAGAAAAAGGCAGGACCTAGTCCGGCAAGCCCCTCGGCACCTACCGACCCGTCCGCTGCAGCCGTGTTGCAAGCCGACAGCACAACGAACTCGGCCCGCAAGGTTAGGAGTGCAGCCTCCGAGGCCGCTAACAGCCCGTCGTCAGCATCGCTCGCCAGTCCCGGGGGCGTCAGAACGAGTCCGGGCTCAGCATTCTCGCCGCCTTGACCGGTCAGAAGGCCGTGCGTGGCGAAGGAGACGAACCGCGCCCTGGCCAGATCGGCGTTGGTCCTGAAACCACCGTCCTGGTGATGAGCGCGCTCGAGAATATTGGGTTCACGGGCATCCCTTCCAGTCAGGATGACAGTCGCCTCGTTCCGGGCGGTGAACTGAGCAGCAATCGACGCCAACTCACGGCCCGTTCCCGGCAGAGGGGCCATTCTGCGCAGCACGGCGACATTGGCGAGGCGACCCGTAAATGCCGCCGATACCGGAGGGGGCGGGAGCGGCGCACGATCTACGGGCGTTACGTCCCCTTCAAGAACAGGGTTCCCGACACCAAAAAACGACAGCGGCTCTGCGTCAGGCAGGTCCAGGCTAATCGCCCCTGCCTCGCTGAGTCTCGGGCAGGCCGCAGGACGGCGGGTCAGATCGCCTCCCCGCTGGAAGCATCGCAGCGAGCGGAGCGCCGAAAGCGATGGAAGACTTACGACGACGTGGCGATCCGCGAACCACCGCGTCGCACGCAGATCCTCCGGATTTCTGTCGTCTCCAGTCGGCGGTTCGGTAACCAGCACCCCCAGAGGAATAGCGGACAGGGCTCCATTCACTACCACAATGAGGGTCGTGGCATTCGCAATAGTCCCTTCGACCTGCCCGAAGAGCCCTTCATAGAGGGCATGCGCCCTGAGCCGATCGAAGGGAGACCCCTGCTGTACAGACCCGCCTTGGGACGGATTGGTGCCCGGGTCCACAGCTAGGGCATCACCATCCCGCCCAACGACGTCGGCTGTCTCCAGTCCCGCCCGCAACGCCATAACCGCGGCGGCCATATCTTCCGTGCCCAGCCCGGGCGCGCGACGCCACTCGATCCGGTCCTGACTGACAGCCCACACATAGGCTGCGTCGTCGCTGACCATGATCTGCACGACCGCTTCACCCTCCCGTAGCAATGAGCGAAGCTCATCGACGGTCACCGCTGAGGGGGCTGACAACGCGCCGTAGGCAGGAAACTCCCGGTCGATCCGGTCGTTCAGCTCTGCGATCTGACGTGTCAGAAGCGTGATTTCCGCAGAGATCTGACTGAGACGCGGCTCGCGTTCTTCGACCGGTAGGGCAAGAAGCTCCTCGCGTCTCAGGCGTTTGCCGCTGATAAGTGTTGAAAGGCGGCGTCGTTCGGCCTCAAGGGTGCCAAGAACATCGCTGCCAAGCGCGGTCCGTGCCGACATCGCCTGGAGCGCATCTGCCCCGTCAGAGAGGAACGTCCACTGGGCCCGCACAAAGGTCTCGCAACGCAAGACCTCGATCGGGATTGGGGCATCTGCCTCCACCGCATCCATAAGCAAAGGGCCGAAATCGAAGGCTGGTGGGCAATCCCGCTGAAATCCACCGTCGAACGCAAGGGCATCAACCGGGCTGCACAACAGGAGGCCTGCCGTCGCCATGGCCTTCCATGCGACCCGTCGCCAGCCAGCGAACTTGACGACGTTCATCCGAAGCTCCCAGTCGGTCGAGCTGAGGCCATGGCGGGGGCAGCCGGGCCACCCCCGCCAGCCATCATCAGTTGCTCACGATGAGCGTACGGGTCCACGTGTTCCCGAGGTTGGCGATCCGAACCGTGAAAGGCCCCGTCCAGCGCGGAGTAAAGCTGCAGCTTGCGCGGGCATCATAGCGGATATCACGGCAGATCAGGTTGCCGTACTCGTCGAACACTTCGAGGTCGACGTCGGTGTACCCGTCGCCAGCAGCAACAAGGTTCCAGATGTAACCTCCATTGGCGTTCATCCGGTAAGTGACGTTGGATCGCGCAGGGATATCGCGGTACCAGCTCGCCGGACCGGTCGTTAGGCCGCGCGCAGCGACGGTTCGGGCATTCGAAATGCGCTCGATAATGTCGGCATCACCCTGTGCAAGCTCTACCGCCTCGTCGAACAGGACCGACGCCGACGGTGCGTTCCCGGCCGGTGCCCCTTCAGAAGTACCCGACACGGTCGCCTCAGGCTCAGCCGTGGTGCCAAGGGTACCGATCGATGCGAGCAGACGGGCCGCCACCAGCATGGCTTCCGCGTCGTTGTTCTCACGGGCCCAGGCAGCAAGACTGAGTGCATCCGCGCCCGTCGCGACCGCCGCCGCGGCCGGTGTGAGTTGGCCGCCTTCCGATCCTAGGTTGGTGCCGGTGCGCTCTTGGGCGACAGCTGCACCGGCAACCGCCGACAGCACCAAAGCCACAACCGCAGGTCTGAGCTTAACAGAGTTCATGTTTCTGTACCTCTCTCCGGAGGCACCGCGCCCCCTGCCCTGTGGTTGTTAGCGTGCCAGGCTTACGGTGTCATCCGACCGATTCCGACGTTCGGTGAACATTGCGAGAATCAGCCCTAGAGCAGCGGAGACTGTTGCTCCGACGCCAACCCGGGCCGCCGCGACACGCTATCGACGAGAGTCCGTGGCAGATTGATGTGGCGTTGACCCTGGCCCTGACGTTCTACCCTGAGAACCACCAAGGTGCCCCGGGCCCTGCCCAGCGCGGCGTGAACCTCATCGGGACGGGCGACCGCCCGGCCGTTGACAGCCTCGATCCGGTCGCCAGGCGACAGGCCATAGGTCTGGGCCAGCGACCCCATGGCGACATCTGTTACCACTGCCCCCCGCCCGTCCGGGTCCAGCCCCACCTCCAACCCTAGCTCGTCGTCGCTGCCAGGCGGCGACGCGGCGATGAGTCCTACCCGGCTGACCATCGAGGGTCTGTCCGGCCCCAGGGTCACGACCGCCGACCGCCTCTGACCGGCGCGTACAAAATCCAGCCGAACCCGTTCGTTGGGCCGATGAGGCATAGTCCTGGCAAGGACGTCGCGGGGATAGGCCACCGGCTGTCCGTCGATCGCCAGGATCAGGTCACCGGCCATCAGGCCGGCCCGGGCCGCCGCCCCGTCTGGCTCGACGGAATCAATCAGCGCGCCCTCGACCTCCCCGGCACCAAGGGCGGCGGCGACCTGGGCGTCGGCATGGCTGACCCTGAGACCGAGGGCGCCGCGCACGATCGATCCGTCGGCGATCAGTTGCTGCGCGACCTCGGCGGCCAGCGCGATCGGAATGGCCAGGCCGATGCCGATGTCGAACAGGGTCTCAGGCGGCGTTGCCGTATTCACGCCCAGAACCCGCCCCTCAAGATCGACCAGAGGTCCCCCAGAACTCCCGGGATTGAGGGCGGCGTCATGCTGCAGAAAATCGACCGGCGTGATCACATCATACGACCGACCCGCCCCCGAAATCACCCCCGAGGTCACGGAGAACCGGTACCCCATGGGATGGCCGAGCGCGAAGACCGGAGCCCCCAGAGCGGGAACATCTTCAACAGGATCCAGCAGGTCGAGCGCGGGTGCCTCGACGCCTGCGGGCAGGCGGACCACGGCGATATCGGTGCGGGGGTCGGTCCCGACCACCACCGCATCGACGCTTCGCCCGTCCATCAGCCCGACCCTGACCGTTCGGGCCGCTCCAATGACATGGGCATTGGTGATCACATGGCCCCCGGAGTCGAAGACGAACCCGGAACCACTGCCCGAGGCCGGTCCCGACCCGGCTGGACCGGGTTCAATCACCACCACCGATCGCAGGGCCCGGTCCAGACCGGATGGCTCCGGATCCACCTCGCTTGCGGATCGCGCCGTGACCCCGCTCGGGTCGTTCCCGGGGCCCCGGATCATCGCCGTGGACACCGCCGGGACCAGGCCTAGACCCAGGGTGAGCGCGGTCGCGGAGAGAAGGCGGAAAGCTCGAAGGTCCTGTTTCATATCGTCCTGCTTCGACTCGACGCCCAATGCGCCTCGGCGAAACCTGACATTGCCGCCCGGGCCTGTCGTCCGACGAACTCCGGCGGCGGGACGGTGCCACGGCCTTTGACCGATTACATGGATTGGATCATCGCTGGTGAACGGTTCATTCAGGGCGCAGTTCAAGTCCAGCCAAGGCCTCTTCAATCTGTGAGACGAAAAGCATGTCTTCGGCCGAAATTTGGTTTCTAGCCTTCAATGCCGCGACGACTGAAATCAAGCGTTGTGAATACTGGACTTCGTCGGTGACGCTGGCCATTCGCAGACACGAGCTGGCGAGGGACTTGATTGCGGCCAGGGAAGCAGGATCGACTGCGAAAAGTCGCTCAGCGATCTCAAAGGCGCGTCTGTAGCGCGAAAGGGCCGCGCTTCTTTCCCCGCGGCGCATCGCGATATCCCCGCTAGTTTCGAGCGCCATTCTCAGATCGAACGCCCGCTGGGCGGATTCCGGGTCAGCCTGATACAATGATTCAAATATGTCTAGACCACGCTGAGCCCTAGCACTCACACTTATGTAAGGGTCTGCTCCGACAGGCGTGTATTCGCCATCATCCACTAACCAATAGCTTCCAAATTTAACTAATGCGTGGGCGTAGGATGAGGCATATATATAATTAGACATGTCCCCTTCATATAAATTTTCCATTATAATCTCAGACGTCCAGTATACTTGACCGGCCCGTACGAAAGAACCTCTCGATATCTCTGCATCGCCAATTCGAGAAAATGCTACTGCGCTCGAATAGCGTGATTTCAAGGTAGGAGGATCTATGCTATCTGATATCAATACCGCTTGATTGAAAACAGATATAGCATTCTCTACACTCCCGCTCGCCATTTCGGCGTCGCCCAATACAATTAAAGATTCAATAAGATCTAGCTTGTATTCTACAGATGTTGGATCGGAATCTGACAATTGCTCAGCGAGAACAATGCTCTGACGTGAATAATCTAGAGAATCATCAAATTCTCCCAAATTCAAATAAGACATGCTTATGTCTCTCAATACTGAAATAGTGTAATCATAAAATTCATTCAAAGATTCATTATTTGAATAAATTCGCCTCGCAATCTCAAGATTGCGTTTGTTTATATCCAGTGCTTCTGAGTAAAAACCTCTCTGGTTCAATATATATGCACGTGATTTGTTAATTTTTATCTGTATCAGATCGTCATTTGTTAGATTCTGTACGCGTTCAATGGCACGAAGAGATTCTCCATAACGTCCTGATTCAATGTACAGCTCAGATAATGAAAGCCAATCACTGAATTCACGGGGATCCAAACTTACAATTTCCTCATACCTGGAGATAACTTCGGCAGTACCAACGCTCATATCAAAATTTCTAGCATTCATTGCCAAGATTGCGATCCTGCGAGCCTCCGCGCCGCTTTGAATGTCAGCTCGATTCTGTCGCCCCGCGTCCCGAGCCCGTCTCAGGCGGTCGAGCACGGCGATCGCGCCAACCCGGTCCCCGGCATTGTAGCGGGCGAGCGCCGCCGCCCCCTCCGGCGTCGAGGCGATATCGGTGACCTCACGGCGGAACACCGCGATCTCCTCGGCATAAGCCCGGTCCCTCGCAGCTAGGTCCGCCACCAGGGCCTCGCGGGCCTCGATCAGCTCGGCCTGAAGCCGGGCCACCTCGGAGGCGCCGCGCGCCTCCGCCTCGGTCAGTCGGGTCTGGAGCGCCGCGATCTCCGCCTGCCGGGCCCGGTCACGCGCATTCGCCTGCCGCTCGATCGCCTCCAGCGTGGCGCTCGAACCAGCCACCGTCGCCGAGATCTCGACCCGGGCGTTCACCTCGGCATGCGCCGCCACCGGGGCCAGCATCACCCCCACAGCCACGACCGTGGCCCCGCCCATCATCCGCATCATCGAACCGCCCCCGCTCCAACCGCCGGCGCAGATGGCCCGATCATCGACCGGAGCGCAACCGGCGGACTCCGGCGAAGACCTTTCCCCCGCGGGCTCGTCCCTCAGTTCGCAGGCGCGCCGAGGCCCGCCAGTCCCGCTTCTATCCACGAGATCGAGTTCTGGTCTAAATCACTCAGCACGCCTCGGGCCTCCAAGGCCCTCAGGATAGCTAGGGCCCGTTCATAATGGCGACGCTCTCCGGTCATTTCGCCTATCCTCCAGGAGGTAGAATACGTCTCCCTCGCGAGGACGGCAGACGCCGGGTCGGCCGCATACAGGCGCTCTAACATCTCTAACTGGCGCCGATAGAGTGACAGCGCCCCGTCGGTGTCCCCTTGGCCGACAAGCACAATACTAAGCCGTTTCAGCGACTCACTCAGTTCCATCGCAAGCAACACAGACGTGGGATCGGCGGCAGAGAGGCGCTGCTTGATCTCCAAGCTGCGCAGAAACAGACTCAGCGCCTCGTCGTAGTTGCCCTGGTCAAAAAGCTCCCTGCCGATCCGGTCCAGCGAGACGCTTACACTCCTCGCGAGGCTCACAGAGGACGGATCAGAATCTGCCAAGCGTTGGCTGATCTCGAGACTGCGCCGATACAGGCCCAACCGATCGTAGCCAAAAATGACATAATCACCAAAAGGTACATAATCGGCTACTCGAGCCAGCGAAGCGCTCAGTTCCAATGCCAGCTCCACCGATGCCGGATCTTCCGCATACAGGCGCAATCTGATCTCAAGGCTGCGCTCATAGAGCCCGAGTGTTTCAGAGTAACCCTCCTCTATGACGTCGGCCTTAAAGGAAAGGGCAGTGGCTCGGTCACGGTCGTTGGTGGCCAGGGCCTCCAGCCGCGCTGCGGCGGCCCGGGCATCGGCGCGACGGCCTGCGGCGATATAGAGCTGAACCAGCTGGAGCCAGTCATTGTATACGCCCGGATCAAGTCGGACGACCTCCTCATAGCGGGCGATGACCGCTCCGGTGTCGAAGGCCGGATCGCTCTTGCCGCGCGCGTCCAGCGCGAGGGTGGCGATACGGCGGGCCTCCGCCGCGCTCTCGATATCCGCGCGTGTCTGACGGGCCGAGTCCCGGGACTGTCTCAGCCGGTCAAGCACGGCGATCGCGCCGACCCGGTCCCCGGCATTATACCGCGCCAGGGCCGCCGCCCCCTCCGGCGTCGAGGCGATGTCGGTGACCTCGCGGCGGAAGACCGCGATCTCCTCGGCATAGGCCCTGTCCCGCGAAGCAAGGTCGGCCACCAGGGCCTCACGCGCCTCGACGAGCGCCGTCTGCAGTCGCTCCACCTCGGCCGCCCCCTGCGCCCGGGCCTCGACCAATTGCGTCTCCAGCGTCGTGATGCGTTGTCTGTAGACTCGACTCTCTGAGCGCGCCTGGCGCTCGATCGCCTCCGCCGTCGCCGATGACCCGGCAACCGCCGCCGAAATCTCGACCCGGGCATTGACCTCCGCCTGGGCCAGAACCGGCGCCGGGGCCAGCATCGCCCCAACGGCCACCAGTGCGGCTCCGCCTGTCAGACGCATCATCGTAAAGCCCCCACTTCACCCGACAGCCAAAGAGCCTGATGGTCGGCCACAACACAACCGGCGGACCCCAGCATCAGACACAGAAACTACCGCCCTTCAGCGATCAACCGACTCCCGCGGCGCAGTCTCGAGGACCTCGGCCCGGGCCTCGGCGAGGGCGGCATCCTCGAGACGACCGGCGGCGCGGTAGAGCAGGACCAGCTGACGCCAGTCGGGGGCATGGAGCGGATCGAGTCGGACGACGGCCTCGATCCGGGCAATCACCGCCCCGGTGTCGAAGGCCGGGTCCCCCCGGCCCCGCGCATCGAGCGCCAGGGTGGCGATCTGACGAGCCTCTGCCGCGCTCTCGAAATTGGCGAGGGCAAGACGGGCCTCATCCCGGGCGCGTCTCTGCTGATCCAACGCGGCGATCGCCTCGACGCGGTCGCCTTCGTTGAAGCGCGCCAGCGCCGCGAGACCCTCAGGCGTCGCTGCGATCGCCGTGACATCGCGCCGGAAGGCCGCGATCTGCCCGGCATAGACGGGATCACGCGAGGCCAGTTCGGCCACCAACGCGTCGCGAGCGGCGACCAGTTGATCTTGCAAGGCCTCGACGTCGGCGGCCACGCGCGCCCGGGCCGCAGCCAGCTCGGCCTCTAGCGCTGTGATCCGCTGTTGTCGCCCGGTCGTCTCCTGCCGGGTCACAGGGTCGTCGACGGCCGGAGCGAGGAGATCTCCAGACATCGCCGGCGGTGCCACGAGAAGGACAGCGACGGTGAAACCGAACAGGACCGGCAAGACAAAAGGACGGGGCATGGCACGCTCCTGATTGGGTCGCCTCCCTTAGGCAATCCGGTTGGATCACAGCAACCGTCGGCTTCCGTCCATGCACCCGGCCGCCGTCAGTCCGGCTCCCGCGATGCGATGGCCAAGCCCTCTGAAAGGAACTCGATGTAGGTCTGATCCTCCGGACGAAGCAGGCCCCTCTGCTCAAGATCGAGCAGGATATCCTGCGCCCGCTGCCAATATCGCGGCTCGCGCGTCGCCTCGCCCATCTTCGCCAGCGACACACTCACATCGCGCGCCCGGTCGGCAGAGGCCGGATCGACCATCGCCAGACGCTCGGCAATCTCGAGACTACGTCGATACTGAACGAGGGCTCCGTCACGATCCCCCCGGAGCAGCAGCATGTCACCGACGCGGGTGAGCGAGGCACTCAGATCGCGCGCACGGTCCGCCGATGCCGGGTTCGCGCTGGACAACCGTTCATTGATTTCAAGGCTCCGCCGATAAAGCGGCAGGGCACCCTGAAAATCGCCTTGGCTGGACAGCGCATCGCCAGACTTGTTCAGGGACACGCTCACATCCCGCGCGAACTCGGCAGACGCCGGATCCGCGGACGACAGCCGTTCGGCGATCTGCAGACTCTGTTGATAGCGCGCGAGCGCCCCGTCGGGATCCCCCCGGCTGACCAGCACATCCCCGATCCTGAGCAGCCAGACGCTCACGTCCCTGGCCCAATCAGCCGAAGATGGATCGGCCGCGGACAGGCGCTCGGCGATGGCAAGACTGTCCTCAAAGGCGGTCAGAGCCTCACCTGGCCGCCCGAGCGCGACCAGGACATCACCGATCTTGGCATGCGAGACGGCGAGATCACGGGCCCGAGCAGGAGACCCGGAATCCGCCTCGACAAGGCTCTCCCGAATGAGAAGGGCGCGCCGATAACGTGTGAGGGCACCGTTGCGATCTCCCTGACTCAGAAGCACATCTCCGATCCGGATCAGCGCCACGCTGAGATCGCGCACGCTGTCTGCAGCGCCGGGACCATCCAGAGATGGGAGATCATAGACCTCGCCACTTCGCGTATAGGTGAACCGACCGCGGCTCTGCTGGGTCTTGCTTTCCCCCAGCATGGCTTCCTCGATACTGGCTATGGCAAGACCAATGTCCTGCGCCAGATCAGGCGAAGGCGACGCTTCAGCCGTCAATCGCTCAAAGGCCTCCAGACTGAGCTGATATCGGGACATGGCTCCAGCCCGGTCCCCCTGGCTCAGAAGGACGTCGGCCGCCAGGACCAGCGCACGGGACCGACCCCGATCATCAGGGGCCAGGGCTTCCATCCTTTCCGCCGCCGCCAGGGCGTCCGCACTGCGGCCGGCGGCCCGATAGAGCTGAAACAACTGGTACCAGTCGCCGTATTCCCCCGGATCGAGCTCGACGACCTCTTCATAAAAGACAATCACCGCCCCGGTGTCGAAGGCCGGGTCGCTTTTGCCGCGCGCGTCCAGGGCCAGGGTCGCGATCTGACGGGCGTCAGCGGCGCTCTCGATATCGATCCGGGTCTGACGAGCCGCATCCCGCGCCTGTCTCAGTCTAACCAGAACCCCCAACGCCCCGGCCCGATCCCCGGCGTTGTATCGTGCAAGGGCCGCCGCCCCCTCTGGTGTCGAAGCGATCTGCGTCACTTCGCGGCGGAAGACCGCGATCTCCTCGGCATAGGCCCTGTCCCGCGAGGCGAGGTCGGCCACCAGAGCCTCGCGCGCCGCAATCAGCTCCGTCTCCAGCCGGGCGATTTCGGAGGCACCCTGGCCCCGGGCCTCGACCAGCTGTGCCTGCAGCGCAGCGACCTCCTGTTGCCGGACCCGGTCCCGCGCATTCGCCTGCCGCTCGATCGACTCCAGCGTCGCGCTCGACCCCGCCACCGCCGCCGAAATCTCAACCCGCGCGTTAACAGTCGCTTCGGCCAGCACGGGGACCGGGGCCAGCATTGCCCCAACGGCCGCAACTGTGGCCCTGCCTAGCTGACCCAGCATCGGACCGCCCCCCACTAACTCCCAAGCAGATGGCCCGAACAGCCCGACATGCGCAACTGGCAGATTCTGGTGGCGCTCCCCCCTTGCAGGCTATTCTCTCAGTTCACCGGCGCGCCGAGGTTCGCCAGTATCCCTTCTATCTGCGCTATGAAGGGCCGGTCCGGGTCGCCCAGCACGCCCCTGGCCTCCAGGGACAACAGGATGGCCAGGGCCCGCTCCCAATAGCGGCGTTCACCGGTGAGGTTGGCCATCTTCCAGCAGGACACGAACACATCCCGCGCGAGGTCGGCAGACGCCGGATCGGCCGCAGACAGGCGCTCCCTGATTTCAAGGCTGCGCTGATACCGCGACATCGCCCCGGCCCGGTCCCCTTGGCTTCGAAGCACATCGCCGGTCCGGGCCAGCGAGAGGCTCACATCCCGCGCGAGGTCCGCAGACGCCGGATCAGCCGCAGACAGGCGCTCAGCGATCTCAAGGCCGCGCTGATAGCGCGAAAGCGCCCCGGCCCGGTCACCCTCGCTGAGCAGCAAATCGCCGATCCGCTCCAGCGACACGCTCACATCCCGCGCGAGGAGCACAGACGCCGGATCGGCCGCAGACAGGCGCTCGAAGAATCAAAGAGCACATCGCCGGTCCGGGCCAGCGAGAGGCTCACATCCCGCGCGAGGTCCGCAGACGCCGGATCAGCCGCAGACAGGCGTTCGGCGATCTCGAGGCTGCGCTGATACCGCGACTGCGCCCCGGCCCGGTCCCCCTCGCTCAGCAGCACATCGCCGAGCCGGTTCAGCGAGACGCTCACATCCCTCGCCTTGTCCGCAGACACCGGATCGGCCGCGAACAGGCGCTCCCTGATCTCAAGGCTGCGCTGATAGCGCGACAGCGCCCCGGCCCGGTCCCCCTCGCTCAGCAGAATATCGGCCGTGAAGGTCAAGGCGGCGGACCGGTCCCGTTCGTTGTCGGCCAGGGCCTCCAGCCGTTCTGCAGCGGTCAGGGCGTCGGCGCGGCGGCCGGCGGCGATATAGAGCTGAACCAGCTGGTACCAGTCATCGTACTCGCCCGGATCG
>VYLD01000233.1_pt1 | contig 19108 bp, 12 predicted proteins | sample 5114401 | NCBI WGS metagenome assembly VYLD01 (sample SAMN12291783, study PRJNA351875) | freshwater metagenome | isolation source: freshwater lake | place: USA: Michigan, Gull Lake | collected 2013-08-08 | reverse complement strand
GAGCGCGCTGGCGAGTCGCGGCGAGGTGCCCGGAGACTTGTGGCTGCTCTGGGCGGGCGTCGGGCTCGCGGCCAGCGGCGTGGCGGTCTCCCTGGGCTCGGCCGGCGCCTTCCGCTTCGTGCTCTGCGCAGCGGTGGGCCTGGGCGGGCTGACGATCGAGGCGCCGGTGCTGTTGGACGGCGTGCTGCAGCGCCCGCTCTTCGCGATCGCGCGGTCGCAGCGGCGGGGGGTGCTGGGCGCGCCGGTGACCGGGCCCTTCATCGATCAGCGCACCGGCCTGCAGCTCGACCTCGTCGGGCGACATCTTCGGGAAGATCGACGGTCGGCGTCTGACACGGCGCTGATCGACCCCGAGCTCGATCTGGGCGTGCGGTTCACCACGCTCTCGGGCGACTCGCCCCTCTCGCGCGTCACCGACGAGGGCGTCGCCTGGCTGCGCGATCTGGGCTTCACGTCGGTGGTGATGGGAGACGCGCGAGCCGAGGCTGGCGGCTTCGATGCGGCGGCGCGGCTGCCCTTCACCGCGACCCACGGTCGCCGCCGGGTCGAAGGGCTCCTGGTGGTGGGCACCAGCGGTTCGTCGGCCTTCGCGATCGCCGCCGTGGCGCCGCGGCACCGGGCCACCCTGGCCGACCTGAACGGGTTGGTCGCCAGCGCCAGGTACCGACCCGCGGCGCGACCCATGCTCGATGAAGCGCAGCGCGCCGTCCTTGCGCCGGCGCTGGTGTGGTCCGACCGCGGCGCTGACGTTCGGGGCGTGGTCGTCTCGAGCCTCGAGAGCGCGGCGTTGTTGTGGCCAGCCGCCGACTCCTCGCAGGCCTGGTCGACGGCCGTGGGCCCCCTCGAGGCGACGGCGGTTCGCGGCGAGCTGACCGCGGGAGTGTTGGCCGTGCCGCTGGCCCACCCTACCTCCCGGCTGCGGCTGAGGTCCTTCACCGCCGCCCCGGCGCTGAGCCGCGTGGTGGTCGCGGGAAAGGGGTTTCGCGGGGGGTGGCTGACCGACGCGCCGGGCCACGCGATTCGGGCCATCGATCTCGAGAGCCCCACCACAGGCCCCGCGTTCGATCTGACGGGCGCCCTGGTCGGCCTGGTGGTGCCTCAGGGTGAAGGCCTGGGCCTGGTGACCCTCGACGCCCTGGCCACCACCCTGACCCGCCTCAACCGCCAGCCGCCGGACTTGGAGCCGGCTGCGACCGAGGCCCCCCCGCCCCTGTACGCCGCCGGCGAAGATGAGCACCTGGACGAGAGCGTCGAGGCCCGCCTCAAAGAGGCGGTGGTGTTGGTGGCCGGCGCCGTGACCACCGCCGCGCTGGTGAGCAGTCAACGAGACGATCAGTGGGTCTTGTTGCTCGACGCCGCCGCCCTGGCGCCGGGGGCCCGCGGGTTCGCCGTGCGCATGCCTGACGGCTCGTCTCGGGGGGCTGAGGTCGCGCGCATCTTCAACGGGGTCGCGGTGGCGACGCTGCCGTCCAGTCCCGACGATGGGCTGGTGAGCCCGCTGATGTCTGATCTGGGTGAAGCCCAGGGCGTGCGGCTGGCGGTCGGGTACTCGGTGAGCACGGCGTTGAGCACCCCGGCGATCCGCATTCTTCCGGGGCGCCTGAGCAGCGAGGGCTTCGAAGGCGTGCCCTCGACCACCATCAGCGGCGGCCCGGTGTTCACGCGCGATGGCCGGGTGTCGGGGCTGAGGCTGGCCAATGGCCGCGACGTGGTGCGGGTCGACCAGCTGCGCGAGACGTCTGCGACGGGCTTTCGCGACGTGGTGTGGCGGGTGGCCTTCGACGCCGCTGGGCTCTGTCATCTCGCCGCCGACATCGAGCTGGAAGACCCGCTGCAGAGCGCCACGCTGGTGAAGGTGCGGATCGAGCCGGGGACGCCGACCGATCTCGACGCGCCGGCGCCCGTGCGGTTGACCGCCGCGAGCCTGACCGACGCACTGCCGAAGCAGGGGCTGGCGACGGTGAGCCACATCTTCCCATGCTTCGTCGCGCCACAGCGGATCCAGTTCGAGGTGCAGTCGCCCACCGGCTCGGTGGTGACGGTGCAGCAGGCCTTGACGGTGCCCGACGAGCTTCCGGGTATCAGCCGCGGTCGAACCAACGGCAGCCCCGGCGCGGGGCCCGCGTCGCTCGCGCTCACCGCCCAGCTGTGGAGCGCCCCACCCCAGAAGAGGCACCCGTGCCAGGACAAGCCGGCGCTGTGCGAGCGCGCCTGTCTCATTGACGAGCTCGACGCCTGCACACCCGACGGGCTGTACGCCATGCTGACCGGCGAGGTGCAACGCGCCGCGATTCGTTTCGACCGACAGTGCGCCAGAGGAGAGCTCGAGGCGTGCGTGCTCCTGCCCTGGGCGCTCGATCGGCAGCAAAGGGCCCAACCGCTCACCTCGAAGCCCGAGCCGGTGCTGAAGCGGTGGTGCGACGCCGGCTACGCGCGCGCCTGCGCCGCGATGAACCCCGCCGAGTGGAAACAGCTGCTGCCCACCGCCACCGCGGCCTGCGCCCGGTCGCCATCGGGCTGCGCGCTGTTGGGTCGGCTGCTGCTCAAGGGCCCCCGTTGGCCCGACGACCTTCAGAAGGCAGCGAAAGCCTTCAACAAGGCCTGCGCAGCGGGCGACGGCTCGGCCTGCGGAGAGGCTGCAGACACCGCGCTGCGCTTCGAGCTCGAGCCGCCCGCAGCGGTGATGGACCGCGCGCAGCAGGCCTGTGCGGCTGGCTCACCCAGGGCGTGCATGATCGCCGCGATGAACCCCGCGCTGGGCTTGACCGTCCCGAGGAGCCCGCAGGCCGCTCAGGCCGCCCTCGAGAAGGCCTGCGCCCTGGGGTCCGGGGCCGCGTGCGCCATGACGACCAGGCGCTGAGCGGGCCCGGGGTCCACGTGGTTCGAGGCCCTGCGAGTCACCCGAGGCCCGGCCGTCCTTGCCATCGAGGTGCGCGGTGGGGGACGGAGTCCGACGCCGCAGCTGATGGCGTACCGCCCTGGACTCCGCGTGCAACCTGAAGCCCGGAACCGAACGACGCTGCTGTCATTCGAACCCGGGCAGCTTCGCCAAAGAGGGGCCCGCTCGCCGAGCGACGGCGTCAGATGTGAATGGCGTGCCCCAGGGTCGCCTCGGCCGCTTCTTTGACGATCTCGGACAACGTGGGGTGGGCGTGCATGGTGCGGGCGAGCTCTTCGGTGGTGGTCTCGAGCTTCATCGCCACACAGGCCTCAGCCAGCAGCTCGGTGGCGTGCGGCCCGATCAGATGGACGCCCAGCACCTCGTCGTACTTCTTGTCCGACACGATCTTCACCAGCCCGAAGGCCTCGTCGCTGATCGACGCCTTGGTGATGGCGCTGAAGGGGAACACGCCGACCTTGACGTCGTAGCCCCGTTCCTTCGCCTTCTTCTCCGAGAGGCCCACCGAGGCCACTTCGGGGTAGCAGTAGGTCGCGCTGGGCACCCGATCGTAGTTGATCGGCGGCGGGTTCTTGCCCGCGAGGTGCTCGACCGCCACCAGGCCCTGCGCCGAGGCGCAGTGCGCGAGCCACGGGTGGGGCGTGACGTCGCCGATGGCGTACACGGTGGGCTCGGTGGTGCGCATCATGGCGTCGACGGCGATGGTCCCCTTCGCCCCCAGCTGGATGTTGGTGTGCTCGAGCCCGATGCCTTTGGTGACCGGCGCGCGGCCGACCGCCGAGAGGAAGTACTCGGCCTCGAGCGTCTTCCTGGTGCCGTCCGGAAGCACGACCGAGACCTTCACGCCGCTCGCTGACTTCTCGAGTGACTCGAACCGGGTCGAGGTGAGCACGTCGATCTTTCGGCGCTTGAAGAACTTCTCGAGCTCTTTCGACAGGTCGACGTCTTCGATGGGCAGCAGGTTGGGCAGGTACTCGATGATCGTCACCTGGCTGCCGACGTGGTTGAAGACCGACGCGAACTCGGTGCCGACGGCGCCCGCGCCAAGCACGATCAGGCTCTTCGGAATGCGATCGAGCGTGAGGATCGAGTCGCTCGACAGCACCCGATCGTCATCGATGGTGATGCCCGGCAGCGTGGTGACGACCGAGCCGGTGGCGATGATGATGTGACGGGTGTCGAGGCGCTGCTTCGCGCCGCCGTCATTCAACGTCACCTCGACCTGCCCCTTGCCGGCGATGGCGCCCAGGCCCTTGAAGACCGTCACCTTGTTCTTCTTCATCAAGAAGTCGATGCCCGCGGCGCCCTTGTCGACCACCTTCTGCTTGTGCTTCTGCGCCTGGGCCCAGTCGATCACCGGGTTGGTGACGTTGATGCCGAACTCGGCCGCGTGCTGAATGTGGGAATACAGCTCGGCGGTCCACAGCAGCGACTTGGTGGGAATGCAGCCTCGGTGCAGGCAGGTGCCGCCCAGCTTCTTGTCTTTCTCGACCAGGGCGGTCTTGAGGCCGAGCTGCCCAGCCCGAATCGCCGCCACGTAGCCCCCAGGCCCTGAACCGATGATCACGACGTCGAAGGTGTCAGCCATGCTGCCTCCCGAAGAAACGAGTTGTGACGGCAAGTAGGCGCTCGGGTGCAGCCACGCAAGCGCTGCGTGGGCAGATCAACTGCTCCTTCTTCGCCTATTCGGGTTTCTGCTGGTCGAAGCGCGCGCGGATCGTGAAAGCTCGACCTTCGCGATGCAGCGCTTCCCCACCCGAACGCTGGTGCTGATGGGGCTGACGATGGTGGCGTTCGGGTGGTTCTGGTGGAACACCCACCGAGTGGCCCCTCCGCCGGCGATGATCAGGGTGGTGCCGGTGGTGCCGGTGGCGAGGCTCGATGGAGGCCCCTGAATGAAGGCAGTGATCGTCGGTGGCGGCATCATGGGGTGCTCGATCGCGCTCGAGCTGGCGCAGGCGGGGCTCGAGGTGACGGTGCTCGAGCGCGCCATTCCCGGCGCGGAAGCGTCGACGGCGGCCGCGGGCATGCTGGCGCCGCAGCTCGAGGCGAAGGCGCCCGGGGCGATGCTGGAGCTGTCGATGCGCAGCCGGGCGCTCTACCCCGCGTGGGCCAGGCAGCTCGAGAGCGCGAGCGGCGTGGAGATCGGCTACCTCGAGTCGGGGGCGTTGCAGCTGGCGTTCACCGAGCACGAGCTGCACGAACTCGACGCGACGGTCGCGTGGCAGCAGGCGGCGTCCCTGCGCGCCACCCTGCTCTCTGGCGACGAGGTGCTGGCGCTGGAGCCGAACGTCTCGGGCGACGTGAGGGGCGCGGCCCATTTCCCTGATGATCACCAGGTCGACCCCCGCCGGTTGATGCAGGCGCTCTCGACCGCGACCGCGAAGGCCGGGGTGACCTTTCGCACCGGCTACGTGCGGCGCGTGATCGACGAAGCGGGCGCCGCCACGGGCGTCGACCTCGACGGCGAAGCGGTGCGGGCCGACCTCACCATCGTGGCCGCGGGCTCGTGGTCGTCGCTGGTGCCGGGCGCCCACCTCGACCCCCAGCACCTCAAGCCGGCGCGCGGACAGCTGCTCGAGCTGAAGCTGCGGCTGCCGCCCACCCGCCACCTGCTCAAGGCCGGCAGCAGCTACGTGGTGCCGCGGGCTGATGGTCGGGTCATCTGCGGGGCCACCGTCGAGCTGGTCGGCTACGACAAACGGGTGACCGCCGAGGGGCTGGCCACGGTGCTGAGCCAGGCCCTGCGGTGCTGCCCGGCGCTCAAGGCAGCGACCTTCACCGAGGCCTGGGCCGGCCTGCGCCCCTCGACCGCCGACGACCTGCCCCTGCTGGGGGAAGGCGCGCTGAAGAACCTGGTGATCGCCAGCGGCCATCACCGCAACGGCATTCTGCTGGCGCCCATCACGGCCCGGCTGGTGACCCAGTTGATCACGGGGCAGCGCCTCAGCATGAGTCTGTCGGCGTTCAACCCCACCCGCTTCGGGGCGGTGACCTGAAGCGGTCCTCGAGGCGCCCCACCCCGCGCTGCGCACGTTTGCCCCGTGGGCACCAGCGAGGCGGGAAGGCGCCCGAGGCGTGCACCGCAGGAGGTCTGGATTTCAGGGGCGCGCCGGGCCAGATTTCCCGCCGTGGAAGCCCTGCCCCCCCCCGCAGCTCGGATCCTGATCGTCGATGATGACGAGTCGGTGCGCGACGTCATCTCGGTGCTCCTCAAGGAAGAGGGGTACCACTGCGACACCGCCTCAGGCGCCGAGATGGCCCTCGACATGGCCGAGCGGGAAGACACGCCGCTGGTCATCTCGGACATGAAGATGCCGGGGAAAGACGGCCTGTGGTTGCTCGAGGCGTTCCGCGATCGGCACCCGGACACCTCGATCATCATGCTGACCGGGTATGGCGACACCGAGTCGGCCGTCGACTGCCTGCGCCGCGGCGCCGTCGACTACCTGCTCAAGCCGCCCAAGCTGACCGATCTCATCCGCTCGATCGAGCGCGCGCTGGCCAAGCGCCGCCTCGAGCTGGCGCGCAAGAAGTACCAGAAGAAGCTCGAGCGAAAAGTGCGCGACCGCACCACCGAGCTGCGGCACGCGCTCAAAGACATCAACATCACCTACCAGAACACGCTGATGGCCCTCGTCTCGGCGCTCGACGCGCGGGAACACGAGACCAGCGATCATTCCATTCGGGTCGTCGAGTACACGGTGGCCATCGCGCAGCAGATGTCGATCAAGGGACACGAGCTGGAAGAGATCGGCCGCGGCGCGCTGCTGCACGACATCGGCAAGATCGGCGTGCCCGACGCGGTGCTGCTCAAGCCCGGCAAGCTGACGCCCGACGAATGGCTCGAGATGCGCAAGCACCCGGACATCGGGTTCAACATGATCTCGCCCATTCCGTTCCTGACCGTGCCGTCGCAGATCGTCCTCTCGCACCAGGAACGCTGGGACGGTCAGGGGTACCCGCGCAACCTGAAGACCTACGAGATTCACATCGGCGCCCGCATCTTCGCGGTGGCAGACACCCTCGACGCGATGACCAGCGACCGGCCGTACCGCAAGGGCACCACTTTCGCCAACGCCATCGCCGAGATCACCCGCTGCTCGGGCTCCCAGTTCGACCCCGAGGTGGTGAAGGCGTTCAACACCATCGGCGAGCAGGGGCTCATCGCGATCAAGGCCGACATGGCCAACCGCCGGCGGGCCCGTGAGGCCTCGCAGATGACGCCCAGCCATGGCCTGAGAGCGGCCGCCGTGGACCCCAGCAAAGACCCGGACCCGTCGAAGCACTAAGGGCTCAAGGTCTTGAGAACCACCGACACCTTCGGGCGACCGCTCAGGAACCTTCGTCTCTCGGTGACCGATCGCTGCAACCTGCGCTGCGCCTACTGCATGCCGGAAGACGAGTACCGCTGGCTCGACCGGCGCGAGCTGCTCAGCTTCGAAGAGCTCTCGTCGCTGGTCGACCGCTTCTCGGCCGTCGGGGTGCAGGCGGTGCGGCTGACCGGCGGCGAGCCGCTGTTGCGCAGCGAGCTGCCAGTGCTGGTCGCTTCGCTGGCGAACAAGCCCTGGCTCACCGATCTGGCGCTGACCACCAACGGCGTGTTGCTGGCGCCACAAGCGCAGAGCCTCAAGGACGCGGGCCTGCACCGGGTGACCGTCTCGCTCGACACCCTCGACCCCGCCCGCTTCAAGGCGCTCACCCGACGGGACACCCACCGGCAGGTGCTCGAGGGCATCGCCGAGGCGGCACGGCTGAAGTTCAGGCACGGGCTGAAGCTGGACGCGGTGGTGATGCGTGGGGTCAACGACGACGAGTTGGTGCCGCTGCTCGACTTCGCGGCACGTCATCAGGCCGAGCTTCGCTTCATCGAATACATGGACGTCGGCGGCGCGACCCGCTGGCGCCGCGCCGACGTGGTGTCACGGCACGAGCTGCTGCAACGGTTGACGGGGGTCTTCGGCGCCATCGAGCCGGTGGCCGAGACCTCGTCCGCGCCCGCGGTTCGCTTTCGCCTGCCCGATGGCCGGGTCTTCGGCGTCATCTCTTCGACGACCGAGCCCTTCTGCGGCACCTGTGATCGGGCCCGCGTCACGGCCGACGGGACCTTCTTCACCTGCCTGTACTCGACGGCGGGCCTGGACTTGAAGACGCCGCTGCGCCGCAACGACCCGGCAGAGGTGATCGAGGCGCTGTTGCAGCGGCAGTGGGCGCGCCGGACCGATCGTGGGGCCGAGGCCCGCCTCGCCCTGCATGAGCGCGGGCCCCTGGTGTCAGTCGCCGATCTTCGCCACGAGCCACACCTCGAGATGCACACCCGCGGCGGGTAGCGTCCGCGGAGGGACGTGCTTGACCCAACACGCCCCGCAGGTGGCGCCCATCACCCGACCGCGCGAGGGACTCTCCAAACCGCCGCCCGGCCCTAAAGTCGCCGACCGTGGGCGGCACGACGACTCGGTCGGTCCGCGCAACGATCGGCTTCGACGAAGACCCAGGGTGTGGGGTCGCAGCGAAGCCACCGCGGAGTCTCGGCGCGGCAGGTCCGTGCCTGCAGCTCAGGCGCGAGGTGCACTCGACGGACGCGACACGGCGGCCGCCTCGACCTCAGCCTCGATGGCCCGGGCAGCGCTCACCGGATCGGTCGCGTGGCTGATGGGGCGCCCGATCACCAGCAGCGACGCCCCGGCCGCGATGGCAGCCGTTGGTGATTCGACGCGGGCCTGATCGTTCACTGCCGCGCCGCGAGGCCTGATGCCGGGCGTACACAGCACCATGCCGTCACCAACCAGCCGGCGAACCTCGCCGACCTCGCGGGCCGAGCACACGAGGCCACCGACTCCCGCCTTCACCGCCAGCGCGGCGAGGCGTTCGACCTGCAGCACCGCCGGGTCTTCGACGCCGATCGACTGCAGGGTCGGGTCATCCATCGAGGTGAGCACCGTCACCGCGAGCACCACTGGCGGTGCGACCACCGCCAGCCGCGCGCCTTCAGCAGCGCCTTCGACGGCCGCGCGGAGCATCGCCTCCCCACCGGTCGCGTGCACCGTCAGGTACCTGATGCCCAGCTTCGCCGCGGCCTGGGCGGCGAGCTCGACGGTCTTCGGAATGTCGTGCAACTTCAAGTCGAGGAAGACCTGGGCGCCCCTCGACGTGAAGGCGGTCGCAGCCGCGGGGCCGTGCTCGACGAACAACGACAACCCGACCTTGACCACCCCCACGTGGGGCCGAACCGCCTCGAACAGCGCGATCGCCTCGGGCAGGGGCAGGTCTGCGGCCAGCGCGATCGATTCACGACCCGCCATGTTGGTCAGCGCGCCAGCTCAGCCTTGATGATCTCGTCGAACTTCTCGAAGGGCTGTGCGCCCGAGATCATGATGCCGTTGATGAAGAACGCCGGAGTGCCGTTCACGCCCACCGCCTTGGCGACTTCCATGTCGGCGTCGACCTTTGGCTTGGTGCGACCCGAGTCGAGGCACTCGTTGAACTTCGCGGTGTCGAGCCCGATGGTCTTGGCGTAGGTCTTGAGGTCGTCGGGCATCAGCGCGGTCTGATTGGCGAAGAGGGTCTTGTGGTATTCCCAGAACTTGCCCTGCTCTTCGGCGCACGCGGCACCTTCGGCGGCCTTGAAAGCCTGGGCGTGGAACGAGAGGGGGAAGTGGCGGAACACCACCTTCACCTTGTCTGAGTACGTCTTCATCACCTCGTCGACGGCCGGCTCGGCGCGGCTGCAGTACGGGCACTGAAAGTCCGAGAACTCGACGATGGTCACCTTGGCGTCGGCAGAACCCTTCGAGGGGCCCTTGGCCTCGACGGTCACCCGGGGCTCGGTCAGCAGCACCTGCACCTGGGCCTTCGAGCGCAGCTCGCTGAACAACTTTGCGGCCACCTCGCGCTTCGAGTTCTGCTGCAGGAAGCCGACGATCTGCGACCGCATCGCCTCGAGGGTCGAGCCGGGGGGCATCTTGTCCTTGTTCTCGTCGAAGACCTTCTTCACGTCGGCCTCGGGCGGCGGCGGCAGCTTGTCGTCGAGGTTCGCCTTGAGGAACTGCTCCTCGGTCTGGCCCACCTTCGACGCGGCCTCTTTCACCAGCGCCTGCACGACGGCCTGCTCGACCCCCTGCTTGCGCAGATCGAACTTCTGCTTCTCGAGGTCCTTCAGCTGGCTGCCGAGCACAGCGTCGACGTCTTTCAGGGTGATCTCCTTCCCGTTCACCCGGGCGAGCACCGTGTCGGGCTTGTCGGCCGAGACGAGCTGCACCTGGGCGGGGGCTGGACCTGCGGGAGCGGGGGCCGCGTTCTGTTTGCAGCCGCCAAAGACACCCGCGAGGGACGCAGCGAGGAGGACGTTTCGCACGAAGAGTTTCATTCGAGGGCGCATAGGCCACGCCCCTGAGGCACGCAAGGAAGCGCGCCTCACGGATCTTCCTGGTGATCGTGTCCGTTGCCGCCCCACGGGCCCGGCCAGGGCATCGACGGCGCCAGCAGCCCGGGCACCTCGAGCTCGATGAAGACGCTGCGGGTGCCGGCGAAGGGAGGATCGCACGACTCGCACAGCCCCCCGCCCAACGGCTCGGTGCCAGTCATCAGCAGCAGCGCGCCGGGCTTGACCTCGAACGACGAGGTCGGCCCCACGCCGGGCGCGGCGCACCGAAAGAGCGGCGCGAGGGGGCTGTTCAGGAAAGGCCCCAGCGGAAACGCCTCGACGACTGCTCCGGTGGCGTCGCTCGAGACCCGCAACGCGATGGGCTGACCGCCGAAGCTCGCGCCGCGCAGCCCGCTCTGGGTCGTCACCCCCGAGCCGTTGAGGACACGCACCACGCCGGCATCGCGGCCGACCTGGCGCAGCTCGAGGTCGAGGGATCTCTTGGGGCCCGCCACCACCCAGTCGCGCGCGATGAGGCCTTCGCCGAAGTCGACGCTGAAGCCGTCGACGGGGACTCCACGCACGGCGTCGTAGACGATCGGGCCGGACTCGACGGTGAGCAACCCGCGCCCGACCGAGATCTCACCGCCGGGCATGCCCGCTACGAAGCGCGACCAGCGCAACACGCCCGCCGGCGAGTAGCTCAGGATCTGGGTGCCTCGCGCCGCCGGGTCCGGCAGGGCGGGGGTGGTTCGGGCGCTGGGGGTGAAGGCGAAGTACACGTTTCCGCGCGGGTCCGCCGCCACGCCGTACGAGTGCGGGTGGTTGCAGGTCTCGAAGATCGGGTCCTCGATGGTGCGGGCCAGGGTTCGCCGGCCCGCTTCGTCGAGCACCACGAGAGAGAAGCGCCGGCAGTTCGTCTCTTCACCGTTCGGGCCCAGGGGCCGCGACTCGTAGAGCGCGCCGACCCGCGTCGGGCCCAGCGACACCAGGCGCGCCAGAAAGGTCTGCCAGTCGGGCAAGGCCAGGGCAGGCAGGTCTGCCAGCACCTGCGTGTAGACCCACGCCGGCTGCCCGGTGAAGGCACTCACCGCGGTGACTCCCTGGGGTGGGTTGTCGGCGCAGACCAACAGCGCATTCCAGGCGATGCAGCGCCGGGCGCTGACCGGCAACCTCAAGCCAGCGGGCCCCGCGCGGAGCATGGGCGGCGTGGCGAAGTAGCTGGACAGCACGGCCCCTCCGTCGAGGTCGTAGAAGGGGTCGCTCCACGCATCACCCACGCCGCCGTCGGGCCGCCGATCTCCCAGTCGCCAGCGCACCGCGAGCGGGGTGGCGGCGGGTCTCACGCAGACGTCGTTGGCGCAGCGCCCTTCGCCCTGGCACGGCGTGGCCGGGGCGCAGAGGAAGCCGTCGGGAGGATCTCGCCGCACGCAGGCCCCCGCGACGCACACCTCGACCTGCGTACAGCTGCTGTTCTCGACGTCGCCGCAGCGCACGCCATCGGTGACCGGCACCGACTGACAGCCCACCCCTGGAACGCAGACGCCGGCAAGGCACGGCGATGGGTTGGGGCATTCCCGAGGCACGGCGACACAGCCTCGAACCGTCTCGCACCCGTCGGTGGTGCAGGGGTCACCGTCGTCGCACCGCACCACCTCGCCTTCACACTCGCCGTCGCGGCATCGACCGTCGGCCAGGCATCGATCAGCCCGCCCACAGGCGACGCCGTCGGCGCGCGGCTCGACCACGCACCGGTCAGTGGCGCGATCGAAGCGAAGCGTCGCGCACTCGTTGGCCTGCCCGCAGTCTGGCGGGTCGCGGAACACGGCCTTCAACGGCACCGTGGCGCGCACCACGCCTTCGACCGTGAGGGTGAGCGTGCCGAGCTCGGTGCCGGCCTCGAACGAGCTTGCGGCGATGGCCAGCTGGCGCTCGCCCGGCGCCAAGGAGCCCGGAGGCGGTTCCATCGTGAACGCGCGCCCCTGAAGAGACCAGCTCACCTCGAGGGTGCGCCGCGACTCGTTGAAGATCGTGAGCTCGCGGGTCGACGACGTCTGCGTCCACCGGGTGCCGAAGTCGAGCTCGATGGGGTCGACCCGTACGTCTGCGCCAACGGGAGAGACCACGCCTGGCCGACAGGCGCACCACACCACGAGCCAGAGACCGCGAGCGCCCCGCACCCGGGTACCTCAGCATGGCGCCGTCCCCGCGTCAGGCAGACAACGGCGCGAGGCGCGACGCCAGGTCACGGCGCGAGGCGCGACGCCAGGTCACGGCGCGAGGCGCGACGCCAGGTCACGGCGCGAGGAGGCGCACCCGGGAACAGCCTGGAGGCGGGACGACGGCAACCCAGCGTCAAGCGGCGTGAGGCGCGAGCACGCCGGCGAGATCGTTCACCTCGAGCTCGGCGTTCGAGAGCTCACGGCCGCGCGCGCGCACCACCTCGTAGTTCGAGGGATCGCTGAGCACCTTCGCGACCAGCCGCTGGTTGAGCGCGTGACCGGTCTTGTAGACGGTGAGGGCTCCGATGACCGGTCGGCCCAGCAGCGCCACGTCACCCAGCGCGTCGAGCAGCTTGTGGCGCACGAACTCATCAGGGAAGCGCAGGCCCTCGGGGTTCAGAATCGAGAAGTCGTCGACCACCACTGCGTTCTCGAGCGACCCTCCGCGGGCCAGGCCGGCCTCACGGAGCCGGTCCACATCACGCAGGAAACCGAAGGTACGCGCCCGGGCCACCTCGCGAACGAACGAGCGATCGCTGAACTCGAGGGTGAACTGCTGATCGGAGATGAGCGGGTGCTTGAAGTCGATGGTGCAGTCGATGCGAAACCGCTTCGCGGGAGAAAAGGTGGCGTGTTTGTCACCATCGACCACCGTGACCGACCGCTTGATCACGATGAACTGCTTGGGGTCTTCCTGGGTGCGAATGCCAGTCGAGGCGATCAACCTGGCGAACGGCTCTGCGCTGCCGTCGACGATGGGCACCTCAGGCCCGTCAAGCTCGATGCGAAGGTTGTCGATGCCCAGCCCGCTCAACGCCGCCAGCAGGTGCTCGACCGTACCGACCCGCACGCCGCCGGCGCCCAGGGTGGTCGCGAGGGACGTGTCGACGACGAACTCCGAGCGCACCGGAATGCTGGGCTTCTGGGGAAGATCGGTTCGAACGAAGACGATGCCGTGGTCTGTGGGCGCGGGAACGAGCCGCAGCGTCACCCGTTTTCCGGAATGAAGCCCGACCCCTTCCAGGGACGCTGTGCGCTGCAAGGTGCGCTGGTGGAAACTGTCGCCGGCCATGACGTGTATGCGCCTCCCTCAGAAATGATGCGGCGCGCTAACGCAACGCATATGCCACAAAAGGCGCACCGCGGCGCACAAAAACCTGCGGAATTGCATGGTGGAGCATGGTGACTCCACCTCGAAAAACCCACAGCACGACAGGAAAGCCACGAATTCAAGATGTTATGGCCACGACATGGCTGTCGCGAACCGGGTCCTTTCCTACAGTGCGACTGCACTTCAGAAAACCGGAGAGCGCCCAGGTTCGTCAGGCGCCCCGATTTTTTCAGAACAGGTCGCCCTGCCCCTCACGCTTGGGAGCGAGCTTGCCGAACACCGCGTACGCGTGGGCGGTCGCCATTCGGCCTCGCGGAGTGCGCTGCAGAAAGCCTTCCTGCAGCAGGTAGGGCTCGTAGACATCTTCGATGGTGTCGCGCTCTTCACCGACCGCGGCAGCGATGGTCTCGACGCCTACCGGGCCACCGCCGAACTTCTCGATGATGGTCTTCAGGATCCTTCGGTCCATCTGGTCGAGCCCGGCGCCATCGATGTCGAGGCGGGCCAGCGCGGTGTCGGCGAGGCGCTGGGTGATGGTGCCGTCGCCTTCGACCTCGGCGAAGTCCCTCAGGCGGCGCAGCAGCCGGTTGGCGATACGCGGAGTCCCGCGAGACCGCTTCGCCATCTCCTGCGCGCCGTCGCGTGAGAGCTCGATGTCGAGAATGGCGGCGGACCGGTGGAGGATCTGCTCGAGCTGCGCGGCGTCGTAGTACTCGAGGCGTTCCTGAATCTGGAACCGATCGCGCAGGGGCGAGGTGAGCAGGCCGGTGCGGGTGGTGGCTCCGATGAGGGTGAAGGGCGGCAGATCGATCTTCATCGCGCGCGCGGCGGGCCCGGTGTCGATGGTGATGTCGAGGCGAAAGTCTTCCATCGCGGGGTAGAGGTACTCTTCGACGGTCGCCGACAGCCGGTGGATCTCGTCGATGAACAGCACGTCGCGCGGCGCGAGGTTGGTGAGCAGCCCCGCCAGATCACCCTTCTTCTCGAGCGCCGGCCCGCTGGTGACGTGCAGCCCGACGGACAGCTCGGTGGCGATGATGTGGGCGAGCGAGGTCTTGCCGAGGCCAGGGGGGCCCGAGAAGAGACAGTGATCGAGCGACTCACCGCGGCCCTTCGCGGCCTTCACGTAGACCTTGAGCTTCTCGACGACGCGGGTCTGGCCGACGTACTCCGAGAACCCGCGGGGCCGCAGCGAGGCCTCGAGGCGAACCTCGTCGGTGGCGACGGTGGGCTCCAGGTCCTCGGCGTCCCTGCTTCCAGAATTCCGCGCCATGGGTGCGGCGGGTTGTAGCATGCAGCTCTTTCGTCGCTGCCTTGAAGGAAGCCCCGACATGTCCCTGCGCTTCAACGCTCTGCTGGTGGTCTGCTGCGCCTCGGGCTGCATCGTGCCGCGGTCGATGACCCTCGGCATGATGGCCGCGCCGGTGGGCCGGGGCACCGAGGTCGGCGTGTTCTCTGGAGTGCAGTTCGCCTCGCAGACCAACCCCACGGTCTCGACCACCAACGTGGCCGGTGAGCGGGTCGACACCCAGACCCAGAACCGCGCCTTCGGAATACCGAGCTTCGAGGCGAACCTGCAGAAGGGCTTCAACGATCACCTCGCGCTCAACGTTCACGCCAGCCAGGCCGGGATTCAGCCGGGCCTCAAGTGGACGGTGAACCGCTCGAGGGTGGCCCACTTCGCGGTGCTGCCGGCGTTCGGAGTTGGCTACGGGTCCTTCGCCGGGTCGGACTTCGTCGCCGAGCCCAGCGGCCGCCAGAACGAGACGCGCTTCCAGTCGACCACCGCCTTCACGTTCCTGGGTGGGCTGAAGCTGCTCTTCAGCCACGTCTCGGGCTTCTATGCGGGTGTCGGGTACGACTTCATCTTCAACCGCAGCAACTCGGGCACGGCGGCGACCTCGACCTCTGATCGCGCCGAGATCATCACCGAGACCGCCACTCACCAGCTCATGGGGGCGCTGGGGTTCTCGATCGCGCTGGGGCAGGTGTCCTTGCGGCCCGAGGTGGCCTTCGCGGTCTACCCCACCCTCTCGATCACCACCTCGACGCGTTTTGGAGCGACGGCCAACCCGCCCGCCACCCTCACCGGCGGCTTTGGCTGGGCCATCTTGCCGGGGTTCTCGTTGGCGGTGGCCACGCCGAAGGAGAAGGCCGAAGCGGAAGAAGACGAGCGCCCGCGGGGGAAAGACGACGCCGAAGACGACGAGGAAGAAGAGGAAACGCCCAGGCGCAAAGCGCCGCCTCGGAAAAAGACCGATGATGATGACGACGAAGACCGCCGCAAGACGAGGCGAAGCCGCGATGATGACTCCGAGGACTGACATGACGACTGCCTTTTCGCCCCTCGCGGGCGGCCTGACCGAAGCCTGGCGTGAGCCCCTGCCTGCCGAGCGCCTTCGCAAGCTGCGCAGGGCGGCCGAGGCCACGCGGGAGCGGTTGATGTCCGGCGGGCCGGCCCTGTCATCGTCGACGCATCGGCTGGTCACCTTCCCCTACCCCACCCGGTACGCGTTCAACGGCGGAGCGCTCTCGCCCGCGCCCTACGTGATGATGACCAACCGCATGCACATCGTGCAGTTCGAGCACGAGGGCCAGCGGAAGACGCTGCTCTTCAACCCCAGCGACATCGAGGCCGACCGGGCGGCGACGTACTATGCGGATCTGGCGGCGACCTTCGGCGACTTCCTCTCGCGCAAGGTGATCCCCACCTACTACGGCACCGTCGAACAGCACCTGGCCGATGCGGGCCTGCGGCCCCACGACGTCGACTACATCGCGTTCGATCACCTGCACGTGCAGGACGTGCGGCGCTGGCTGGGCGGAGCGGGGCCTGCGTACTTCCCCAACGCGAAGCTGCTGGTGATGCGCGACGAGTGGGACACGGCGAGAGACCTGCACCCGTTGAACAGCGTCTGGTACGTGCCGCATGGGCTCGACGTTCCGGCCGAGAAGGTGCTGCTGCTCGAAGGTGATGTGCTCCTCGGCCCGGGCGTGGCGCTGTTATCGACGCCCGGGCACACACGAGGAAACATGTCGCTGTGCGTGGTGACGCCGCAGGGGCCGTTCGTGGTGAGCGAGAACGGCGTGTCGCCTGAGAGCTACGCGCCGCTGCAGTCCCGCATCGCCGGAGTGCGAGCCTACGCCGAGCAGATGGGCGTCGAGGTGGTGCTCAATGGCAACACGAGAGAAGACTCGCTCGACCAGTACTCGTCGATGATCGTGGAGAAGATTGTCGCGGGCCCCTCCACGATCGACCCGGCCTTTCCAGCCTTCGCCGCGTCGTCCGAGCTGACGACCTCGTTCCTGGCTCCAGGGTTGGCGCCGACCTTCTCGTTCACGCCGCGAGACGTGGGGACGCATCAGCAGTCGTCGGCCCGGCCTGCCGTGGCGGCCTGAGGCGCATTCGTTCAGACGGCTATTGCACCCGCAGGGTGAACGCCCCGAACGCCGTCGAGAACGCGGCGTCGACGCTGTCGACGACGAAGAAGACCTGCTGCCCGGCGGCCGCAGTGAAGGTGACCGCTTCGGCGGCCCCTGGGCCTGCAGTCTCGGCAGACCGAACGCACTGCGCGGCCGAGCAGGAACCCTGGAGCATCAACAACGACGGGTCGAACGACCCCTGAGGCGTCACCGTGGCGGTGAAGGACCCGCTGGTCGGGGCGGTGAACGAGAACACCACGTCGCGGCCATCGAAGAACCGGTTCCCGCAGACCGGCGCGTAGCGTGGCGAGCTCGAGATGGAATAGTCGTTCGTCGCGCCGGTGGTGTTCCCGGTGACGCCGGTCGCTCCCAGCGGGACCACGGTTGGCGCCGAGCAGCGATCGTTCGATGGCGGCAGCGTGGCAGCGCGCTGGGTGGCGGTGAGCGTGAACGCGCCCGTGTCGTACGAGTCCGAGTCCACGAACACCGAGTACGCGCCCGCAGGCTGGTTCGGCAGGTAGACCGACGCGGTGCCAGGTCCCGATGAGGCGCCACAGGCCAGCTCAGCCCCCGAGAACCCCGACGTGCACTGCGTCGCGGGGCGCACGTAGACCAGGGGCGTGAACGAACTCCCCGCGGCGCTGGTCACCCGCAGCTCGACGTCACGCGGTGCGGTCAAGGTGTACGAGTACACGAGATCACGCCCCCAGCGACGCGCCACGAAGTCGACGCCGCACGCCGGAGCGTTGTCGACCGGCGAGTTGGAGTTCGACGCTCCGAAGGTCGACCCCGTCACCATCGCCACGCCGTTGGTGAAGGTGAGCGGCTGCGCTCCCGGGCACTCGTCGTTCGACGGGAACGGGCTGGGCGCGGCGCGGGTCACCGAGAGCGTGAAGGCCCCCGAGCTTCCGCCGGCGCCATCGACGAACAAGAAATAGGTGCCTGCAGCGAGGTTGGTCAGCACCGTGCGGGCGACCCCCACACGCTCGAGGCAGACCATCTCATCTGAGAGGACCTGGGCGTTGCATGCGTTTCGCCGCACGTACAACACGGGCCGCAGCAGCGAGCCTGCCGAGGGCGTCACCTCGAGCGTCACGTCCTGCGCAGTGGTGAGCGAGAAGGAATACACGACGTCGCGGCCGTTCTGCTTCGCGGTCGTCGAGCAGGTCGGCGACACGTCGAAGGGAAAGTTGTCGTTGGCGGCCTGCACCGTCGAGCTGCTGACCGTCGCCACGTTGTTCGTGAAGACCAACGCCTGGGGGGCTGAGCACGAGTCGTTGGTGGGGAGCGGCGTGGGCGCGGCGGTCACCACCTCGAGTTGAAACGGCCCCGCGGTCTGCGCCGCCGAGTCGACCCACACCACGTAAGTGCCGGGGGCTTGGTTCACGAGCGTCGCGCGCGCCTGGACGGCGTTGTTGGGAGCCACGCAGGCCACCTCGGCGTTACCCGCTCCGTTGGCGCACCCGTTTCGAATGGACACCACCGGCCAGAACGTCGGCGATGGTCCGGTCGGCGTCACGCTCACCGTCACGTCGCGGTTCTGGGCCAGGGTGTAGCTGAACACCACGTCCTGCCCTGAGCTGCGGGCGGTGGCCGAGCAGGTCGGCGAGGCGTCGGTGGCTGCGCTGTCGTTGGCCGCGAAGCTGGTGTCGCCGGTTGCGGCGGCGGTGGAGCCTGTGAAGGTCAAGGGCTGCACCGCGGCGCAGGTGTCGTTGCCCACCACCGGCGTCCGGGTCACCTCGAGCTGAAAGGACCCCGCCGAGCCGTTCGCCGAGTCGACCCAGATGTACGAGCGCCCCGCTGGCTGGTTGCTGAGCGTCACCGTGCGCGTCTCGCCGGGCCCCGTCGCCGCGCTGCAGGCGGCCTCGGAGTTGGCACTCACGCACAGCGGGCGCACCGAGACGACCGGCACCAGGCTCGAGCCGCTGACCGGGCGCACCGTGATCGACACGTTGGTGCCCGCGTCGACGTCGTAGCTGTACACGAGGTCTTTCCCCGTCGCGGCCGCGGTCAGGCTGCAGGTGGGGTCGTTGGCAGAGGCGCTCGAGTTGGTTCCCAGAAAGGTCGAGCCCACCGCGACGGCGCGGGTG
>VYLD01000232.1_pt1 | contig 19153 bp, 17 predicted proteins | sample 5114401 | NCBI WGS metagenome assembly VYLD01 (sample SAMN12291783, study PRJNA351875) | freshwater metagenome | isolation source: freshwater lake | place: USA: Michigan, Gull Lake | collected 2013-08-08 | reverse complement strand
GTCGCTGAGCCGCCACCTGCACCGCCACCCGAACCCGCGTCGACGCCTGAGCCGCCGCCAGCACCAACGTCAGTCGCCGAGCCGCCACCGGCTGCCCCACCACCCGAGCCAGCGTCAGTCGCTGAGCCGCCACCGGCTGCACCGCCACCCGAACCCGCGTCGACGCCTGAGCCGCCACCAGCACCAGCGTCAGTCGCCGAGCCGCCACCGGCTGCCCCACCACCTGCATCAGCGTCGACGCCAGAGCCACCACCCGCGCCAGCGTCCGTCGCCGAGCCGCCGCCCGTTGCCCCGCCACCCGTACCAGCGTCGACTCGTGACCCGCCGCCAGCACCACCTGCGCCGGCATCCACCGCTGAACCACCGCCAGTACCGGCATCCACCGCTGAACCCCCGCCCGCTCCACCAGCACCAGCGTCGGTCGCCGAACCACCCGCCGCACCGGCGTCAGTCGCTGAACCACCGCCCGCGCCGGCGTCAGAAGGCGAGCCTGCGTCCCGTGCTGAACCACCACCGGTGACGCCGCCTCCCGCGTCCGCCCCGCCGTCGCTGCCGCCCAGCGACTCGGCCACGAAGCCCGACGAGAAGTGGGTCACCTCGGCCGACACGGTGTCCCCGTTCTGCGTCGACCGCAGCTCCTCGAACTCGGTCGTGCTGCCCTTGCGGGTCCAGAAGATCGCCAACCGCGTTCCGCCCGGCACGGTGGTCTTCATGAGGATCTTGACGGGCTTCTCGAACTCCAGCCCGGCAGGCCCGAAGACGAAGACCGGCGAGAAGCTCTCGAAGCGCGCCGGCGCGGGGGTCGGGCTCGAGGTGACGGTGATGGCCGTGGCCACCCCCAGCGCTCCTGCTGGAATCTCGAGCGTGGTGCCCTCGAGCTTCACGGCCCCGCCTGCCTCGGACACCATCTCGGTCTTCTCAGCGCCCGTGCCCGCGGGGTTCGGAATCTCGGCCGGACCGCACGCAAACCAGGTCAAGAAGATCGCTGCGAGAACCCGCTTGGTGTGATGATTCATGAAGTGTTGCCTCGACAGGAATGGTGATTTCTCTGGAGCCCCAAAAACGGCGGTAGTGCTTGTTCGATGGAAAGATCTTCAAAAAAACTGAGGCTCGATCCCGGTTTCTTCAACTGAACGTCGCGACGACCGGGGCGTGATCGCTGGGCTGCTTCCCTTTGCGGGACTCGCGGTCGACCTCGATGGAGGTGCACCGGGCGAGCAGCTCGGGGGTCACCAGCAGATGATCGATGCGCAGGCCCTGGTTCTTGTGAAAGGCGCCGGCGCGGTAGTCCCACCAGGTGAAGGTCTGCTGCTCCGGGTGCTTCTCACGGAAGAGATCGACCAGCCCGTGCGCGGTCATCAACGAGACCAGCGCCGCGCGTTCCTTGAGCGAGAACAAGGTCTGGCCGGTCCACAGCGGCGCGTCCCAGACATCGAGCTCGGCGGGGGCGATGTTGAAGTCGCCACAGACCACGGTGGGCCTGCCCTTCGCGAACGAGAGCCACCGGGTCAGCGTGGCGTACCACTGCAGCTTGTAGTGGTACGCCTCGGACTCGAGAGACTGGCCGTTGGGCGCGTAGAGGCCGACCACGGTGGCGCCGTCGACCTCGCCTGAGATGACCCGTGACTGCTCGTCATCGTTGCCCATGTTGCGGCGCACGTTGGTGAGCGTGGTCTTCGAGAGGAGCGCCACACCGTTGTAGGTCTTCTGCCCGAAGAGCTGCGCCTGGTAGCCCGCGGCCTGCACCTCGGGCAGCGGGAACTGGTCGTCGGTGCACTTGGTCTCTTGCAGGCACAACACGTCGGGCTGGTGGGTGCGCAGCCAGGCGATGAGCCGATCGACGCGCGCGCGAACGCTGTTGATGTTCCAGGTGGCGATCTTCACCAGGCGCCATCTACCCCACCGCTCAGAAGCGGGTGCAGCACTCGGCGCCGGGGCGCACAGGTGGACTCAGCGACACGCGCCGATCCGCTTGGACACATGGGTCCTCCAGGAGGCCAGGCCTTGCCCAGGAGTTGGACACGGAGTCCTCCACCAGCGATGCCCAGCACCCACCTCGAGGCTTCGGCACCCACCGCCACCGCGCCGACGTCGACCTTCTGACCTGCGCGCACCCGATTGTCGTACCGTCGCGGCTGACCTTCGACCTCGAACGAACGGAAAACAACGGCATGTTCCAGCAGTTCAAGGCCTCGGCGTTCGCGCGACGGCTGTTCTTCATCTCGCCCATCACTCTGGGCCTGGGCCGCATCGCCCTGGCGCTGCTGCTGCTCGTCGACGTGCTGCGCCGCTGGACCGACCTCGACGTCTGGTACACCAACGCGGGGCTGATGCCGAACCACACCATGCTGTGGGCTCCCCAGGAGCGGCTCTCATTCTCGATCTTCTTCTCGGTGTCGCAGCTGCACGAGGCGCGCTTCTTCGTGCTGCTCATCATCGGCGTCTACCTGTCGCTGCTGGTCGGCTACCGAACGCGGCTGATGCAGGTGCTGGCGCTCATCGCCCAGGTCTCGCTCAACGCGCGCGTGCACTACCTCACCAACGGCGGTGACTCGACCTTGTCGGCCCTGCTGCTGTGGACCGCCTTCCTGCCGCTGGGCGACTGGCTCAGCGTCGATGCCCTTCGTCGCAAGCTGCGCGCGTCCAGGCTGGTGCTGGGAAGCGATGGCACGGCGAGCTTGAAGATCGACCCGCAGCACGCAGCGCTCTTCGAGAAGCCGTGGCCCCGCTTCGAGTGGGTCGCAGGAGCCCTGGTCGCCCAGCTCGTCGTCATCTACTTCTTCAACTGGATCCACAAGGACGGCCCCGGCTGGGCGGAAGGGCGCGTGGTGCTCGACGTGCTGCACCAGGACCGCATCGTCACCGCGCTCGGCGTGATGGTTCGGCCGTACCTCACCGAAACCACGTCGGTGGTGATGACCCGGGCCGCCCTCTTCACCGAGGCCGGGTTGCCGCTGCTGCTGCTGGTGCCGGTGCTCCCCCTGCCCGCTCCAGTGCTGCTCTGGGTCCGCCGCCTCACGGTGCTGGCCGGAATCGGCCTTCACCTGGGGTTCACGATCTTCCTCAACCTCGGGGTCTTTCAGCCCACCATGCTGTGCCTGTGGGTCTTTCTCATTCCCGCCGAGGACCTCACGCGCCTGCTGGGGGCGCTGCGGCACACCCCGAAGAACGCCACGCTGTACTTCGACTCGGACTGTGGCGTGTGTACGTCGGTGTCCAAGGCGTTGCTGTGCATGCAGGCGACGAGCAGCCAGCCACCGGCCTTCGTCATCAAGGGCAACGAGACCGCCGTGCGCGAGCAGCGGGTGACGATGGCTCAGGTCGAGGCCTCGGCGCTCTGGGTCGATGGCGACGGCAGGCAGTCGTGGCAGGGCCACGTGGTGGCCGAGGTCGCGCGCACCTTCGCCGGCCTTCGGCCCCTGGCGTGGACCCTGCGCCTGGGCGTGGCCCAGCAGGCCTACCGGGCGTTCGCGGCGCGCCGACACCTCGTCTCAGGGTTCTTCGGCATGGGCACCTGCGGCATCACCCACGCGCCTGAGCCCTTCGAGGTCGAACCCGAGTCGGCCCGTGCCGTCGGCCGTCTTCGGTCCCGGGTCGCGGGAGCGGCGCTGATGGTGGTGGCCGCGGCCTTCGTGATTCAGGTGCTGGTGCAGAACCGCGCCGTGCCCGCTTCCATCAAGCCCGAGCAGCCCTTCTGGGTCGCCTGGCTCGTCGGGTACACCCACTTCTACCAGGGCTGGGGCATGTTCGCCGAGTCGCCGCGCACCGATGGCACCGTGGTGGTGCGCGCGAGGACGGTCGATGGCCGGTTGGTCGACCCGCTGTCCGAGCGGGCCTCACCGAGATCGCCTCCGGGCATCAGCGCCATCGAAGACCGCCTCGACCACGACGAGTTCTTCTGCGACTACCTCTCGAAGATCGCCTTCGACCCGCCGTACCACGCGCCGCTGCGTGACTGGGTGCTCGCCTACCCGCAGCGCACGGGCCGGTCGCAGGACCAGATCGTCAGCTTCGACGTGGTGCAGTTGACCGACGTCTCGCCCTGGTACGGCCAGACCGCCTCGACCCAACGCCAGGAACGCGTCGTCCTTCACTACCCGTGACGACGGTGGTCACTTCTGGCGTCGGGCTCTCGCCACCGACTGCTCCGCGCTGGCAGCCCGTTCGATGCCCCTGCGTTTCCCGCTGTCGTTGAAGGCGTGCCCCACCTTCGCCAGCTCGCCCTTGAGCTGCGTGTCGAGTGACCTGAGGCCGAAGGCGTCGACCTGCAGGGCCGCACAGCTCTGGTTGACCTCTTCCCGCGCGGTGTCGACCCGAAAGGGGTGCCTCCGGGACTGCACCAGCGCGCTCACCAGCCGCACCAGGTGCACGTCGATGTACTCGCCGTCGAGGGGTAGCTCGAGATCGTGGTGCCGCATCGCCACCAGCGTGGGGAACCGGGGCAGGCCCCAGGACTGGTGCACCTCACCGCCGATCTCCACGTGCACCCGCTCGATGACGCGATCGATGCGCGTCGACTTCGGGTCCAGGTGCTCGCCCGCCAACGACAGCGCGGCGATCGACCGCAACGCCACCGGCATGCCCAGATCGTGCAACATGCCGCCGACGAAGACGTGATCGCTGCGCCCCTTTCGCAGCCGCATCGACAGCCACGCCGCGCCGCGCGCCGAGACCACCGAGTCGGTGAACAGGTCGTTCCACCGCTGCCCGAAAGCCACGAACTCGCTGCGCAGCTGGGGCTGGAAGAGCGACCTCGCCGCCACCGTGCCTGCCACCCGGCCGACCTCGCTCAAGCCCAGGCGGGTGACCGCGTCGCGCAGCGTCTGAATCTCCTGGGCGCCGGCGTACACCGGGCTGTTGGCGACCTTCAGCACGCCTGCCGCCAGGGCCGGGTCCTGCGCCACCAGCCGTGACAGCTCTGCCAGCGACAGGTCCGGCTCGGCGATGGCGTTGAGCACCTGAAGCGACACCGCGGGCAGCGACGAGGGGGCCGGGCGGTTCTTCGAGAAGTGCTCGAGCACCCGCGCGGCCAGCGCCTCGTCTTCTTCGACCTCGGCCTGGGTCAACACCTCGCGATCGGGTGCAGACAGACCCAGCCAGGCGCTGAGCTGATCGAACGGAGCCTCGCGCTCGAGCCCTCCGGGGATCACCTTCAGCGTGGGTCGGTCCGCCGGTTTTTGAGGGGCCGGGGGCGCCGGCTGCTCTCGCGCGCCAAAAAGCCGTCGAACGCGTTCCCACCACGACCCCATGCCTCGGGCTTGTGCAGGTCCGGGGCCAGCGGGTCGTCTCGTTGCGCGCGCCACTGCACCAACGGCGCTGACCGTCATCGCGATACCCGCGCTGCGCTACCCGCCGGCCGAGGTGTAGTGCCCGATGGCCCGCAGCCAGACCCGCCGTGACGCCAGGGCGAACGCCAGCGTTCCCCCCAGGGCGAACAGCATCGAGGTGGCGCTCAAGCGGCCCAGCATCGCCTCGGCGGGGAAGGTGGTCATCAGCGCCAGCGGAACGACGAAGGTGAAGACGAACCTCAACGCCGCCGGGAACACCGACGCTGGCCAGCGCGCGGCGTCGAAGATGCTCGAGAACAGGTAGGTGAGGTTGTCGACCTTCACCACGAAGAACGCCGCCGAGATGATCAGAATCCACAACGAATAGAGCAGCAACGTCGCCGAGCCGAGCAGCACCAACGCCATCACCAGGCCGACCACGTCGGGCCCGTGCCCGATGCGCTGGAAGGCCAGCACGAAGATCGCCACGGCCGCCAGCAGGCTGGTCACCCGCCACAGATGAAATCGCGCGGTCGAGACCAGGAACTGCGCGTCGGCTGGCTTGAGCAGCACGAAGTCGAGGGTGCCCTTGCGCAGGTGATCGATCACCGCCTGCAGCCCGGGGTTCACCGCGCCGTCGAGCACGCCCTGCAGCAGAATGAACCACCCGGTGACCACCAGGGCCTCGCCGAAGCTCCACCCGGGAATGCCGGGCCGCGTGCCGTCGCCGTAGACCACGAAGAGCGGCACCACCGCGGTCGCCATCCAGAACAGCGAGATCAGCCCGTCGACCAGAAAGTCCCACCGGTACTGCGCGGCCAACAACGCCGAGGTGCGCAGCTGTCGACCCAACAGCGCCAGGTAGCGGCTCACGCGTCAGCCCCCGTACGCCTGGAAGCGCTTGAGCCCCCGGTGCCACAGCGTCAGCGCCACCGCCACCAGGGCCAACACCCAGGCCCACTGGAGCGCCAGGATCGGCAGCGCGCTCTCGAACGAATGCACCCCCGTCATCAGCTCGACCGGCAGACCAATCTGGTACCGAAACGGCAGCCACTTCGCCGCCGCCGACAGCCAGCCCGGGAAGAGATCGAGCGGGAACAGGTAGCCCGAGAACACGAAGAACGCCGCCAGCCAGACATCCATCAGCTTGACGCTCGACTCCATGAACAGGCTCAGCGCGCCGATGGCGATGTTGGCGAAGAAGGTGATCAGCCAGCCGCCCAGCATCGCGAGGGGAAACAACAGCCACACCCTCACGTCCTGGGTCAGGTAGCCGCGCGACTCGGTGAGCACCAGCACCAGCACCACCGGCAGCGTGACCAGCGAGCGCAGGGGCAGCGCGGCGAGGTTCGAGGCGCCGTACGAGAGCACCGGGTGAATCGGCCGCAACAGCCGCATCGACAGCAGGCCCTGGCGCACCTCGTAGTTGATCTCCCAACAGGCCCAGCTCGAGATCAGCTGCCGCACGATGAAGACCGACAGGAAGTACGAGATGAACGCCGCTGAGCCCCAGGCCTTGCCCCCGCCGCCCACCACTGGAGCGACCTGCGCGACCGCCGTCCACAGCGTCATCATCACCAGCGGCATGGTGGTGGCGAAGACCCAGACGATCATCTCGGCGCGGTAGGCGACGGACTCCATGAAGCCCACCCGCATCAGGGTCGGCAGCGCCTTGAGGCTGCTCACGCGGCACGCTCACGGGTGGCGCGGCTGCGCGCGAACAGCTCGCTCATCACCTCTTCCAGCGGAGGGTTCTCGACGTTGAGGTCCGTCACCGGCAGGGTGGCCAGCGCCTTGCCGACCACCGAGTTGACCGCGTCGTGGCTGACCTGCAGCACTGCCTGCGCACCTTCACACGAGACGATCTGGCCGAGCGGCTCGACCCGATCGCGGCTGACCGGCTGGCTGAAGCGCAAGGTGATGCGCTTCTCGGGGCGCACCTGCTGCACCAGCGCGTCGAGGGTGCCGTCGTAGGACAAGGTGCCCTTGTCGATGACGATCACGCGGGGACACAGCGCGGCCACGTCGTCCATGTAGTGGCTGGTGAGAATGAGCGTGGCGCCGGTCTGCTCGTTGTAGCGGCGTATGAAGTCGCGCATCACCACCTGCATGGACACGTCGAGGCCGATGGTGGGCTCGTCGAGGAAGAGCACCTTCGGCCCGTGCACCAGCGCGGCGGCCAGCTCGCACTTCATGCGCTCTCCGAGCGAGAGCTGACGCGTCGGCTTGCTGACCAGGTCGCCCAGCTCGAGCAGCTCGGTGAGCTCTTTCATGCGTCTGGTGAAGTCGGCCCGCGGCACCTCGTAGATGGCGCGGTTGAGCTCGAAGGTCTCTGAAGGGGGCAGGTCCCACAGCAGCTGCTGCTTCTGGCCCATCACCAGCATGATCTTCTTCAAGAACCCAGCCTCGCGGGTCTGCGGCACGTGCCCGTCGACGCGCACCTGCCCGCTGCTGGGGTAGAGCAGCCCGGCGAGCGTCTTCAGGGTGGTGGTCTTGCCCGCTCCGTTCGGCCCCAGAAACCCCACGCGCTCGCCGGCCTTGATGTCGAAGGTGATGCCGTCGACGGCCTTCACCTCGGTGTACTGGCGCTGGAACAGGGACTTGAGGGCCGCCGCCAGCCCGGGCGCGCGCTGGTGCACCCGGTAGTGCTTGGCGAGGGAACGCACTTCGATCATGGGCGTCCATGTAGCCGAGTCGCAGGTCCGTCGCTGACCAACCTGTGGTGCGACGGCAGGTTCCGCGCCGCGGCGACGAGTGGGACACGCGAACGCTCGTCGGGGGCCCGCCAGGCATCTGCCTCCGGTGAGGTCGTTGCGCGCCCGCTCACAGCTGTTCTAGAACACATTCTAGAACGCTGTTCCAACGAGGTCCCATGAGCGCCAACGAGATCATCGCTTCCCTGCCGTTCATCGAGCACGTCAGCCTCACGCCGGGTCCAGCGGGCTCGCTGCAGCTGCCCTTCGACCCGCGCCTCTTGAACCACCTCGGCACCTGCCACGCGGGCGCGCTCTTCACGCTCGGTGAAGCGACGTCAGGCGCTGCGCTGTTCGACGCGCTGGGCGAACGGATGGAAGGCGTGACCCCCGTCGTTCGGAGCGCGCGCATCGAGTACCTCAAGCCGGGCCGCACCGCCCTCGCCGCCGTCGGGTCCGTCGACGCCCAGGGCGCGCTCGACCGGCTGGCCGCTGACGGCAAGACCGACCTCGACGTGAAGGTCGACGTGACCGACGAAGCCGGAGTGGTGGTCGCCCGGCTGGTCGTCACCTGGGCGCTGCGAAAGCCTCGCGAATGAAGGCGTCACGAACGATTGCCTCGCGAACGACGGCCTCGCGAACAAAGGCCATGCCAGTGAAGGCGCCCGCGGCGTCCCGGCGAACGGTCGACACCCGCGCCAGACGGCAGCGCGTGATGAAGGTGGTGGCCGAGCTGCAACGGGACGGGGGCTCCGAGGCCGTGACGCTCGCTCGGGTGAGCGAAGCGTCAGGCGTCAGCATCGGCAGCATCTACCACCAGTTCGGCGACAAGGACGGCCTGCTCGACGCGTCGTTCGAGGCGCTCATCGCCGACTATCGGACCCACCTGCTCGCGTTCGTGAAGCGCGAGGGGCGCACTGCGCGGCAGTACGTGCGCGCCGTGGTCACCGGGCACCTCACGTGGGTGTTCGAGCACCCCGATGAGGCGCGCACCCTGTTCCGAAAACGTCGAGAGGTGCCCCCCGAGCGTGACGCGGCCGTGCGGCGCTCGACGGGAGCCTTCGGCGCTGAGCTCCTCGGTGGCCTGCGCAAGGTCGCCAGGGCGGGCGAGGTGGTGCCGCTCGAGGGGGCGCTCGCGGCCGCGGTGGTCCTCGGCCCTGCGCACGAGATCTCGCGCCAATGGCTGGAAGGCCGCCTGCCCGACCTCGAACAGGACGAGGCCATTCGTTCGCTCGCCGACGCCGCGTGGCGGGCCGTCAAAGCTGACTGAACCACCCACCCAGGAGACTGCATGACCACATTCATCACCGAAGAGACCGAAGGCTTCGTTCGCACCATCGGCCTCAACCGCCCCGAGAAGCGCAACGCGATGAACCTCGCGCTGCTCGAGCAGCTCTCGGCGGCCCTCACCCGCGCAGACCAGGACGAAAAGGTGCGGGTCAGCGTGCTCTTCGCCCATGGCCCGGTGTTCACCGGCGGCCTCGACCTGATGGACGTGTTCCCGCGCCTGGCCGACGCGAAGCAGCTCTTCAGCGCTGCGGGGCTCGACCCGTGGGCAACCCACGGCCGCGCGAGGAAAAAGCCGCTGGTCATCGCCGTGCACGGCAAGTGCCTCACGCTGGGCATCGAGCTGGTGTTGGCGGCCGACGTCACCATCGCGTCCGACGACGCGACCTTCGAGCAGATCGAGGTCGACCGCGGAATCTTCCCGTTCGGTGGAGGAACCGCGCGCTGGGTCCACACCGTCGGCTGGGGCAACGCCATGCAGTACCTGCTCACCGGCGATGCGCTCGCCGCGACAGAAGCCCACCGGCTCGGGCTCGTTCAGCGGGTGGTCACCAGGGCCGAGCTGCTGCCGACGGCGATGGTCATCGCCAGGAAGATCGCCTCCAAGCCGCCGCTCGCCGTGGAGGCGACGATTCAGAGCGCACGCACCGCCGTGCTCGAGGGTGAACGCGCCGCCGCCGAGCAGCTGTTGCCCGCGATTCAACGCCTGGCCGTCACCGAAGACGCGCAGGAGGCGCTCACGGCCTTCTTCGAGAAACGCACCCCGACCTTTCACGGTCGGTGACCGCGGTGCAGGTCGAGGCCAGACCACGGCAGAACAACCGCCCGACGCGATAGAGTCACGCCCATGACCGCCGCCACACGCCTCGGAATGTCGTACCCGGAATACCTCGTCGCAGAAGACCAGGCTCGGGAACGACACGACTTCATCCGCGGCGAGGTCTTCGCGATGTCCGGCGGTACGCCAGAACATTCCCTGCTCGCCGCGGCGGCCGTCGGAGAGCTCCGCGCCGCGCTCAAGGGCCGGCCCTGCGTGGTGTTCGAGGCGAACCTGCGCTTGCGCAACGCGAAGGCCGACTTCAGCTGCTACCCCGATGCGTCTGTGGTGTGCGGACCGGTTCAACGAGCCGTCGACGATGCGCTGGCCATCGCCAACCCGGTGCTGGTCATCGAGGTGCTCAGCGACTCGGCCGAGGCCTACGACCGCGGCGCCAGGAGCGTAGAGTACCGCGCCTTCGACAGCCTCAAAGAGCTGGTCTTCATCTCGCAGAAGACCCAGGCCATCGAAGTACACCGGCGCAACGCAGCTGGCCTGTTCGTGATTCAGGACTACGGCCCTGGCTCGACCGTCGAGTTCAGCTCGCTCGGCGTCTCGGTGGCGATCGCCGAGCTGTATCGCGACGTGGCGGAGTACCGCCGCCTCTCGCCGTAGCGGCTTCCCGTTTCTTCCCGCGCAGCGCTTGATCTGGTCCACGATCAGGCGCAATGTCTCCACCGGAGACACCTCATGACCAACACCCTCCTTCGACTCGAAGCGCTCGACGGGTACCCGCTCGCCGCGCACCACTTCTTCCCCGAAGCGGGCGAAAGCCGGGCCGTGCTGGTGATGGCCGGAGCGACCGGCGTGCCTCAGCGGGTGTACTGGCGCTTCGCCGAAGCGCTCACACAGCACGGCTTCGAGGTGCTGACGATGGACTTCCGCGGCGTCGGCGAGTCACAGCCCAAAAGCCTGAAGGGCTTCGACTGCGGTTACCTGCACTGGGCGCGGGTCGACCTGCCAGCGCTGATGACCGCCGCGCACGCCCGCGGTCCGACGCTGGTCATCGGGCACAGCTTCGGGGGTCACGCCTTCGGGCAGCTGCCAGAGCCCAACCGCGCGCTGGGCCTCTTCACCGTCGCGACCGGCGCGGCCTGGTCTGGCTACATGCCCCCGCTCGAGCGGCTGAAGGTCGAGACGATGTGGAACGTGTTCGGGCCGGTCGTGACCCGCGTCACCGGCTACCTGCCAGGGCCGGTCTGGGGCGGGGTGGCGCTGCCGCTGGGCGTGTACCGAGACTGGAAACGCTGGAGTCACCTGCCCGGCTACTTCTTCGACGACCCTCGCGTCGACATGCAGCCCCTGTTCGATCGCGTCACCGTGCCGGTGACCGGCGTAACGGCCAGCGACGACAAGTGGGCGCCGCCGACCTCGATGCAGGTCTTCCTCTCGCACTACCGCAACGCGCCGCTCACCCTGCGCACGCACCGGCCTGATGAGCTGGGCGTCGAGGCGCTCGGACACGTCGGCCACTTCAAGCAGCGCGCCCTGCCCCGCTTCGTGCCCGAGGTGGTGGCCTGGGCCAACCAACGCCTGTCAGCGTGAAGGCGCTGCGCGCCACGCAGCCGCTGGCGACGACGCCGAGCGCGTCTCCTCGAAGCTCGACATCAGCGGACAGGCGCAGGCCACGACGTCGTCGCTGCGGCCCCCCCACAGGTGGCTGCCCAGGGCCCAGCCACGCCCGCAGAGCGAGTTCACCACCGAGAGCAGCGCGCCGGGCCGCCATCGACGGCAGGTCACCCACGCCAACGAGCGCGCCGCAGCATGAGCCGCACGCAGCGGCTCTGCCGGGCCTCGACGGGGGGATTGCTCACCTCGCCATCAGCATGATGCGTCTACAGTGCGCCCTTCCATGTCCCACGACGCCGCCCGCGATCTCGACGCCTGGATTCCCCGACTCATCGCGCTCTGGAGGCGGCACCGCGCGGCCCGCACCGCAAGTCCTGGACCCCGTCGCGGCCAGCCGCAGCAGGACCTGGGCCCGCCTGACCGGCTCACCCCGCCCGAGATCGCCGAGGTCGGCGCCGGCATCAAGCGCCTCTCGCACGGGCTGACGCGCGAGCGGGAGCTGGCTGGCGCGAAGTACATGGACGACCCCGCCCTGCTCGGGGCCTACCTGCTCTTCTACTGGCCCGTGTCGTACGCCCAGGCGCGCTCCCTGTTGTCCGAGCTGCCCGCGAAGCCCCGCGCCCTGCTGGACCTGGGGTCGGGCCCCGGCCCGGTGGCGTTCGCGGGCATCGACGCGGGGTCCCGCGAGACCATCGCCGCCGATCGCAGCAAGCCTGCCCTCGAGCTGGCGCGCAGCCTGGCCATCGAGGCGTCGGAGTCCATCGGCACCCGAGAGTGGAACCCCGACCGGCCCTTGCCCGAGGGCAGCTTCGACGTCATCACCATGGGGCACCTGCTCAACGAGCTGTTCCAGGGCGACGTCGGCAAACGCGCCGCGCTGCTCGAGAAGGCCGCCGCGCGCCTGAAGCCCAACGGCTCGCTGGTGGTGATGGAACCCGCCCTGCGTGACACCTCGCGCGCCCTGCTGCAGGTGCGCGACGCGATGGTCGCCAAGGGCTACGCGGTGCGAGCCCCGTGTCTGTTCCGCGGCCCCTGCCCTGCGCTGGTGAAGCCCGGCGACTGGTGTCACGCCGAGCGGGCGTGGACGATGCCGCGCCTGACCGAGGCCCTCGCCCGGGCTGCAGGGCTGCACAAAGAATCCCTCAAGATGAGCTACCTGGTGCTGGCGCCGAAGGGTGAGGCGTGGGCCGAGCCTCCCGCGGGTCGGGTGTTCCGCATCGTGTCCGAGCCCCTCGAGGGCAAAGGCAGACATCGCTACATGGGCTGTGGCCCGGAAGGCCGCATTGGCCTTGCCCTGCAGGACAAACACCGGTCCGAAGGCAACGCGCGGTTCTTCTCACTGCAGCGGGGCGAGGTCATTCGGGTAACGGGCAACGCTGACGAGAAGGGCGACGGCGCCGGCTTCAATGAGCAGACGACGGTCGAGGTGATCGCGCGGGCCGGCCAGGCGGTGCCGAAGATCGTGCCGTGAACGTGGCGAACGCGGAGGGCACCGACCACCGCGACCGGCTCCGATGGCGTTCCATGCCCTCCGAAGGGTGCGGCACCGCGCCGCAGTCAGCGAGGCGAATCCGCACTCTGAATCGGAAAGGCCGGCTCCAGACGCCAGCCTCGTACCCAGGTGGCCATCGCCGACCAGCCAGGGCCACAGCCTCGAGGGAAGACCCCGCGGCGCCTCGGTGGGCGCTGACGATTCGGGGCGAACGAGCGAGGCGTCCAACCTGGTGCAGCTCGAGGCCCGCGACGACGCCACCAGCAACGCCCGGTCCTTCGTCATCCCCGGCGAAGAGCACGTGCTGTGGGGCGGCGACGGCACCATGCTGCCAGACGGGGGAGTCACCACCCCCGCCCCGTCCCGCGACGGAGAGACCACCCTCGAGGCCCTTCATCGACGGGTGGGCCACCGGCGACGCCGGCTTTTCCAGCACCCGTGAGACGCTCGAGCCTTCACCATGCCCACCCCGACCATGCCGCCTGCAGGACCACGCCTCGCGCAGCAGCAGCTGAAGACCCTGCCCCGACCGACCGAGGCGCGTCGGAGACTGTATCGGGCTCAGTTCACCGACCTGCAGTGCCGCGCGTGGGGCGACCGCACCTGGGCGAAGAGCGTGCTGGCCGACGCCGAGCGGGTCATCGGCGCGGCAGCCCCGGCGCTGCGTGAACACGAGGTGCCTGGCTACCCGTTGGTGCGCCTGGGCTGGCTCTGCGAGCTGACCGTCGCGCTCGAGCATGCCCTTCGTGATGACGCGCTCGACGAGCGTGCCACCGAGCGACGGGACGCCTTCAGCGCAGGGCAGCGGGCCGAGGTGCTGCGGCGGCGGGCGGTGAACCGGCTCAAGGCCATGGCCCCGGGCGACGTGGCCTTTCAGAAGCGCGTCAGACGCAACGACGCCCGCAGGTCCACGCCCCAGCAGCTGCGCGTGGTGCTGCGCCGCCTCGCCGACTTCGTGGTGGGCCTGCGACAGGACGCTGACCTGCGCCTGCTCGCCGACGACTGCGGCCTCACCACCGCCTTCCTCGACGAGCTCGAGGCGGCCGCGAAGGCGCTCGACGTGCTCGTGCCGAAGACCTGGCGAGCGGGCCCCACCAACGACTCGGCTGCGACCAGCGTCATCGAAGGTCGGGTACTGCGCGAGGTGGCCTTCCTGCATGACTGTGTCGCCCGGGCGCGCGCCGACGGCAGCCCCGTGCCGCACCTGAACCTGCCGCGCAGCGCACACACCGCGTCGCGGCGGCGGTAGGGCGGAGCTCCTCGAGCAGCGATCTGGCGCTGGGAACGCGCAAGGATTCACCCGTCGGGATCGAAGCCGCTCCAGGTGACGACAGGCCGGCGCCTCGTGCTCGACGGGCGCTGTCGACGGCGTCGACAGGCGAGGTGCTGACCTCGACGGGCGCCAAAGTCAGCTCGCCAAGCTCAGATGAGGTCGTCGACAGGCGTTCCCTCGCCCTCGACGAGCGCATCCCGCCAACTCGACAGGCGACGCTTCAGCCTCGACGAGCGCCTCGCGACAGTTCGACGGGCGAGCCTTCAGCCTCGACGAGCGCCTCCCGCCAGCTCCACGGGCGATCCTTCATCCTCGGCGAGCGCATCCCCACAGTTCGACAGGCGATCCTTCACCCTCGACGAGCGCCTCCCGCCAGCTCGACAGGCGACCCTTCAGCCTCGACGAGCGCCTCCCCACAGCTCGGCGGGCGACCCGTCACCCTCGACGAGCGCCTCCCGCCAGCTCGACAGGCAACCCTTCACCCTCGACGAGCGCCTCCCGCCAGCTCGACAGGCGACCCTTCACCCTCGACGAGCGCCTCCTGCCAGCTCGACAGGCGACCCTTCAGCCTCGACGAGCGCCTCCTGCCAGCTCGACAGGCGACCCTTCAGCCTCGACGAGCGCGTCCACACAGCTCGACAGGCGCCCCGGCAACCGTCGACGTTCCCTCCGCGACGGGTCGACCGGCGCGCAGCACACCTCGCCCAACGCCCCGCTCGAGGCTGGACGCGGCCAGGGTGGGCGCATGCAGACAGCCCAGGGCCTGCGCAGTTCGTTCGTGCAGGTCGGCGGCGCGTCGCACGATCGGCGCAAGCAGTCGATCATCAACGCCCGGGGAACCGGCGCCGCCCATCACCCGAGGGGCCCGAAATGCGAAGACGTGGCCACCGGAGTGCCGGTCTTCGGCAGACTGACTCTGGCGATGACCGGGACGGAGAGGCGGGGCGGGCATGCGGCGCGACCCGTCAATGACGCGACGACAGGCGTCCGGCGGTTGACGCGTTCTCGCGTCATCGTGCGGACACGAGGTGTCCGTGAATTGACGGGTCGCCGCGCTCGAGGGTCGGCTCCGGCGGTCAGTCGGCGCAGGCGAACCCCAGCGCGGTCAGACCGACGCTCACGCGTTCGGCGCGCACACATCGCGCTGCCCGCCGGTCACGCCCGTAGCGCCAGTCATCCCATCGCCGCGCCACCTTCCGGCCGGTTGATGGCGCGCGGGACTTCGAGGGCGTTCGCGAAGGACTCGTCGACGGCGTCAGCGGCCCTGCTCGCGGCCGCGGCACCGATTCCGAGCGTGACCTTCACCATGACGCCTGGGAAAGCGGGGTCGCTGCCGCACCCGAGGTCGCCGGCCCGAACTCCACACTTCCACCTTCCGCTCGAGCGCCGTGAGGCCAGACACCATCCGCCCGGGCCGAGCCGCGGGCGTGGCCGACGGTGCCTCTTCGGGTGACGACCGCGCTCGGGCCGAAGAGAACGCCGCTTCTCGTTCGCGCGCAACTGCCAGGCATGCAGCACAATGCTCGTCGTTCGGGGTGCGGTGTCCCTCTTCAAGGGCCCGCAGCACGACGTCGTGGCGCGTCTGCGACCGAGAGGACGGCGCGACCTCACCGTCAGGTCGCTCACTGCCCCAGCGCGTGCAGCTCAACGCTCGTCGTTCGGGCTCGCGCCGGCCCCCTTTACCGGACTGAGGCAGTCCACCATGGCGCGCGTCGGCGCCCACGCCGGACGCCGGCGTTCAGCGGACCACCGCCGACCGCCGGGGCACGACTGCCCGCAAGGTCGCTCACTGCCCCACCGCGGCCCGGGCCTCATCGACGAAGCGCCCCTTCGGGAAGACCTGCAGGTACTTGAGGTACTCTGCCGTCGCCTGCCGCGGCCGCAGCTGTGCGTCGAAGCACCGCGCTCGCAGCACGCGCGCCAGCTGGGCCGAGTCGCCCTGATCGAGGGCCAGATCTTCCAGGCCCACCAGGTACCGCTCGCAGGTGCCCTTCTCGACGCTCGCCTGGGCCCGCTCGAGGAACAGCTGCTCGAGCGAGCGCGCACCCACCTTCGCTGGAGCCGCGTTCACCGGGGCCTCGTCGTCGTGCTCCGACAACCGGGCCGACCCCGCCGGTTCAGCAGGCTTCGCCACTTCCACCGCCACGGGCTGCACGGTCACCGGCGCCAGAGCGACCGGCGCTGAGGCCCACTCCGAGTCGGACGGCTGCGCCGGCGCCGCGGTTGGCGCGGGTACCACCATGGGCTCGACCCGGGTGTACCCGCCGGCCAGCGATGGGAACACGGTGCCGGGCCCGTTGGGCACCTCGACCTGCGGCTCGGGCTGTGCGGCCACCATCACCTTCGGCTCGACGGGCTCGGCCTGACGCGCCTTCGCCTCAGCCTGACTCAAGCGTGGCAGCGCCCCGTTGCGAACCACGCCGCCCTTCGCAGCCACCGCCGCCTGCTGCTCGGCCACGCTGGCTGCGTCGCCGAGCCCCTGCACCTCGGCCAGCTCACGCGCTTCGACGCCGGTGAGGGGCAAGGTGCGCGCGCGCCCGGTCCGGGTGTCGATCACCAGCCGCTGCCCCGCCAGCACCGAGACCGGCGCCGCGTCACCTGCCGACACCTTCACCTCACCCTCGGCCACGGCGATCTGCACCGTGTCGCGTTCGTTCTCGACCGAGAACACCGTGCCCACCACCCGCACCGCGACGTCCCTGGCGTGCACCACGAAGCCCTTGCGCACCTGGTGCGACGCCCGGACCGCCAGGCGCCCGCGCATCAGGTTCAGCGCCACGTCGTCGTCGTCGACGCGCGTCAGGGCCAGCTGGGTGGCCGAGCCCACGCGCAGGAGACTCTCGTCGGGCAGGTGCACGAAGGCCTTCCCCGCGGCGGCGGTCTTCACCACGTCGCCCGCGCGCAGCGTCTCACCGGCCCCCACCGCTTCGCCCTTCGCCGACACCATCGACAGGCCGCGCGCCAGCTCGACGCGCACCGGCTGCGGTTCGCCGAGGCGCACCAGCGGCGGCTGCGTGGGAGGCGCTTCCACCACGGCGGCAGGCCACAGCCACACCGCCAACGCAGCGGTCGCGCCGACGAGGCCCAGCCCCGCGGCCGCGCTGAACCACCGCGGCCGGGTCGCGGCCCGCATTCGCTTCTCGACCAACCCACCGACCTTCGCATCGGTGCGCTGCCAGTCGAGCACCAGCACCTGGGCCCTTGCCGTGCCGAGCGCCTGCCGGGCGATCTGCACGGCCTCGTACCCCTCGCGGCACTCGGGGCAGTCCTGCAGGTGCAGCTGCACGAAGCGGCGATCTTCCAGCTCGAGCTGGTTGGTCGCCAGGTCCCACAGCCGCTGGGTCTCATGTCGGGTCATGGCCTCACCTCTTTTTCTGCGACGAGCGCCGTGATGGCCCTCGTGAAGTCGAGCCGCGCGGCGTGCAGTCGGGACCGAACGGTGTTGTACGAGGCGCCCACGATCTGGGCGATCTCCTCGGGGCCCATGCCGTGCATCTCGTGGTACACGAACACCACCCGCTTCTTCGCCGTCAACGTCGAGAGCGCCCGGTGCACCAGGCGGGTCGCCTGCGCCTGCGCCGCCGCTCGTTCAGGGTCCACGCCGCTGCTCTCGAGCTCGGGCACCTCGTCGGTCAGGTCTTCGCGCCGCCGCCGCCACCAGCGCAGGTGCATGAAGGCCACGTTCGCGCAGACCCGGTAGAGGAACGTGCGGAACTGCGACTGCCCGCGAAACGAGGGCACCGCCTTGAAGAGCTGCACGTAGGTCTCCTGCACCAGGTCGTCGAGGTCGCTGCGCCGGCTGGTGAGGTGAAACAGCGTGCGGGCGACGTCGTCGCGGGTCAGGCGGTACAGCTCCTCGAAGGCCAGCGCGTCGTCGTGTTTGATGCGATCGACCAGGCGCAGCAGGCGGGCTTCGACCTGCCCGGTGGGCGGCGGCGTGGGGATCAGCCTCGGCAGGGGCAACGCGTCAGCGGTCATGAACATCTCCCGGCTCGTGGGTGGGACGGGAGCGGCCAGCGGCGCCGCTCGAGGGGTGAGGAGCCTGAGCACCTGGCCTCTGTTGCCGCCCGCCACCTGGATGATCGACGCCGCCCCGCGACGTTCACGCACCGGGGGAACGCACGCGAACGGGTCGGTCACCAGCCGTCAGCCACGACGCCGAACGAGCAGGGACCGTCTGGGGTGAGCGCGCGAGCACGATCAGTTTTCACGCGGTCAGCAACAGACCCGGGGCGTGCGTGAAGACAGCGCACCCATTCCCGGAAAGAGACCGACATGACATCGCTGAGAGCCCAAGGCCTGTTGCTGTTCGCCGTCCCCCTGCTGATGATCAGCGGGTGCACGGTCATCGACTATGACGACGAAGACGGTTCATGCCGGCCTGGCTGTCGCACTGGGAAGTGCCACGCCAACGACAGGTGCAGCGAGAACTCCGACTGTTCGACCGGCAACTTCTGCCTCGCCGGCACGTGCCGCGCGACGCCTCCCGGCGGTCGCACCTGCAACTCCGCGGCGCAGTGCGGCCTCGACCCCTGCATCAACGGGTACTGCGTGCGGCCCTGCGCCGCGGCGGTCGACTGCGGCGGTGCGCTGCAGTGCCTCGGCGGCTTCTGCGCCAACCCCGCCTCTGACGGCGGCGTGACCTCGGGCGCAGGCGGTGGCTCGGCCAACGCCGACGGCGGCTCTTCCAACACTGGCGGCGGCGCGGCCAACACCGGCGGCGGCTCGGCCAACACCGGCGGCGGCGCGTCCAAC
>VYLD01000230.1_pt1 | contig 19275 bp, 14 predicted proteins | sample 5114401 | NCBI WGS metagenome assembly VYLD01 (sample SAMN12291783, study PRJNA351875) | freshwater metagenome | isolation source: freshwater lake | place: USA: Michigan, Gull Lake | collected 2013-08-08 | reverse complement strand
ATGCTTGACGGGTCTGGGGGCGATGATCACATCCTTCAGGTTCATGAACCAACTGCCTATCGACGTGGACGCGGAAGCGATTTTTCTCGACGGCAACTGGTACACCCGTGAAGACTTGGCGCGGAAGATCAAGAGCATGATCGACGCGGGCGACTTCGGCATCGCGCGACCCAGCGCAGCCCTCGAGGCCCTGTCCCAGACGCTGCAAGCGGTTCGAACGCTGTCCTTCCGGTGTACCCCCGACTTCGCCGAGGCGTTGAGCCAGCTGGCGACCCGCACCGAGAACTCGGTGGGACAGCTGGTGCGCGAAGCGGTGATGCAGCTGCTGACCCAGTCCGCCACGAGCGGCCCAACCCAGGAGTCACTTCGGCGGGAGGAGACCGTAAAGTCCGCGATGCCGACCCCTCCCGAGGCGCAGCCCATTCAGCTGATGCAGCCAGCGCCTCACCCCCAGGCGGCGCCGGTCATGGCCGGCCCGGGAGCCTTGCGGAACGCCGGCCTCGACCCGCGCAGCGAGCAGGCGAACCAGGGGCAGGGCGAGGGGGCTGAGAACCGGTGGTTCAAGCAGTAGGTCTGCGGTGACGTTCGCCGGGCTGCTATGAGCCCTCGCCGTGATGCCGTTCGTCCCGGTCGTGCTCGCTTCGCTGGCGCTGTCGCAGTCGTTACCCCCGTGGATGACGGGCGAGTCGCGGCCCGAGGACCTGAGGGTCTCGTTGGTCACGTTCAGCCCGGGTGATTCCATTCCCGAGTGGTGGGGCCACACGGCGCTGGTGGTGGAGGACACCCGGCTCAACCACGGCCGCCTGTACAACTATGGCATGTTTGGGTTTGCAGACGGCGTCGGCCGTTTCGTGGTGAACTTCATGAAGGGCCGCCTCGAGTTCTGGGTGGCAGACGACAGCATCGGCGGCACGTACCGGCTGTATCAATCACTGAACCGTGACGTGCGAATTCAGGAATTGAACCTGACCCCCGAGCAGGCCCTGCTGCTCTCGAAGCGGCTGGGCGCCAATGTCCTGCCTGAAAATCGCGTCTATCTGTATCACCACTACAACGACAATTGCTCGACCCGGCCACGGGACCTGATCGACGAGGCCTTCGGCGGCCAGCTCAAGGCGTACGAGGACCAGCCTTCGCCAATGTCCTTGCGGCTGCTGACTCGGCGCTACTCGATGGCCAGCGTGGTGGTGAGCCTGGGCCTCGACTACTTCCAGAATGACGAGCTCGACCGGCCCATTACCCTGCGTGAAGCCGCCTTCCTGCCTGACGAGCTCGAGCGGCACCTGACGGCGCTGAAGGTGAGGCGCCCCGATGGCAGTGAAGTGCCCGCCGTCAAAACACAGTTTTATCAGTTCAAGTCGAACCGGGTGCCGGCGCCTGAATGGCCTGCCAACCTGCTTCCCCCGATTCTCGCCTTCTCGGCAGCGCTCGCGGCGGTCATCGCGGCCCTCGGTCACCTCGGTCGAGACGGCCAGAAGGCCCCTCGGGTGATCTTCGGCATCGTCCAGGCCGGCCTGGGCCTGTGGTTCGGGCTGTTTGGGCTGGCGCTGTTCCTGATGGGGGTGCTGTCAGATCAGACAGTCACCCACCGCAACGAGAACCTGTTGTTCGTCAACCCGCTGACCTTCACGGCGTTCCCGCTCGGGCTGATGGTGGCGTGGGGTTCGGCCCGGGCGAGCAGGTGGCTGCGAGTGGTCTGGACGGCCCTGGCTGCGACCAGCGTGCTCGGCGTGGTGTTGAAGGTGGTGCCAGCCTTCAATCAAGACAACCTGAACATCATCGCTTTGACGCTGCCGATGAACCTGTCGCTGGCCGCTGTCTTCTGGCTGTCGTACCGCAGGTCCCGTCAACCCGCATCGAAGACCTGAGGACTGAAAAAACGACAACGCCCCGCTGACTGCTCGAGCCAGCGAGGCGCAGGGGTGACCGTCGAAGGTGGTTACTTGAAGTTCGCCGCGGCGAAGTCCCAATTGATCAGCTTGTCGAGGAAGGTGTCGAGGTACTTGGCGCGCAGGTTACGGTAGTCGATGTAGTAGGCGTGTTCCCAGACATCGGCGGTGAAGAGGGGCGTCTGACCCCTGGTGACCGGCGTCTCGGCGTTGCCGGTGGTGGTGATCTTCAGCTGGTCCCCGTCTTTGACCAGCCAGGCCCAGCCTGAGCCGAACTGCCCGACCGCGGCGGTGGCGAACTGGGTGCGAAAGTCGGCGTAGCTGCCGAAGTCCTTCTTGATGGCGTCGGCGAGGGCGCCCGTGGGCTCGCCGCCGCCCGCGGGCTTCATCGACTTCCAGTAGAAGTCGTGGTTCCAGACCTGGGCGGCGTTGTTGAAGACTCCACCGGTCGATGTCTTCACGATTTCTTCCAGCGACTTCTCGGCCTCAGGCTTGCCCTCGAGCAGCTTCTTGAGGTTGTTCATGTACGCCTGGTGGTGCTTCTCGTAGTGGAAGGTGAGCGTCTCTTCGGTGAGGTGGGGCGCGAGGGCGGTCTTGGCGTAGGGCAGGGGGTCGAGCTCGAACTTCATCGGGGTTCTCTCCTTGGGTTGCGATGGCTGCTGCGGGGAAGGCCGCAGACCTAACCACGCTGCGTCGCGTTGTCAGCCACGATTCTGGCGCGCCATCGCTGGCGGCCTTGCCGCGTCAGGCGGCTCGTTCTACTGGGCTCTCCCATGGCAACCGACGCAGTGCTCGAGCAGTTGGGCGAACTCCAGACGAGGCTGACCGGCCTTCGGGGGTCTCTTTGACGTCGAGCGAAAGAAGAGCCGGGTCGCGCTGATCGAGCGGGACTCGACGCTGCCCAACTTCTGGGACGACAACGTCAAGGCCCAGGGCATGCTGAAGGAGAAGACGACGCTCGAGAAGCAGCTGGCGTCGTTCGATCAGGCGCAGCGCGGGGTCGACGACGCCAAGACGCTGATCGAGCTGGCCGCCGAGCTGGGTGATGACGGCAGCCGGCAGGAAGCGATCGCGTCGATTCCCCAGGTCGAGGCGATGGTGAAGAAGCTCGAGCTCGACAAGATGTTGTCGGGCCCCGGTGACCGCCTCAACTGCTTCATGGACATCAACGCCGGCGCCGGCGGCACCGAGTCGATGGACTGGGCGTCGATGCTGCTGCGCATGTACACGCGGTACTGTGAGCGCCGCGGCTGGAAGGTCGAGCTCAGCGACTTCAACGCCGGCGAAGAGGCGGGCATCAAGAACGCCTCGCTGCGCATCGAGGGTGAGAACGCCTACGGCTTCCTCAAGGCCGAGATCGGAGTGCACCGGCTGGTGCGCATCTCGCCGTTCGACTCCAACGCCCGGCGCCACACCTCGTTCGTCAGCGTCGACGTGTACCCCGAGGTCGACGACCAGATCAAAATCGAGCTGCCCGAGAAGGACTACGAGCTGAAGTTCATTCGCGGCAGCGGCGCCGGCGGCCAGAAGGTGAACAAGACGTCGTCGACCGCCCAGCTGCGCCACCTGCCGACGGGCATCATCATCACCACCCAGACCGAGCGCAGCCAGAGCGCCAACAAGGACATGGCGTTCCAGATCCTTCGGGGGCGCCTGTACGATCTCGAGCTGAAGCGCCGTGAGGCCGAGGTCGCCGCGCGCGAGTCGCAGAAGTCCGATGTGAGCTTTGGCTCGCAGATTCGCAGCTACGTGCTGCAGCCGTACCGCATGGTGAAAGACCTGCGCACGGGCGTGGAGTCGGGCCAGCCCGACAAGGTGCTCGATGGCGAGCTGGAAGAGTTCATCACCGCGCAGTTGATGGGCGTGAAGAACCCGGCCAAGTCGATTCCAGACTGACGTGACCACCGCGGAACCGCGCCGGGTGAGCGGGTGTTCGAGGGCCATCGTGCGGGGAACGCTGTTCATGGTGTCGTCGCTGAGCGCCCTGGTCCTCGCCAACCCGCGGGTCGACGCCATTCGTGAGCAGCGCGACGCCGACGTGGCGCGGCTGTTGGCGGACGCGGGCGTGAGCGATCCTCCCGAGCGGGTCTACCTGCGCGCGTTCAAGGAAGAGAAGCAGCTCGAGCTGTGGGCAGGCCGAAGGGGCGCTGCCCTTGCGCTGGTCAAGACGTACCCGATCTGCGCGGCGTCTGGAGCGCTGGGGCCCAAGCGCCGGGAAGGCGACCTGCAGGTGCCGGAAGGGCTGTACGAGGTGCCCGAGTTCAACCCTGGCTCGAACTTTCACCTGTCGATGAAGGTGTCGTACCCCAACGCCTCGGACCGGGTGCGCAGTGACCCCAGGCGGCCCGGAGGCCTCATCTATCTGCATGGCAACTGCGCGAGCATCGGCTGTATCGCGATCGAAGATGGGCCCATCGAAGAGGTCTACCTGATCGCCCAGTCGGCGCGCGCCCGGCCTCTGCGCATCGACATCTTCCCCGCGAGGCTGAGCATTCCCTGGCTCGAGGCCCAGAAAGACTCGCCTCACCTGGGCCTCTGGAAAGAGCTCGAGCCCGCCTATCGGCAGTTCGAGGCGTCTCGACAGGTGCCCGCGTTCACCATCGGGAAGGATGGCCGGTACCTGTTCACGGGGAGGTAGCGATCGACTTTTCTGGTCAGGCTCGGAACTGATTCGAAAAGCGCGCTGTCGATGGCGCTACGATGTTTTCCCGATGGCCGCGGAGGCAGACGACGTGACCAGTGACGTCCTCGAGGTTCCCGGCCCGATGCTCACCAACGCTCAGGGGCCCACCGTTGCCCGCGACGCCGAAGGCGAGGGGCGCGCTGCCCAGAGCCCCGTCGAGAGCGACCCCATCGCGTCAGAGCGGGTGCTGGTCTCGAAGCTTCGCCGCAAGGACGCCTCGGCCTTCGAGCAGCTGGTCAAGCTTCACCAGGACAGGGTGTACGACTTCTGCGTTCGAATGCTGAATGATCGCGAAGAGGCGTTCGACCTGACCCAGGAGATCTTCCTCTCGATTCACCAGAACGTGGACTCGTTCCGCGCCGACTCGAAGCTGACCACGTGGATCTTTCGCATCAGCCGCAACCACTGCCTCAATCGAATCAAGTACCTCAAGCGACGGGGCAGGGGTCGCAGCGACGAATACGGCGAGCTGAACGAGGGGGCCATCAGTGAGTCGATGGGTGGGTCGTCGACGCCCGACGAGGTCATCACCCGCAAGCGCGAGCGGGCCCTGGTGCATCAGGCCATCGAAGTGCTCGATGACGATCAGCGATCGCTGGTGGTGCTGCGAGACGTCGAGGGGCTCACCTACGACGAGATCAGGGAGATCACCGAGCTGCCCGAAGGCACGGTGAAGAGCCGCCTGCACCGGGCGCGCGAAAAGTTGGCAGGAATTCTGGCGAAGCTTGAATCGTCCTCCGCTGATAGAGGAGACTGACCCCGTGCAGCGCGAACTCAACACCGCCGAAGTCGAGCGGCTCTTCATCGGAGCGGTCGACGACTCGCTCGAGTCGGGCGACGCTGAGCTGTTCCAGCAGGTGCTGAAGGGCGACGCCGCGTTGAAGGCCCGGTACGAGCGCTACCAGCTGACGGTCAAGTCGCTCAAGGCGCTGCCCCGCGAGAAGGCGCCGCCGATGCTGGCGTCGATGATCATGCGGCGCACCAAGCGTCGTCGCTCGATGCTGCGACACCTCGCCGAACACGAGGCGCTCAACCGATTCCCCGTCGAGGTCATCATTCCGCTGCTGCTGGCGGCCGTGGTTGCTCTCTTCCTGCTCGTCGCGGCGCGCTGAGGGACTCGTTCCCGCTTTCCCCTTGCGCGGTTGACACCCCTCATGTGAAGGCCCGCCCCATGGCGGATGAGAGCGACGTCGAGCGCAAGCTGTACCAGGACCGGCTGACGAAGGCCGAAGCGCTGCGCGCCAAAGGCCTCAATCCTTATGGCAATGGCTTTTCCCCGGCCAACACCGCCAACGAGCTGACCTCGAAGTACGCCGCGTCCTCCGCTGAAGAGCTCGAGGCCCTCAAGCCCGGCCCCTTCACCGTCGCCGGCCGGGTGGTGGGGCTGCGTGGCAAGGGCAAGTCGTACTTCTTCGACCTGGTCGACCGCACCGGCCGCCTGCAGGTCAACGCCACCCTCGACAGCCTGGGGGCCGAGGGCTTCTCGCAGTTCGACCAGCTCGACGTGGGCGACTTCGTGGGCGCCGAAGGCCACATCTTCCGCACCCGCGGGCGAAAGGTCGACGCGACCACCACCGTGCCGGGCGACATCACCCTGCGCGCGTCGCGAATGGTCATTCTCACCAAGTCGCTGCGGCCCCTGCCCGGCAAGTACGTGGGCGAGCAGGCGAGCGCGGAAGCGAAGGCCTGGGCCGAGAGCCAGGCGCTGGCCGACGTCGAAGAGCGGTACCGCCGCCGCTACGTCGACCTGCTGTCGAACCCGTCGGTGAAGGACACCTTCGTCAAGCGGACGAAGCTGGTGCAGTTCATTCGTCGCTACCTCGACGAGCGCGGCTACCTCGAGGTCGAGACGCCGATGATGCACCCGCTGATCTCGGGAGCGGCCGCCAAGCCCTTCACCACGCACCACAACGCGCTCGACGTCGATCTGTACCTGCGCATCGCTCCCGAGCTGTACCTCAAGCGCCTGGTCGTGGGCGGCTTCGACCGGGTCTACGAGATCAACCGCAACTTCCGAAACGAGGGGCTGTCGACCAGACACAACCCCGAGTTCACGATGCTCGAGTTCTACCAGGCGTACGCGACGTACACCGACCTGATGGATCTCACCGAAGACCTGATCTCCCAGGCGGCCGTGGCGGTGACCGGGTCCTCGAAGGTGCCGTACGGCGACCACGTCATCGACTTCGCGAAGGGCTGGCCGCGAGTTCCCATGACCGAGGCCATTCGCGCGCGGGTGCCTGAGCTCACCGAGCAGGACTTCACCGACCCCGAGAAGCTGCGCGCCGTGGCGACCCGCAAGGCTGACGCCGATCGCGCGGCCATCGCCACCATGAACGTGGGAGAGCTGATCACCACCCTGTTCGAGCAGCACGTCGAGGCCGAGCTGGTGAACCCCACCTTCATCACCCAGTTCCCCGTCGAGACCAGCCCGCTGGCCCGGCGCAACGACAAGAACCCTGCGATCACCGATCGCTTCGAGCTGTTCTGCGCGGGCCGTGAGATCGCCAACGCGTTCTCGGAGCTGAACGACCCCATCGATCAATGTGAGCGGTTCAAGGCACAGGTGGAGGCGAAGGGCCGCGGGCAGCAGGAGACGATGGACTTCGACGCCGACTACATTCGCGCGCTGGAGCACGGCATGCCGCCGACCGCGGGTGAGGGCATTGGAATTGATCGCCTGTGCATGTTGTTGACCAACGCGCAGTCGATTCGCGACGTCATCTTCTTCCCGCAACTCAAGCCACTGCCCACGAAGTGACGAAGACCCGGCTCACCGCGCTCGGCGTATTGCTCGTGCTCGCGGGCCTGGCAGCCTTCGTCTACGGCTTCGCGATTGCCGGAGTGTTGCCCGTGGTGCTGGGCGATCTGGCGTCGGTGGGCATCGGCTTCGGGCCGTTGCTCGAGCTGCTGGGCGCTGGCGCCGCTGCGGCCCTCGTCGAGACCCAGGGCACCATGATGGCGCTGCTGGTGGTGCCGGGTGAAGTGCGCAACGCGCAGGCTGCCATCGGGCTCGGGGTCGTCTGCTGGGTGCTCGGCTGGGCGGCCCTTTCGGTCTCGCTGGCGCCAGAAGCGTTGGTGGCGGCGGTCGACTCTCCGGCGAAGGGCAAGGCGCTGTTCCCAAGGCTGGCGAACTCGCGCGACTTCTACTGGGGCACCCTCGCCGCGTACGGCTTCGGGTTCCTGCTCGCCGAGCTTGGCTTCATCGGCGTGTACCTGGCGCTGGTCGGCAAGGCCGCCGGCACTGGCGTGGTCACTGGGGGGTTGGCGCCAGTCTACGCCTTCCTCGTCGCCTTCGTGATCGCGATGGCGCTGGCCTTCGCGGCTGGCTTCATCGGCGCGGCCAACGCGCAGAGGCTCTCGATTCCCGAGTTGACCATCGCGCTGCTCTACTTCGGGCTGCCGGTGCCGCTCTTCCTCACGTTGATGCACCACGTGGGGTCCCTGATGCTCAACCTGGGCTACCGGCTGCGCGAGGTCGTCTACCTGTCGTCGCTGCTGGGCGAGAACAGGCCTGAGCTGGGGTACTGGCTGATCACCGCCGCGCTGGCGGTGGGCATCTTCCTCGGCATCAACCTGGGCTTCGTGGCGACCTCATCGGGCCGCTTCGATCTGCGCGCGTCGTACGAGTCCTTCATCGCCTCACGGCATGTGGCGGTCTTCCGGCCCCGCCTGCTGATCGGCGCCTTCACGGTGTTGATCTTCGGCATCGTGCCCCCGCTGATCCTCTTCGCCATCGTGAGCGCCGCCGAGGCCGCGGTGAACCGAACGCGCATCAAGAAGCTCGGCCTCTCAGACCCGCTGCTGGCCGCCGAGGCGTTGCACCAGCAGAAGCTGAACGCGCAGACCCCGACCGCGATGATGACCGCGCTCTCGGTCGGCGGGGTGGGCGTCGGCGTGATGGCGCTGATCATCGTGCTCTCGGTGATGAGCGGCTTCGAGGCCGATCTGCAGAAGAAGATCCTCGGCACCAACTCGCACGGCGTGGTCATGAAGTACTCGCCCGAGATGCCCGAGTACGACGAGGTGATGGGCAAGATCAGCGCGGTGAAGGGCGTCACCGGCGCGACCCCCTTCATCTTGAACGAGGTGATGGTGTCGTCCGAGGGCAACATCTCGGGCTCGATGATCAAGGGCATCGACCCGGGCACCGTGGCCACGGTGACCGATCTTCGGTCGTCCTTGAGCTGCGACGAACACGGGGCCTGCCCGGCGCTCGATGGGCTCGATGACCCGACCAGTATTCGCGCCAAACGCCTCGAGGCCTTCGGGACGGGGCCTGGCGCGCTCGACGAGCGCCCAGCGGGCCTGGAGCAGGTGCCTCAGCCCGAGGTGCTGCGAGACCCGCTCATCGAGCTCGAGCCCGCGAAGCCCGATGAGAAGCCGGCGGTCTTGCCCGGCATCATCGTGGGCAAGGAGCTGGCCGCCGCGCTCAAGGTGGTGGTGGGCGACCGGATGAACGTGGTGTCGCCCATCGGCGGAGAGCTGGGCCCACAAGGCCCGATGCCGAAGAGCCGCCCGTTCCGCGTCGCGGGCATCTTCTATTCCGGCATGTACGAGTACGACTCGAAGTTCGTCTACATCCACCTGCGAGAGGCGCAGACGTTCTTCGGCATCAAGGGCGCCAGCGGGGTCGAGATCAAGGTCGACGACGTCGACAACGCGCGCGGCATCATGAATCGCATCAGGGACTCCCTCGACGGCTACCCGTACCGTACCAAGGACTGGGGCGAGATGAACCGCAACCTCTTCGCGGCGCTGCGGCTCGAGAAGCTGGTGATGGGCATCATCCTCACCATCATCGTGATCGTCGCCGCGGGGCTGATCGTGGCCACGGTCATCATGCTGGTGCTCGAGAAGCGCAAAGAGATCGCCGTGCTCAAGGCCCTGGGCGTGCCCGATGGCGGGGTGGTGAAGATCTTCCTGTCCGAGGGCCTGCAGATCGGCATCGCCGGCGGCGTGCTGGGGCTGATCTCGGGGCTGGCGTGGTGCCTCTTCATCGAGAAGGTGGGCATCAAGCTCGACCCGCAGGTCTATTACATTCCCGCCCTGCCAGTGCGCATCGAGCCGCTGCAGACGGTGCTGGCGGTGGTGATCGCCATCCTGGTCACCTTCCTGGCCAGCGTGTACCCGGCGCTCAAGGCCTCGCAGGTCGAACCCGTCGAGGGGCTGAAGTCCGAGTGAGCGCTCCGTTCCTCGAGGTGGTCGACGTCTTCAAGAGCTACTTCCTCAACGGGAAGCGCATCGACGTGCTGCGGGGCGTGTCGGTGACCATCGGCCAGGGCGAGCTGGTCTCGCTCATCGGCGCGTCGGGCTCGGGCAAGTCGACCTTCTTGCATGTGGTGGGCACGCTCGACGCTCCGGCGGCGGGCCAGCTGCGCTTCAAGGGCACCAGCGTGTTCGACTTGAACGACGCGCAGGTGGCCGAGTTTCGCAACACCCGCATCGGCTTCGTCTTTCAATCGCACTTCCTGTTGCCCGAGTTCACCGCGGCCGAGAACGTCGCCATGCCGGCTCTGGTCGCAAGACAGGACAAGCGCAGCGTGATGACGCGGGCGAGGGAACTGCTCGAGCGGGTGGGGCTGGGCCACCGGGCTGATCACCGGCCCGGGGAGCTGTCGGGCGGTGAATCGCAGCGGGTCGCCCTGGCGCGGGCGCTCATCTCCAAGCCCGATCTCCTCCTCGCCGACGAGCCCACCGGCAACCTCGATCCCACCACGGGCGAGGGCATTCACACCCTGCTGCGCGAGGTGAACCGCGACCTCGGCATCACCGCGGTGGTGGTGACGCACAACGAGACCCTGGCCAGATCGTTGCCGCGGCGGCTGCGCCTCAAAGACGGCCAGGTCATCGACGCTGACCTCGGCTGAGAGACCGTCGCTGCGTGTGGGTGTTTTCCCTCGTCGGGCTTTGGGGTTTCCCCTATATCGGCCCGCTCTTCCGTCGTGACTCAGCGCCGCCTCAGGTCGTTCGCGTTTCTTCTCGTCCTGCTCGGCCTGGAGTCCGCGGCGTTCGCGCAGGCTGAGCTCACCGACGCTCCGCTGGAGGATGTCAGCGGCCGCATCGTCGAGGTGCGCGTCGAGGGGAACCGACGCGTCGAGCAGGCCGCCATCGCCCGGGCCCTCAAGCAGAAGGTTGGCCAGGTCTTCGACCCCGCGCGCACCGCCGACGATCTGCGCGCGCTGTGGGTGCTGAAGTACTTCAACGACGTGCAGCTGCTGGTGCAGCGCACGCCGGAAGGCATCGCCTACGTCGTGCGGGTCGAAGAGAAGCCCGCCGTTCGCGCCGTCACCTTGTCGGGCAACGACGAGCTGTCGAAGGACGACCTCAAGGACACCATCGACATCAAGGCCAACAGCATTCTCGACCTGACGGCGGTGAAGCGAAACGTCAAGAAAGTCTCTGACAAGTACGTCGAGAAGGGCTTCTTCCTCGCCGAGGTCACCTCTGAGGTGCGCCCTGTCGAGGGCTCTTCCGAGGTCGACGTCGTCATCGTCATCAAAGAGAACGCCAAGGTTCAGGTGCGCGAGATCAACCTGATGGGGGCCAGCCGGGTGCCGGTGGCCGACCTCAAGGCGCTGATGGGCACCAAGGAGGGCGGGTATCTGTCGTTCCTGACCTCGGAAGGCACGTACCGGGAAGAGCTGTTTCAGCGCGATCTGCAGGTGATTCAGGCGGCCTACTACGATCGCGGCTTCATCAACGTGCGCGTCGACAAGCCGGTGGTCAGCCTCTCGCCCGACAAGCGCAACATCTCGATCACCCTGCGAATCGAAGAGGGCGAGCCCTTCAACATCGGCAAGCTCGACTTCTCGGGCGACCTGATCGTCGAGAAGTCGGAGTTCAAGGGGAAGATGGCCTCGAAGGAAGGCGAGATCTTCAACCGCTCGCTGCTCGCGAAGGACATTCAGGCCATCACCGACGTCTATTACGACTCGGGCTACGCCTACGCGAACCCGGTGCCGGTGACGGCGGTCAACGCCGACGCGAAGACCATCGACCTCACCTTCGACGTGCAGAAGGGCAAGCAGGTCACCATCGAGCGCATCGACGTCACGGGCAACACCAAGACCCGCGACAAGGTGATTCGCCGGCAATTGCGCGTGTACGAAGGCGAGCTCTTCTCGGGCACCGGCATGCGGCGCTCGAAAGAAAAGGTGACCGCGCTCGGCTACTTCGAGACCGTCGAGGTGACGCACAAGCCCGGGCGCGACGACGAGCACGTGCTGGTGACCGTCGAGGTGAAGGAGAAGTCGACGGGCACCTTCCAGGTGGGCCTGGGCTTTTCGAACATCGAGAGCTTCATCTTCACCGCGCAGATCGCGCAGCAGAACTTCCTGGGGTGGGGGCAGTCGGTCTCGGCGAATCTGCAGCTCTCGGGGCTGCGGCAGTTCGCGCAGGTGTCGTTCTTCGACCCCTACTTCCTCGACACCAACTTCATCTTCTCGGTCGACGCCTACCGCACCCAGTTGGACTACTTCGGCTTCGTGCGCGACGCCTTCGGAGGCACCGCCAGCCTCGGCTACTACGTGGTGGCCGACGAGATGTCGGTCAACGTCGGCTACACCCGTGAGTTCGTGCGCGTCGAGCCCAGCCGCGACGCGCTGCTGCTGGCCGATCAGTTCCGCAGCGGCAACACCAGCGCGGCCCGTTTGGGGTGGCTGTGGGACAAGCGCAACAACCGGCTGTTTCCGTCGCAGGGCTGGTTCATGAACGTCACCGCCGAGTTCGCGCCGCGGGCGTTCGGGGGCAGCTACCTGTTCAACCGCTACACGGGGAACTTCCGCGGCTATGTGCCCCTGCCGCTGGGCATCGTGCTCAAGGCGCAGCTGCAGCTGGGCATCGTGCAACAGCTCGAGTCGACCAGCGGCCTGCCCGCGTCAGAGCTGTATTACCTGGGCGGCATCTTCACCGTGCGCGGGTACCCGATTCGCACCATCTCACCGGGAGAGCTGGCCGCGGCCACGCCCGACGGCGTCTCGCGCAACATCAACATCGGCGGCGATCGGCAGATCTACCTCAACGTCGAGCTCGAGTTTCCCATCTTCGAGAAGGTCGGCATTCGCGGCGTGCTCTTCTACGACGCAGGCAACGCCTTCGCGCGCGGCGTGCCGTTCTTCGTCGATCGCACCTACCCCAACCTGCCGCTGGGCGTGTTCCACAGCGTGGGCTTCGGGGTCCGGTGGTTCTCGCCGATCGGCCCTCTGCGGTTCGAGTGGGGCATTCCGCTCAACCGGCGATTGGCGGTGGGTGACCAGCCGATTCAGTTCGAGTTCACCATCGGGCAGAGCTTCTAGGGGCCGGCCGCTCAGCGGGCGAAGAGCGCCGCAGTCACGATGCCCGAGACCATCAGCAGCAGCGCGAGCGCGGCGACCGTCAGCTCGGCGAAGCTGAAGCGGGGCTTCTTCACTGGCAGCGGCTCGGTGATCGACGCCTGAAGTCCTGAAGGCTCGGCGGTGGGCGTGGCAGGTGACTCGGGCGAGGTGAGCTGGGCGTCCTCGGCCACCACCACGCTGGGCGGCTCGGGCATCTTCTCGATCACCGTCCGTTCTTCAGGAGCGCGCTCGCCGTCTTCGAAGCGCAGCATGGTGTGGCCGAGCTCGAGCACGTCTCCGGTGTTGAGCTGCTTGGCCGACCGCACGCGCTGCCCGTTCACGAAGATGCCGTTGGTGGTGGCCAGATCTTCCACGAAGAACGACAGGCCCCGGTGCAGCACGCGCGCGTGTTTGCGGGAGACCGACCGATCGTGCAGCCGAACGTCGACGTCGTCGCCGCGCCCCAGGGTGACGTCGAGGAAGGCGAGGGGGAAGACGTGGCCCTCGTCGGCGCCGGTCACGCAGGTGAGCGTCGCTGCGCGGCTCTCGAGCTCGGGCAGCTCGTTGGCCAGCAGCTCTTTGGCGAGGAAGTCGGTGCTCTTGTTGCGGCGTCGCTCGCGAGAGGCCTCGTCCATCGGGCGGCGCACCACCACGTCGTTGGGCAGCTTGAGCTCTTCGCCGGGCATCACCAGCCGCGGCACGTGCGCCGGAAACAGCTGGTTGCCGACGCGCAGCGGTCGAATGGCCTTGATCGAGAGCCGCGGCCCATCGACCACCAGCGTCATCAGCTTGAAGGGCAAGCCGTCGAGGTGAATGTCGTCCTTCGGGCCGCCTCCCACGGTGATGGCGCCGTCAGCGAGGTCGACGGGGGTGACTTCTCCGCTCCAGACGATGTCGAGGTGCATGCCCAGCCATGAGGCACGCGCAGTGCCAGCCCAACCAACGAGAAAGACGCTGTTATTGGTTCGTCGGCTCGGGTTCACCGCGGTGGAATTGTTGAGCCGTCTCTTCTGCGCTGCGGCATGGTCCGCCCGAATGCGACCGATTCTGATGGCGATCACGGTGCTCGTCCTGGGCGCCTGTCGTGACGAGCAGGCGGGGCCAAAGCCGCGTGGTGGGCGCGGGCCTGCCCCGGCACCTTCGGGGGCGTCGGGCAGCCAGGCCCGCGGGCTGGACGCCATGCCGGGCCCCATCAACTTTCCATCGACCGCGACGTGGGCGAACGGCGCCGTGCGGTACCTCGGCAGCAACCTCGAGCCGAAGAACCCGCAGCCCGGGCAGCCCATGGTGCTCAAGCACTACTTCCGCGCCGATGGGGCTCAGCCGCAGGGCTTCCAGTTCTTCGTGCACGTGGTGGACGCGGCCTCGAAGCAGATGCTGGGCAACGTCGATCATGAGCCCCAGAACGGCGCCGCCTCGCTGGGCACCTGGCCTCAGGGGAAGATCATCGAAGACGTGCAGCAGCTGCAGATGCCGAACTACCCCGGCGCCATGCAGTTGCTGCTCGGGTTCTGGCGCGGTGAAGAGCGCCTGCCGGCAGACGTGACGGGCACCCACGACGGCAGCTCGCGCGTGTTTGGTCCCACGCTCGAGGGGCCCCAGGCGGCGCTGCCCGAGTACCAGACCCCGAAGACCGCGACGCCGCCCACCATCGACGGCAAGCTCGATGACGCGCAGTGGCGCGCCGCGCCGGAGGTGACGCTCACCACCAGCTTCGACGGCAAAGAGGCCCAGCGGAAGACGCGGCTGCGCGTGCTCTGGGACGCGGACAACCTGTACGTGGCGTTCGACTGCGATGACCCGGACGTGTGGGGCACGCTGAAGAACAAAGATGACCCCATCTACAATGAAGAGGTGGTCGAGGTGTTCCTCGACGCCAACGGCGACGGGGCCACCTACAACGAGCTGCAGGTGTCTCCGCACAACGTGAACTTCGACGCCAGCTTCGTGGCGCGCCGCAGCGATCTGCCGGCGGCCATGAAGTGGGAATCGGGCATGAAGACCGCCGTGTCGGTGCGGGGCACGCTCGACCAGAGCGATGACGTCGACCAGGGCTGGAGCGCCGAGATGCAGATTCCGCTCAAGAACCTGAACTCGGTGCCGAAGCTGCCGCCCACCAAGGGTGATGTCTGGCGGTTCAACGCATACCGGCTCGAGCACTTCGAGCATGCGAAGAGCATCGAGGGGCAGTCGTTCTCGCCGCTCTTCGTGGGTGACTTTCACGCGCTGCCGCGGTTCGGGAAGTTGGTCTTCGTCGACGTGGCCGGGACGAAGTAGGCCATCGGTGGGCTCGGACGCGGAGGTGTTCGTGCGGTGCACGGGGGGCGTGCGAGTCGAGTGCCGGTCTTTTCGTTCAGCGGCCGTGAGGTCGACCAGCACGCACTGTGAGGTCGGCGAATCACCCGGCGGTGGTCACGCGAGGTCCACGCTCGCCGCGGGTCACCCGTCGCATCAGGCGAGGCGGCCCGGAGGCCCGGCGCTCAAGACCCGATCAAGCCACGCGGTGGCGCGCCCAGTCGCGCGCTTCGTGACCGCCAGCCCCTGAAGACTGAAGAAGCCGTGGGTCACGCCGGGGACGACGTCGAGGGTGACGCTCGTCCCTTCGGCCTTCAGCTTCTCGGCGTAGGCGACTCCCTCGTCGTGCAGCACGTCGCATTCCGCGAGCAAGATAAACGCAGGGGCCGTGCGCACCGCAGGCGCCAGCAGAGGTGACGCGTCGGGCAGCGCGCGTTGGGGCTCGTCGGGAAGAAAGGTCTGTCGGTAGGAGCGCATGCTGGCGCGGCTCAGGAGGTGACCGGTCGCGTACGTCTCGTAGGACGGCCGCTCGGTCGTGCAGTCGGTGACGGGGTAGATGAGCAGCTGGCCCGCGAGCGGAGTGCCCTCGTTGGCGAACCGGCGCGCGACGACGGCCGCCAGGTGCCCTCCGGCGCTGTCCCCCGCCACCACCAGCGGGTGCTGCTTCGCGAAGGCTCGGCTCACCGCCACCGCGTCGTCGATGGCCGCGGGGAACACGTGCTCGGGCGCGAGCCGATAGTCGACGGCCACCACCTCGCGCGAGGTTCGGGCCGAGAGGGCCCGGCAGGGCACGTCGTGAGACTCGAGATCGCCCACCACCCAGCCGCCTCCGTGGAAGTAGACGATCACCCCTGGCAGCGCGCCCTGGGGGACGTAGCGGCGCACCCGAACGGTGGCGATCACCTCGTCGCGCACCTGCTCCAGCTCGGCGGGCTGCCCGAACAAGAACGGCGCGCTGCGCATCGAGCGGCGGTTCGCCTCGCGCGCGGCCGCTGGACCCAGCACGTCGGTCGGCTTGGTCGTGCGATCCGACAGCCACGCGATCACCCGAAACTGGAGCGAGAGCGAGGACATGTGCGTGCCCTCAGTCGTTCGAGGGCACTGGCGCGATGCCCCAGATGTCCTTCGCGTATTCGCGAATGGTTCGATCAGCCGAGAAGAAGCCAGTGCGGGCCACGTTCAGCACCGTCGAGGTCGACCACCGCTTCGCGTCGACGTACGCGAGGGCCACTTCACGCTGGGCCTGCACGTAGGCGTCGAAGTCGGCCAGCACCAGGAAGTGATCGTCGTCGAGCAGCCCCTGCACCAACGGCTCGAAGAGCTCGCGATCTTCGGGGCTGAAGAAGCCCGAGGCGATCAGATCGATCACCTCTTTGAGCGCCGGGTTCGCCTGGTACACCGCCTGCCCGCGGTAGCCGTCGTGTCGCGCCTGCTCGACCTCTTCCGCGGTCTTGCCGAACAAGAAGAAGTGCTCGGCGCCCACGTGCTCGCGGATCTCGATGTTCGCGCCGTCGAGCGTGCCGATGGTGAGCGCGCCGTTCATCGCGAACTTCATGTTGCCGGTGCCCGAGGCCTCCATGCCGGCCGTCGAGATCTGCTCGGACACGTCTGCCGCGGGGATGATGCGCTCGGCGAGCGACACCCGGTAGTTGGGCACGAAGCAGACCTTCAGGCCGGTGCGGGCGCTCTCGTTGTTCACCACCTCGGCGATGCCGTTGATCAGCCGAATGATCCGCTTGGCGGTGCGGTACCCGGGCGCCGCCTTCGCGCCGAACACGAAGGTGCGCGGGTGCACGATGGACGAGGGATCTTCTCGCGCGCGCAGCCACAGGTGCACGATGTGCAACGCGTTGAGCAGCTGTCGTTTGTATTCGTGCAGGCGCTTGATCTGCACGTCGACGATGGCCGTCGGGTCGACGGTCACCCACATCAGATCTCGCAGGAACGCCGCCAGGTCGACCTTGTTGGCGCGCTTGGCTTCGCGGAAGGCGCTCACGAAGCCGGCGTCGTCGACGAAGGCCTCGAGCTTCTTCAGCTGATGAAGCTCGGTGATCCACCCCTCGCCGATGGTCTGGTTGAGCAGGTGCGCGAGCCGCGGGTTGCACGACAACAGCCACCGCCGCGGAGTGACGCCGTTGGTCTTGTTGTTGAACCGCTCGGGGAAGAGCTCGGCGAAGTCCTTGAGCACGGTCTCCTTGAGCAGCTTCGAGTGCAGCGCCGCCACGCCGTTGACCGAGTGGGAGCCGACGACCGCCAACGCGGCCATGCGCACCTGTTTCTCGCGGCCCTCTTCGATGAGCGACAGCGCCGCCTGGCGTTTGTCGTCGCGGGGGTAGCGAATCTGGACTTCGCGCAGGTGCCGCTGGTTCAGCTCGTAGATGATCTGCAGGTGTCGGGGCAGCAGCCGCTCGAACAGGGCCACCGACCACTTCTCGAGGGCCTCGGGCAGCAGCGTGTGGTTGGTGTAGCCGATGGTGGCGCGGGTGATGGCGAAGGCCTCGTCCCACGGCACCTGCTTCTCGTCGATCAGCACCCGCATCAGCTCGGCGACGGCGATGGCCGGGTGGGTGTCGTTGAGCTGAATGGCCACCTTCTTCGGGAAGCTGACCAGGTCGGTGTGGTTCTTCAGGTACCGTCGCATGATGTCGGCGATGGAGCAGGCCACGAAGAAGTATTCCTGCTTGAGGCGCAGCTCCTTGCCGGCCTGGTTCTGATCGTTCGGGTACAGCACCTTCGAGATCACCTCGGAGTCGTTCTTCTCGAAGACGCTGCGCTCGTAGTCCCCGTCGTTGAAGAGCGCGAAGTCGAAGTCGGCCGAGGCGCGGGCCTGCCAGAGGCGCAGGGTGTTGACGGTGCGGGCGCCGTAGCCGGCGATGGGCGTGTCCCAGGGCACTCCGAGCACGGTCTTGCCGCCGACCCAGCGCGACTGAATGGTGCCGTTGTCGTTCCGGTGCTCTTCGACCTGGCCGTAGAAGCGCACGGGCACGATGCGGTCGGGCCGAACGATCTCCCACGGGTTGCCGAACTTCAGCCATTCGTCGGCGCGCTCGACCTGGTACCCCTTGATGATCTCCTGCGTGAAGATGCCGAACTCGTACCGAATGCCGTACCCGATGCCCGGCAGATCGAGCGTGGCCAGGGAGTCGAGGAAACACGCCGCGAGCCGACCGAGGCCGCCGTTGCCGAGGCCCGCGTCGGGTTCCATCTCGAGCATGGCGGTGAGGTCGAGGCCCAGCGCCTGGAAGGCCTGCTGCGTGGGCTGCCAGAGGTTCATCGAGATCAGGTTGTTGCCCAGCGCGCGGCCCAGCAGGTACTCGGCCGAGAGGTAGTAGGCGCGCTTGGCGTCCTGCTCGTCGTAGCGCTTCTGCGTCTGCACCCAGCCCTGGGCGAGGCGGTCACGCACGGTGAGGGCGAGCGCCAGGTACCGATCGAAGGCGCTGGCGCTGTCGAAGTTGCGGCCACGAGAGAACTCGACGTGGTCGATGAAGGACTTGCGCAGGCCCTCGGCGCTGGTGGCGATGCGATCAGACGGCGTGCTGGGGTGAGAGCTCATGAGGCCTTCAGCAATACCTTGAATGCCGTACGCCTCGAAGCGCCGCGGTCAGCTCAGCGCGCGCCCCTACCCCAGAAACCGGTTGAGTTGAGCCTGCCTCGCTCGGTCTTTCGGTCGATCTCGTCGTTGCTCGTCGGTCATGTGCCCACCAGCACGCTCTCTCCTCGCGCCTCGACCTCGACCGAAATCCCGTCGCGATCCAGGCTCGACTCAACCGATCTCTGGGGGGAGGCGGCGACTGCCTGTGCTTCGACCTTTGCGCCTGCGCCGGCAGCGCGGAACCGAAAGCACTCATGGGACCTGGCACCGTGAAATCAGCTCCTGAAGACCCTGGCCACAGCGCGGGGTGCAGCTCCAGCGACCACCTCGGCACTGGCACGACGTCGCGAGACAGCGCTCGGCGCACGTCGAGAGGCAATCGCTCGCGCGTAACCGTTCAGGGGGTGGGTTGAGGCCTTCGTCGGCGGGTGCGACTTCGGCTGGATGACCAAGAGAGCCGCCGAGGCTGAGACGTTGGAAGCGAAGGTCGAGCGGGTGGTG
>VYLD01000229.1_pt1 | contig 19350 bp, 21 predicted proteins | sample 5114401 | NCBI WGS metagenome assembly VYLD01 (sample SAMN12291783, study PRJNA351875) | freshwater metagenome | isolation source: freshwater lake | place: USA: Michigan, Gull Lake | collected 2013-08-08 | reverse complement strand
GTGCCCGCCACGAAGGGCTCGAGCACGGCCAGCAGCTCCTCGGCGGTCTGAAAGCGCTGCTCGGGCTCCTTCTCGAGGCAGCGCATCACGATGGCCGCCAGGGTGGGGTGAATCGGCTCGTCGAGCGCGGTGCGTTCGGGCAGCGGCGGCGGCGGCGTGCGGCTGATCTCGACCACCAGCTGGCCGAAGTTGTGAGCCTTGAAGGGCTGAACCCCAGCGAGCAGCTCGTAGAGGATGAGGCCCACCGCGTAGAGGTCAGCCCGCGCGTCGGTGGCGGTGCCCATGGCCTGCTCGGGGGGCATGTACTCTGGCGTGCCGATGACGACGCCAGCGATGGTGCCCGACTCCGGCAGGCCGCCGATGGGCTTGAGCAGCTTGGCGAACCCGAAGTCGAGCACCTTGAGGTGCTCGGGGTCCTTCGGGCGCCGCTGCAGGAACAGGTTCTCGGGCTTGAGGTCGCGGTGCACCACGCCCAGGCGATGCGCCGCCTCGAGCGCGGTGGCGAGCTGCAGGGCCAGGCGCGTGGTGCGCGCGATGGTGAAGTGCTCGCTGATGACGTCCGAGAGCAGGTGACCGTCGAGGTGCTCCATCGCGCAGTAGATCAGCTGGGAGCCGTCGGGGTGCGGCTGCTTGCCGAAGTCGTACACCTCGACGATGTGCTCGTTCTTGATGACCTTGACCGCGGTGGCCTCGGCGATGAACCGCTTCACCCAGTCGGGGTTGCTGGCGTGCTCGGCCTTGAGCACCTTCACCGCCGCCGGACGCCCGTCGCGCAGGTGCCGCGCGGCGTACACCTGGCCCATCGCGCCTTCGGCCATCAGTTGGTCGAGCTGCCACGCGCCCAGGGTCGAGCCCGACAGCTCGTGTTCGACCGAGTCGATGTGGGCCTCGAAGGACCTCACCGCTTTCCTCCCGGCTGCCACGGTGACTGGCTGGCTGGCGGCCGGCGGGTCGTGACGAACCTGTGGGGCGTCGACCTGGCGCCACGGCCACCGGGCCCCGCCTGGACTGAAGGTGTTCGCCGCGCCATCGACGCAGAGTGAAACACCACCCGATGACGACCTGGCGCCATCACCGCATCAACGCTGTGCCGGTGATTCGCAGCGCGACCGACAAGCCCAGCGCCCCGATGGCGCCGGCCAACACCAGCCCTTTGCGGCGGTGCTCGAACTGCGTGAACGCGTACACCACGTTGTAGATGGGAATGAGCAACACCATCACGCCGGTGCCGAGGCTGCGCTGAAACGCGTGGGCGAAGATGAGCACCCAGCACCCGACCGAGACCAGCTGCAGGGTGAGACCTACGAGGATGAGCGCCACGGGCAGTGTCCTAGCAGCCCAGGCCGGCGGGCGCCTCAGTCCTCGTGCATGCGGCGCCGGCGGGCCGACGCGACCAGGGCCACCTTCTCGGCCCGTGACAGCCGCTTCAGCTTCGCCTCGAGCTTGAGGGCGCTCGAGCGGTCCTTCACCCGTCGACTGAAGACCAGCGTCACCGGGCGGCGCGAGCGGGTGTAGCGGGCCCCTTTGCCTTCGCTGTGGGCCTTGACCCGGCGTGACAGGTCGTTGGTGGCTCCGGTGTAGAGCGAGGCATCGCGGCACTGCACCATGTAGACGAACCAGGCCACGCGTGAGAGCCCGCACCCTCGCACGGTTTCGGGCGCGCCTGCCCATCGCGGCGGCCCCTGCTTGCGCGAAGGGGCCCCTTTCCCCACAATCGCCGCCAGATGACAGACGAGATCGATGATCGAACGCGCGACGTGCTGCGGGCCGTGGTGCAGGAATTCATCAGCACCGGAGAGCCGGTCGGCTCGAGCCAGCTGACCCGCCGCGCGGAGTTCGAGGTCTCACCGGCCACCATGCGCAACGTGCTCTCGGAGCTCGAGGAGCTGGGGTACCTCGAGAAGCCACACACCTCGGCGGGGCGGGTGCCCACGGGACAGGGCTATCGCTTCTTCGTCGACTCGCTGCTGCAGCTCACCGAACCTTCGGCGCGCGACCGACAGGCCATCGAGGCGGGCCTGGTGGGCAGCAGCACCGTCGAAGAGCGCCTGCAGGACGCGGGCAAGGTGCTCAACCGGTTGTCGCATCACGCCGGGGTGGTGCTGATTCCGCGGCCGTCGTCGGCCATGTTGACGCGCCTCGAGTTCGTGCGCCTCAAGGGCGACAAGGTGCTCGCCATTCTGGTCTCGTCGGGTGGGCAGGTGCAGAACAAGCTCATCACCGTCGACTTCCCCGTCACGCCCGACGAGCTGATCGCCTCGGCCAACTACCTCAACGAGCTGTTGCAGCAGGGCGTGCCCATCGAAGAGGTGCGCGGCCGCATTCTGCAGGAGCTGGACAGCGAGCGGGCCCAGTACGACGTGCTGGTCGCGCGCGCGCTCACCCTGGGCGCGGCGGCGACCGACGTGCCCTCGAACGAGCGCCTGGTGGTCGAAGGCACCGGCAGCTTCCTCGAGCAGCCTGAGTTCGCGGAAGACGTCAAGCGCATGCGGTCGCTGTTCCGGGCGCTGGACGACAAGCACAAGCTGCTGCAGCTGCTCGACCGCGTGCAGCGGGGCCGCGAGATGCAGATCTTCATCGGCGCCGAGAGCGAGTTCTCGAGCCAGGGCGACGTGAGCGTCATCGCCAGCCCGTACACCCAGAAGGACCTGGTGCTGGGCTCGGTGGGCGTCATCGGGCCCACCCGCATGAACTACCAGCGCGTGATTCCCCTGGTGAACTTCACCGCTCAGGTGCTCTCGAGGGCGCTCGAGTCAGAGTAGCGTCGACGCTGCGCTGGGAGGCCGTGCCATGCCCACGCTGGACGAGCAGAAGCAGGCGCTGCGCAGCCGCCTCTCGCTGGTGCGCCAGGCGGCCTTCGACGCCAACCCGCAAGCGGGCGAGGCGCTGGCCCTCGAGTTCCACGACGCGCTGGTGCCGGGCTCGGTGGTGGCGGGCACCCTGCCCTTTCGAAGCGAGATCGACCCCCGGCCGCTGATGTTCCGCTTGAGAGAGGTCGGGGCGCGCCTGGCGTTGCCGGTCACCGCACCGCGCGGGGTCGACGCGCCGCTCACCTTCCGCGCGTGGACGCCGGGAGACCGGCTGGTGAAGAGCCCCTTTGGCGTGCTCGAGCCCCTGGACGACGCGGAATGCCTCGTACCCGACCTGGTGCTGGTACCGCTGCTGGCGTTCGACCGCACGGGCGCGCGCCTGGGTTTCGGCCAGGGGCACTACGACCGCACCCTGACCTGGCTGCGCGCCGAGCGTTCCCTCGTCGCCATCGGGCTGGCCTTCGCTGATCAAGAGGTCGACCGGGTACCCACCGGTCCCCACGACGCGCGCCTCGATGTCATCATCACCGAGCGCGAGCTGATTCACGTGAGCGACTGAGCACGCCCTGCCCGCGTCAGTGGAGGGCAGCCGCAGACCGTCCTTGTCCCGGGTGGGGTTCGCCCCGAGAATTCGGGCGTGAAAAAGACCGAACTCACGAAGCTGGTCGCTGACCTGCAGCGCTTCAAGGACGCCTACTACAACGGCGCTCCGCTCATCTCTGACGCGGCCTACGACGCGCTCGAAGACACGCTGCGTGCGGTCGACCCGAAGCATGCGTTCTTCGGCACGGTGGGCGCTCCGGTGCGCGCCGTCACCGAGTGGGAGAAGGCCCGCCACGCCATTCCGATGGGGTCGCTCAACAAGGCGGTCAACGAAGAAGAGTTTCGCAAGTGGGCGGCCCGCTGCGACGAGCTGGCGACGCAGCAACAGCTCTCGCCCATCTCGTCGAACCTGTTCGTCACCGAGAAGCTCGACGGGCTGTCGCTCGCCGTCACCTATCAACGCGGCGTGCTCAAAGAGGCCATCACCCGCGGCGACGGTCAGGTCGGTGAGCGCATCACCCCGAACGCGGCGCGCATGAAGGGCGTGCCCGGGAAGTTGAAGAAGGCCACCAGCCTGACGGTGCGCGGAGAGATCATTCTCACGCTCTCGGACCTGAAGAAGGCGTTCCCCGGCGCAGCCAACCCGCGCAACCAGGCGGCGGGCACCAGCAAGCGCTTCGACGGCCAGGGCTGCGAGCACCTCACGGTGTTGTTCTACGACCTCGACGGCATCGACCACGCGACCGAAGAAGAGAAGTTCGAGATTCTGAAGGACCTCTCGTTCCTCACCCCGTTTCAGCTCACCACCGACCTCGACGGCGCCCTCGCCGAGCACCAGCGGTACGCGAAGAAGAAGCGGGCGGCGCTCGACTACGAGATCGACGGCCTGGTGATGCGCGCCAACGACGTGCACGTGCACACCATGCTCGGCGAGGTGAACAACCGGCCACGTGGCGCGGTGGCGTACAAGTTCGCCTCCCAGGCGCAGGTGACGAAGGTGGTCGACATCCTCTGGGACACGGGCTCGTCGGGGCGGGTGTCGCCGGTCGCGGTGGTGGCGCCGGTGGTGCTCGCGGGAGCGACGGTGCAGCGCGCGTCGCTGGCGAACGCCTCACGGGTGGCCGAGCTCGACATCGGCATCGGTGACGACGTGCTGGTCTCGCGGCGCAACGACGTCATTCCCTACGTCGAAGAGGTGGTCGTCAAGCGTGGCCCCACGGCGAAGCCGCCCAAGAACTGCCTGGTCTGCAAGGCGCCGCTCGAGAAGTCTGGCGAGTACCTGAGCTGCCGCAACGACGCCTGTCGCGCCCTCATCGAGGGTCGCATTCAGAACTGGGTCGACGCGCAGGGGGTGCTCGAGTGGGGCGAGACGCTCATCGCCCAGCTCGTCGAGGCGAAGCTGGTGAAGGAGCCAGCCGACCTCTACACCCTGAAGCCCGAAGACATCGCCCAGCTCGACCGTCGGGGGCTGGTCATCGCGAACAAGGTGCTCGACAACCTGAAGGCCCAGCTGCCCCTCTCGCTGCCGAAGTTCCTCGCGGCGCTCGGCATCGAGAACTTCGGAGCCCAGACCGCCAAGGCCATCGTCGCCGGCGGCTTCGACTCGCTCGACAAGGTGCGCCAGGCGACCCAGGCCGAGCTGTCTGCCCTCTCAGGAGTGGGCCCGGCCAAGGGCAAGGCGGCGTTCGAGGGACTCCAGAAGCGCAGCAAGGAGATCACCCGGCTGCTCAAGGTTGGCGTGGTGCCGGTGACGAAGAAGGCCGCGGGGCCGCTCGCCGGCAAGACGTTCTGCTTCACCGGAGCGCTGTCGAAGCCACGCAAGGTCTACGAGCAGCTGGTCGAGGACCGGGGCGGCACCCTGCTCGCTGGCGTCTCGAAGGAGCTCGACTACCTCGTGATGCAGGACCCGGGCTCGGGCTCGAGCAAGGCCCAGAAGGCGGCGAAGTACGGCACCCAGTGCATCGACGAGGCGGCGTTCCTCGAGTTGGCGAAGTGAGGCCTTTCTCGAGACGACCTGGGGGACCGGTTCGAGCCGAGCCGCATCATCGAGTCCGCGAGGCAGGTGAGGATCGATCGAGCAGGCGCGCCGTCTGATGCGACTGGTCCGTCACCGAGCGCCATTCTGCGATGCCACCCCTGTTCGTCGTTCGAGCCGCAGCAGAAGGGCGCGGTTCCTTCAGCGCGCCTTTCCGAGCACCGCGGCGACCTGCGCCAGCTGCTCGATGCGGACGTCGCCGTCGAGCCCCAGCCCGATGAAGCGCACCTGCGCCGCGTAGGCCGCCTCGCGATCGAACCGCGAGTCACCCACCATCACCGCGTCACTGGCCGCCACGCCCAGCTCGTCGAGCGCCAGGCGCAGCAGGTCTGGGGCAGGCTTGGCGTGGGCCACCCGGTCGGCGGTCGCGCGCACCTGAAGCCACTTCGACAGGTTCGCCCGCTCGAGGATCGTCGCGGCCAGCGGCCCCACGGTGTTGGTCACCAGCGCCACGTTGACGCCGCCCGCGCTCAGCGCTTCGAGCAGCGGCGCAGCCTCGGGGTTCACCCACATCGCGTCGAGGTGCTTCAGAAACTCGGTGCCGTAGAAGGCGTCGAGCTGCGCTTCCGAGCAGCCGAGGCCGAACACCCGCGCGTCCTCGGCGGTGCCCTGGCCGAAGGTGGGCGCGAACTCGGCCCACGTCACGGGCCGACCCCGAAACGCGAGTCCCGCCGCCTCGACCACCTTGAACCAGACGGCCTCGCTGCGCACCAGCACCCCGTCCATGTCGAAGAGCACCGCCCTGACGGCGGGCGCGACTTCGTTCCCCGGCATGCTGGGCACCGGCGCCTACACCTCTGACGGCTTCTTGAAGAACGTCTGCTGGTAGTGCGCGAGCTCGCCGATGGACGCGCGCAGGTCTGACAACACGGTGTGCGACGCGTCGACCTTCGAGCGCCCGGGCGCGTTGGGGAACCAGGCGCGGGTCACGATCTTCAGGCTCGAGACATCGACCATGCGGTAGTGCAGCGCGCGGTCGAAGCCTGGCATGTACTTCGAGATGAACGCGCGATCGGTGTGAATCGAGTTGCCGGCCAGAATGCCCTCGCCGTAGTCGGTGTGCTGCAACACCAGCTTCGTGGCTTCCTTCTCGGCCTGGCGCAGCGACGTCTCTGACTTGCGCACGCGGTCGAGCAGCCCGTTGCGGGTGTGCATGGCCTTCACGAAGGGCTCCATGCGCGCCAGCGCGTCGTCGGGCTGCCAGACGGCACATTCCCACTCGGCGATGGGCTTCAGGTCGGGGCCGGTGATGATGAGGCCCATCTCGATGATGACGCAGGTGGCCGTGTCGAGGCCGGTCATCTCGAGATCGCACCACACGAAGCGCTGCTCAGAGGTTGGCATGAGGTCGAGGTGTATGCCGGAAGCTGGTAACAGTCAGCACGTGGATTCCCTGAGTTCGAAGCTGCGTGATGAGCAGGCCGTGCGGGCGCTGGCCGCGCTGTGCGTCGAGGTGTGGCTCTCCGAACCGGTCGCGCAGCTGGTGCCGGTCGAGGGGCTGGCGGGCCTCGCGCGGCAGGCGCTCACCGGGTGGCTGGCCTCGGACCAGGCCGTCACCGCGCTGGGCCGCGGCGTCGAAGCGCTGGTGAACGAGCTGAACGCCACGCCGAAGCCCCTCAAGTCCCTGGTGGCGAACGACGTGCGGCAGGCGCTGCGCACCATCGCGGGGCGGCCGTTCTCGCCCGACAAGCAGCTGGTGCTGACCGTCATCGATCGAAAGCCCACCCGCGAGCTGGTGCGCGCGCTGCTGCTCGACTTCGTGCTCGAGTTCGCGCGGAAGGCGAGCGCTCCGGTGGCCGGCGTGGCTCGGGGACTGGGCGGGCTGGCGCGTCTGGCCGGCGACGCGGTGAAGAGCCGCTCGGGCAGCCTGGGCAGCCTGGTGGGCGCCGTGGGCAACGAGGTGGAACGGCAGATGGAAAAGCGCGCCGTGGAGTTCGTCGACGCGGCCCTGAGCGGCGTCTTCGAGCAGCTGGCCGACGCCATCAGCGACCCACGTCAGGCTGACGAAGCGGCTGAGCTGCGCGTGGCGGTGCTCGACGGAGTGCTCGAGCTCACCATGCCCCAACTGGCCCGGGAGGTGACCAACGCCGACGTCACCGGCGCTGCCGAGGTGCTGCGCGCGGGGCTGACGAGGTGGGTGGCGAGCGAGGCCGCGACCGTCGAGCTGCGCCGCTTCGCCGAGCTGGCGGTGAAACACGAGGGGCCTCGAACGCTGCGTGAGGTGCTCTCAGAGCTGGGCCTGTTGTCCCTGGTGCAGACGACGGGCGTCGACCTGCTCACCGCGAGGATTCGAGAGGTGGTGGCCAGCGCCGCGTTTCAGGCCTGGGAGCATGCGCCGACGCCGCCGAACGCCTGAGCATCGATACCGCCTGAGCCGAGCCTCGTGGCGGTGATGGTCGCGATGAAAGGTCAGCCCGCGTGAAAGGGCAGCGCGCTGATCACCGCAGTGCCGCCGGTGGCGACGTCGAGGGTGGTGCCGGCCGCCAGGTGATCACGGTGCACGTACGCCAGGCCGATGTGCTGTTGCTTCAGGCCGCTGAGCACCACGCTCATGATGCGGCCAACGCGCTTGTCAGCGAGCCTCAGCTCGGTGCCCTTCTCGGGAGCGGCGTCGCCGAGCAGCACCCCGACCAGCTTCTTGTTCATCTGCCCGCGGTAGGTGGCCCGGGCGATGACTTCCTGCCCGATGTAACACCCCTTGTTGTAGTGAATGGCCTTCTCGAGGTTCGCCTCGAGGGGAATGGTGGTCTCGGACATGTCGACGCCGAAGCGCGGCACGCCGGCCTCGACGCGCAGCACCTCGAAGGTCGCCTCGGACAGGTGGGGAATGGGCGCCAGCGCGGCCTTCACCGCCTCGAGCGCGTCACGGTTGATCAACAGGTCGACCCCGCCGCCGAGCAACCCGGGCAGCCGCGCCACCACCGCGTCAGCCGGCACCCGCTTCAGCCAGGTCTCAGCGTCCGGGCCCAACAGCCCCACCACGCAGAACTGCTCGGACAGCACGACCTCGGCGTCTTCGCTGATGAGGTACTTCTGCAGGAAGTCGTGCACCGCGCCGCCGAAGCCCGCCCCGGTGTCGACGATCAGCGCGTCGTGCCGCTTGAGCACCCGCCCCTCGCCGACCATCGCGCCCTTCGCCGTCAACATCGCCACCTGACACGAGGCGCCCTCGGCGAGGCCGTTGATGTCGTTGGTCACCATGCCGTGCAGAAAGGTGACCCGGTCTTCGCCGGTCACCACGAGCTGCTGTCTGGAAGAGAGATCGACGAAGGCCGCCGCGCCGGTCGCTGCGAGGTACTCCGCCGTTTGTGCAGCCTGCGCGCCCATGGCGGCCGTATATAAGCCGCCCGCGTGAGTACGCCATCGAGCCCCGCCCGCCCGTCTGTCGTCGCGCTCGGCGCCCTGGTGGCGTCGGCCGCTGCCACCGCGGGCCTGGCCGTCTATCAGTGGAACGAGCTGCTGGTGGTGCGCAACGGCGGCACGGTGGCCTGCGCCATCAACGAGACCATCAACTGCGCCACGGTGTGGAACTCTCCGCTCGCCTCGAAGCTGCACGAGCTGTTGGGCATGCCGGTGGCGGCGCTGGGCGTGGTGTGGGGCGTGGGCGCGCTGGTGCTGGCGGGCCTGTTGTGGCGAAAGGCGCCGACCGACGACTGGCCGGTCTTCGCGGCGTCGGTGAAGGGTTGGGCGCTGGCGGGGTTGCTCTCGGTCTTCGGCTTCGCGTACGCGAGCTATGCAGCCCACGCGCTGTGCCTGACGTGCCTCGGCACCTACGCCCTGGTCATCGCCTACGCCGTGGCGGCGTTCGGGCTGTTGCCACCGCCGCGGTGGCCCGAGACGCGCTGGCTGCTCGGCGGCACCGCGTGGATCTTCGTGGTCGGCGCTCCCACGTTCCTGTTGACGCTCATTCCCGGGGGCAGCACGCCGAAGGCCGGCCAGGTCACCCGCCTCGAAGGCACCAACGAGGCCGAGCTCTATGATTCCCTCGAGAACCTGCCGCGACGCGAGGCGATGATCACCGCCGCAGCCCGCAAGAAGTGGAAAGAGGGCGCGCGCAAAGACGTGAGCGACTTGCCGACGCGCCTGGCCTCGGGGCCTGCGAACGCACCGGTCAAGGTGGTCGAGTTCTCGGACATTCTCTGCGGGCACTGTGCGGCCTTCGAGCTGGCCATCGACGAGCTGCGCCGCGCGGCGCCTGAGGGCACCCTGTCCATCGAGCCGCGCTACTTCCCCCTGGTCGACGACGGGTGCCGGGCGCCGGCCGAGAAAGACAGCATCAAGGACGTGCGCTGTACCGGCGCCAAGGCGCAGCTGTGCTCAGAGAGCCACCCGCTGTACTGGCAGGTGCGGCAGCGCTTGTTCGCGAGCCAGAACGACCTGCGGTCGAGCGACGCGGTGCTCGAGGTGGTGACGGCGGTCACGGGCATCAGCCGTGAGGCGCTGACCACCTGCATCGCCTCGCCCGAGACTCAAGCGAAGCTGGACGACGACGTCACCTACGCGAAGCGGTACGACCTGCAGGGCACGCCGCTGGTCATCCTCAACGGGCGCGAGACCTGGCCGTCGTCGGGCTTCGTGCTGGGCATGGCGCTGTCCCGAGGTGACGCCGACGCGCCGTTCTTCCAGCGGCTGCCTGAACCTCCGCCGATGGCCGAGCACTGACCAAACATGGCCGACGAGAAAAAACCGTTTCACAACCCCTTCGGGGGACTGGCTGGTCTGAGAGACTCACTGCCGCCCGGCAGCCTCAGAAAAGACAAACAGCCAAAACCAAAGCCACCACCTCCCAAAGGCGTCGTGCGCATGGAACGCGCCGGCCGCAACGGCAAGGAGGTCACCGTCATCGAGCAGCTCGACCTGCCCGTCGACGAGCGCGAGGCGTGGCTGAAGTCGCTCAAGAGCACCCTGGGGTGCGGGGGCACCATCGAAGGCACGGCGCTGGTGGTGCAGGGCGACCACCGTGAGCGGGTGGCGCAGTGGCTGAAGCAGAAGGGCGTCAAACAGGTGAGCGTGGGCTGACTGGTCGTCACCGCGTCTCGTCGAACCAAAGCTCTATCTGACCCAGGCTGTGAGGTCTGTGGGAGTCAGCCCAACACCGCCAGGTCATCGCGATGCACGGCCTCGTCGAGCCCACGCCAGCCGAGGGCGGCCTCGATCTGAGAGCTCTTGCGTCCCATGATGCGGCGCAGCTCGTCGGCGCCGTAGGCCACCAGGCCGCGGGCGAAGGGCACCCCGTCGGGGCCACAGAGGTCGACCGGGTCTCCGTGGGCGAAGCTGCCGGTGACCGCCGTCACCCCCGACGGCAGCAGGCTCTTCTTCTTGTCCACCACCGCCACCCGCGCGCCCTCGTCGACCTGCAGGGTGCCCTTCGGCTTGAGGGCGTGCGCGATCCACGCGGTGCGGGCGTCTCTGGGCGAGGCGGTGGGCTCGAACACCGTGCCCACGTCAGCGCCTTCGAACAGCCGCGGCAGGGCGCCGGGCAGGTGACCTGCGGCGATGACGCAGCGCAGGCCCAGCTCGGTCACCTTCGCCGCGGCGCCCAGCTTGGTGGCCATGCCCCCGGTGCCGACGGTGCTGCCAGTGCCTCCGGCGGCCTTCAGCATCGCCGGCGTGATGGCCTCGACCACCGAGAGCCGCCTGGCCTCGGGGTGCGTGCGCGGGTCAGCGTCATACAACCCATCGACGTCAGATAAGATAATCAACACATCGGCGCCCACGAGGCCCGCGACCAGCCCTGCCAGGGTGTCGTTGTCACCGAACTTGATCTCATCGACCGAGACCGTGTCGTTCTCGTTGATGATGGGCACCACCCGCTCGGCCACCAGCCGCTCGAGCGCGTGCCTGGCGTTGAGGTAGCGCCGCCGGTCCTGCACGTCAGAGTGGGTCAGCAGCACCTGCGCCACCACCCGCGGGTCCAGCGCCTCTTCCCAGGCGCGCATCAGGCGACTCTGGCCGACTGCCGCGCAGGCCTGCTTGCCGGGAATGTCGCGTGGGCGCGCGCTCAGCCCCAGGCGCTCGACCCCCAGCGCGATGGCCCCCGACGACACCACCACCAGCTCGCGCTCAGCTCCGAGGGCGAGCAGCTCACGCCCCAGCGCCATCAGGTGCGGCCGATGGAACTTTCCCGTCGCGTGGGTGAGCGCGTTGGTGCCCACCTTCACCACCACCCGCCTGGCCTGGGCCAGGGCCTCGCGGCCGGTCTTTCGTCGAGCGCTCACCTTGAAGACGACCACGCTGCCACAGGCGAACGTCGAGTGGAGCATTTCAAGAGGTCCCCAGCGCCGCCGCCCCCGTTCCCGCCGCGCGCATCAGCCGGCCCGCCTGGGCCGTCCGCTCGAGCATCACCGTCGCGGCGACCCGCGCGGGCACCCCGAAGGCCTTCAGCGCGGCCCGGTGGTCGAACAGCACGACGAGCGTGGCCACCAGGGCCAGCGGCCACCAGGCGAGCCACAGCAGCGTCGAGGCTCCCCACGCCGACCGCTGCGACCTGAAGAAGTCGGCGTGAAAGCGCAGGTGGTGTTCTTCATCGGCGCAGATCTGCTGCAGCGTCGTGCGCATGGGCGAGGCAGGCAACGCCCGGCTCAGCAGGCCGTAGAAGGCGATGCCGATGACCTCGGCGACCATCAGCACCAGCAGCTTGAAGCGCACCCCCAGGGCCCGGCGCCCGTGGGTGAAGAGCCGCTCGGCCCACTGGCGCTCGAGCAGGCGCCCGCCGAGGGCGTTCACCATCTGCCCGAGCAGGCGCGCGTGGCGGCCTTCTTCCGCGACGAAGCGCTTCAGCGCCCTGCGGTACGCGTCATCGATGGTCGGCAGCGCCACCCGGTCGATGTCGTGGGCGATGCGCCCTTCACCCGACTCGCCCAGCTGAAACCGCGCCAGCGAGGTGACCAGCGCCAGACGGCGAGGCTCGTCGAGCGTTGGAGGCTCGACCGCCGGCAGCGGCCGGTGTGCGTTGCGCTCGAAGTGTCGTGCCCAGGGTGTCCAGTCCATGCGGCATCGAACGCCGGGCCAGCCCACGGTGACGTCGTCCCTTGACCGAGCCGTCGGAGTTCGTCCCCGAGCGGTCCCCGCCGCGCGCCAGCGGCACCCGGTGAGGACGACGGAATCGACTGCGTCAAGCCAGCCGCCCGCTTGTTTCGCCGCGCGCCGTGCGGTCTCGTCACCACCGTTTCATTTTCGCAGCGCGAGTCCCAAAGGCCGACCGATGCGCCCTCACCTCAGCAGCGCCACCACCATGGACGAAGCCGGAGGCACGCTGCTCGAGCGCGCCCTCGACCCGACCCGCTGGGGCCTGCCTACCCGCAGGGTCACCCGGGACAACCTGTGCCAGGTGGGCTCGGTGCAGGTCTGCGCGGCCATCGACATCGCGCCCACCCTCGACACCTTCGTCCGCGTGTCGTTTCGCGGGCCCAGCCTGTCGCCGATGGAGGCCGCCGAACACCTCGAGCGCTTCATCTCACGGCGCTTCACCTTCGTGCCCAACGCCGAGTGGCTGGTCGAGATCGACGCCCGCAAGTGGATTCACTTCTCACGCAAGTACACCGAGCAGCGCCTCGAGGCGTGACGGGCCAAAGCCGGCAGCGCGAAGGTGAGGGCTGTGCTCTTTTGTCGCGCATGTCCTGCTCTCACGTTCGCGGCGTCGCCGTGCTGGCCTCGCTGTTCCTCAGCACCACGGCGCTGGCCGACATCGCGCCAGACAATGCCTCGCAGTGCACCAGCCTGAAGGCAGGCGCGGTGTGTCGCACCGATGACGGGAAGGTGGGGACCTGCGTGGCGACGCTCATCTCGCGGCCCGACTACAGCGAGGGGCCTCCGCCGAAGATGAAGCAGGTCGAGGTGCTGCTCTGCGTGGCGAGCGCCTCGGCCCGGTCGGCCGTGCCTTCCCTGTCCCCGTTCGCGCTTGCCGGCGCGGTGCTGGCGATGATGCTGGCGGTGCTGGGCGCCCGGTGGCTCCAGGGCCGCAAGGGCCAAGCGGCGTGAGCGTGGCCGAGGCGCTGCTCGGGCCTGCAGACGCGCTGCGCTCGGCGGTGTATCGGGCCGTCGCTCCAGGCTGCGGTGCGCTCTTCGCCGACCGCGCGCGACGGGTGTGGTGGCTGGGGGTGTCGTCGACGCTGGTGGCCTTCGTGGTGACCGGCCTCTTCCCGCTGTGGAGCCTGGCGCTGGGCCCCGTGGTGCTCGGCGTGCCTCACCTGCTGGCCGACGTTCGTTACCTGGTGGTGCGCCAGGGGCTGCATCGAAACCTGCCGCTGCTGGGGTCGATGGGCGCGCCGCTCGTCGCCACCTCGTTGGGGGCAGGGCCGGCGGTGGGCTTGCTCGCGATGCTGCCTGCGCTGGGCATCGGGACCTCGCAGGTGCGCGCGGGCCGGGCGGCGGTGGCGGTGGTCGCCTGGCTTGGGGCGAGCGCCCTCGCCTTCCTCGAGCCGGTGCCGTTTCAGCTGGCGTTCCTGCACGCGCACAACCTCATCGCCCTGACGCTGTGGTGGATGCTGCGCGGCCGCACGCTGCGGATGGCAGCCATTCCCCTGCTGGCGGTGGTCGGCAGCGGCGTCATTCTGCTGGGAGGGCTCGATGGGGTGGTGAGCGCCAGCGGCGGCCTCGACGCGCCTCTGACGGGCACCCGCTTCTCGGACTTCGTGGAGCAGATCGCCCCAGACCTGCCAGCGGCGATGGGCCTGCGGCTGGTGTTGTCGTTCTGTTTCCTGCAGGCGGTGCACTACGTGGTGTGGCTGCGATTGGTGCCAGAAGACGCGCGCACCCGCCCAGCGCCGCGACCGTTTCGAGCCTCGCTCGCGGCGCTGGTCACAGATTTCGGGGTCTGGCCATTGGCCGGGGCTGCTGCCGCGTGTCTGGTATTGGCCGTCTGGGCCTTCAAGAGCCTGCCCGACGCGCGGCTGGGCTACCTGCGCCTGGCCGCGTTTCACGGCTACCTCGAGGTGGCCATCGCCGCCCGCTGGTGGGTGCAGGGGCGCGTCGCGTGAACGTGAGCGGCTGGCTCACCGCGTTCATCTTCACCCAGGCCATCGAGGTGCCGCTCTACCTCAGGGTCACCGACGGCCGCTGGAGCACCTCGGTGCTGGCGAGCACGTGGACGCACCCCATTGTCTGGTTTGTCTTTCCTGTGCTGACGCCCATCTCTGGCTATTGGGGCATGGTGGCCGCCGCCGAGGCCTTCGCCGTGCTGGGTGAAGCGGCCTGGCTCAAGGCCAACGGCGTGACGTGCGCGTTCAAGTGGGCGCTGGTGGTGAACACGGCGAGCGCGGTCGGCGGGCTGTTGTTGCGTGACGCCTTCGGGGTGCCGTGACCCGCGCACCGCTCCGGCGCCACGCACCCGAAGTGCCGCCGCCGGCTCAAAGGTCAGCACCACCCCCGCCACGAGGACGAGCGGCAGAGAGAGAGAGAGGCCGGAGACGAGGCTCAGCCCCACGGCTCCACGCCCACCTCACGGTAGAAACCGGTAGTACCGCAGCGGCTGCGCCACGTTCTTCACCGGCGTCTCTTCGAGCGGCCCGACCCGAACGCCGGCCAGCGCCGGGTCTTCGAACCGCACCGCCGCTTCCCACGCGTCCTTCATCACCAGCGTCTCGCGGAAGCCGCCGAGCGACTGCAGCCGCGCCGTCTGGTTCATGCCCGTCGAGAAGCTGGTGTAGTTGCGGTTGGGCCCGAACAACCCGCAGAAGCTGACCGCCAGGTTGACGCCGATGGCCACCCCCAGCCCGGGCACTTTGAGGATCTCGCTGAGCCTGGCGATCTCGGGGTGTTTGCTCATGGTGTCGCGGGTGAAGTCCTGAATCTCGATGGCGGCCTTCAGCGCGTTGACCGACCGCTGGCCCGCCGCGTCCTTGAAGAACGGCGGCCCGAACAAGCCGATGACACAGTCACCGACCATCTTGTCGAACACGCCGTGGTGCCGGTACACGATGCGCACCGCCTCGGCAGACCAGTCATCGACGAACTTGCCGATGCGCTCGGGCCGCTCGAGCACCTGCTCGCAGATGCGGGTAAAGCCATTGATGTCTGCGAAGAGCAGCCCCACCTCTTCGGCCCTCGGCAGCAGGTAGCGGCGCTCGTAGTCCGGGTCCTTGAGCAGCTCGTCGATGGTGGCCGACGAGAAGAACTGCGAGAGGTGAATGCGCTCGCGGTTGTAGTCGATGAGCCGCTGCGACAGCGTCGACGCCAACAGGCGCAGCAGGTCCATGGTGTAGGCCGAGAAGCCATCGCCGGCGCTCCAGACCATGATCTTCCCCAGGCCGTGCGCGTCACCGACCCCGCTGATCAACACCGTCTCGACGGCCCGGTGCCCACCCAGCACCTGCTTGAGGTGTTTGTCCTGCGGGGTGATGAGGTTGGGCCCGTAGGCGCGAATGGCCTCGTCGAGGGCCTCGAAGGGTCGCCCGTTGCTGGCGTGCTCGAGCTGGCCATACCGGTACATGCGGTAGTGCAGCGCGCCCGACTCGACGGCGTCACGGAACACCAGCAAGAACCCCGGCAGCTTGACCTTCTCGCACAGGGCCCGCACCGCGCCGTCCATGCCGATCTCGAAGACCCGGTTGGCGAGGAAGGAATTGATGGTCACCAGCAGCTGGTGCTTCTCGGCCGCCGTCTGCACCGACGCCAACACGGTGTCGAGCTGCTCGGCCACGGCGTCGAGCTCGCGGGCCAGCCGGGCCGCGTCGGCGGTGCGGTCGCCCTGGTAGAGAATACCGAAGGACCCCACCGGCACGCCGACCAGGTCGAGCTGCTGCGACGCGAAGGTGTGCCCGGTCTCGAGCAGCCGCACGCCCCAGCGGGCCCCCGTCAACAGCGCCCCGGGGAACTGCCCGTCGAAGTCGCCGTGGTGAAAGGTGTTCGACACCAGCTCTTCATCGAGGGTGGTGACGCACATGCCGCGCGCCCCCAGGCGGTGCATCACGGGCGCGAAGAGGCGCGCGAAGGTCTTCTCCAGGTTCTCGCGGTGCTTCAGCGACTCCTCGAGCAGGTCATCGACTTCGCGGGACAGCTGCCGAAGGTGCTTGAGCTCTTCGAAGGTCAGGTCGTCGGTGGCCACAAACCGGGAAACTAGCCCACAAACTTCGCGAACCCCATTTTCGCGGTACACTCTCATTCCTATGCTGATCGCCCTCGCTGCGACCCTCCTCGTCAACACGTCCTCTGGCACCCGCCCGAACACGTACAGTGAACGGTGGCTGTGCGACCTCTGGGCCGGTGCTCAGTGCCACGCCACCAGCTGCCAGAAAGACGGCAAGGAACGCTGCGAAGCCGTCTCCAAGCAGTGCCAGGACACCAGCAAGCGCTCGCAGGTCGACGCGGGGAAGGCTGCCAAGAAGGCCGCCTGCGCCAGGGCGTTGCTCGCCGCTGCGTGTGGCGCTCCCAGGCCGTCGGAGTGCGACGGGCTGCTGTAGCGGCCGGCCGGCGACAGCCCACGAGGCCTCGCGGCCCCTTCACGGTGGTCTTCCCTCACGTTCAGGCGTTGCTCACGGGGGCCGACCGGTGGGCCGCTGTGCCGCTTCCCCGGCGTTCGGAGTCAGGCGAACCCGTGCATGACCGAATCGAGTCGTGTAGGACCCCGGGTCATGCGTCGCGTCATTCCCGCCCTCGCCCTCGCCTTCGTCACGACCGTTCCAGCCCTCGCGCAGGAAGCCGGCGACGCGAAGCCAAAGCTGACGGTAGTGCCCTTTGCCCTGTTGTCGGCCGACGTCACCCAGCGGGCCAGCACCAAGGCCGTCGGCATGCTCAGCCAGGAATTCAAGAGCGCCGACAAGTTCGAGTTGGTCGACGCCAGGAAGCTGCAAGCCGACCCGTCGGCCGAAGCGCTGGGCGAGGCGCGCAAGCAGGTCGAAGAGGCTCAGGCGCTGCGCGAGAAGAAGAAGTTCCGCCTCGCCGGTGAGGCGCTCACCCGGGCCATCGACGTCTACACGAAGCAGGCCGCGGGCCTCACCGACGTGAGCGAGGTGGTCGACGCGTACGCGCTGCTCTCGGCGGTGCAGTTCAACACCGGGCGCGATGAAGACGGCGCCAAGAGCCTCGCCGAGGCCCTCGCACTCGCCCCTGACCGCGAGCTGCCCCTGGCGGCCTCATCGCCCCTCTTCACCCGGGTGGTGAATGATGCCCGCAAGGCCCTCAAAGAGGGCGGCAAAGGCCAGCTGCTGGTCGAGTCGACGCCGCCCAACGCCACGGTGTTGATCGACGGCCTGCCCCTGGGCGCCGCGCCGCTCACGGTGAGCAACGTGCCGCCCGGCTTGCACTTCTGGCGCGCGCAGCTGGCCAACGGCGAGGTGCAGGGCGGCACCGTCGAGGTGGTGGCTGGGAAACAGGCCCTGGTGAAGGCGACCAGCGCCTCGAAGGACCCCGAGTCGCGCCTGCTGGCCTCGGTGGCGCAGAACAAGGTCGACGCCGACGCCGTGGCGGCCGCGAAGGAATTCGCCACTGCCACCCAGGCCGAGCTGGTCGTCTTCGGGGGCCTGTCGACGAAGGCGGGCAAGGGCCTCGAGCTGGACAGCTTCGTGTTTGCCCAATCGTCGGGCGAGGTGCGCAGGCTGCCGCGCGCCAGCTTCGACGCCGAGCTGCTCAACGCCGGCATGGAGTTCTACAACCTGGCCGGCGAGGTGGCCAAGAAGGGCGCGCAGACCGGTGAGCTGCTCAAGATTCCGTCGAGCGTGTCGTTCGACCTGGTCGGCCAGGCGGTCAAGGTGGCCGAGGTGAAGTACGGGCAGGTGCCGGGCAAGGCCGCCGCCGCCGAGGCGCTCGAAGGCCTCGAAGGTGGGGGCAAAGAGCCCGGGAAAGAGGAAGGCACCCGCAAGCCCCTGGGCCCTCGCGCGCCGCTCAAGAAGAAGTAGCGCATGGCTGGCGTGGTCGGCCGCTTCGCGCCGAGCCCCACGGGCCGACTGCACCTCGGCAACCTGCGCAGCGCGTTGCTCGGCTGGCTGCACGCGCGCTCGCTGGGCGGTGCGTTTCACCTGCGCATCGAAGACCTCGACCCCGACCGCTCGAAGGCCGCCGCGGTCGACGACATCTTCAGCGACCTCGACTTCCTCGGCCTGGGGTGGGACGGCCCGGTGCTGAGGCAGTCGCAGCGGGGTGAGGCCTACCGCGAAGCCCTCGAGCTGTTGCGTCGCGCAGGGCGCGTCTACGAGTGCGGCTGCTCACGCGCAGAGATCGCCCGCGCCGCCTCCGCACCGCACGCCGGAGAAGACGGGCCGGTGTACCCGGGGACCTGTCGAGGGGGTGCCTCGGTGCCCCAGGGGCGCCAGCGCAGCGTTCGGTTCAAGGTGCGCCCGGGCGTGACGCGGGTCGACGACGAGGTGCTGGGGCCCCTCGAGCAAGACGTCGAGCAGGTGGTGGGCGACTTCGTGGTGCAGCGCACCGATGGCGTGGCCAGCTACCAGCTGGCGGTGGTGGTCGATGACGCCGCGACCGGCGTCACCCACGTGCTGCGCGCCGATGACCTGCGCGCGTCGACCCCTCGTCAGGCCCAGCTGCTCGAGGCGCTGGGGCTGCCAGCGCCGGCCTGGGCCCATGTTCCCCTGCTGCTGACCAGCGACGGGAAGCGCCTGGCCAAACGCGAAGGCTCGACCACCCTCGAGGGTCTGGGTGGCGTGCCCGCGACCGCCATCATCGGCCTGCTCGCGAAGTGGAGCGGCCTGTCTGACGGAAGCCCCTGCACCGCCGCCGAGCTGGTGCCGGGCTTCGCCTTGAGCCGGGTGCGGCGAGGGCCCACGGTGGTGGACCCGCTGGACCTGCTGGCGCTGACGCGGTGAGGCGCGAGCTGCTCATCGTGCTGGCCGTGCTGGTGCCCTTCGGGGTGTTGGTGGCGTTGGGCTTCGTCTTCACCGGCGACAGCCGTCCTGTCGAGCCACCCGGGGCCCACGCCCTGCCCCTGGTTCCCCGAACAGGGTCCGCCGCCGCGCCGCCCGTGGCCGCGCCCGACGCCGGCCGCCCGAAAGAGGTCCGCGGCGAGGGGGCGCC
>VYLD01000228.1_pt1 | contig 19366 bp, 16 predicted proteins | sample 5114401 | NCBI WGS metagenome assembly VYLD01 (sample SAMN12291783, study PRJNA351875) | freshwater metagenome | isolation source: freshwater lake | place: USA: Michigan, Gull Lake | collected 2013-08-08 | reverse complement strand
CATCACACCGGCCGCCATACGCTCGAAGGTCACTCAACCACAGGTTCGACCTGGCCCGCTCGATTCCCCTGCCCTCGTGAGCATCGGTCGAATGGCCGGCGACAGGTGCTCAGCCGTACCGAACCTGCACGCGCTGAATGAGGGCCAACAGGGCCCGCTTGACGACCTCGGTGTCGGCGGCCCTGACGATGGCAAAGCCCTCGCCCTCGTAGCCCGGCGCGCGGGGCATCCCGACCTTCGGAGCGCGCAGCTCGATGAGCGCCTCACCTGCCACCGCGATGGCGTCCTCGAGGCCCTCGACCGAGCGGATACGCTCGCCCACGCCTTGACCGCGGAAGAAGGCGGCGCCCGCGGCGAAGCGTCGGGGCTTCGGGGTGAAGCGGTCGAAGGCGATCAGCTCGCACCAGTCGTCGATGAGGTTGGTGTCATGGGAAAGGCCCATCAGCGGCATGATGTGCACGCCGGGAGGCCGGGCGCCGACCTCGCCCACCACCATCGAGCCGTCGTCGGTGAGGAACCATTCCATGTGGGTGAGGGCGGTGGCGCCCTCGGCCGAGCCATCGGCGAAGAGGGCCTGCAGCGCGGCCTCGTTGATGGACTCGAAGCGGTTCCAGTCGCCGGCGTCGGCGGCCATGGGCAGCAGCACGCAGTACTGCACCCACGGGTTCTCGAGCACCTCGAGGGGGGTGGGGAAGTAGCGGGTGCCCGAGCGCCAGACGGTGCGGCCGCGAATCGAGACGGTCTCACAGGTGTGCTCGCGGCCCTTGACGAACTGCTCGACCTGCAGCGGCTGGGCAGGCGTGGGCAGAAGGCCGATGCGGGCCAGCGCGGCGATGTCAGCGAGGGACTCGAGGCGGTGGGTGCTGCGGCTGCCGAGGCCGGCGGGGGGCTTGATGATGAGGGGGAAGCCGAGCTGCCGGGCGTACGAGGCCACCTCGTCGAGGCTGCTGGCGAGGGCGCTCTTGGCGACGGGGACGCCGGCGGCGCGCAACACGCGCTTCATCTCGTCTTTGTCGCGGAAGCGAACGGCGTGCGTGAAGCCCATTCCGGGAATGCCCACGGCGTCACGGGCGCGGGCGAGGGGCAGCTGCAGCTGCTCGAGGGCGCCGGTGAGGCGGTCGATGGGCCCGAAGGCCCTGCCCAGCGCACGACAGGCCTCGGCGAGCTGCTCACCATCGAGGGGGTTTCTGACCTGGTAATGGCCGCCGGTGATATGGTCCTTCAGCGTCTGTGGAATCGAGCTGGCCGGGTCTTCGGAGATGACCGAGAGCCGAAGGTCAGCGAGCTTCGCGAAGCCGGCGACGAAGCGGTTGGTGTTCTCGAGGAACTTCGGGGCGACGAAGACGAGGTGGCGCATGGGGGCCTCGAGCTTCCCCGACTTCGGGCGGTGAGACGAGCGTTGGGTTTGGTGCACGCTGGACGAAGCGGGTACGACACGAACCACCGGCGCCCCGTTCTGACGTACACCCACCCCATGGAGAAGCTGGTGTTCAGCAGCAGCATCGAGGGGTTCTTGCGCACGGTGAAGCCGGTGCTCGACTCGAGCCTCACCGCCGAGCTGCAGGCCATCGGCCTGGACCCCACGAAGCCGGTGCTGCCCGCCTACCCGGTGGAGGTGCTGCGTCACGCCCTGGTCCTGGGCGCGCGCCGGCTCTCACCGCAGCTGCCCGCCGACCAGCAGCTGACCGCCATGGGGCGCCGCTACGTGGAAGGCTTCGGGGACACCATGGTGGGCAAGGCGCTCAAGACGGGCATTCGGCTGCTGGGGCCCGGGCGCACCCTCGCGCGGCTCGCCAAACAATTCAGGACTGCGAATAACTATTCTGAAACAAAGACAACCACCCTCGCCCCTGGTCGCGTCGAGCTGTGGTGCAACGACGTCACCCACCCCAGCTGGTACCTGGGCCTCATCGCCGGGACGATGGAGGTCGCCGGGGGCAGGGACGTCAAGGTGACGCTGACCAGACATGACGCGGAAGGCGCGTTTTTTCTGGTCGAGTGGCAGAGCTGACAGGCTTTATTTCAAAGAGGGCGGCGCCACCGAGTAGCGGCGCACGAACCAGACCTCGAAGCAGGTCGGCCACGCGCCCAGGCGCAGCGCGTGCCGGGTGAAGGCCTCTTCGGTCTCGAAGGCCGGGCGGTCGAGGCGCTGGCAATCGACGGTGACCTCGGCCTGCACCTGCGACCGACACCGGGCGGCCACCTCGGGCAACAGGGCGCTGACCGGGCCCTCGAGGCGGTGGGCTCCGGGGCCCTCGGGGTCCGTCACGCTCGAGTCCATCACCAGCTCGTCGACCGAGAAGTGCCGGCGGGTCTGCTGGCCGGCGCAGGTGAGCGACACGTCCACGTCGAGCCGCACCTTCTCCATCGCCGCTTCGAGCTCGAAGGTGCGCATCGACCCGTCGTCGGTCTTCTCTGGAGGTGGCTTTCGAAGCGCCCGGCACCGGCCGACCAGGCGCCCCGACGTTCCATCGGGCAGCGGCGGCAGCTTCAGCTTCGGCAGGGTGCAGTCCCACCGGGCCTCGGCCCACTGGCCGGGCTCGAGGTGCGGCGCTGGCTCGTCGCCGTCGATGAAGGACGCCGCCACGAAGCGGTGCAGCTGCGCCGCCAGGGGCCACGCTGCGGAGCCCCTGGCCAGCTCGAGGTGTTTCTCAGACGCCCCGCGCGCCACCGCTTCAGCGCGCGGGCGGGTGGCCGTCGAGGCCAGCAGGGGCCGCACCAGCAGCGCCGCGGCTTCGGGGGTCCCGGCCTTCAGCAGCGCCGTCGCTCGCTGCACCAGGCCGTCGGCGACGAAGGCGAGGAAGGCGTGCAGGGGGGCCAGCGGAGGCCGGTCCTCGCCAGGAGAGAGGGCCTCGAGCACCTGCGCATACACCCGGGCGCGGTGGTCATCGTCAGGCGGCACCAGCTGGCGCTTGAGCCGCCCGACCAGCGTCGCGAGGGCAGCGTCCACCTCGGCGTGGGTGGCGCGGTCCCGGTCCCACGCGGCCAGGCAGCGCGTCGCCTCGAGGTCTGCTCGACGCAGACACGCGGCGCCTTCACCGAACGTCGAGTCGTCGGGCAGCGTCGGGGTCTCGCGTGCGGGCACCACAGGCTCGGTCGGTGGAGCGGGGGCTGGCGTCGGCCCCGGCTGGTAGTCGCCGAGCAGCGCCTCAGCGGCGAACTCGTTGGCGTCGGGCCCCCAGCGGGCGCGCAGCATGGCCCTCGTCGCCTCGCCTCCGTACGCGCGGGACAGGGCTCGCACCTCGGCGTCCACGCTGCCCCGGCCCGCCTTGCGACGGCGCTCGAGCAGCCGGTCGATGGTGCCACTCGCGCACGCCTTGCGGGCCTGCGACAACGCGCGGCTGACGCTGAGAAGCTCGCCTCCACGACCCTCGGTGACCAGCGCCTCACGCTCGGCCGACAGCCGCGCCTCGAAGGCGCCGAAGGACTCACAGTCTGCTGCTTCGGCCTCGAGGCGAGAGGCCCGCGCGCTGAGTGAGCCCTGCGACGACGCACACGCCACCAGCAGCGTTGAGAAGAGGACGCGAGGCACGCTGGGCACTCTCGCTGCTCCCTGTGGCGCGTCAACCTCGTGGCGTATCCCCACGACCTGAAGGTCGTGGGTCATCAGCACCTGGAGGAATGGATGGCAGCGACAGGGGGCGAGAATCTCGACGCAGTGTCGGAGCGAGACTCAGAAAGAAGCGGTCGCCGCTCGGAGCGAGTCCAGGCCGCCAGCACATGAGCCCGGCTTCGCGGAGAGTCACCGACGTGACGCGCGCCGCGACACTCGTCCTCGTGATACAGACATGGCTCGGCGCCAAAGCCGTGCGCTTGAGTGAAGGGGTCCAGCGATTTACGCTGGGTCTGAGTGGGTTTGATCAGGCTTGCTCATGAAGAGGCGCGGTCGACCGAGGCGTCCATCGTTCGGGCCAGGGTATCTCTGTCGCGACGAGGCGACCGCAGTGCGTCGCGGAGGCGGCGGGCCAGACGGGGGTCAGCCGAGCACGAGATCGACGGCCGAGGTTTGAGGCCGAGAAGCACGTCGGCGCAGACGCGTAGAAGACGAGCGAGGACGAGGAGCTGCTCTGCGAGGCGCGGGATGGAACCTGACTCGTCGTGGGCTGACCGACGCCGAGTGCGCTTTGCGACCGGAGCGCTTTCTTCAACGGGCTGGTAGGGAGCGGGTCATGATTCGAGCCTGGTGGTTGTCGGCGCTGGTCGTCGTCTGTGGCTGCAACTGCGGTGGTGGTGGCGACCCCGTTGCCGACGCGAGCGTCGAGGCAGGGAACTCGCCTGGCAGAGCTGACGCGGGAATCGATGCGACGCCGGTGGTGGACGCGGGGCAGCCGGTCGACGCCGGCGTTCGTGATGGTGGCGTCATCGACGACGCTGGAGTGGACGCGGGCTTCGTCGCCGACGCAGGACCTGCGGACGCGGGGGCCGAGGTCGACGCGGGTGTCGAGGTCGATGGCGGCGCTGATGCAGGGGTCGCGGTCGACGCTGGCTCGGGAGTCGATGGCGGAGTGGATGCAGGCCTCGACGCCGGGGTGGTGCTCGATGCGGGACGCGACTCGGGCGTCGCCGACGCCTCCGTCCTCGAGGTCGACTTCGAGGCGACGTTCCCGCTCGGGCTCGATGCTGGTACCGCGCTGCTCACGCCTTCACAGGGGTATGGGCCGTTGGGCACGCCAGGCAACACCTTCGGGCCCACTTTCCTTCGCGCGGCCACGGGCAACATCATCACGCTCGAAGTCACCGGGCTTCCGCCGCACAGCTCGCTCTCGCTCGACTTCCTCTTCGCGGCCATCGATTCGCTCGACGGTACAGGCAGCTTCCCCGCGGGCGACTTCTTTCGCATCGACCTCGACGGCGTCACCATCTTCCGCGAGTCATTCGCGAACGCCACGCCCTCGCAGGTTCAGAGTTACGTCGCGCCGGTGCCGGCCATCGTGCTCGCCAGGCGCGTCGATCTCGGTTTCGCAGGCCCCGGCAGCTTCTACACCGACAGCGCGTACGACATGAGCCTCGACCCGCGCTTCGATGATCTGCCGCACACCGCTTCGAGCGCGGTGCTCACGTTCATGCTCGAGGGCGCCGGAGTGCAGTCGTTGAATGACGAGTCGTGGGCGATCGACAACGTGCGCGTCACCGTCGGCAACACACCGCGTGACGGCGGCCCGTGAGCGTGGAAGCGCGGCTCTCCCCGGCGTGCCAGAGCGCCCAGAGCCTGTCCCCGCGCGCGGCGCAAGCCAGTAACCGGCGGAGAGCGCAACGTGAAGCGGTCCAGCGGCTTTTTCGTGGAGCATTTCGGTCCTCATCACCACCACGCGAGGGAGGCTCGACTCAACCGATTTCTGGGGTAGGCGCGTTGGTCACCGGGGATGCTCGGCTTCGGGTCGAGGCCGCTGACTGTCGCGTAGCAGGAGCACACAAGAAGCAGCACAGCCCTCACGGCTTGCGGGCGCTGCACGACACGGTGACCACCAGGCTGGCCGGCCGCGCCACCGCACGCGCGCAGAGGCCGCCGACCAGCGCCAGCTCGCCGTTGTCCCGGTCTGTCCACCGCCAGCCGTTGGCGCCGGTCTCGTCGCTGGGCACCTCGGCGCCATCGAAGGTCACCCGAATGCCGCCGTCGGCGTCTGGCACCGAGCTGGTGAGGAACGAGCACGCGCCGACCTGGTCCCGAATGGTGCTGAGGGCGAGCTGCAGCTCGGTGGGCGACTGGGCCGAGTAGAAGCCCTGGGCGCCGAGCCTGGGTCGCGAGCCGGCCTCGGCCATCGCCTGCAGCGGCGCGCGCAGCGAGACGTCGTCGGCGATGCCAATCACATACGTGGGAATGCCGTCTCGGGCGGCGCGGCGCAGCTCATTGAGGGTGTCGACCAGAGGAGCGCTGGTGCAGGTCGGGTCGCCGTCGGTCGCCAGCACCATGGCCCGCGCCGAGTTGCCCGCGCGTCGCGCCCGCAGCACCTGCCCGGCGACCTGCAGCGCAGACTGGGTCGGCGTCGGCCCTTCAGGGCGCAGCGAGTTGAGGTTCGACACCAGCAACGCCACGTTGCCCCGGGCCGGCCAGATGCCCGCGATGGAAGGCACGACGCAGAGGTCTCCGGTGCTCGAGGGGTAGGCGAGGCCGCCGAGCTGCATCGTCTGGTCGACCTGCGGCAGGGTGGCGGCCAGCGACGCCACCAGCGCTTCCCATCTCGTCTGGGTGCGGCTGAGCAGCGTGTCCATCGAGCCCGAGCGGTCGAGCACGAGCATCACCACCGGCTCGGCGGGGCTGAGCGAGAACCGGCCGTCGATGCACGGCTTGGGCACGAAGCCCGCGTCCGGCGTGCCCGCGTCGACGCCAGCGTCGAAGCCCGCATCGGGGCCGGCGTCTCTCGAGGGGCCAGCGTCGCGGCCGGCATCGACCACCGGCTCGGGCTGGTCGAGCGTCAGCACGCCGGTTCGCCCACAGCCCACCACCAGCAGACAGACCCACAGCAGCCGACGCACCATGGGCGCACCCTGCCAGAAACCGGGACCGGTGCGTGACCGCGAGTTGCGAGGCTCCGTGCAGCGCGACGAGCGGGGTGCCGTTCACCGCGTGACGGCTGACGCTTCAGCGCTCGCGTCAGAGCGCCAGCTGCAGCTGCAGCCCCGCACACCAGACATCGACAGAGCCTCGACGGCGACCATGTCCTGGCTGCGCTCCCTCCATCGGGTCCTTCGCGCTCTGCGCAGTTGGCCGAGTGGATGGCCTCGTACGACGAGGGAAAGGCGGTGGTAGGGCTCTGGTCGGTCTTGCTTGAACTCATGGGCCTGAAGCCGAAGCTGACTGCTCGTGACGAGGTGCAGGTGTTGGAGTTTGTGAGTCGTCAGCTCAATTCGATTACGCACCAGGCAGAGCTCGTCGGCACGGTCGCGCGGCAGCTTCGGAGCCGGGAAGAGCACGGGCCCGCTCGACGTGTTGGCGAGGAATTAGGGCAGTCGCAATCGAAGCCGTCGCGCAACCCGACTGCCCGGGTTGCAGGGAGTGCGGAGTCAAGTTGGGAAGACGTGACTCGTGCGGGGTGATGCCTGGCTCCGCCGAGGGTCACTCGCTCCAGCTGCTACCGCTTCTTCGGCGCCTGCTTCTTGACGACCGGCTTCGGCGAGGCCGCGACGTTTCTGGGGTCGGGCGCCACTGGCTCAGCACCGAAGGCACCCCGCGTGACCAACTTGGTGCGCTCCATCGCGTCTGCACACCTCGCCTCCTTGGTGTTCTTGCACAGCGCCATGACCAGCAAGTCTTCGATCGCGAAGTTCGCGCCGTGCTTGTCTCCAGGATCGAAGCGGCCGATCAGTTCGCCGGCGCACGCGGCGGAGTGCGACTTGGTGTCGAGCACCTTCATCGCCACCGTCACCGTTCCGTTCAGCACCCCACGCACCTCGCCCAGAACCATGTACGGGGAGTCGTCGAACGGGCTGACGACCGAGGCACCCGAGCCGTGGAGCGAGAACGCGTCGTCCTGATCGAGCAGGCCCGGTCGGTCGATCCCCTTCGGCCCCCGCGTGGCGAACACCACGTCGTACACATCCTTCACCGTCTTCTCGCAGACGAACGCCTGCCCAGCCGGGACCGAGATGGCCTCCGCCTCCGTCATGAGCGCCGCCATCCGCGCTTCACCCGCCAGCAGTTCCTTCATTTGCTGGTTCGATTGGTACATCGAGACGCCGAGCACCGTGAGGCCGGCGATGGCGCCCACACCAACCACCCCCCCGAGGAGCAACAAGCGCGTTCGCCCCGCGGGATAGCGAGGGTCGTGGCTCGAGGCCGACGGACGGAACATGGTGCCGAGATCGGGGCCGTTCTCCGGGTACTCGGAACCGGGCTCGAGTCGCTCGAGCGCCGCGCGCAACGCGAAGAAATTCGGCACCTGATTAAGCTGGATTTGCACTGACAGACTTGGAGCGTTCTTCGGCCCCGTGTCCATCATCCACGACCCCTGGAAGGTGCGATGGCCGGCGATCGCCCCCAGCGGCCAGGACTCCTTCTTGAAGCCGATGGTCGTCTGCGAGAGCGAGACCGGACCGAACTCCACGGTCTGTCCCGCATCGAGGCGAGCAAGCACCCGCGGGATGATGACTGGCGTGGCGTACTGTTGAGCGAGGCTGGCGACGGCGAACGCCTCCTTCGCCTGCGACTGAAATCGGAGCGCCTGGCCGTCTTCGAGCGAGAGACCGAAGTGCTGCCAGGTCCCCACGTGAACGCCATTCACGCTGGACCGGGCGCTGAACGCCATCACGGATGCCACCTGGCCCCAGGGACCTTGGACCACCTGACCACCCGGTCGTGTCCATTCGAACCCGGCTGGTGTGACCTTCAACGACTGGTTTCCCCACTCGACGCGAGCTGACGTCATGGACGCGACCCACTCTCGGCACCTCGAGTCGAGGGCCAGCGGAGAGCGACCCAATGCCCCCCGCTGGCCAGGCCGAGGACGACCAGCGGCGTCCAGAAGGCGATGGCGTCGAGCCGGCCGAGGAAGCTCACGTACTCGACCAGGAAGCTCCCGACGAGACTCACGAGCGCAAGGGCGCTCAGGGCACCCGAGGCGAGGAGGAAGAAGCACAACTCTGGGGAAGGAGGGCTGGCGGATCGATCCATGCTGTCAAGACGGCGGGCGGGCCGGATCGTCGCATTCGAGCGAGGCCTCTACGCGAGTCACTGGCGCGCCGCCACCAGCCGCGCTCCACCAGCACACCTTCGGAGTCGACGTCCTCCGCTGCCCCTGCGGCGGCCGCCGTCGCATCATCGCCATCACCTCCCGCCTGCCACCGCTCAGCCCGCCCTGCCGCTCGCTGGCTGAGGCGTCGTCTCGTCGCCAATCGACTCCGTCAGGCCGGCGCCCGCGTCGGCCGTCAAGCACCTCGCCACGAAACTGCGGCCGTTCTGCGGCACCGTCCTGGCCTCAGTCCCAGGGATCAGGCTTGCACGCCGAGATGTCGGCGGGACACGTGGTACCCGTGCTCTGGGGGAAATCGCCACCGAAATTGCAAGTGAAACCATTCTTGGGGTCCTTGCGCACCGCCTCGAGCTGGTGCACTCGGCACAGGTTGTACGCTTTCCCTTTCGCGAAAAACTCCACTTCGATTGTCTTGGGCGTCCCAGGCGCCTTGAGGTGGTCGATGACTTTGTCATTGCAGGAAATCTCGTAGTAGTTCGGGTTGACGACATACGTCAGCCTCGCGCCATCTGCTCCGGTGCCGCACGTCGGCTCCTTCTTGATCTCCCACGTCATCGACTGACTGGTCTGGCGGGTCAACAATCGGAACGTCTCTGTTAAGGCTGGGCGAAGGGGTCCGCGCTCACGGTTCAGCGAAAGTGTCAGCGGTCCCTGTCGCACGGGTTGGGGGGCGCCCCGCGACCCGATTCGGTTGGCCGAAAACGGCTTCTCCTTCAAGTTCAGTATCAAGTAAGGAACCGTGGAACTCGTCGTGGTGCAGCGACGTTTTTGGAAGAATCTGTGCGTCGCATTCGTCCCAAGGACCCCATCGTGCTCAACCGATTCCCCGCCGTTCTCGCCGTCGTCGCGGTGCTCGCCGTCGCTTGTGGCAAGCCTCCCCCAGGCCCCGGGCAGGTCAAGGATGCAGTGTGCGACTACACCTTGAAAGATGCCTGCGCCGTGGGTTTGTTCTGCTACTCCGAAGAGAGGGATCAGGGTGGCCTCCCCAAGATGCAGATATGGGGCTTTCCGGGGGCGAAGAAGAGCGTGGCGATCGGTCGTTGTGCGACCCTCGTCGCTGAAGGGGGGGCGTGTTCATACGCGAGGTCGTGCGCCGCCCCCGCGCAATGCGTCAGCGACGGCTCATCGGCGATGGGAGAGGGAAAATGTATTGCGCCGAACGCCATGCGCCCCGTGCAGGATGTCCGAAGCATTGACAGCGCTCCGGTCGCGCTGCTCGGGCAGCCCTTCAAACCCGCCGACTTTCCACCAACTTGTCAGGTGAACAAGCGCTGCGCCGCGGTACCGTCCATCGTTGCCTGCGAGGCCATCGGCCGAGTTCCCTCCGAAGAGTTCGACGCGGTCTGGAAAGCCGTCGCTTCGAACGTCGGCAAGCGCGTCACTGTACGTGGTTACCTCTCGGCGCTGGGCGGTTGCACCGAAAAATCTTGTCCGCGGCAATGCTGCAACTCCTGCGAGGGCGAGGTCGTGCTCACCGGCAGCGCTGACCGCGCGGGAACTGGGCAGTTTCATTTCTTACGCGATTCTGGCGAGCGGAAGCTCGTCGCCGGGCCGTTCTTCTGTCAGGGCGACGATTCGGCAGTCTGCTGTGGCTCGATCGCCGACCGGCGTATCGTCGTCGTCACCGCCACGCTGACCTCTGAGAACAACCGCTACGTGCTGAACAGCCCAGAGTTCTGCCAGCCATGACAGGCAAAGCGCGAAACGCCGTGGCCGTGAGCCGGTACGAGTACCCGATGCGCTTCCCGACGAATGGCCTCACGTGGACGAATGACGCGAAGCGATTGGTTGTGAGCGATGCGTCGTGCCGAAACCTCGCGTGCAGCAGCTGCGTCCTCTGAATTTATGAATATGCGCCCGGTTCGCAGGCACAGGGGCGCATGAATCGAATCATTCTCGCCGCGGCACTCACGTCGATCGTCGTCGGGTGTTCCCCCAACGACGGCGGCGAGAACGACGGAGGTGGCTCAGCTGGAGGTGGCGGCGCGGCTGGTGCGAAATCAGCCCGACGGAGGCCTCCTGACCATCGGCCAGTACGACTTCTCGAGCCCGGAGCTGTTTCCGCTCAGTCCTGCGTCCGATGCCTTGATTCGGCTGCGCACGCGAGGCCTGCCGGGTCCCGTCGGCCCCTTGTACGGTGACCCGCCCGAGTTGGAGGCGATCTCAGGGACCGTCGATATCGACCAAACGACCTCTCCACTGAGCGCAGAGCTCCGTGGCCGGCTTCGCAACGTGCGCCTCGAACGCCCGCTGCGCACGGCCGATTCTGGCGAGACACGCCTTCGAGGCCCCCCAAACCGCCCGTGACGTGGAGATCGTTGACAGGGCCCCCTCGCGATGGCATCTGTTGAAAACGATTCTCATTTGCAAACTCATTATCCCATGCGCGCGCCTCTGGTCCACCGAACGTTCTTGCTGCTGCCGGCCCTGCTGGTCGCGTGTGGGCCGTCGCCGTCGACGCTGGTGAGCGATGACCTGACCGACCTGCCGCTGCCGCGCCTCTCGGCAGATTGGCAGCAGCGCTTCGACCAGGGGGACCGGCTCTTCGAGGTGACCTTCACCGCGGCTGATGGCGTGGGCCCGCTCTCGATTCGGCAGTCGTGCGCGGCGTGCCATCAGGGCGGGGGGCGCGGCCCGGGCTTCGTCGAGAAGATGGCGCAGCTGGGCCCAGACGGCGTGACGCCGCTCGAGGGGCAGCCCAGCCTGCGCTTTGGCCACACCGTGCGACGGCAGCTGTGGGCGGGCGCGTCGACGCCGCTGGTACCTCCGGCGGGCGTGCCGGTGAGCTCGTCGCAGCGCTCGGGCCTGGCGGTGTGGGGCGTGAGTTCCATCGCGGCGGTCGCGGACGAGACGCTGCTGGACCTCGAGGCGGCTCAGGCGCGGCGGACGGACGGCGTGTCGGGGCGGGTCAACCGGGTGACGTACCTGAGCGAGCAGAACGCGGACCCACGCTTCAGGCAGCTGAAACCCGGTCAGCAGGTCATCGGGCGGTACGGTGCCAAGGCGCGCGTGGCGACGCTCGACGACTTCGCGGCCGACGCGCTGCAGGGTGACATGGGGCTCACCACGCCGCTGCGGCCGACCGAGGTTCCCAACCCCGACGGGCTGCTCGACGACGCCAGGCCGGGAGTGGACGTCGACCTCGACACCGTCAACCTGCTCGCCGACTACCTGCGCCTGCTGAGGGTGCCTGCGCGGGCCGTCCCCGCGGAAGCCGCGGTGCGGGACTTCGAGGGGCTCGGCTGCTCGACCTGTCACGTGCCGACGCTCCCGACGCGCGCCGACTACCCGGTGCCCCAGCTCGCCGCCACGACGGTGTCTGTCTATTCAGACGTGCTGCTGCACGACCTGGGGCCCACCTTCGCCGACGGCCTGGTCGAAGGCTCGGCGAGCAGCACCGAGTTCCGCACCGCGCCGCTGGTGGGCCTGCGGTTCCACACGTCTTTCCTTCACGACGGGCGCGCGCGCTCGGTGGAAGAGGCCATCACCTTGCATGGCGCCGACGGCTCCGAGGCCGCTGGGTCCGTCAGCGCCTTTCAATCGCTCTCACTGGAACGGCGGCGGGCACTGGTCGCCTTCGTCGAGTCATTGTGAAACCAACCACTGAGGCCTTCATGAAACCCACGCTGCTGTCGTCGTTGATTGTGTTGTCTGGTTGTGGCTTGTCTCCAGAGCAGCAAGCCACGCTCGACACCAAGACCTACATTCAGAGCAACCTCGAGGCGCTGGCCGTCGACGCGCAGGCGCTGTGCGACGCGGCGCCCCGGCAGGCGTGGAACCCGCAGACGCACGCTGCCGCGGTGGACGCCATGAAGGCCGCCTGGAAGCGCGCGCGGCCGCACTACGAAAGGGTCGAAGGCGCCATCGCGGTGCTCTTCCCCGAGGTCGACGCCAGCATCGACGAGCGGTACGACGGCTTCCTCGAGGCTGCGACCGATACCGACCTCTTCGACGACGAGGTGGTCACCGGCAACCACGCCATCGAGCGCATCGTGTGGAGCTCGACCACGCCCCAGAAGGTCATCGACTTCGAGCAGGGCCTGGGCGCGAAGTACGTGGCCGCGCGGTACCCGGCGAGCGACGCCGAGGCGGTGGCCTTCAAGGACAAGCTGTGCGGCCGCTGGGCCCGCGAAACGAAGCAGATGGCGGCTGACTTCAAGCCCCTGGCGCTCGACCCGGCGGCGGCGTTCCGCGGTGTGCTCGGCTCGATGCAGGAACAGCTCGAGAAGGTCGAGAAGGCGGCGACGGGCGAAGAGGAATCTCGCTACTCGCAGTTCACCCTGAGCGACATGCGGGCCAACCTCGAGGGCGGCAAGGCGACCTATGAGGCGTTTCAGCCCTGGGTGCAGGCCGAGGGCGCGAGCGCGGAAGACACCCGCATCCTGGCGGCCTTCGCCGAGCTGACCGCCGAATACGCGAAGACGCCGGGCGAGGCGATTCCCCCTGTACCGGCGACGTGGAGCAGCGTTCGCCCCACGGCGACCGACCTCTCGACGCCCTTTGGTCAGCTGTTCACCGTGGTGCAGCGCGCGGCCAATGACCGGCAGCCCGGCACCCTCGCGTCGGAGATGAACACTGCAGCCGACAAGCTGGGCATTCCCCAGTTGCCGGAGAACTGAAATGCGCCAGGCCTGGTGGTCTTGTCTGGTGTTGGCGTGCGGCGGTGAAATGCAGACACCTGCGTCGTCTGCCATCGCCGTGGCGTCCGACTTCGATGGCTACGAAGCGTGGGAATCCGTCGCCCTGCCTGGCGCCGACGGCGGCAGCTTTCACGACTCGGGCGCTCGAACGGTGTTCATCAACCGCCGCCCCCCTGCGGGCAGCGCCGAGTTTCCACCCGGCACCCTCATCGTCAAGCAGCAGGACTTCGACACCCTGGCGATGAGCAAACGTGGCGGCACCTACAACGCGAAGGGCGCGCTGGGCTGGGAATGGCTCGACCTGGTGCGCTCGACCTCGGACAAGGTGGTCATCAAGTGGCGAGGCCTGGGGCCCCCGGCGGGTGAGGAATACAAGAAGTCCCTCGGTACCTGCAATGATTGTCATCAGGCTCGCGTCGACAATGACTCGGTGTTGACCGACGCGTTGAAGCTGCGTTGACCGAGGTCTCTGGTGTGGCGCGCCGTCAGCGTTCTGCTCATGCTGTTCGGCAGGGTGGCCGGGGCCGAAGGGGTCGACGGCGGCGCTCCCCTGAGCACGGTGGTGGTGGGTGAGCGCGGGGTCGACCTGCGGCGGGTGGCGGGCAGCGCGTACGTCATCACCGAAGAGGCGCTCGAGCGTCGTGAGCTGAACGACCTGCACCGGGTGGTGGCCGAGGTGCCGGGCGTGTACTTCCGCGAAGAAGACGGCGCGGGCCTGCGGCCGAACCTGGGGCTTCGAGGGGCCAACCCCGACCGCAGCGCCAAGGTGACGCTGATGGAAGACGGGGTGCTGTTTGCGCCCGCGCCGTATTCCGAGCCGGCGGCCTACTACTTCCCCATGGTGACGCGCATGACGGGGCTCGAGGTCTTCAAGGGGCCCGCGTCGATTCGGTTCGGGCCGCAGACCATTGGCGGCGCCATCAACCTGCGCACTCGCGAGGTGCCTCAGCACCACCTGGCGAAGCTGGATGTGTCGCTCGGCAACCGCTTTCAGGCGCGCGTGCACGGTGTGCTGGCAGCAGGCTCCGACCGGTGGGGCGTGCTGGGCGAAGGGGTCTTCTGGCGCGACGACGGCTTCAAGCGCCTCGACGGCGGGGGCAACACCGGGTTCGAGCGCTCGGAGTTCATGCTCAAGGCGCGCGCGACGCCGCGATGGCGGTGGCTCGAACAGGTGGAGCTCAAGAGCACCCTCTCGTTGGAAGACAGCCGTGAGACGTACCTGGGCCTCGCCGAGGGTGACTTCGGCGCCACACCCCTGCGCCGCTACGCCGCGAGCGCGCTGGACCGCATGCAGTGGAGCCGCCTCTCGGTCGCCGCCACGTGGACGGCGAAGCCGGTCGACGGCGTGTCGCTCTCGGCCGTCGCGTACCGGCATCAGTTCGACCGCACCTGGCGTCGGGTCGACCACTTCCAGCGCGGCCCTGAGCTGTACGAGCTGCTCTCGCGGCCGGTGACGACGCCGCTGGCAACCCGGTTCCTCGACGTGCTCCGCGGTCAGACCGACTCGGGGTCGCTCGATGAATCGCTGGTGGTGTTGACCAACACACGCGCCTTCGTCAGTCAGGGTGTGCAGGCCGAGGTGACGGCGAAGTTCACCACCGGCCCCCTCACCCATGACCTCGAGGCCGGAGCCCGTTTCCACTTCGACGAGCTTCGTCGCGACCACGTGGGCACGAACTTCGCGATACGCGACGGAGCGCTGGTCGCCGATGGAACGCCGCCTGAGCAGCTCACGCGCAACCTGGCCCTGAGTCGTGCCGTGGCGCTGCACGTGAGTGACTCACTGACCTGGGGCCGGGTGCTGGTGACTCCGGGAGCGCGCCTCGAGCTCATCGACGGCGTCTCGGCCGACGGGTTGACGGGCCAGGCGGCTCGTTCGCTGCAGGTGGTGCCGTTGCTGGGCCTGGGCGCGGTGGTGGCGCTGCCGAAGGGGTTGAATGTCTTTGCCGGCGTGCACCAGGGCTTCAGCCCCGTCACGCCCGGGCAGGCGGCTGACATTCGAGCCGAGCGGGCGCTGCATTCCGAGGTTGGCCTGCGCGCGCCGTCTCGTCGTCGTCGCTTCGAGGTGGTGGGGTTCTTCAGCGAGTACACCAACATCACCGGGGAGTGCACGGGCAGCAGCGGGTGTTCCAACGACGCCATCAACCGGCAGTTCAACGGTGGCGCCGCGCGCATTCTGGGCGTCGAGGCCCTGGCGTCCTTCTCGGTGCCGTTGCCAGGAGAGGTCGAGCTGACGCCGCAGGCGACGTACACGTTCACCTCGGCGCGCTTCTTGTCCGACTTCACCTCGGCCAACCCGCTGTGGGGCGCGGTGAGGGCCGGCGACTCGTTGCCCTACGTGCCCATGCACCAGGCCGCTGGCCGCCTGCTCTTTCAAAGACAGGCACTCTCGTTGTCGGTAGGGGTCGAGGTGAACGGCGCCGTTCTCGAAGAGGCTGGCGACGGCACGGCCCAGCCGGTGGTGCCCACCCGCGTCTTGCTGGACGCCAGCGCCAGCTATCAGTTCGGCCCCGTCACCCTGTATGTGCAGGGCAACAACCTGACCAACCAGGCCGCGCTGGTCGCCCGCAGGCCCTTCGGGGCCCGACCGCTCGCGCCGCTGTCGGTGCAGGGCGGGGTCAAGCTGAGCTGGCCTTAAAAAACTTTGTTGAGCAACACCAACAACCCGGTGCTGAAGCGGCCGGTCGAGAGCAGCGCAAAGTTCAAATAGATATCAAGCTGGAAAATGCCCTCGATGAGCGCGTGGGCGGTGGGCCCCAGGCCCATGCCGAAGCGGGGCACGGTGCGGCCTTCGTCCCGCAATTCCTGACCGTACGCCACCACGTTGGCGAACACGCCGACCTTGTACAGGTCTCGCACCAGGCTGTATCGGAACTCGCCCCGCACGCCGCCTGCCTTCTGAACCCAGATATCGCCGAACGCCGCGGGCAGCTGCTCACCCAGCACCTCTTCGAAGGGAAACACCACGTCTCCGCTCATCCAGGTGCCTTTGGCGCGAATCCAGACATCGTGCCAGCCGATGGGGAGCACCAGCTGATAGGCGAGGCGCGCTTCGGCGAAGGTGGGCAGGCTGAAGCGGGTGAGGCTGGCCGAGAGCCGGCCTTCGAGGAAGACGGCGTGGCGGCGGTCCCAGCGAGAGCCTCCGTCGGAGAAGACCAGGTCGAGGCGGGCTTCGACGAAGTTGCGCAGGCGGGTGGGGTCGACCACCGGCGCGGGCTGTGGAGCACCGAACGGGGCCTGGAGCCCTCCCACGATGAAGTACTGCACGCCGGTGCCGGCGAAGAGGCTCACCGAGCGGTGGGGCCGCGTCTGCAGACTGACCGACGCCTCGGTGCGCAGGGCGAAGTAGTTCTCGACGCCAAAGTCCTTTCGCTGGCGGGCGATGCCCTCGGAATGCAGCGCCACGAAGGCCCGGGTGGTGCCGGTCGCGTCGACCGGCGGCGAGTACCAGATGGCGTCTGCCACCGCGCGCGAGGGGAAGATGTAGACGTTGTTCTGCGCCACGTCGTTGCGCAGGCCGAGGCCCCCGGTGAGCGACACCCGCCAGCGGTCTTCCGCGAACAGCAGCGACTTCGACTGGTAGTTGAGGCCCACCTCGAGCCCGTCCATCCAGCTGGTGCGCAGGTCGATGCCGAGGCCAGTGCTCCAGGCGGGTTGGCCGAAGGTGAAGTGCAGCTCGAAGCGCTGCTGCGGGCGAATGACCGAGCGCCCTGCGATGACGATGCCGGGCGTCTCTTTCACCACCGGGTTGGCGTGCGGGTAGTCTTCGGTCTCGATGAGCTGCCAGGTCGGCGGGTCGATGCCCAGCTCACTCGAGCGGCGGGCCACCTCGCGCAACAGCTGGGGCCGATTGAAGACGTCTTTGGGCAGGTCGAGGGCCACCTTGAAGCGCAGCAGCGGCAGGGTGAAGCGCCCGCGGAACACCACCTTCTCGAGGCGCCCTTCGTCGATGCGCGCGGTGATGCCTGATTCGTCGAGCGTCACCTGCACCGTGGCCAGCTCGTAGCCGCTCTTGAGCAGGAACCGTTGCAGCTGATCAGCCACCAGCTGGCCGGTGGCGGCCTCGACCAGCGAGTCTGGCGGCACGTCGAGCACCGCGCGGTACACGTCGTCGGGCAGCACCACGTTGCCCACGAACCGAATGGGGAACGGTGGCCTGACGAGCCCCACACCGCCGGGCACCAGGGGGCCGTCGAGGTCGAGGCCGGCGTCGGCCAGGAGGTGCACCTGGGTGGGCTCATCACTCGCGTCGGCCATGAGGTCGGCCTGTGTGAGCAGCGCGGTGAGCAGCAACGACCCCATGACGACGGTGATGATGGCACGAGTCACGGCTCACCGGGTCGGGTCCACGGCGGCCAGGGTCTCCTTCGACTCGTTGGGCGAGACCACGTCACGCAGGGTCTGGCGCATTCGACGCTGACGCCTGCGAGCGTCGCCGTGCGTGGCCGCTGCCATCCGTCAAGGAGGAAACGCATCGGCGACCGGCCCGTTCGTTGACGGCCCGGTGGGCGCCTCCTACGAGCCGTTGACCGCTCGACTGGCGGGCGGTTCACTCACGCTCGAAAAAAGGACCTTCCCATGAAGAAGCTGATGACCGTGCTGGCCGTACTCGTCGCGATGTCTGTCTTTGCTGACACGAAGAAGCCTGCCGAGCCGGTTGACCAGACCACGCTGGGGCCTCCCGCCCGCAAGGTCACCGACGAGAAGAAGACGAAGAAAGAGCTGGAGGCCTTCTTCAAGACCGTCGACGAGGCTGACAAGGCAGGCAACTTCGACGCAGCCGTCGCGACCATCGACTTTCCGTTGTTCATGGCGACCGACGACCTCAAGGGCGTGCCCCAGGCGCGCGCCTACTCGAAGGACGAGTACGTCGCGATGATGAAGCCGATGATGGAAGGGATGCCGAAGGACATCGTCACCACGCACAAGCGTTCCATCACCCTGCTGTCTGATTCCCTCGCCAACGTGGTCGACGACTGGACGACGACCATGGGCAAGGTGAAGACGACGGGGAAGAACGCCACGCTGGTGGTGAAGGTCGGCGCCGACTGGAAGCTCAAGTCGATGGTCGAAGCGGGCTGGGGCGATATCGCGGACCCCGCGCCCACGCCGGCTGATGCCAGGCCGACGACCGCGACTCCGGCGGCTCCAGCAAAGAAGTAGTCGAGGCAGCCAACCGAGAAGACGCCGACCGCCCTGGTCGCGAAATCTCCGGGTACCGCGTTCGAACCTGCGCCCGAGCGGTGAACGCCGGCTGCTCGCCACTGCGCCTCCCCAGGAAGATTTGGAGTCTCCCTCGATGGTGTGCCCTGGGCACCTGCGCCCCCACGAAAGATTCGGAGTTCCAGCTGGTTGTGAAAAGGGACTGAGTCGCGCACGCGACGCGAGGTGCCTGCATCAGCGTGGTGTAAACCGCAGCCTCCACCCACCCAACCTCCGGAGCCCCAGATGAAGAACGTCGTTCTCGCCGCCGCCCTGTTCGCCGTGACCGCCTTCGCGGATGATGACCTGAAGCCTGCCCAGGAAGAAGCCAGGGAAGCCTTCGAGAAGGACATCGCCGACACCCTCAAGGCAACGAACGAGAAGTGCGGCACCAAGCTCGCCAGCCCCACCGTCGACTGGAAGAACTACTCCGCCGAGGCCATCGCCAATATCTCGCTCACGAGCTACTGCGGGGGGGCCCTGCTGGACACCCTGTCGTCGCTGTGTGAACGCCCGGCGTACAAGAAGGCCATCGTGAAGAAGGTGACCTCGCTGCGCTGCAACCTGGCTGGCGGCAAGGCTCCGGGAAAAGACGAGAACTCCAACACCCATACGCAGGCCCACATCAAGCTCGAGAAGGGCGTCTTCAGCTACACGTTCCACAAGGACCACTCGAACCTGACCGACAACGGCAAGGCCGTTCTCGAAAAGGCGTTCAACTGAGCCATGCTCACGCTGCTCGTCTCGATGCTGACGTCGCAGGCCATGATCTCACAGGCCATGACCTCACAGGCCATGACCTCACAGGCCATGACCTCACAGGCCATGAGGTCATGG